>OFGR01000405.1_pt1 | contig 44641 bp, 39 predicted proteins | sample 1521811 | NCBI WGS metagenome assembly OFGR01 (sample SAMEA3504098, study PRJEB24116) | mouse gut metagenome | biome: mouse gut; feature: mouse-associated habitat; material: faeces | place: Denmark | collected 2011
GTGGCCTATCTGTCGTCGCTCACAGCTGGCCGGCGCGTGGTGCAGATGGAGAGCATCATCGTCAATTCGCTGTCGGCTGTCGCTACACATGCCCTGTTCTTTCTGGCTATGGTGTCGCTTCTTGACATACAGACTATGCCTTGGAGCGCCTATGTCGAATTCTACGGATTGTGCGTGCTGGCCTTGCCTATGTGGTGGATGATAGCCAGGGAGATCATAAAGAGTTTCAGAAGACGTGGCCGCAACTTTGTCAGGGTCGTTATTGTAGGTACGGGCGATACGGCGATGCGCGCATATTCCCAACTCACCGGCGACGAGGGCTTCGGCTTCCGGGTGCTCGGTTTTTTTGGCGAACAGCGCCCGTCTGATTCAAGTCTGCGCTATATAGGAGACATAAGCAAGCTTGAGAGTTTTGTAAGGCATGCCCTTGTTGACGAGATATACTACTGTCCGTCGTCCGACGATGGAGTGGACACGATGCGTGAGGTGATCAAGATAGCCGACGATAATGTGGTGAAGTTTTTCTATGTGCCCTCCGTGCCTAAATATATAGCGCGCTCTTTCGACAGTTACAATATCGGCAATACTCCGGTGCTGAGTCCGCGTCACAATCCGCTCGCCCGTGGTTACAACAGGATTGTGAAACGAAGTTTCGATATAGTGTTCTCCGGAGTTTTTCTGGTATTTTTCCCGCTGTTGCTTGTTCCAGTAGCGGTTGCTATAAAACTTTCGTCGCCGGGTCCGGTATTCTTTGTTCAGGAGCGTACCGGATACAGAGGCAGGAGTTTCAGATGTCTTAAATTCAGAACCATGCGGGTCAATACACAAAGCGATACGGTACAGGCTACCGCCAACGACCCGAGAAAGACGCGAGTCGGTGACTTCCTGAGGCGTACTAATTTAGACGAACTACCTCAGTTTATAAATGTACTGAAAGGTGAAATGAGTGTTGTTGGTCCACGCCCACACATGTTGAAGCATACAGAGCAGTATTCGCAGCTTGTCGATAAATATATGGTGCGGCATGTAGTGAAGCCCGGAATCACAGGATGGGCGCAGGTCAACGGCTACCGTGGACTTACCGATGAGGTATGGAAGATGGAAAAGCGGGTGGAGTACGACGTGTCGTATATCGAAAACTGGAGCATGCCGCTCGATCTCAAGATCATAGCACGCACAGTGATTAATGCAATCCGAGGCGATAAGAATGCCTTTTAGCTCTACCGCACTATTTCCCTATGATTTCACAACAAACAAACATTGATAAATCTGATTTCGACAGGCGGGCGGCGGCTCTTTTGCGCCGCTTCTATGGATATAGCGAGTTCCGCCCCGGACAACTCGAGATAATAAGAGCAGTGGCAGCAGAGAAGCGTGACGCGCTTGTACTTATGCCCACGGGCGGAGGGAAATCGATGTGCTATCAGTTGCCGGCATTGCTTTCCGATGGCTGTGCTGTGGTTGTGTCGCCGCTTATAGCCCTGATGCACGATCAGGTGAGTGCCTTGGTGGCAAACGGTATTCCTGCCGCTACAGTCAATTCCAATATCGACGAGCAGGTGAATATGCGGAGAATGGATCAGTTCTTCGCAGGCCGTGTGAAGTTGCTTTACATATCTCCTGAGCGTTTGCTGGCCGAGATGGATCATTGGCCCGCGACAGTGCCGGTGAGTCTGATAGCTATCGACGAAGCACACTGCATATCGCAGTGGGGACACGATTTCAGACCGGTATATACCAAGCTCTCTCATTTGAAAAATAGATTTCCCGATATACCTCTGCTTGCGCTCACAGCCACAGCCGACAGACTTACAAGGAGCGACATAGCCATGCAGCTCGGGTTGCGGTCGCCGTTGATATGGACCGGATCTTTCGACCGTCCGAATCTGAGCCTGAAGGTTTTGCCTAACCCCGGCAAGACTCGCAGGGTAGCGTATATATGCGATATGATAGACCGGCACAGGGACGATGCCGGCATAGTCTACAGCATATCCCGTAAAGCGACAGAATCGCTGCATGATGAGCTTGTGAGACGAGGCTATAAATCTGTCTGCTATCATGCAGGCATGTCGGCCGAGGACCGGGAGGCATCCCAGCGGAAATTCATAAACGGAGACGCTCAGGTGGTATGCGCTACAGTCGCGTTCGGTATGGGAATAGACAAAAGCAATATACGCTGGGTCATACATGCTAATTTACCGGCCAATATTGAAAGCTACTATCAGGAGATCGGCCGGGCCGGGCGCGACGGTATGCCGGCAGAGACGATCCTGTTCTATTCGTTTGCCGACATAGCTACACGCCGTAGTTTCATAGAGGAATCAGGACAGCCGATGCTCAACCTCCAGAAGCTCAACAGGATGAAAGAGTATGCTGAAGCACCAGTCTGCCGACGCAGGATATTGCTTAATTATTTTGGAGAGCATGTCGATTGCGACTGCGGCAATTGCGATGTGTGCCTTGATCCGCCGGAACGCTTCGACGGCACAATTCTTGTGCAGAAAGCTTTGTCGGCGATCATACGTACGCAGCAGAAAGTGGGCGCGCTCATGCTTATCGATATTCTGCGTGGATCGGCCAGGACTGAGCTTGTAGCACGAGGTTTCGACAAGATAAAAACCTATGGAGTCGGGCGTGACATGAGTTTTGCACAATGGAATGCATATCTGTCGCAGATGCTTCAGTTAGGCTTTATTGATATTGCATACGAGGATTCTAACCGGTTGCGGGTCACAGCATCCGGCTTGCGTGTGCTCAAGGGCGAGACATCTGCCACATTGGCCCGTTTCGTGGAAGAAAAACGCAGTCCGGGAGCGCGCCGGAATCGTGTTGCCGAGACCGGTGTGCCACTGTCGCCCAACGAGGAACTGCTTTCGCTGCTTAAAGCCGTGCGCAGGAAAGTTGCGGATGCCGAGGGCGTGCCGGCCTATATAGTTTTCTCCGATGCGACGTTGGCCGATATGTCGGCCAGGCGTCCCAGAAATGCGGCAGACTTTACGGAAGTGCATGGAGTCGGTGAGCGCAAGACCAAACGCTACTGGTTGCCTTTCGTGAATGCCATACGCGAGTTCGACGGACTTGCACCTTTTGTCCTCAAAAGCAAACAATAACCAGGCCACATTACGTTATTACAGAAACCCTAAGATCATATTTCGCCATGACAGTTAAAGAATCATCCACGCCGCTTCACGGATCTATGACCCGTAATTATGTCATAACAATCGGCCGTTCGTTCGGTAGTGGCGGACGTATCATCGGACAGATGCTCGCCTCCCGGCTTGGCATTGACTATTATGACAAGGAATTGCTTTTCGACGCGGCCCGCCGATCCAATATGGACCCCAGAGTGTTTGAGAAGCGCGATGAACGCTTTCCCAACTACATATCGGGTACGATAGGTTATACATTCGGCTTGTCGCCGTCGCATTGGTACAATGCGTCCAATGCCTTGAGCGACGACAGCGTATACCGTGCTCAGAGCGATTTCATAATCGAGGCAGCCCGCCGCGGTCCGTGTGTCATAGTCGGTAGAAGTGCTGACTATATTCTCCGCGATCATCCTAACCTGATAAGGATTTTCATTTCCGCCACTGAGGAAGCGTGTGCGCGCAGGATTGTGGAACGTGGCGACGCTTCCACACTTCATGCTGCGAGGAGTCTCGCCCGCAAGACCAACAAACTGCGTGCCAGCTACTATAATTTCTATACCGACAAAGAGTGGGGCTGTGCGGCCTCTTATGACCTGTGTGTCGACTCCTCGGTGCTTCCTCCCGACCTTGTGGTGGATCTTATAGCCGGATATGTGAGAATGCGGGTTGGAGATATGGCGTAAAGATTGTACCTTTGTGTCCGGTAATAACAAGAAATAATCATGAGTATACTCACACAACAACAGCGCGACGTCCTGGCCTCGGATTCGGACGGCCTCATGACCTACGAATTCATAGCCAACAATATAGAGGATATTGATGACGACGACATAGATTTCCTCACGCTTAATATCATAGAAGTGGACCACTCGGGGCAGTTTACGGCGAGTGCGGCACGATACCTTAACGCCATAGATGCGGAACGCTACCGCCAGATGGTGCGCAAGCTTGTGGCTGCTACTATAGACCGCGACCGCGAGCACCGCTACATTGCTGATCTGCTTCCGTCTATCTGGGGAGTGGACTATGCTTCGAAAGCAGAGGAACTGAAGCAGAATGATAATAACTTCCGTCGCATTTACAAACGGCTATTCCCTACGTCAACAATCTGATATACAGTAATTATGAAAATTATTGCCCATCTGGCAACAGCCATCATGTTCACCCTACTGAGTGCTGCATGCAGCAATGCCACAGGCGCTAACAATACCGATATGGCAGACACAACATCCGTAAAAGTAGAGATAAATACGACTTTAGGCAGTTTCACCGTACTGCTTTATGGCGATACTCCCGTGCATCGCGACAATTTTCTGAAGCTTGCCTCCGAGGGATATTACGACAATACGTTGTTCCACCGCGTGATCAGTGAATTTATGGTGCAGGCCGGAGATCCCACTTCAAAGAATGCAAAGCCCGGACAGCATCTCGGTGCAGGCAATCCCGGATATACTCTTGAGGCGGAATTTGTGTATCCCAAGCATTTCCACAAGCGTGGCGCGTTGGCAGCAGCGCGAACAGGCGATGCTATGAATCCCGAGAAGCGTTCGTCTGGTTCGCAGTTCTACATAGTTACAGGACGTAAATTCTCAGATGGAGAACTTGGCCAGATAGAGCAGAATTCACTCAACCGCAAGATGCAGGCTACTTTCAATGACCTGGCTCGGTCGAGAGCTGACGAAATCCGTGCATTGCAGCAGGCCGGGGATACCGCCGGACTCAATAGCCTTCGCGAAAGCCTTATCGCTCAGACAGAGGAAATTGCAGGCAAGTTGCATAAGCCGCTGACCGACGAGCAGCGTCAAGCCTATACCACAGTAGGCGGATCTCCGCATCTTGATGGCGACTACACTGTCTTCGGCGAGATCGTGGATGGCATGGATGTCATAGATAAGATTGAAAAAGTTGAGACAGATGGCGCTGACCGTCCGAAAGAAGATATACGCATCCTCTCGATGAAAGTCCTGAAATAAGGAGGAGGTAGGATGGACTACACCGTCTTTACGCTCGATAATGGACTCCGTGTCGCACACTCGCGCATGGAGTCTACTGCTATGGTGGCAGTGAATGTGCTATACGATGTAGGTGCTCGCGACGAAGACAGCCGTCATACCGGTCTTGCCCATCTTTTCGAGCATCTGATGTTCGGAGGCTCGGTCAATGTCCCGGACTTCGATGGCGTCTTGGCTGCAGCCGGTGGCAGCTCGAATGCATGGACTTCAGCTGACTTCACCAACTTCTACGATATACTCCCGGCACGCAATATAGAGACGGCGTTCTATCTCGAGAGCGACAGAATGTTGTCGTTAGCTTTCAGCCAACGCTCGCTTGACACTCAGAAAAGCGTTGTGATCGAGGAGTTCAAGCAGACGTGTCTCAATCAACCCTATGGAGACCTTCAGCACAGGCTTATGGAACTTCTCTATAGCCACCATCCCTATCGTGTGCCTGTGATCGGAAAAGAGACGTCGCATATCGCAGGAGTGACTATGGACTATGTGCGGGATTTCTTTTTCAGTCATTATGCCCCCAATAATGCAGTACTTTCTGTCGTAGGCAATGTGGATCTGGACACAGTAAAGCGTATGGCCGACAAATGGTTCGGCCACATTCAGCCCCGGACTGTCCGGCCACATCCGTCCGACGATGATCCGTATCCGTCGTCCGGAAAAACTGTCACCATGCATGGCAGTGTGCCAAATACAGTGATTGTCAGTGCATTCAGAATGCCAGGCTACAATCAGCCCATGTATACCGAGGCCGATATAATCACCGACCTGCTTGCCAATGGCAAATCGGCACGCTTTACGCGTAATCTTGTATTAGGCACTGACTTGTTTGCCTCCGCAGAGGCCTGTATCAGCGGATATGAGGATTCAGGATGGCTGATGCTGCAGGCTGTACCGTCGTGCGAGGACGAAGCCTCTGTAAAAAAGTGTCTTGAAGCCTTGAATTCAGAGGCCGGGAAACTTGCAGAACCCGGAAATGTGGATGCATACGAGATGGAGAGGGCATACAACCGCGTGGAGACTGAATACATGCTGTCCAACATGAGCTACCGCAAGCGTGCTCAGACATTGGCAAAGGCTGTGCTGCATGGCGAAGAACCGGATACGTTCTTGCACCGCATGCGCCAATGCACTCCTGCCTCAATAGAGTCTGCTGCCCGCAGCCTGTTTGGAGCTCCTGCTGTAAACCTTATCTACCGGCCGGAGTGATTGCAGCGCTATGCGTTGTCGAGCCTCATGATTTTTGAATTCTATAATTCTATAATTTCCTGACGGTGCAAACATTTTTGAAGTTACAGACCTTATATTTATATAAATCTGTGTAACTTTGCAAAAATTTTGCATCGCCTTATGATCGAACGCATAATAATAATCGAGAATGTCGACCCTGTGAGCTTTTACGGGGTCAACAATGCCAACATGCAGCTTATCCACAATCTGTTTCCGAAGCTGAGGATAGCTGCGCGCGGGCAGGTGATAAAGGTCATAGGTGAGGATGCCGAGACTTCCGAATTCGAGAAAAAGATCAAGGAGCTTGAGGCTTATTGTGCGGAATACAATACCCTCACCGACGAAGTGATCATAGACATAGTGCGCGGTGAGGGTCCAAGGAAGCTGAAGCGCGACGATGTGATCATATTCGGGGTGAACGGCAAACCTATTTCCGGACGTACCGCCAATCAGCAGAGACTCGTAGAGGAATTCACGCAGAACGATCTTACTTTCGCTCTCGGTCCGGCCGGTACGGGAAAGACATATATTGCCATCGCACTGGCAGTGCGCGCGCTGAAGAACCGCGAGGTGAGGAAGATAATACTGTCGCGTCCGGCTGTAGAGGCAGGGGAGAAGCTTGGCTTTCTTCCGGGCGATATGAAAGACAAGATAGATCCGTATCTGCAACCGTTGTACGATGCGCTCGAGGATATGATTCCTGCTGCCAGACTCAAGGAGTATATGGAGACTAATGTGATCCAGATAGCTCCGCTGGCATTTATGCGTGGACGTACGCTCAACGATGCCATCATCGTTCTTGATGAGGCTCAGAATACCACTACTCATCAGATAAAGATGTTCCTTACCCGTCTGGGAATGAATGCCAAGATGATAATCACAGGCGACATCACCCAGATAGACCTCCCGCGTTCCACTGCCTCCGGGTTGGTGCAGGCCTTGCGTGTGCTCAATGGTGTCAAGGGCATAGGCCGCGTCGAGTTCGACAAGAAAGACATCGTGCGCCACAAGCTCGTGCAGCGCATCGTGGAGGCTTATGAGAAGTATGACCGCGAGGCATATGCCGACGGATCTGCGTCTTGATAGATACAATAATAAAAAACAACATATACTTAAAAACCAATAAACCAGTCATGTCTACCACTCTTACAAGCACCGATTTCCATTTCCCGGGACAATTGAGCGTATATCACGGAAAAGTACGCGACGTCTATAACATCGACGATCAGTATATGGTGATGGTCGCTACAGACCGTATTTCAGCATTCGATGTTGTGCTGCCTGAGGGCATTCCTTACAAGGGACAAGTGCTGAATCAGATTGCAGCATATTTCCTCGATGCAACATCCTCAGAGGTCCCCAACTGGAAAATAGCCACACCCGATCCGATGGTGACGGTGGGCCTGAAGTGCGAGGGATTCAAGGTAGAGATGATCATAAGAGGTTATCTCGCAGGAAGCGCTTGGCGCGAGTATGCCGCCGGCGCTCGTGAAATCTGCGGTGTGAAGCTTCCGGAGGGACTGCATGAGAATGAGCGTCTTCCCGAGCCTATAATAACCCCGACCACAAAGGCCGACGAAGGTCACGACATGAATATCTCACGTGAGGAGATCATAGCTCAGGGCATAGTGTCGGAAGAAGACTATGCTGTGATGGAAGACTATACCCGCAGGCTTTTTGCCATCGGTACTCGCATGGCTGCTGAAAAAGGCTTGATACTTGTCGATACAAAATATGAGTTCGGCAAGAATGCGGGCAAAGTCTATCTGATCGACGAGATTCATACTCCTGACTCAAGCCGCTATTTCTATGCTGAAGGCTATGAGGACCGCCTGGCCAAGGGCGAGCCGCAGCGTCAGCTCTCGAAGGAATTCGTGCGCCAGTGGCTGATAGATCATGGTTTCATGGGACAGGCCGGACAGAAAGTGCCCGAGATGACTCCTGAATTCGTACAGAGCGTATCGGAACGCTATATAGAGCTTTACGAACATGTCACAGGACGCAAATTCGAGAAAGCTCCTGAGACAGATCTGTCGGGACGTATCGCTACAAATGTCCTTGACTGCCTCAACAATCTTTGAGGATGCCCAGCGGTGCTGAAAATATAAATCCGTACGACCACGAGCGCAGCAAGACTGACCAGGTGCGTGAGATGTTCGATTCGATCGCGCCGGCCTACGACTTCATGAACCGGGCCATGACGTTAGGCATAGACCGGATATGGCGTAGGAGAGCGGTGCGGATGATCAGATCGGAGAATCCCGGACATATACTTGATGTGGCTACCGGTACGGGTGATGTAGCCATCGAGCTTGCCCAGGCAATAGACGGATGCCATGTCACGGGTATTGACCTGTCGCAGGGTATGGTGGATCGGGGACGCGACAAAGTCAGGAATCTCGGATTGGCCGGCAGGGTGACGCTCCAGGTGTCCGATTGCCTTGCGTTGCCTATGCAGGACAATAGCTTCGATTGTGTCACTGTGGCCTACGGAGTACGCAATTTCGAACGTTTGGCCGAAGGCTATGCCGAGATGTTGCGTGTGCTCAAGCCCGGAGGTCTTCTCGCTGTTCTCGAATTGTCGACTCCGACATCTCCGGTAGTGAAACCGTTCTACAAATTCTATACGCGGTGTATTATCCCCGGTATAGGTAAGATAGTGTCGGGCGATAGCCGTGCATATACATATTTGCCCGAAAGCATCGCCGCTGTAGCTCAGGGCGACGAGATGCTGGCCATTGCAAGGTCGGTCGGATTTGTCGACACAAGCTTCCGCCGGTATACTTTCGGCACATGCACGCTTTACCTGGCACGAAAGCCACGTTGACACACAGATAGCCGGCTATTGCCGGCAAGCCATTATCAATCAATCACATTCTTCTGAATCATGCATAAAGTTTTACAAATAGCGGCGGGCCCGCCGTACTTGGAATATCAGCCGCAGCCACGGCCCAGATACAATCGTCGGCTACAAAAGCCGCATCGTCGCTTCTGCAGCGCCGGTCTCAGTCAGAGTCTGTCTCCACTGATGTTACTGCGGGTAATGTCGTTGTAGAGGATGCAATCGTTGATGCTGTCACAGTCAACACCATCAGTGTGGCTGACTCGCTGCTCACCGACAGTGCGGCCGTGGCGAATGCCGGTATTGTGGAGATAGCACCTATCCCCGAGTACTATCTGCTGCCTGCTGTGTTTGACACATATCGTTTCCTTGATCCGGACACATTGCCGGTTGGCGTCAAAGGTGTACACGGTGCGGAATGGCTCGATCGTACCAACTATATATATTCGGCTATGGACCGTGCCAAGCAGGCCTATATGATATCTTCGCCAACTACGGTCAGGTATAACCAGCGCTGGTTGCCTGAGCCTCCTAAGAAATTCGAAGCGGTCATAGATCCATCCACACAGAAAATCGACATCCGCGAGGTTAAGGTAGATCCCAATGCCGGAAAAAATATAGTAGCACCGGAGATCGACCGCAGAAACTGGATACATGCATTTACAGGAAATTTACAGTTCTCTCAGGCGTTCATATCCCCCAACTGGTATCAGGGAGGCAACAACAACCTTAACATGATAGCTCAGGCTGTATGGAATGTGAAGCTCAATCAGGCATATCATCCAAAACTCCTTTTCGAGAGCACTGTGCAGTACAAGCTCGGCATGAACAATGCTCCTGACGATGAACTGCGCAACTATTCGATATCCGAAGATCTGTTTCAGGTCAATTCGACTTTCGGTCTGAAGGCTGCCCGCCATTGGTTCTACTCTCTTACTTTCCAGTTCAAGACGCAGTTGCTGAATTCATACACGACCAATACCTACAACCTTCGTTCCGCATTCCTCTCGCCTGCTGAGATGACGGTCGGTCTCGGTATGACCTACAACTATACAAATCCAAAGAAGACGATACAGTTCGACGCATCGCTTGCACCTCTTTCATATAACATGAAGATATGCATGAAGTCCGACGAAAAGCTGGCCCACAGCCAGTTTGGTATAGCTGCCAACAGACACACAGTAAGCCAGTACGGTAGCACTGCGGAACTTAAACTGCAGTGGAAGATTGCCTACAACATAGTATGGCAATCACGGTTCTTCATGTTTACCGACTATGACTATGCGCAGGCCGACTGGGAAAACACGCTGTCGTTCGACATAAATCGTTTCCTGTCGACCCAGATATACGTGCATGCACGCTACGATTCATCGAACACATACCGCAATCCCGACTGGCATAAACTTCAGCTCAAGGAAATCCTCTCGTTCGGATTTTCATACCGTTTTGCAACAATTTAAGCCCCTGACATACGTTAAAATAGCATTAAGCATAAAAAAAGGAGTCGCATAATTGGCTTTTAAGGCAAAAAATCGTATTTTTGCAAGCTGAAAATCGCCTAAAGAATTATTTTTAAAATTATTAATATTACTATTATCACATGCAAAGCAAAGGAAATTTAGGAAGCATCGTTGCCGGTGTCATCGCTATTTTCTTGGTATTAGTATGTCTTTTCTATCTGTCGTTCACGTTTGTATCCAGCAAGCACGAGACAGCAGCCGAAAACTATGCCACGAAAATATCAGGTCCCAACGGCACCGACTCCATCTACAACCAAGCCTACAAGCACTACATGGATTCCCTGAGCGAGAAGCCCGTATACCTGGGATATTCGCTCAATGAGGTCCGCAAATGGGGTGTCGGCCTCGGCCTCGACCTCAAAGGCGGTATGAACGTTATTCTTCAGGTCGACATGCCTGAGATGTTGCGTTCGATGAGCGCCGGACCTGATTCTGTATTCGAACGTGCTCTCAATGCCACCAACGCGCTCGTCCGCGACAACAAGGCCGACGATTATGTGGGTACATTCGTTTCAGAATATCGCAGAATTGATCCTAATGTAGATTTCTCAACCATATTCCTCGATATTAAGCCCGGAACATCTGCCGATGCCGTTGCTGCCAACCTCAAAAGCGAGGTTAAGGATCGCGTGGAGACATCAGCTACATCAGTGCTCCGTAAGCGTATCGACCAGTTTGGTGTTGTATCCCCCAACATTCAGGTGCTCCAGGGCAAGGATGGTCAGATCCTTCTTGAACTTCCCGGTGTAAAAGATCACGAGCGTGTGCGCGAACTGCTTCAGCGTTCTGCCAACCTTGAATTCTATGAGACCTACACAGCTCCTCAGGTTTTGCCTTCGCTACAGGCTCTCGGCGCTGCTCTTGCCGCTGATACTACCTACACAGGTGCTCCTCTGATGAGCTATTTCAAGAATCAGGAATATGCAGGTGGTGCTACAGTAGCTTATGTTGCTGATGCCAAGTCTATGGCTGAGGTGAACGCGCTGCTCAATTCTCCAGCTGCAAAGCAGATTCTTCCTTCCGATCTCAAACTCCGCTGGAGTGTGAAGCCTGAGGTGACAACCGTAAGCGACAACAACGGCAAGCCCGTTGAGCGCAATCTCGGATATGCTCTCTATGCTCTGAAGACAACAAATGGCAAGGCCATTCTCGACGGAAGCTGTGTGGTTGAGGCTCGTGCCGACTACAACGACCGTCAGCGTGGCAACGAAGTGTCGATGACCATGAACTCTGAAGGTGCGCGTGCATGGGCACGAATCACCACTCAGGCTGCTGTCAACAAGGACCAGATTGCCATTCTGCTCGACGATCAGGTTTATTCAGCACCCCGCGTGCAGACAGCCATCGAAGGTGGTTCGTCTCAGATCACAGGTAACTTTACTACCGACGAAGCCCGTGACCTTGCAAATGTGCTCAAGTCCGGTAAGATGACCGCCAAGGTAAATATCATCTCCGACATGGTTGTAGGTCCTTCTCTGGGTGCAGAGGCTATCCAGGCAGGTATCATTTCGTTCATTGTGGCACTCGTGCTGCTGATGATCTTCATGATCTGCTTCTATGGACTTATCCCCGGCTTGATCGCCAACTTCGGTCTTATCTGCAACCTGTTCTTCACCGTAGGTATACTTGCGTCTTTCCAGGCAGTGCTTACGATGTCCGGTATCGCCGGTATCGTGCTTGCACTCGGTATGGCAGTCGACGCCAATGTGCTCATCTATGAGCGTGCCAAGGAAGAACTTCGTGCCGGCAAGAATGCGCGCACCGCAATCGCTGAAGGTTATGCCAACGCATTCTCTGCTATTTTCGACTCCAACCTCACCTCTATTATAACAGGTATTATCCTGCTGTTCTTCGGAACAGGTCCTATCAAGGGCTTCGCAACAACGCTGATCATCGGTATCGTTTGCTCGTTCTTCACAGCAGTATATCTGAGCCGTCTGTTCTTCATCTGGGGTGCTAAGTCCAAGACTTTCCAGAACCTGACATTCTCCACTTCGCTTTCGCGCAAGATGTTCACAAATACAAAGATCAACTTCCTTGGTCAGCGTAAGGTGAGCTTCACTGTCGTAGGCATCATGATTGTGGTAGTGGCTGTTTCGTTCTTCACCCGTGGTCTCAATCAGGGTATTGACTTCTCCGGTGGACGTAACTACATCGTCAAGTTCGAGAAACCTGTCAGCACAACCGAGGTCCTGAAGGCTATCCAGCCCGAATTCCCCAACTCCTCAGTATCGGTGATCACAATCCAGTCGTCCAACCAGGTGCGTATCTCTACCAACTACCTGATTGATAGTGAAGATCCTAATACAGAGAAGGAAATTACAGACAAGCTCTACAATAGCCTCAAGCCTTTCCTTCGTGAAGGCATGACCGAAGCAGAGTTCTCTACCACCGACGCAAGTCAGGGTGTGGTACAGTCGCAGAAGGTAGGACCTTCTATCGCAAATGATATGCGCAACGATGCCTACATTGCTGTGGTTCTGTCGCTGATTGCGATGTTCCTCTACATCCTTCTGCGCTTCCGCAACGTAGCGTTCTCTGTAGGTGCATTGGCAGCAGTTTCATTCACTGCATTCTCCATCATTGGTTTCTACTCGCTGTTCTGGGGTATCCTTCCGTTCGCAATGGAAATTGACCAGACTTTCATCGCCGCTATCCTTACTGTGATCGGTTATCAGATCAACGATACCGTGGTGGTATTCGACCGTGTGCGTGAAAATATCGGACTCTACCCCAAACAGGATTTCTACACTACGATAAACAACTCCATCAACTCTACATTGGGTCGTACGATCATGACTTCGACTTCGACCTTGTTGGTGCTGCTGTGTATCTTCATCCTCGGTGGTGATGCAATCCGGAGCTTCACATTCGCAATGATCTTCGGTGTTATCATCGGTACACTTGCTACAATCTATGTAGCAGCTCCTGTAGCCTACATAACAGACAGCCGTCGCAACCGCGTGAAGGGTGCTGCCGTAAAGGCATAATCCTGAAGCTGTCCAATAGGATATAGTCAAGACAAAGTGCGTGGACGCCGTAAGGCGTAGGCGCACTTTGTCGTATTTTCAGGATCTATTCGGACCTATCTTATTTTAGATATTATGCGCAGATATTTATTGTTTAACAATCTTTTATTATGGTTACTGACACTGCTGGCTGTACCTGTGGCGTTTGCAGGTGGTGATCTGCTGTTGCCTTTACCTCGCCTATATGCGCCCGGTGACACCTGCAGCTTTCTGCTGTCGCGTCCGGTCAGGCTTGATGTGCTGTATTCAGATTCCATGACGCCGGATGTCAGGGGCGAGCTTGCAGCTATTGTTTGTGGCAACGAAGGTAGTGTTGATGATGGCTCACGTGCCGTAATCGCGTTCAAGTTGGTGGATTCCATTCCGTTTGCATCGAGTCAGGATGAGGCGTATGGCATATCCATTACATGCGATTCAATTGTGATAGAGGCTGTGACCATGACCGGCGGCTACTGGGCCACTCAGACGTTGTGGCAGTTATCTGAGAATTCTCAGGAGAGAGTATCCTGCGGCAGAATAGTGGACTGGCCTGCGTTCAGGATCAGGGGATATACGCATGATGTCGGTAGGGGATTCATAAGGATGGATATGCTCAAAAAGCATATCGACTTATTGTCGAGGTACAAGATAAATACTTTTCACTGGCATCTGACCGAAAATCAGGCATGGCGTCTTGAGAGTCGGATATATCCGCAGCTTGTGGCCGATTCAAGTGCGGAAAGGCATCCGGGTAAGTACTATTCTATCGATGAGGCGAGGGATCTTGTAGCCTATGCTGCGCGGCATGGGGTGACGGTGATTCCTGAGATTGATATGCCCGGACATAGCGCGGCATTCCGTCGTGCTATGGGCCATTCAATGCTTTCCGATAGCGGTCTTGTGGAGATGAAAGCGATAATGGAGGAGGCTTGTGCTACCTTCTCTGGAACACCCTGGATGCATATCGGAACAGATGAGGTGCGCGAACCGGATCTCGGCACGATGGACTGGCGTGAGTTTGTGCCGCAGATGGTAAGCCATATACATGGCTTGGGCAAGAAAGTCGTGTCCTGGAATCCGGGATATGCCTATGCTCCGGGTGAGATAGACATGGTGCACATGTGGAGCAGCAGGGGATGCCCTATCGATGGTGTACCGGCCATAGACTCGCGTTATCATTATGCCAATCATTTCGATAATTTTGCAGACATAGTTGGCCTATATAAGAGTAATATAGCAGGTCAGCCGGTAGGTACTGATTCTTATGCCGGAGTTATCGTGGCTTTCTGGAATGACCGTAACTTAGTTTCTGAAGATGAGATCGTGAGGCAGAACAGCTTCTATCCGGCGATGCTCGCGATAGCAGAGCGCGCCTGGATGGGTGGAGGTGATGGCTACCTGCCACAGACCGGCGCTGTTCTGCAAGCTGATGACAAGGCTTTCTTTGATTGGGAGCGGCGTTTCATCCATCACAGGGATAATCATTTTGCAGGAGAGCCAATCGTCTATTATGCGCAGAAAGATATGAAATGGAAGATCACTGATGCATTTCCCAACCGAGGCGATCTTTCAGCCGTATTCCCGCCGGAGACGAGAGATTTTGCCGATAGTTATGAGTTCGATGGTAAGACTTACCCTACGGCTTATGCTTATGGTGCGGGAGTATATCTTCGTCATGTGTGGGGTGGGCTTGTGCCTGGATTCTATGCCGATCCTCAGCCGGATCATACTGCATATGCCTATACATATGTGTACAGTCCCGAAGATCAGGAGGTAGGATTACGCCTGGAATTCCAGAACTACAGCCGCTCGGAGTCCGATCTGCCGCCCCAACAGGGCAAGTGGGACTATAAGGATAGCAAGGTATGGCTTAATGGCGTGGAGTTGAATCCGCCGCTGTGGAGCGGTAGCCACAAGGAACGCTCTACGGAGATCTGCCTTGGAAATGAGAATCTTTCATCAAGGCCCCCGTTGACGGTGAGTCTGAAGAAGGGTTGGAACAAGGTGATGCTGAAACTTCCTGTAGGAAAATTCACTCAGGATGAGATTCGCTTGGTGAAGTGGATGTTCGGCTGTGTATTCACAACTCCTGACGGCAAAGATTCAGCCGAAGGCTTGATCTACTCGCCGGATAAGACATTGGACTGAAATAAAAAATGCCACCTCAAGGATGGCATTTTTTTATTTCATATCGTCAAGTGAGCTTTCATAGAGGAAAGCATCGGGATCGTCGGGATGGACAATGTCTTCATCTATATCATCGCCATCTTCTTCTGCGGATTCCTGATCTGACGCGGCATCGTCGAAGTCGTCATCATCAAATCCGCTGTCGAATTCATCGTCATCATCGTAGTCGAAATCCTCACCCCACGTATCTGCCGAGATACGCTGCATGTCCGGATCATCTGCGGCATCTGTCTCTGCGGCAGGTACGTTCTCGAATATGAACTCATCTTCCTCACGCACCCTGTGCTTTGAGTCAAGTGGACGGTGTATTATGTCGATACTGTTGATATTGGCTTCATCATTGATTGTACGCCACAACACGTCCTTCAGTTCGGTAAGACCCATTCCCGAGACTGCTGAGATAAAGACGGATGGTATTCCCTCAGGTAGATGTCCGGCACGAATCTCGTCGATTAGTTCCTCGTCAAGCATATCGCATTTCGATATTGCGAGCACCCTCGGCTTGTCCATGAGTTGAGGATTGAAACGGCGTAGCTCGTCGAGCAGCACTTCATACTCCTTGCGTATGTCGTCGGCATCAGCCGGAACCATGAACAGCAATACGGCATTGCGTTCAATGTGGCGGAGAAAGCGCAGTCCAAGGCCTTTACCTTCGCTCGCACCCTCGATGATACCGGGAATGTCGGCCATGACGAACGAGCGGTTGTCGCGGTAAGAGACAATGCCGAGTTGCGGTTCCATAGTCGTGAACGGATAATCAGCTATTTTGGGGCGCGCGGATGATAGGGCTGAAAGCAGTGTGGACTTACCTGCATTAGGGAATCCTACAAGACCTACATCGGCAAGCAGTTTCAGTTCCAATATAATGGATTTCTCAATGGCGGGTTCTCCCGGCTGAGCGTAGCGAGGAGTACGGTTTGTAGACGACTTGAAATGCCAGTTGCCAAGTCCACCTCTGCCGCCGCGCAGCAGCTTTATTTCTTCACCGTCCTCGGTGACTTGGGCGAGGAATTCGCCGGTCTCGGCATCGAAAACCACAGTACCGCATGGCACATCCACAATCACGTCCTCGCCGTCCTTGCCGAAAGACCGGCCGCCTGATCCGCTTTGTCCGTTTCCTGCAAATATATGCCTGCGGTATTTAAGCGGCAGTAGTGTCCACATGTGTGAGTTGCCGCGCAGGATTATATGTCCGCCACGTCCGCCGTCGCCGCCGTCAGGGCCGCCCTTAGGCACATATTTTGCCCGGTAGAAATGACGCGAGCCGGCTCCGCCCTTTCCTGAGCGGCATAATATCTTTACGTAGTCGATAAAATTAGAGTCTGCCATAATCAAATTTATTATTAAACAACCTGTTAGAAGTAAACGCAGGAGAGAGGCGGAAGGTTTTTAGGCCGGGTCTATGTCGTAGAATGACTTGGTCTGTAGTTTCTCAAGAGGAGTGTCGACTATAGCGTTGACAATGAGGTCAAGTGTTGATGCCTTGTAATATGGATTGGAGGCCGATGAGGCCATCGCGCGTCCGGTAGGTGAAAGAGCATAAGCTATGGCCCGGTATATTTCGTCCTGACTGTCGCCGCAGTGTATCACGCTTTTCGCGCAGATGCGTCCTTTCTGCCGCATGCCAATGTCTACTGTCGGTATTCCCATCGAGGGTACTTCAATTATTCCGCTTGATGAGTTGCCGACCACGGCTCCTACATATTTGAGTGCGGAAAGATAGCGTTTCTTTCCGAGTGATTTCACTAAGCATACGCGGTGTGGATTGCGTTCGGCATAGTCTTTTATAAGCTCGATGATGGCTTGTGATCCGGCATCATTGTTGGGGTATGTTATAATTACCGGTGATGCCGGGAAGCGGTCGAGGGCAGCAAGTAAAGCGCGGCATCTGCGTCCGGAATCCTCATTGTCGAGGGTGGCAGGATGGTATGTCACGAGCAGAGTATCCTCGGAGATTTTGAATCCGATGGATTCTTCAAGTTCTTCTTTCTGCATCAGGGGTTCATGCACGATATTGTATACACCGATAGCTCCGGTGTTGATAACTCTCGAAGGCTGCTCCCCGAGTTGGATTACGCGACGCCTGTATGGTTCTGTGGCTGTCAGATGCAGTGCCGAAAGTTTTGTGATGGCATGGCGTATGGAATCGTCGATCGCACCCTCCGATATTTCTCCTCCGCTAATGTGAGCTATGGGTATGCGCATTACAGCGGCCGCGGATGCCACGGCAAGCATTTCGTAGCGGTCGCCGAGTATGACTACCAGATCGGGGCTTAGAGATTCGAATGCCTCAGCCATGCCCTGCATACAGCGTCCCATAGCGCGGGCGCGCCGTGCTCCATTGTCTTCTGTATCGCCGGGCGTGTTCATTTCCACCCGTGCGCTTACTGTGATACCGTCGGCCTCTATTTCGTCAACCGTCATGCCGAAAGCCGGATCAAGATGCATATTTGTGGCTATTACCTGCAGGTCCACCCGGTCATGACGTCCGGCCAGTTCCTTGGCGATTGGAGACAGCAGTCCCCAGTCGGCCCTTGTTCCGGTCACGATGCATATTCGTCGTCTTGTATCGTTGGGTTGAGTCATATTTATTGTCTTTTCTTTTTTTTCAGTTTGGCTGCTTTAGCTTTGTGAGCTGCGGCGGATTCGTCGTCGCCGGTGGCTTCATATACATCTGCCATTGCCAGATGTACGGCTGCGCTCCGGTTATTGATCTTTTCGGCTACCATAAGTCTGTCGAGAGCATTGTGGTAATCGCCTGTAGCGAAATACAGCATCCCGAGTTCGAGAGGAGCGCGATGACAGTCTGGCGCGAGATTTACTGCGTGAGTAAGGCAGTCGATGGCTTCGTCGACGTTTTGCATTCTTGCCAGCGCAATTCCTTTTGCAAGCCAGGCTTCGTGATATTCAGGAGCGAGTTCTATCGCTTTATTGTAGTTTGCCAATGCTGCATCAGTGTCGGCGGCATCGCAGCAATCCTCACCCATGCTGACGTATTCAGTTGCAAGCCTTGTAAGCAGTTTGTTCTTATTTTCAAGCTCCTCCCTGAGCCGGTCGGCTTCTGTGCTTAGGGTTGCGAATGCTGCAAGCTTGCGTCTGGCCAGCCGCATCGCTGTCGCATTTCCAAGCTCGTTGCGAGCCCGCAGCCCTTCGGTAAAGAGGTCAAAGGCTTTGTCGAACTTGCCGTAGTCCGCAGCTTCTGCCGAGCGGGCGAAACAGTCGTCGGCATGAGCGGCATCAATGGCCATGCGTATCAGTGTGGGATTGTTGTAGTTGCGGCTGAAAGCGAGTACAGCCGGATTTACCGTCATGTCGCGCGGACTTACCGTGCTTCTCATGGTGAGTCCATCGAGAGACCGGCATCGGCTCAGAGCTACGTAAGTCTGTCCCGGAGTGAATGCTCCCTGACCCATGTCGATGATTGCTTTGGAGAATGTCAGGCCCTGGCTTTTATGTATTGTAAGGGCCCAGGCTAATCTCAGCGGCAATTGTTCGTATGAACCGAGAACTTTCTCATCGACCCTCTGGTGCTCCTCGTTGTATTCGTAGCGTACATTGTTCCATACTTCGGGTTGTACGAGGTGTTTTGCTCCTGTCTCAAGCAAGACTTCCACTCCGTCGTCGTAGCATTCCACTACTTTGCCTATAGTGCCGTTGACCCAGCGTTTTTCCTGGTCGTTTTTGATGAATACAACCTGAGCGTCAGGCTTTAGCATAAGGGTTATAGGTGTCGGTAGCGATCCCTGTGGGAATTCGCCCGACAGGCGTCCTGTATAGCAATGTTCCGGTGTGCGCAGCATTCCCAGATGCTGCTCGTTGATGTGGTCCACTATGTCGCGCCGCGTGGCCAGTGTCATTGTGAAGCTGTCGCCACTGTCGCTTGTGGTTTGTCTTACTCTTGCGTTTAGAGTGTCTATATCAGATCGGTTGGGTGCGCCCTCACGTATGCGGTCGAGCATTGATATGAAATCTGCATCGTCCTGCCGGTAGACTTTTTTCAATTCGATGGGTACGATGGCGCTTTCACGGAAAGCTTTGGCGTCGAAAAAGTAGTAGCTGTGGTATTCGCGGTGCAGAAGTTCACGCGCGTCGGATGTTACGACCGGTTCGAGTTGGAATACATCGCCTACGAGCAAAAGCTGTTTGCCTGCAAATGGTTCGCGGGTATTGTGGCAGTATGTGCGCAGTAGTTTATCGATAAAGTCGATAACGTCGGCTCTCACCATCGAGATCTCATCAATGATTATTAGTTCCAGTTCGCGCAACAATTTGACAAACTCGCGGGAGTACTTCATCCTGTCGCGCAACCGGCGCGGTGTGGAGAAGTCCGGGTCGCTTGACAGAAGTGGCTTGAGCGGCAGCTTGAAGAATGAATGTATGGTCACGCCACCGGCGTTTACGGCTGCAATACCGGTTGGCGACAGTACTACGCATTTCTTTTTGGTCTTCTCGCGGATGTAGCGCATGAACGTCGACTTTCCAGTGCCTGCCTTACCTGTCAGGAATACTGACTGGCGCGTGTAGCAGATCAGTTGCCACAGCGTACGGAATTCGGGATTGTCCAGATCAATCCCGTTGCCGTTCTCAGTATTCTTTGCATTGCGGTACATCAGTATGATAGTTTGCTTTTACGTGCAGCATCAAGTTTGAGCAGGATGAACAGCAGCAGGGTGAAACCCCAGAGTGAAGATCCGCCGTAGCTGAAGAATGGCAGAGGTATGCCAATCACCGGACATAGCCCGATGACCATGCCTATATTGATGCAGAAATGGAATATGAAATAGGATGCCACACAGTAGGCATATACTCTGGTGAATACGGACGGCTGGCGCTCGGCGATGGAGATTACCCTGAGTATCAGGCATACAAACAGGGCCATTACTGCAGCCGCACCAAGAAAGCCTTCTTCTTCACCGATTGTGCAGAAAATGAAGTCGGTGTGCTGTTCGGGTACGTATTTCAGTTTTGTCTGTGTGCCGTTAAGGAATCCCTTGCCGGCAAATCCACCAGAGCCGATTGCTATTTTTGACTGGTTCACGTTGTAGCCTGCGCCACGTAGGTCCTGTTCTATGCCAAGAGCAACCTTTATACGCATCTGCTGGTGTGGTTGCAGTTGGTTGAATGCGAAGTTGACGCAGAAAAGGAAAGCGATAGCTCCTATTGCAGTTACCACGGCGATGTAAAGGCTGCTGAGATGCCGCTGGATGGCTATGAATACAACATACACGCACGCGGCCATAATGGTGGATATGAAGAAGATCATTCCGGGTAAGGCTACTCCGCAGAGGCTTAGAATCCATGCCAGTATGCCTGTGCCGGCAAACCATAGCAGCACATTGCGCGCTATTTCCAGGCGTTTGCCATAGACGACAAGCATTCCTACCATTACAGCCTGTGTGATCACAAATACTGAGAAATGACCGGTGGGAATACACATGATCGTTGTCTGAGCGAACTTTACGGCAACTACAAATACGACCACAGCCATGAGGGCGGCAAACAGGATAAGGCCGCTCATTCCTTCTCTGTACAGCACGAAGAAAAGCGCGAGAAATGTGAGTGCCGAACCAGTCTCGTTCTGCAGTAGTATCAGTACTATCGGGATGAATATTATAGACAGAGCCTTGATGTAGTTCGATACCTTTGCATTTAATTGGAAATTATATCCGCTGAAAAGCTTTGCAAGAGCGAGAGCTGTGGCAAATTTTGCGAATTCGGCAGGCTGGAGACTCATAGGACCTATGACAAGCCACGAATGCGAACCTTTGATGTCTGGAGCAAGAAAGGGTGTGACCAAAAGTAAAAGCACCACCATCACATACACAGGAAATGCGTAGGTCTCATACATGCGTGCATCTATGAGCAGCAGTACAACTCCGAGCAGGAGCGATAGTCCGATCCACCTGAGTTGTTTGCCGGAGAACTCGTCGAAGCTGAATATGCTTGCGTGGTCAAAGTCGTAGGATGCCGCATATATGCTAACCACACCGAAAAGCACCATAGCGAGATACAGAGCCACGGTCAACCAATCGACTCCGGACCATACGGAACGTGTAGCTGTATTTCTATCGTCGGGCCGGGCCATAAGTCAGTCTTGAATTAAGCATTTGTTCTTCCATGTATTTACGCGGTTCAGCAATTTTTCCGGTGAGGTATTTCTCCATCACAAGTGAGCCGATAGGGACACCGTAGGTGGCTCCGAATCCGGCATTCTCCACATATACGGCTATTGCTATCTTAGGGTCGTCGTAGGGAGCGAAGCCCATGAAGGCGGAGTGGTCCTTACCGTGCGGGTTCTGAGCCGTACCTGTCTTTCCTGCGACTTCGATGTCCGGCAGGGCGGCGCGGCGGCATGTGCCTCCGGTGACAGCCATACGCATGCCTTCAGCTACTTCAAGGTAGTATTTCTCGTCTATGGATGGAAACCGTCGGGCAAACATTTCGTCCGGCATCACCGTGTCCTGGATAGCTTTAACAATGTGTGGTGTCACGAACCAACCGCGGTTGGCCACCGTCGCACATAGATTGGCGATCTGCAGCGGGGTGGCCAGGATTTCTCCTTGTCCGATGGCTACAGAGATTATGGTGTTCGCGCTCCAATGGCCCTCGCCGTAGAATTTGTCGTATGTCTTGGAATTGGGAATGTAGCCGCGGCTCTCGCCAGGTAGGTCTACTCCGAGTCTGTAACCGTATCCCATCGACACAAGATGATTTTTCCACACTTCGAATGCCTTGGCCGATGAGCCGTATTTGCTGCGCTTGTCTATCATGTATTTGAATCCCCAGCAAAAATAGGCGTTGCAAGATGTCTGAAGTGCCGGTTTCAATGGCAATGGTGATCCATGTGGGTGACAGCCCACGCGTAGTCCACCATTGATGTATCCACGATAGCAGGGATAAGGGGTAGCTGGAGTAATGATGCCTTCCTCGAGAAATATGAGTCCCTGCGTTGGCTTGAATGTAGATCCTGGAGGGTATGCTCCCATAAGAGCCCTGTCGAATAGCGGTGCTGCGTCGTCGTTCACAAGTTTGCGGTAGTTGTCGCCGCGCTGGCGTCCGACAAGGAGTGTGGGGTCATAGGATGGTGCTGACACCATGCACAGGATTTCGCCGGTCTTAGGTTCTATGGCCACGACAGCGCCGCGTTTTCCTACCATCAGGCTCTCTGCATATTGCTGAAGACGAACGTCTATGCTGAGGGTAAGATCCTTACCGGATATGGGTGCTACGTCGTGGTTTCCGCCGTCATACTTGCCCTGAATGCGTCCGTGTGCATCGCGGATCAGGATTTCCACGCCTTTGTGTCCGCGAAGATATGGTTCGTAGCTTTTCTCTACGCCGAGGTCCCCGGTATAGTCGCCCGGGGCATAATAGCTGTCTCTCTCGACGTCGTTGGCCGAGACTTCACGTATGTTGCCGAGGATGTTGGCCGCAGTAGGATAATTGTATTGGCGGAGGATTCTTTTCTGGATGAAAAAGCCCGGGAAACGGTAGAGTTTTTCCTGCAATCTGCCATAGTCCTGCGCCGACAGATGGCTCATCAACTGTTGCGGGGTATATGTGGAGTAGCCGGGGTTGAGGCGCTTGTCCTTCATGTCGGCCAATCGCTTCTCGAATTGCTCTCTGGTTATATTCAATGCATTGCAGAAATCAATCGTGTCGAATGGTTCGACGTCGCGCGGGATCATCATCACGTCGTAGGCCGGCTGGTTGAATACGACGAGTTCGCCGTTGCGGTCATACATCAGTCCGCGCGACGGGTATACGGTCTTTTTCAGAAAAGCATTTGTGTCGGCCGAGCGCTTGTATGCGTCGTCGTTGATCTGCAGTGAGTACAGGCGAAACAGATATATGGCGGCGATAGCGAGCAGAAAGCCGGCTATAACATATTTACGCTTTTCAAGGTTGTAGTCTTTTCGCATTGCTTGAGATTGGGGTGTTGCTCCCTGCCGGGGAGAGTGGAAGATCCGGTCAGTGTCTTGTGCGCAGCGTGATGGCGCTCAAGGCGAACAGTATCAGGAATGTATATACTGTAGATGCGAGTGCGCGTGTGAGCAGTACTAAAGGATGAAAGAATCCGAATGCCTCAATAATGTATACCGATGTGCAGTAGAGCAAAGTCATGGCAAACAGGTATTTTGAATATGCCGGTGTGCCCATAGTCCTGGCGGATGGTGTCACGGACATTATATCGTCTTCGCGCGGTGCAAGCAGGTGGAACACATTACGGCGGCTGAATGCTGCTATGGTGCAAGCAAGGGCATTCAGCCCCGGAGTATCGCTGAAGCAGTCTACGCAAAGGCCGAGTGCGAAACATACGGTGAGACACCATCCTACAGGCAGTGACATCGGAAGACGTACGATCAGAAGCACGAATATCATCGGTATGGCGCATCCGAACAGCACGAGATGGTTGAAGATCAGTGCCTGTGCCATGACAAGCACAATGAATAGCAGGCTGAAGTTTATTATAGTCTTGGTCATTTACTGCTGTTTCTTGAGGTCTGGATCTGTTTCAACTTTGCGCAATTCGTCTTTCATGTTGTTGACCACAACCTGTACGGCGCTCAAGGTCGAGAAGTCGGCCAGCAACTTTATGCGTAGAGTGAAGAAGTTTTCATTGTGCGCGGTCTTGTCGGGCATCACTATTCCGACCGGAATTCCGGCAGGGAATACAGCCGAGTATCCGCTGGTGATTACGGTGTCTCCGGCGGTGAAGACCGTGTGTCTCGGCAATTCTTCGAGCAACGCCTCGTCTGAGTTGATTCCGTCCCAGACGAGAGATCCGAAGCCATCGCTGCCTTTTACCTTGCATGAGAGACGGAAGTAGGGGTTGAGCAACGAAATCACACGTGAAGTGTGAGGGCCGACTACATTTACGACTCCGACTACACCGTTCTGGTCCACAACTCCCATCTCCGGCTTTATGCCGTCAAGGCTGCCTTTGTTTATGGTAAGATAGTTATGCGGCCTGGCTACGGAGTTGTTGATCACGTGTGCTATCTTTAGCTCGAAATGCTTCAGGGTGTCTACCGCGAGCATCGAAGTGTCTACACCGGCAGCCTCGCGGACTCCTTGCAGTTGCTCACGCAGGGCAATAACCTCAAGCTGCAGGTCGGCATTGCGGCGGTTGAGGTCTTCGTTGATGTCGCGTAGGGCGAAATACGAGGTCACGTTGTTTGTGAACCCGTAGATGGCCGATACCACGGAATTTGCGGAAGTGAGTATCACGTGATGTTGATACGGTGATCCGCGGAAAAGAAGCACGCAGCTCACCACCACGTAGAAGATGAAAACAAGCCACTTTCCGTGACGGATGAAGAAGTTTACTAACTCGCGCATTTTTACGTCTGTCCCCCGCCTGCTCACTTAATGTGCTCGGGCGGGGGTAAGATGATGTGTATTGTTATGTGCCTGGACGCGGGATCAGCGTATCAGGAACGAGAACTTGTCGATGTTTTTAAGTGCGACACCTGTGCCTTTGGCTACAGCCAGCAGCGGGTCTTCCGCTATGTGGAACTGTATGCCGATCTTGTCGGTGAGGCGTTTGTCGAGACCGCGGAGCAATGCGCCGCCGCCTGCCAGATAGATGCCGTTACGCACAATATCGGCGTAAAGCTCTGGAGGAGTCTGCTCCAGTGCGCCGAGAACGGCAGCCTCAATCTTGGAGATGGACTTTTCGATGCAGTGCGAGATCTCCTGATAGCTTACCGGCACTTCCATAGGCAGGGCCGTCATCATGTTGGGGCCGTGAACGATGTAGTCTTCCGGTGGATTCTCAAGTTCTGTAAGGGCTGAGCCTACGTTCATCTTGATAAGTTCCGCAGTGCGTTCGCCGACTTTCACGTTGTGTGCCCTGCGCATGTGGTTCTGAATGTCGTCGGTAAGGTCGTCGCCGGCAATCTGTATGCTCTTGTTGCTTACGATTCCGCCGAGGGAGATTACGGCGATCTCTGTTGTTCCACCGCCTATATCCACTATCATGTTGCCTTCGGGAGCTTCTACGTCAAGTCCGATACCTAAGGCTGCAGCCATAGGTTCGTAGATCATGTAGACATCGCGGCCGTCGGCATGCTCGGATGAGTCGCGGACAGCACGTATCTCTACTTCTGTAGATCCTGAAGGGATACCTACGACCATGCGCAACGAAGGTGAGAACCAACTGCTTTTGCTGGAAGCCTTCTTGACGAGTCCGCGTATCATCAGTTCGGCTGCGTTGAAGTCGGCGATCACGCCTTTGCGCAGAGGGCGCACGGTGCGGATGCGTTCGTTTTCCTTACCCTGCATCTGCTGTGCTTCCTTTCCGACAGCAATAAGCTTGTCGGTGCGTTTGTCGAGCGCTACGATCGACGGTTCGTCGATTACGATCTTGTCGTTATGAATGATAATCGTATTGGCCGTGCCGAGGTCAATGGCGATTTCTTTTGTCAGGGAGAATAATTTCATTTTCGGTGTTGTGTATTTTGATAGAGGAAAGAGAGTATCAGTGCTTGAAGTGGCGGAATCCTGTCATCACCATAGCAATACCGTGAGCGTTGCAATACTCCACCGAATCGGTATCGCGGATTGAGCCGCCGGGCTGGATCACAGCGTCGACTCCGGCTTGATGAGCAATCTCCACGCAGTCCGCGAAGGGGAAGAAAGCATCGGATGCCATTACCGCACCATTGAGGTCGAAACCGAAGCTCTGCGCTTTGGCGATGGCCTGCTTGAGTGCGTCTACGCGGGAGGTCTGACCTACACCGCTTGCCAGGAGTTGTCCGTTCTTTGCAAGAACGATGGCATTGCTCTTGGAGTGTTTCACGATTTTGTTGGCGAAAAGCAGGTCTGCTATGCGGTCTGCGTCGACAGCTTTTTCGGTTACTTGACGCAGGTCGTCGGGGGTCTCAACCTTTGTGTCGCGCTGTTGCACGAGCATGCCGTTGAGAGCGGTACGCACAGTTCGATCTGTCTCCAGAGGCTGTTTCTGTACGAGGATTATGCGGTTTTTCTTCTGGGTGAGGATAGCCATTGCATCGTCGGTATATGCGGGGGCTATTATTACCTCGAAGAATATTTTTGTAATCTCATTGGCTGTATCGGCGTCGATGGGACGGTTGGCGATGAGTACGCCTCCGAATGCCGAAACAGGATCGCCGGCAAGTGCATCTTTCCATGCCTCGGCTATGGTCGGACGGGATGCCAGTCCGCATGCGTTATTGTGCTTGAGCACGGCGAATGTGGGCTCGCAGTCCTTGAAATCGGACATTAGGTTTACGGCAGCGTCGATGTCGAGAAGGTTGTTGTATGAAATCTCTTTGCCGTGAAGCTGGTCGAACATGGCGTTGAAATCGCCGTAGAACAGAGCCGGCTGGTGTGGATTCTCTCCATATCTGAGCGAGTGCTCGTGGTCTACTGCAATACGGAGTGCCGAGGGCTGGCTTCCGGCGAAGTAGTTGAATATGGCTGAATCGTAGCCTGACGATACCGCGAATGCTTCTTTAGCCAGGAAACGACGGTCTTCGAGCGTTGTGGCTGCTGTGCCGTGAGTGTCGAGCATGCCTGCCAGGAATGGATACTGGGCCTTGGATGCCACGATTGCCACGTCTTTGAAATTCTTTGCTGCCGCACGGATCAGAGAGATGCCGCCTATGTCTATTTTTTCAATTATATCAGCTTCGGATGCGCCGCTTGCAACTGTCTGCTCGAACGGATAGAGGTCTACGATCACGAGGTCTATCTCGGGAATCTCGTATTGGGTAGTCTGTGCCTTGTCGGTCTCGTTGTCGCGGCGCGACAGAATTCCGCCGAACACTTTGGGGTGCAGTGTCTTTACGCGTCCTCCGAGGATTGAGGGGTAGCCTGTCAGATCTTCAACAGCGCTGCATTCGTAACCGAGCGATTCGATGAATGAGCGTGTGCCTCCTGTAGAGAGGAATCTGACGCCGCTGGCGGCGAGCTGTTTCAGGATGTTGTCGAGGCCGTCCTTGTGAAATACGGATATAAGGGCGGTGCGTATTGGCTTGAGCTGTGCTGACGAAGTGGTCATTTGTATTGGTTTTGAATATGTTCTATGAAAGAAAGTGCAAAAGTAGCAATTTTTCCGCAGGCTACCGAATTATAAGCGTTTAAATTTGTTGAATGCAGACAAAGTTTGTGCAAATCCGGCATGCTCTGTCGTTACATTGGATCCGTAATGGATAGATGTGGTCTGTGAGAACCTGTGACGGTAGAGCGGTGTTATATTTGTACCGGCCTAAGCATAGGTCGGAAACAAATATATTGAATAGATAAGATTTTAATATTTATGAAAAAGACTGGTATTTTCTACGGGTCATCGACTGGGAACACCCGTGAGGTGGCGGAAATGATAGCTTCGCAGCTTGGTGTAGCTCCGGCTGATGTGCATGATGTGGCTGAGACTGCTCCGTCGGTCCTTGGCGATTATGATAATCTGATTCTTGGCACGGCTACATATGGTTCGGGTGAGCTTCAGGACGATTGGTATGATTTTCTTGCCGGCGCTGAACAACTTGATCTCAGCGGTAAGAAAGTGGCGTTGTTCGGATGTGGCGACGAAAATATGTCGGACACGTTCTGTGGCGCAGTCGGAGAACTCCACGACCGCATGAAGCAGACAGGTGTGGAATACATCGGTGAGGGCTACGGTACGGATGGTTATGAATTCAGTGAGTCACAGGCTGTGGTCGATGGACATACTGTAGGGCTTCTGCTCGATTGTATAAACCACGACAATCTCACTGCCGACCGTGTGAAGGGATGGACGGACATAGTGAGATTGTCGTTATGACGAGGGTATGTTAATGATATCAGCGTTCGAGTACGTCGACCGATAGTTTGGAATATGCACGGTCGGCTTTTGCACGTGCTTCTTCGAGTGTGTCTGCTGTGGCGAGAATCACAGCCATGCGGCGATGTCCGCAGACTTCGGGCTTTCCGAAGATGCGCATGTCTGTGCCCGGTTCGGCGAGTACCTGGTCGAGATTGCCGAAGATGACTTTGTCAGTGTCGCCCTCAACGACTACGGCGCGTGATGCCGATGGTCCGTAGAAGCGGATTTCGGGTACGGGCAGTCCGAGTAAGGCACGTGCGTGAAGGTCGAATTCGCTCAGGTGCTGCGAGATCATAGTCACCATGCCTGTGTCGTGCGGACGTGGCGATACTTCGCTGAATATCACGTCGTCGCCCTTAATGAACAGTTCCACGCCGAATATTCCGTATCCGCCGAGCGCGTCGGTGACTTTGCGGGCTATTTCGCGGGCCTTCTCCAAGGCTGTGGAGGACATAGGTTGCGGTTGCCATGAATAGCGGTAGTCGCCATCGACCTGGATGTGTCCTACAGGTTCGCAGAAGTTAGTTCCGGATATGGACCGCACTGTAAGGAGGGTGATTTCGTAGTCGAAATCCACGAAGCCTTCCACGATGACACGTCCTGCGCCTGCGCGTCCGCCTTCCTGCGCCATGCGCCAGGATTCCTGGATGTCTGATTCAGAGCGTACGACGCTCTGGCCGTGTCCCGACGAACTCATGATGGGCTTTACGACACAGGGTATGCCTACCGATTTGACCGCTTCGCGGAATTCTTCTTCGGTGGATGCGAAGCGATATGGCGATGTGGGCAGTCCGAGATCTTCGGCTGCGAGACGCCGTATGCCTTCTCTGTTCATGGTGAGCAGGGCTGCTGTTGCCGTAGGTGTGACATGATAGCCTTCCTTTTCAAGCTCGACGAGCGCGGTGGTTGCTATGGCCTCGACTTCCGGGATGATATGGTCGGGCTTTTCTTCCTCAATCACACGGCGTAGTGCCTCTGGATCAAGCATATTGAACACATGATGGCGATGGGCCACCTGCATGGCCGGCGCTCCGGGATATTTGTCGCATGCGACAACTTGTACTCCCATGCGCATGAGGGCGATTGCTACTTCTTTGCCAAGTTCGCCCGAGCCGAGAAGGAGGGCTTTACGTCCTACCGGAGTATTTACAGAACCTATCTTTGTCATTGTCGGGTGGTGTTGATGTTGATTATATGAAGTTTTATATATTGTCAGGGTGTCTCGGTGAGGCTGAGGAAAAATCCATTCGGACCGTGGATGAAGCTGATAATGTCGAGCGCGGCCAAGTCTACTATCGCTGCTGATGCTGCCGCTTCGGAAATTCCAGCCTTGATTGCCACTGCACGTATGTCGGCATGGGTGTGGCCGGACGTGTCAATAGAATCGAGCACTTTGCGGTGGGCGTCGCATATTATGGCCGGCGTGGCTGATGGTTCCGACTTGCGCCGCCATGCCTCCACCATTAGCGGATGTGCCACAATGTTTTCGTCGGCTACGCGGAAGTATGCCTTCCATACGCCGTCGGTCTCGCGGGCGAGAACAGGACGTATGTCGGATTTGGTTATCTCGGCCACGATCACAACAGTGCCGTTGTCGACATTGTATGCCTTGAAACCGACCTTCTGAGGGGGACGGCAATACATCTCTGCGGCCTGCTCTACCACGTATATGTCTTCTTCGTTTCTAATTCCTGCGATAGATCCGTTGTCTTTCACGCCTATGAGCAGGCGTCCGCCTTTGTTGTTGGCAAATGCCGATATTGAATGCGCTATCTTGGCCGCATCGCTTATGGAGTGCTTGAAGTCCTGGCATTCATGCTCGCCTTGTTCGATCAGGCGCGCTATGTGGTATTTTCCTTTTATTACCTTTATGTCTTTCATCGCCGGCAGGATAATTCCGGATATGGATCAGAGGGGGTATTCGAGATTAGCTTCGGTGATATTGTCGAGTACTTCCGTAAGGAAACGCCCGGCTTCTGCTTTGGCTGCGTCAAGATCCATATATGTGTAGTTACCGCAGTCGCGTGCCGTAGCTCCGGGAATCTCGCCTTCGAATCCCGCTATGAACCTGAATGTCTCGCGCATCAGTTCCACTATGTCGGAACTGTGATATTCTCCACTGAGAATGAGGTAATTGCCGGTTTTGCATCCCATTGGTCCCCAGTATATTACGCGCCCGGACCATTGCGGATGGTTGCGCAGGAATGTAGCGGCAAGATGCTCGATGGCATGCAATGCTTTTCCATCAAGAGGCTGCATGCGGTTTGGCTCAGTCATTCTTATGTCGAATGTGGATATTGTATCGCCGGAGGGTGTGTGGTCGATTCGCGACAGATAAATGCCGCGCAGAAGTGTCAGGTGGTTGACGGTGAACGAAGGTATTTTTTTCATACTTTGCTTCAGCCTGTTTTGGAAGCTCTTAAAGTTGTGCTATCAGTTTCTCGAGAATTCCGAATGTGCGTTTCGGTGCGTCGGACCAGAAGTTTTCGTATTGCGATATATTGTCGGCTGCACCGGGGGTGTCGCTTATCACGCGCAAGGCGATGAAGGGAACTTTGTGCATGTAGCAGGTCTGTGCCACGGATGCGGATTCCATGTCGACGGCCATTACATTCGGGAAATGCGAGCGGATGGAGTGCAGGACTTCGGGCGAGCTTACGAAGATGTCGCCTGAGCATATCAGCCCGTGACGCACATTATTCTCGTTAAGTGCGGGCAGAGATGTCAGATAGGATGGTGCTTCGAAATATAGCGGGCAGCCGGCGGCCTGTCCCCATTCTGTGCCTGGTCCGCACCATACGTCGTGGTATGCCACTCTGTCGCCGACAACTACGTCGAGTATTCCGGCGCCGTATCCTGTACCTCCGGCTACTCCGGTGTTTATAACCACGGCGGGTCTGAAGTTTTCGATCAGTGCGTTGGTGCTGATGGCTGCGTTTACTTTTCCGATGCCGCATTGCATGGCCACAACCTCGCGTTTTCCGATGAATCCGGTGTAAAAGTCAAGATTGCCGACGGATGTTTTCTGCCGGTCGGTTATGAGATGGAGGAGCAGTCGCAACTCCTTCTCCATAGCCACTATTATGCCTGTTTTCATTTGCAGGTAGGTGGTTGATGATTATTTATGCATGCGCCGGAGTCAGAGATTCAGCCTCCGGCGCATGCTTTGGGGGATTTTGCCGATTATCTGAACACGTACTGTGAGGATATTGACTGGAAGTCATGTACGCGGCGGATTGTGTCTGCAAACATACGTGCAATGGAGATGATCGTACATTTCTTGCATCCTTTGGAGTAAGGAATTGAGTTTGTGAAGATCATTTCGGTGAGTCCGCTCTTGTCGACCAGTTCGGATGCGGGATCGCTCATGATGGCGTGGCTTGCAAGTGCGCGTACGCTTTTTGCTCCATTTGCCAGCATAAGATCGGCTGCTTTAGTGATTGTGCCTGCTGTGTCGACCATATCGTCGACGAGAATCACGTTCTTGTCTTTCACATCACCGATCACGGTCATGGAAGCCACCACGTTGGCCTTTGCACGCTGCTTATGACAGAGCACAAGGGGAACATCGAAGTATTTTGCGTAAGAGTTTGCACGCTTTGCACCTCCGACGTCAGGTGTGGCAATGACCATGTTGTCGAGCTTAAGCGATTCGATGTAGGGAACGAACACGCTGGATGCATACAGGTGGTCGACAGGTACGTTGAAGAAGCCCTGTATCTGGTCGGCGTGCAGGTCCATAGTGATCACACGGTCAACGCCGGCGGCTGTGAGCAGATCTGCTACGAGTTTGGCAGCGATTGATACACGGGGCTTGTCCTTGCGGTCCTGGCGTGCCCAACCGAAGTAGGGGATCACGGCGATGGTCTTTGCTGCAGATGCGCGCTTTGCAGCGTCGATCATAAGCAGAAGCTCCATCAGGTTGTCTGTGTTAGGGAAAGTGGACTGTACGAGATAAACTTCGCAACCGCGGATTGATTCCTCGAACGATACCTCAAATTCGCCATCGGCAAAATGAGTGATGTTCATCTTTCCTAATTCAAGACCGAGATCTTTGCATATCTCCTCTGCCATGTAGCGGGATTTTGTACCGGCAAAAACTTTTATTTTAGGTGACATGGATGAAAAAGAATGGTTAAAGAATATGTTGTGTATATTATTTGCGCTTTTTAGATGATTGGTTGCCATCGCCGCATGTTTCCTTGGAATTGACGGCGGAGTCTTCGATTCTCCAGATCACTGCGCCATGCGCCGGGATCAGTGTCTGGAACGGTGTATCGGGAGAGAATGTCTTTACTGTCGCTCTTGTGCCTGACAGCAGTTCTTTGGCTTTCGCTGCATTTTCGGGGATTATGCCGTAACATTCAAAGGCATGCAGGGGTATGTTTATGGCCGTTTCGGCGGCTGTGTCGCCGAAGTTAACGGCAATGAGCAATGTATGATCCTTACCTCTGCGGAGGAAGGCGAAGTTGCGGTGAGGATTGAATCCCGGATTATTGTAGTTGACGTACATCAGGTCGAAGAATCCACCGCAGGCGATGGCATCATCTTCGTTGCATAGCCGCAGCAGTTTGCGGTAAGTGTCCCTGAGCCGAATCTCTCCGGCAGTGAGCTGGTCTACACCTGGATTGCCGTTGTTGAGCCATCTGCGCAGGGTGGGGATGCTCCAGTAGTCGAAGATTGTCGTGCGTCCGTCGTTGCCGCTGTAGCCTTCGGCATCGGCGGCTTTCTCGCCCAGTTCCTGGCCTGCATAGATCATCATCGCGCCTGTGCCTATCATGGAGCTTATCACGAGTGATGGGATCACAAGATCGGCATCGCCGGCATATTCTGCCGAGGCGAAACGCTGCTCATCGTGGTTTTCGAGGAAGTTGAGCATGTGTCTGGAGATTCCATCCACAGTCTGCCAACAGTTAGTCACTGCCGCAGCCGATATGTTGCCGGTCTGGATCGCTCTCAGTGTATCGTAGAGGTTGACTTTGTCGTAGAGATAGTCGAATCCGGCGTCGATATATGATCTGTAGAGTGATACATCGTAGATTTCGGCAATGAATGTCAGATCGGGATTTACTGACTTGACGCGTGGTATAGCCCAGCGCCAGAAGTCGGTAGGAACCATATGCGCCATGTCGCAACGGAATCCGTCGACGCCTTTGCGTGCCCAGTATTTCAGTATGGCCACCATCTTGCGCCATGTGTCGGGTATCGGGTCGAAGTGGAGCGAGTGATCGCCGTAGTCGACACCATAGTTGAGTTTTACGGTCTCGTACCAGTCATAGCGTCCGGGGAAGGCAGTGAAGCAGTCGTTGCCTGATGCTTTGGCGGGGAATTCCACATATGGATCGCCTCCTGAAGTCAGGTCGATGGATGGTGCGAACTGCTGGCGTGGAATATAGTAGAAGTTGTTGTCCGGGGCGAAGAACCGCGTGTTGTCGTCAGACGCGCCGAAGTCCTTGACTCCTTTCGGGGCAGCATCTGAATGGTAGCATCGGGCCACATGGTTAGGTACAAAGTCGATTATGACTTTCATCCCTTCGCTGTGGGTGCGTTTTACGAGATTTTCGAATTCGGCAATACGTGCCGGTACATCGGTCGCAATATCGGGATCTATGTCGTAGTAGTCCTTGATAGCATAAGGCGATCCGGCCTGCCCTTTCACCACGTGCGGGTTGTCGCGCTCTATGCCGTATCGCGTATAGTCGGAGCAGTGGGCGTGCTCGATCACGCCTGTATACCAGACGTGTGTCACTCCCATGTCGGCTATGCTTCTGAGTACCTTGGATGTGATGTCGTTGAGTTTTCCTGAACCATTCTGGGTTATAGTGCCGAATGGCACGCAGTTTGCGTTATAGTTTGCGAACAGGCGTGGGAGCATCTGGTATATCACAGGCTTGGTGCAGCCGCATTGCTTAATTTTGGTCATGACTCGTGTTTTGGTTTGTTTTGCTGATATTATCAAGCAGGCAAATTTGGTCCAGGGCCTTGGACGCAGCCTCATATCCGCACTTGAAACATCTGTTTATGTCTTTAAGGTTGAATACCTTATAGTCGGCGATGTCTTTTACGGATATCATCATGTCGCAGATGTCTATGTCGTGCATCGTATTGGCTCTTGCAAGCATGTGGAAAGAGCGGAATGCAGTGTCGATAATGCTTTTTCCGCGCAGAGGCATATAGTTCTGCGGACTACAGTCTATGCCTATCAGAATACTGCATTTGTCGCGGATTATTCCTGCCGGCAGATTGCGCAGCACGCCTCCGTCCACATAGTTCACACCGTCGATCTTCACAGGTGGGAATATCACGGGGATTGAGCATGATGCGGATACACGTTCGGCTGCCGGACCGCTTGAGAATGAGTGAGGCTGTCCGGAGTCGAAATCTGTGACACCGATGTATGTGGGTATGTTGAGGTCTTCCAGATTACGGGCCGGCGCTATAGCCTGGGCTATAAGCTGGCGGAACCGCGACATGTCGAGCAGTCCGTGGCCTGAAAGGTGGAGGCGGCAGAGATCTGAGAATTTTCTGTTTGAAAAAATTTCGAGTATTCCTTCCGGCGTAATGCCCGCTGCATACAGAACCGCTGCCACCGATCCTGCCGATACTCCGGCGATGACGTCGGGGCGGGAGCCGGCCTCCTCAAGAGCTTTGAGAGCGCCTGCATGTGCGAATCCGCGGGCGCCCCCACCACTGAGGGCTATACCGAGTCGGAATTGATTGGTTGAGTCTGCTGCCACGCTGAATCTGAAGTGTTGGGAAACAACGTTGCAAAGGTACGGATTTTTTTCGGTACAGAGAAATTTGAGGGCTTATTATTAGGCAAGCTCTTATTTGAATACCTGGAGCATCGGGCGTCCGATCCATACCTGTGGTTGCTCAACACCGAGTATGTGGGCAATTGTCGAGGCTACATCGAATTGCATCATGCTTTGCTCAAAAGCGCCTTCCTTGCGCACGTTCTTTCCCGATATGATGAATGGCGTCTCCATTTCTGCCATAGTTATACCTCCATGACCCTTTTCAATACCTCCGTGGTCTGAGGAGATTATGAAAATTGTGTCATCGGTAAGCCCTGCATCATCTACAGCTTTGACGATACGTGCGATATAACCGTCAAGTTCTTTGAGCACTTCGTAATATTCCGGGGTGTCGTGTCCGGCTGTATGTCCGATGTGATCAGGATTATCGAAGAAGATTCCTACTAAATTGGGCTTTTCGGCTTTTATGTATTCTATAGCCGCGGTGCATGTGGTCTCTGAGTTGTTTCCGTCGTATGGAGTGTGGATGTGATCGTTCAAAGACAGTGTGTCAACCAGATATTTTATTCCTTCCCATTCGTATATTATACCTTGTCTGGCTTCCGGATATTGGTCGCGGTAGATCTGGAATATGGTGGGGAATATGTTGTTTTTAGCGATTACTCTCGATGGTAATTCGGGTGTGCGTGCGCCCCAGGTAGTGTAGCCGTGGAGTTCAGGGCCTACTCCCATGAACATGGATGCCCAGTTCGGCGCGCTTGACGATGGCGACACAGTTCGTTTTGTGAGTGTGTAGCATCCTTCGTCCATCAATTTTTTTACGGCAGGCATATCGGCCTGTGGCATGCTGTATGCACCCCAGCCGTCAAGTCCTATAAGAACTACATGTCCGGCTACAGGTTCGGAGGCATTGATGCATAATGTGCTGATGATAGTGCAGATTGCAAGTAATAGCTTTTTCATGATGGTTATAGGTTATTGGTATTGTCGGCGCTTTACGTAGCGTGGAATTCCACAAGTCCGGGCATTGAGTCCGGGCGAATATCCCGGATTGATGCACCGAAGTCATTTGCGGCCTCATGCAGGATATCGGAGTATGCAACAGCGGCAGATCCTACGAATGATATAGGTTTGTTGCAGTAGTCGTATCTTGATATATTTCGGGTGAAGAATGCCATGAAGGCGTCGTATACGAGCCTGTGCACGTATGGATCGTCGATAAGGTCGGCCAAAAGGGAAGAATATTCAGCCAATGTAAGAGACGGCAGACTCTCCGTATATATACTGTCCATTATCTGATCGGTCGATACATTGAACTTCTTATAGAAAGCCTCGCATATGTGTTGCGGCGCAAGCTCTTTAAGTACATTGGCCACAAGCGCTTTCCCAAGATATGCTTTTGATCCCTCGTCGCCAAGCACAAATCCAAGCGGTCTTACTGTGCGGGTTATGTTCTCTCCATCGTAATAGCAGGAGTTGGAGCCGGTTCCCAATATGCATGCGAGCCCGCTGCGGCGCACCAAAAGACCTCTTGCAGCTCCGAGCAAGTTGCTGTTTACGGTGCAAGGGGTCTTGAACTGAGCCACAAGGCATTGCTCTACGATCTTGTTTTTCTGCTCGTTGGCACATCCTGATCCATAGAAGAACACATTATCCCAGCGCCTGCGGAAAAAATCTTCGGGAAGGCCGAGACGTATTATATGTGAGATCTCGCGTCTTGTGTGGAAGTACGGGTTGATGCCGGCTGTAGTAGCCTGCATCATTATTGTACTTCCTTTGGCCATGACCCATTGGGTGCGGGTACTGCTGCTATCGGCGATAATGTGCATTTCTGATGGTAGGGATTGTCGGTTTTAGCGCAAGGTTTTGTGGATTTATTCGTCGGCAGGCGCATCCATGTGCTTTAGCACGATGAGAGTTGTGCCGTTGGAGTCGTTGAGCAATGCATTGCCATTGGAATCCGGACGGGCTGAGGTTACTTGCTCAAGTGCCACGAGCATTGAACTTTCAACACCTTGGTCATAGCAGGCCATGCGTGTCACCCCCATCTGTCCGAAGTTGAGCGATGCGCCGACTTTGGGATCTGTGTATATGTCTCCGTTGAAGTAATTGCATCCTGTGTTGCCGTGCACTTTCATTGCCGGAATATCGAAAAACAGGTTCATTTCGGGGTTATCGTAGCTTTTGTCTCCGATCTTCACTACCTGCCAGTATCCGTTGAGGAAACTCATGTCGGATCGGCGCATGGTCAGGACATCTTTGTTCTGTGGATTGCGCAGAGTAAGGATGGTGACATCAGGAGTCGTGGCAGACTTGCTCAATACGACGGTGTACGACTTATTGTCCTGCATGACGCCTGAGATGGCTTCCTGATTTTCTATCTCCGGGCACATGCGCAATGTGGACAGCACATGTTGGAATATTACATTGCCCTCTGTAGTAGCAGTGAAGTCTCCGTTAATGATATTACAGCCGTCCGATGCATAGAACCTGTTTTCGGTGGGGTCGAAGTTTATATATGGCATCTCGTCGGTGATGGGAAGCACGGTGTTGCCAGCTTTGATGATTTGCCATTCGCCTGATATTTTTTCGGCAAGTTCGGCCGATGCGGTGACTTTGGTAGTCTTGCCATCTGTTGTCTTCTTGGATGAAGACGATTCTTTGGCCTTTTTTGATGTAGATGTCTCGGTCTGTCCGGAGGTCTTTTTCATGGTTCCGCATGAGGTGGAGCATGCTGCGGTCAATATCACTGCAGCAGCTATTGACGATATTTTTCTGATTGTCTTGTTCATATTATTCATAATTGTAGATAATACTGCCCTCGATCTTAATAAGTGAGGTTATGGGTTTGACTTTGCGGACATGTCTTTCGATGCCTGCATATATTATACATCTCCGGGATGGCAAAAGTTCAGGAGATACCTATGTCAGAGGATTCTTCGGCTTGGTGGCCTGAAATTCTTTAAGGTATGCCGGCACGGAGTATGCGAGATCCAGGAATCTGCGTTCTGCGTATGCTTTCTCGGCAAGTGGCATCATGTCTACTGCCACAGGTTTTACGTCGGGTAGGAAAATGGCGTTTTTCCCTTTTATCACTTCACGGGCTTTGTCGCTTCCGTCGCCCATGAATATGACCGGTGATTTGTCGAGCCATTCGCTGTAGCTTCCGGAGTCGAGTATGAGTGGTTGCGGTTGCATCAGCGGTGTCAGCCCCATGTCGTATAACGCTGTGAACACTTCCATTCTGCGGGCGTCGATCATAGGGGCGAAAAGTGCATCCTCAGGGAGATATTCCGACGAAAACATGGCAGAGACGGCCAGAAGCTGAAGCGTATCTACTCCTATGAGCGGAATATCGAGCGCGTAGGCCAGTCCTTTGGCTTCGGAAAGTCCGATACGCAGTCCGGTATAGCTGCCGGGTCCGATAGATACTGCTATTGCATCCGGTTTCATCTCGTGCTCGCGTGCATAGTCAAGGCAATGCTTTACATATCCGCTGAGCAGTGTGGCATGGTTGCGGCCTTCGAAGCATTCCTGATGGGCCAGGATCATGCCTTCGGCTGAAAGAGAGGCTGAGCATACCGATGTCGAGGTCTCTATGCTGAGAATAAGAGCCATGATGTCTGGATTTGTTTTTCTATAAGCTCTTAGAAAAGATATGTTGCAGTCACGGTCCAGCAGCGGTTGCGGCCGTAGCCTACTTCGTCGCCACTGTAAGCCTTGGACAGTCCGAGGGAATAGTAGGCTGACAGTTGCAGATGGCGTACGAGTTCGAGTCCGAAGCCGAAGTCCCAGTCAATATCGGTGTTTTTTCTTTTCAGAGTTTCCGATATCTTTGTCTTTCCCATCAGGAAAGCGAAGTTAGGTCCGGTGAAAATGTATGGTTTTACAATAGCGGCGACCGCCGGAATGGAAATATTCCATTTCAGGTTTACAGGAATCTCAAAGTAATTTGCACCTTTGGATTGAGAGTATCTTGTTCCGTTGTCGTCTGTGACAGAGATATTGTAGTTGCGGTGGGTGAACATCAGCGAGGCATCTACGGCAAAGGGCAGTACGGGAAGATTGACTTCGCCTGTGAGACCGAATGTGTAACCTGTGCGGTTGTCACTGTTGACCAGATCACCGGAGAAGTGCAGTGAGTTGACGTTGATACCTGCGCGTACACCATAGCGGAATATACGGGCCTCAGAAGTCGTGGATGATGCTAAAATAGCCACTAAAGCAGTGAGTATGATAAATATACGTTTCATGTTACTGTGCGTTTTTAGTTGTGGGTAGTTGAAAGTGATTTGAAATTTCCACAAATTTAATCAAATTCCGCGACACCTGTCTCCTAATTCCATCTGAAAGTATTAAATTTGCAAAAAACAGAATGCATATGACCTCAGAAGAAAGACTTGCCATAGAGGAGAAGGTTGTGGAAATGCTGCGTACTGTGTACGACCCGGAGATTCCGGTGGATATCTACAGCCTCGGCCTCATATACAATATAGATCTTGCCGACAATGGCGATTTGAACGTGGATATGACGCTGACTGCGCCTAATTGTCCGGCTGCCGATTTCCTTATGGAAGATGCCAGGATAAAGCTTGAGAGTATAGATGGCGTCAATAATGTGAACATAAATCTTGTCTTCGAGCCTGAGTGGAATCAGGACATGATGAGTGAAGAAGCTAAACTTGAGCTTGGTTTCCTATGAATCAGGCTTCGGAAGATAGTAAGAAGGTATATTTCATTTCCGACCTGCATCTGGGTGCATCTTACATTCCGGATCGCAGGGAGCAGGAAAGGCGGATATGCGCATTCCTTGATTCGATAGCGGCGGATGCGTCAGATCTGTATCTGCTCGGCGATGTGCTTGACTATTGGTTTGAGTACCGCACGGTAGTGCCTCGCGGATATATCCGCTTTTTTGGAGCGCTCGCGCGTCTGGTCGACGGCGGAGTGCGTGTACATTGGTTTATCGGCAATCATGATATATGGCTTTTCGATTATCTGCGTGATGAGATCGGCATTGAGGTTGTCGACGGATATGTAGAGCGGGAGATCAAAGGGAAACTGTTCTTTATGACTCATGGCGATGGAGTGGGGCGCATAAAGCCAATGTTCAGGTTGCTTCGTAACACATTCCGTTGTCGTGTGTGTCAGAAATTATATGCCTCGATACATCCACGGTGGACAATACCTTTCGCCCACGGATGGTCTAAATCGTCGCGTGGAAGTGATTATTCCTCACCACCGCCATTTGAAGGAGAGACTGAGGCGCTGACATGCTTTTGCCGCAGTTGGCTTGCCGGGCATCCTGATCGGCAGCCTGACTATTTCGTGTTCGGACACAGGCATGCTTTGGTGGACTATCGTCTGAATAAGGATTCCAGAATGATTATTCTGGGAGACTGGATCAGTCAGGACAGCTATGCTGTGTTTGATGGAGATCGGCTTGAATTACGATGTTTCTCGACGAATTAACTCAAATTAACAATAGCTTCGCATTTTCGGAGTAAATAAGGTAAAATAGGTAATTTGTTGATTGCCAATGATAAATACGGAGGCGTTTATTGGCCAAAATGTCTAATGGTTGTAAAACTATGTTTCAAAACATATAAATATATTTGTTTTACCATGCAAAAAGGATGACCTTTGCGACATCAACTTAAAACAATCTTTTTTACCTTAGAAATTGTACCTATTGAAAACCCTATAGGGAAGAGCTTTGAGATGAAGCTCTTTCTTATTTTTTTGTAGCTACGGAGTCGAATACTATTTTTCCGGCTTCCTGGTCGCAGCTTGAGGCCATGTATTCTTCCGACTCGGCTTGGCTGAGTTCAGATATGCAGTTTATTCTTTCGGTTATTATCTGCCGCAGGAGCAGTCCGCGCAATGTTTTCAATCGGTTGGACGGCGGTGTGCGGTATTCTCCTATCAGGTTGATCTCCCTGAAGTCGGCACGCCAGACCTTGGCTACCGCTTCGATTTTTTTGAAATCAATACATTTGGCGGCATCGGCCGGCAGCAGGTTCAGCACCTCCGTGCATTTCATCCGGCTGAGGCGTTTGATAAGGCAACCGGTGACGCGGTCTTTCATGTATGATGCGAGAGATCTGTTGCCCAGTGCGATTGTGGTTGTGAAGTCGAAGCGGTATGGCTTTATTATATCAGAGGGATTCAACCATCCGTAGAGTGATGAGATTACAGCGATTCTGTCGCAGGCTTCCTTCTTCTGGATTGGCGTGAGCGATTTGTAATCGAAGGCTTTGAATACGACTCCGGTATATGCCGTTATAGCTTGTTCGCCGGATGATTTGTGGGGGAAATCGTAAATCATCATTTTTAGCCGCGAAGCAAGTGCCGGACTTATCTTTACCTCGCGGGCAAGAGTTTCGGCGGATACATCACGCAGGGCGTGCATCAATGCCTCTGCAGTATCTTCCAGTTCAGGGCGGTGTAGTGCGTATTCTTCGGTTGATACATGTCCGGTGCAAGCCCCCATAGTTTTTGATTCAGCTATAAGTATGAGCATGGGTGATGATTCAGAGGTGAGTTTATCAGGTGGTTATAGCCATTCTTCAGGCACAGTGACGTGTGCCGCTTTCGGTATTCGGTCAATGTTGAATATTCCAAGCAGATCTTTGGGTGTACAAGCCTCAGGCCTGTCGGTCAGGCCTGCGAGATATGCAGCCCGTCCAATCACAGCATCAGGTGGCAGACGGTGTCGCATTTCTTCCATGCTGAGAGAGTGGTCGCGTTTTGATAACCGGCGTCCTTCCTGAGTGCATACCAGAGGTAGATGGACGAAACGGGGAGCCGGCAGGCATAGCAAGCCGTAGAGATATTGCTGCTGTGCCGCAGATAGCAATAGATCGTTTCCTCTCACTACTTCGGTTACGCCCATAAGACCGTCGTCCACAACTACAGACAGTTGATAAGCCCAGGCGCCGTCGGCGCGGCGCAGTACGAAGTCGCCGCATTCCTTGGCCAGATTTATCCGTTGTTCTCCGTATATTGCATCACAAAAGCATATTTCAGTATCTGGGACATAAAGCCTGCAGGCGTGTGGCCTTAGCGGGTCTATGAATTCGGAGGGAAGTGCCGAGGGGCGGCAAGTTCCGGCATATATGATTCGTCCGTCGCTCTGATGTGGCGCTTGTGTGGCCATAATATCGGCGCGCGTGCAGAAACAAGGATAGATGTATCCGGTATCGGTCAGCTTGCCGAGTGCTTCAGCATATATAGAGGAGCGCATGCTTTGGCAATATGGTCCGGCGTCACCTATGTTGTCGAGGCCACCTTCGTCCCAATCAAGGCCGAGCCAATGCAGATCTTCTTCGATCTGCCGTGCATATTCGACGCGCGAACGCTGTGGGTCAAGGTCTTCGATGCGGAGAAGCCAGTCGCCGCCGGCCGATTTAGCCGACAGCCATGACATCAATGCCGTGTAAATATTTCCAAGGTGCATTCTCCCGGTAGGGGATGGTGCGAATCTGCCTTTTGTCATGTTTCTGCTAAGGGTATGAAGTGTAGGTGCAAAGTTACGCTTTTCATGGAGTATAGGAAATAGCAGGCTTATGACGGAGGCAACATTTTCAGCGACGGTTTGGTTTAATTACTGATAACGCCTAATTTTGCATCTCTTATAGTAAAAGAACTCTAAATTTATGGAACAAGTTTCTGTATATACACGCACAACCTTTCTTGCAGCACCACGCTGCAATGCGCAGGGAGAACTGTCTGTGGCGTCAATCGCATCCGATATAATTGATGTGGCTACCGAACATGCCAACAGCCTGGGTATAGGCTACGCGGAACTGATCCCGGAAGGCATCGCCTGGGTTCTTAGCCGGCTAAATATTCGTATGCTGCGGTATCCACGTATGCATGAGACTTATTGTGTGCGCACGTGGGTGGAGTCGTTTACCCGTAGTTTCAGCAATAGGAACTTCCATATCTATATACCGGAGAGTGGCGAAACACTTGGTTATGTGCGCAGCGTATGGACCGCGATTGATATTAACGAAAGGAAACTTGCCGATCTGTCCGGCTTTGCGGAACGTGTACCATTGTGTGCCGGGGAGGAGTGTCTTGCTGAGATTCCGGCGCGCATTCCTTTGGCTGAAGGGGCAGGTGCTGTGAGCAGCGACTATAAGTTTCGGGTTACAGATATTGATTTCAACCGGCATGTCAACACTGTCCGTTATGTGGACATGATAATCAACACACATCCGCTTGAGGTGTATGACCGCTGTTATGTAGCCGGGCTTGAGTTGTCGTTCAGGCATGAGGCTGTATACGGGCAGACAGGGCGTATCACTGTAGCGCCAGGAGGTCTGTGTACCATAAGCGATGCGGCAGAACCTCATACGCCCTTTGTGGTGTCGCGCATTAGGTTGCAGAGACGCTGATACCTTATAAAACAGGCCGGACACCGCATTCCCGATGGAATCGCGGTGTCCGGCTGTGCGTTTTGACAGTGTGTCCTGCGTGGTTTAAGCCTCGGCGGGAGTCACATTGATGAACTTGCGGCCATTGCGACCTTCTGTAAAGAGTACAGTGCCGTCGATGAGCGCGTAGAGGGTGTGGTCCTTGCCCATACCCACGTTAAGACCGGGATGATGTACAGTGCCGCGCTGACGCTTGATGATGTTGCCAGCTTTTGCATACTGTCCGCCGAAAATCTTAACACCGAGTCGTTTGCTTTCTGATTCACGACCGTTCTTAGAACTACCAACACCTTTTTTATGTGCCATTTCTTCTGAGAATTTATAGGGTTAAGCAATTACGTCTTTGATCACTACCTGGGTGAAGCACTGGCGATGGCCGTTTTTGCGGCGATAGCCTTTGCGACGCTTCTTCTTGAAGACGATCACTTTTTCACCTTTCACGAGGGGACGCTTTACCTCGCAAACTACTTTGGCGCCTTCTACAGTAGGTGCGCCTACCTTAACTGCATCTCCGGCATCAGCGAGAAGCACACGGTCGAATTCTACTGTGTCTCCTTCTTTAACTGCTTCGCCGAGATAGTGGACATACAGGAATTTGCCGGCTTCGGCCTTGAACTGCTGTCCCTGGATTTCTACGATAACGTACATGTAATTAGTTGATATGA
>OFGR01000407.1_pt1 | contig 44219 bp, 39 predicted proteins | sample 1521811 | NCBI WGS metagenome assembly OFGR01 (sample SAMEA3504098, study PRJEB24116) | mouse gut metagenome | biome: mouse gut; feature: mouse-associated habitat; material: faeces | place: Denmark | collected 2011
GAGAGAGAGAGAGAGAGAGAGAGAGAGAGAGAGAGAGAGAGAGAGAGAATAATATCAATATGTTGCATACATACTCCTTTTCATTATAACGAACACTGCTTATAAAAAATTTTAGGCTGCCTGGCGACAGACCTGATAATATGCCCCCCATGCATCACGACTTATTTCACTCCCCCTACTGTAGGTATAACCTCCGACCGTATATGAAAAAAGTTCACCATCTAATCCTGAATCACCGGAAACAGAAATCCCATCCCAAGTAATGATGGTAGATGTACCCCAGCTTCCCACATCGACTGTGAATGGCGCACAATGCCCTTCTGCACATGACTGCGAACATGCTGCTGCTGAAGGATAAATTATGTCTCCACATGCATAGCCTATCGTTATACTTCCACCTCCAGCAAACAAAACATACCAGAAATTTTTTCCACTTCCATCAGAAGTATTATAATCGTATCTGCACTCACTACATGGATGTACATTGCATATCTGACTAGAATCAGGCTTTATTCCGGCGCTACGCTCACAGACAATATCATCGTAATAGAGGCCGTCACTTCTTTTACATTTTACATCGCGGTTCTGGACTCCCCCACCGCATCCCGCTGAACATCCGCTCCATTCACCAGATTCCCAAAAAAAAGAATACAAAGATTTCCATTCGCCATTGACTTTGACGTATGCCTGTGGAAGCTCCCTCCAGACTCCGGTTATTCTGGTTCGAGCCCTCACAGTATGTTTCCACGCCTGCAAGATATTGACTTGTATGGGCATAGCTTCCTATCCATTGGAGTTGCGCATGGCCCGGGCTACAGGTACGCCCCCTTCCTCATAAAAACTGACTCTGAAATTGATAGGCCGAATTTTTTCCTGTTCGGCATGCATATCTGTCAGCGCATCCACCTCTTCCAGCTTTTCCGCTTGGCGTAGCTCAATAATTCTGGCCTGCATTTCACCATGCACGGCTCCATTCCTCTTGAGATAATCTGTTTCGGCATACTTGAGGATAGAGTTCACCAGCTCATCTTTCGTAATCAAGGCCGTTGCCTCATGCCCGGCAAAGGCCTCAAGCATTCCATCCAGAAACGGAGTTTCGGCATCGCTGTTGGCCCTGTATGCCTGGGCTTCCTTCATCTGCTCCACCCACCACACAGTTTCCCGATAAGGTGCATTTCCCATCACCTCTCGCCTTTTCGGTGAAAAACTCTCCCGGATCCAAGAGTCCGCTCCATCTTTTGCAGTATCCAAGGTGCGCGGGTCTTTCCATGACTCACTCACGAAATCCCATTTTTCACTACTGCGGGAAGGTTTCGGGAACGCCTCCCATTCCACGGCCGACAAGAAAAGAACACAAGCATCACAAACTGAAGCAGGCATCAAGGCATAGCTTCCATCAGAACGAATCGTCGCGGCAATGCGTACCCATTCCCCATCTACCAGTTTTGACACAGGGTGATCAGGACTCTCCTTGAGTATCCATGAATATCCGGAAATTTCCGCTTCTCCTCTGGTCATACTACCTCTGAACAACCCTGATTCCGTTTCGAATGCCTGTCCTGGGCAATCCTGACCATCCACATATCCATTGCAGTATTCTCGGCACGCAGCCATTTCTTCCGGGGACAGCGTTACCCTCTCTCCATTCAGAAACTTGATATACATGCCTGTAGCCGTCTCGAAATAAAGAGCATCATATTCAAATGGAAGAACGGGTCGTTTGGTAATATCAAAGAGATAGTCCCCACAGGAAACCTTCCCAAATCCTTCAGCCCACGAAAGTATATATTCAGTGTGGGTATTGGAACCGTCAGCCATTGTTCATCCTCCTTCATATCCATGTAAGCCAGATATCCGCGTCAGATCCCCCACTTGGTGCAGCAGAGGAAATTGTCAAACTGGATCCATTCCATTTTTTCGCATTAGCCGCTGTTCCATCACCTTCTAGGGCTGTCCCTTTGCCATTCCCATATTTCACGGAAAGAGTTTTACCCGACTTATCCAGCCCGTCCCCTGCCTCAACACCTCCCCCCGATTCGAGCGAGGTTATTCGGTCCACAATGTCTTTCTTGCTCTTGGACCAATCCTCTCCACCGCTCAAACGCGTGTCATTACCTTGGCAGGATGTACCAGCACTATTTCCGTATTTCACTGAGAGCGTTGCTCCCGATAACTCAAGACCTGTCCCCACTTCGTACGTCGTGCCAGTGTCGGTATTGACATCGCCAATCAGCTCATAAGCCTCGCCATCATAAATAAAAGCGTAAGTTCGACCTGCTGCAAGAATCTCTGACGAAATAACAGCATTACGATACCGAATGGGCTTTGGACCGGTGTTTCCAACATCAAGCGTCGGCGCGCCAGCTGTATTGCCTACTGCGAACAGTACAACGATCCTTGCCCCTCGCTCCAAACAGAAACCAGCACACTCCACAACCTTGCCCGCCACATTCGCTGCAGAGGAACACACACCATACCCGGCCAACCTGCTGTCATTGCCTTCGCAAACAGTACCTTTAGTTTTTCCATATGGTAGTATCTCCCCGCGTAGTTTTTCCCCGGAGCCTTCATTGCTAAATAGCCGCCTTAAAAAATTGGGAAACATTCTCCCTCCTGTGCTACTCACTCGTACATGCCATGTACTAAAATTGCATGGTGGGGCATGATTGATTCACCCCTCCGACAAAGGGCATGTGTAGGAGGCTCTTTCCCTTGAAACGGAAGAACTCTCAGCCTGTCTTGCTAAGGGCGCTGAACGGTTCGTTTTTCTGTAGCAATATGAGCTGGAACCCCCGAAGCGTTGTTGTTCCGGGAGTGATTGGAAATTCCGGCTCGCCTCAAACAAAAGCCGTGAGGTATCAAAATGAGGAAAAATTGCTGCACAAAGAAAAAGAGCATTGACTATGATTTTGACGCTGCCTGGACCAGGCTGCAGACAGCCATAGGCGCAAGTAAACAGGAGGCTATCGCTGCGGCAATTAATGTCACCCAACCTTCTGTAAGCTGGGCATTCAACCAACGGCGTATTCCGGACAAATGGCTACTGCATCTATTGCGTACAAAGCTTATCAATCCGGATTGGATTCTTTATGGTGCGCCGTACTGCAAATGGCTATCTTATGGTAAAGTCGTAAACCAGGGCTCTCCGCATCAGGAAAAATCGAGTCAGGTAGGTATAACTACGCAGGAACAGGAAAAAAATTTTGAGCTTGTGCTTGAATCTTTCAGCAATTTGCCCAGCAATTAATTCCTAAAAAAGCGGACGAAGAGGAATCATATCCTCTCCGCCCGCCTAGGGACAATCATTGTCTCCGTCCCACATCAAAAGGGGACAACCAATGTCAATCAGAAATTTTCTTATACGCCAGATAACAAATCCCGGCAGCAGCTACAGGAGCAGCGGCTACAGTAACAAGACCGGCTGCCATTCCTCCCCCCACAAGGCCACCGACTGCCGCAAGGCCAGAAGTAATTCCAGTAACCCCAAGTCCAGACACTGCTCCCATCCCACTCACTGCAGCCACAGAACCGACGGCTCCGGCAACTCCACCCACACCGGCTGCAATTTTCGCCTTATCGTCTTTATTCATGGACATAGTTTATAATCCCTCCTGAGGAAATGGATTTGTTGCATTATATCACTATATGTCCAAAAAATCAAATAAATTGTAGTAACTATATAATATTACGTTGCCCTATTTCCACGTAGTCGGTCATTTTCAGCTTCCCTTGATAATAAGCCTTCCATGCATTTTCCTCATTTTCAAATATATGAATCTCAGTCCCTCGCGGGATGGGCCTGCCCACATTTTCCGTCGCCTTGTACAGTCCTGCCACTGGTTCCGTTTTGGGTTGCATGAGCAGTGCCCCCCGCTTCTTGTCTGAAAATATCTGTCGGGAAGGCATCATTTCCAAGGCTTCCTGCACAGCTGCCTCCGAAACAGGCACATGGATTTGCATGGCGTCACCATCATAATCCTGGTTGGTACTCTTTTCCCACAAGGAGTTTACATGCAGATTGTTCCCTTTTCGCATAATCGGTCTGGCAGCAAGAATGCCATGACGCCAAAGGGTGGGGGCCCGGTTGATCAATATCGGACGGCGAGACATTTCCCCGATCAGAATCTCTTTTGCTGCGGGACTGCGTGATGCCACTGCGTCTCTGGCACTCAACGGATCATAGCCCATCAGGGCCAACTGTCGTACAACAAAGGGAGCATACAGCGCCCAAGCCTGTTCTTCCGGTAACCCAACTTCGTCGAGCCCCAGCGTCACATCCGGGGAAATCGTCGCTCGCCCTGTCAGTGTCTGCTTTCCCGATATGACTTTCCTCTGGAAATAACCTTCCTTGGGGGTATTTCCAGAAACAAACATCAGCGCCCCCTTGATACCGCGGGCCTTATTGAGTCCTGCACCGGGAGCCACAGTTCCGGCAAGTTCGTGTAGCCGGGTATTAAGTGCCCTCCTCGCCTCCCGAATATCATCAGGGCCAAGCCGAGCCTCAATGACTGCACGCGTAGCGTTGTTCTGCAGGATTAGATCCTTGTAAAGTGCATTGGCGTCGCTATCCAGCGTACTGCCATCTGTACCGATAGAAATAGGGCGCATAATCGGAGGCGTTACCGGCACAACGGAAAGCACGTAGGCATCCCCCGCTCTCAGGCCAAGGTCCTTCAAAGCCCTCAGGCACTTCAAACGCTTTATAGCTTTGTCCACAGCACCGAGCGACAACTTGCCGGAAAGATGAACCTGCTCAGCCTCCAGTTCTTTATCCACATCGATGTTATTAAGCATATCCCGCACAATTGCGCCCCCCTGCTCTTCACAAAGGCGCCGAAAGTCTGTGCCGTCCATGTTGAGCACAGCCCTGGCGGCATCCGTAAACACGGGGTTTACGACCGGCTCAGCCAACGATATGTGTCCCCAGCGTCTGCCGTCCAGTCCTCCGGTGACCACTGGATCAAAAAGCCCTCCTGGCTCTGGAGCAAGCGTACGAGCGTTCAGACGTCGTCCGTCCCGTATTTCCCCAGCACTCAGAGCAAGCACGTCCCTATCCGTTAACGGTGCCGCCACAAGCTCCTTGCCCCTGCGCAGGATATTAACTCCGGCTTGTTTGAGCAGAGCGGAAAATCTGTCAAAGGTTTTCTTCTCCGCAGGCCACTGGGGCAAACGTCCCGCCTGAAACTCTTTCCAGAACTCCAAGTTCTTGGCGCTGCGTAACGTGGAACCTTCGCGCATGAGCGCCCGCGCGTTATGTGCGATCAGCGCATTGACCTCCATTTGCCCCAAGGACTTGGGCCCTTCGATTCCAGAACCTGTAGGCCCGTCATCCTGGTCAAATCTACCCTCAACGCCAAGAGCAGAGAAGTTTGTGTCGGAGGTCTTCATCAGCTTGTGGCAGTGCTGGACGCCGACAAAAACACCAGATATCTGTTTGCCGGTTTCCGGGTCATACAGGGTTTCTTTGTCCTTGACCCTGTATTTTTTCATCTCGTTCCGGACGAAATCGACGTAGTTTTCCTTGCTGAAGTTTTCGATTTCATATGGTTCTCCGCGCTTCAAGGCCACTTTTCCCAAACAGCTTTCCAAGATTTGACCGGGATTAAGCCGCTTCACCACGCCGAAAGACGTAAACACAGCATCAACCGGCTTTCCGGATTCATCTCTAGGCATTCTGTCATCCGGAAGTATAGCGGAACAAACTCCCTTGTTCCCATAGCTTCCAGCGACCTTGTCTCCCACGCCAAGAGTCTTCTCAATCCGCAGTACCACGCCGTAAAGCCCGCGGCTTTTCTTCACCACCAGCACCTTGGCCGGACTATGACCGTCATAAGTGACGGAAGCATCCCGATACGGACGACGCAGGCTTTTGGAGAGCTTACCGAGCACCTGATTGAGACGGCTTTCGCTGCTGTCCTCCATAAACACTACCACAGGATCTCCATACCTCAGGACTATCCCCTCTTTTACCACCCCATCGTTATCCAAATTCTCCAGCTGCTCCGCTGTGAACGTAGTTGGATAACATGCCCGATACCTGTCCTTGCCGATTACGCTGTGGGCGGTCAGTTCCACCATAATTTTGTCGGCATGAACGCTCGTCATATTTTTGGCTGCGGACTCGGAAAGCACCACTCCGTCTTCATGGTTAAGTCCATGAAACGGCATATAGGCCACAGTGAGATTACGTCCCATGGCCAACTCTCCGTCTTTGGCGAAAGTGCTGGTGCCAAGGGCCTGTCCACGTCTGACGCTGTCACCGATCCTTACGGTGATGTCGTTGTGCAACAGGGTTTTAGTCGCAAGAGGCAGATTATCCTCATAGTCTACGGCATGCCGCCCACCTGCTTTGTCTCTGACGACAATCACTCCGTCCTTTATGCTCTCGACAACGCCGTCCGCCGGAGATACTGGTATGGTAAAGCTTCCGAGAGTCTGAAGCATACCGCCGCTTCGCAGTCCACTTATTTTGGGTTTAACCAGCCGCGTTTCAGGTTCCTTGAGAGGAAGCGCCTGCTGTATGTGCTTGTCCCCCATAAGAAGACGATTCCCCTGGTTCGCATTGGCGAAAGGTACGGTCGATGTGGTGACCGTCAGCAGATCGTGCGGACTGGGGATTTGATAGTCCAGCATATCCCGGCGAACCTTGACAAGGCGCCCCCGGTAGACAGCTGGAATAATATCGGAACTTTTTTTCTCCTTGACATACAGGGCATCGGGGAACCCTACGCGCTTCTCATGCAGTTCTATCAGCCGTATATCCTCCGTTTTCCCTGTCCGGCAATTCAGCACATGCTTGTAAAACTCGTTATCATCCCCCTTGCGCGCATTGTAGGTGCAATGCACATCAATCCCGACCTTGGAACTTTCCGGGGCAGCGATAGGATCAATCGTGCCGATATAGCTGTAGTTGACTCCCCTTGTTTCAAACGGGACTGCACGCTCTGAGGAAATAGCCCCTTCTCCCAGACGGGTTACAATTGATGCAACATCCATGAATTCCACTGGATTTATTTGAGTGGGCAGACGCGAAAGCGTGGAAGTCGCCACAAAACGCCGCATCGGAGTGCCGAAACCGGCACCGCGCAGAGCCTCCCTGACCGCAGCCCCCACTTCAGCATCAGAAAGTTCGGGAGACAACGCCGCCACCTTTGCTACTATTTTTTTCGATGCGTCATCGTTTTTATCAATAGTTTCGGCCAGCAGATCCTCCACGCCATATATTTTCTGGAATGCAAGATGATCACGCTCATCAATATCTTCCTCTTCCCGATAGACGGCCAGTGTCCGGCGCATGGCGTCGAGAATCGTTCCAGCTGATACGGAATCATACGCTGTCCCCAACGTGAGTCGGGTCGTTTCTGGATCAATACGCGTAGATGTGAAGTAAGAACGAATAGCTGCCTCCTTCTCTTCTTCACTCACCGTATCCCCCAGTTCGGATTTATACCGAACCAGCTTATCATAAAGACAATTGCGCGTACGCGTTACGGCGCTTGATGTAAGTGTACGGTTATTGGCATCGTACAGCTCCTGACCAAGTACCGCCAAAATATCGGAAGGCTGGGCACGCAGAATGCGTAATACGGCCAGAGCCGGAAGAACGGCGTGAAGAATATCGATGCGGAACTGCCCCGTGGCCGGATCCATCGTCAACTTAAAATTGGCCCCACGTGACAGATTAAAGGAGCTTTCGATCTCGTCGTTGCCCCGCTTACGCGTATAGACTCCGGGCTTGGTGCGCATCTGATTGACCACAGCGTACTCGTTGCCGTCGACCAATAAAGTGTACCTCCCCGTGTACCAGGGAATCCCCAGCAACCGGACGTGCTTGAGTTCCGCCGCAACCTTGCCGTTCTCCCGGGTGACGGTCACGTCCCCGTACAACCCCTCCGTAACACTGCCTTTGGACAACAGAATATGACGCTGCTCCGTATGCGTCAGCTCACGCCCGCTAACATGCAAATTGCTCAGGGTCAGTGTATATGCCCCGGCCTTCATGGGAAACTTACGCAGCATCGCCGCCACAACTTTCTTATGAATAGCCTCTCGAATTTCTTCCGGAGATGTGATGATACGTCGGGTTGTTGCGGTCATACCTTGCGCCTTCTTCTCCGTTTCTTTTCTTCCGCGTACTCTACATATTTTATCATCAGATGACAGGCACCATCCTTATCAAATGTATGCGCCTGCTCCACGACCATGATATCGCCCGGTTTACCGAGAGTTCCCTGGCAGCGCATGGAACGCGTCATGATGTCATTAGCCTGAAGTCGAAAGTCCTCATTTCCTAGACATCCCACGGCAAATTTCATTTCCGCCTTGTCATAGGGCAGAAGGTCTTTACGCCTTCTGCCCAGGTGGGGATCTCCAAAATCCATCGACAGGTTCAGCGCTTCGTTAATGCCTTTCTGTTCCGTTCCCATGCGCCCTCCTATTCCGCGCGCTGCTGATGAAGGCTTTCCATTTGCTTGGATACCAGCGCCCACATCACATAGTCTTCATTCTGCAGTTGAGCGAGCTGTGACCTCCGCTCCTCATATGGATATTGAGCGAGTTGCACAGCCAGTTGCTGCGCTTGGGCAAGCATTTTTTGCTGGTTGAAGCGCGATGGCATACCACTCTCCTGCTCCTGTTCCTCCATTTGTGAAAGCGCGGCGATGTCGGTTTCCCGACGTCGAATTTCTTTTTCCACTTCCACCTGCATGTCATGTTCATGGAGCTGCTCATCCTTCATTCTCCGACTCTCATTCAGCGGATCAAGCCCAAAAGCTTCCTGTACCGTCGTCCGTGACACGGAACTGCCCACTCCCTGCATGAGTAGCTGTTTGTTCAAGATATCGTCAGCAAGCCGAAATGGAATAAGGCTGACTCTGGCATACTCTGTCTGCATTTCCGCATTGATCAGGGAAATCACCCAGTTGGCGAAGTCCTCCATGGCCGAAATCCGTGGCCGAAGCTGATTTTCAAGGATACGCAGCCCCACCGCGCTATGCTGAACAGTCATATCTCCAGTTATAAGTGCAGGGGGAATATCCAACGCCAGAGCCATTTCCAGTCGTGCATCCTTAATTTCCGCCGTAGGCATAAGCGGCCTGCCTGCGGAACCTATATTTGTCACCCCCGTAGGAAAAGGTGCCGTCATGACGTAGTTCGGATCAAGGCGCCATTTGTCGAGCGCCGCAGCGATTTCAGTCCTCCAGCGCTCCATGTTCATCATGATACTCGGGTCACTGCTGCCGTTGGTCTGGGGAAAAAGTATACGCTGCGGCGTGATATGTTCCATGCCGATAGCCTCCGAAGCCCGTCGCAACACAGCAATATACATGTAAATACGCAGAGCCGACATGAGTGGAGAAATGCCCCATCCACTTGCAAAACCGGCCAGAGACGGCGCACGCCCATGAAAAAAGTTGGCCCCAAGCTGAACGCTCTTCCTCTTAAGGGCGGCTTCCACGAATACCCAGGGAGTATCCTTCAATAATGCAACGTCACCGGCAGATATCCTTTTGGAGAATTCTCCCGGAATGGAATAAAAATACTGTGTAGCTCCCGTAATCGGATTGCATCGTAATTCAATATGCCTGGGGTTCCAGCGCACGATACGTACCAGTTTCGGATCCCGGATGGGGGTATCCACGACTTCCGGCTCGGCATTGGTTCCACACTCTCCGCACCTGAGCGTCAGATGCCCACTCCGAACCTTTATATTCGCAGATTCCAGTTCCACCATCGACTGACAGTTCCGACACCGTAAAAAACGACGAAAAGGGAACCACACACTGCGGAACACGTTACCGTAGACGTATTCATCCGTTCCGTACTCCAATAGCATGTTCAGCATGTGCAGTTCTCTGGTCAATGCAAGTGTACTTTCCTTCACCTTCTCGGAAGTCTGTTCCACCGAAAAACCTGTAACCGGATAGCTGACAAGCTTACGAATTCCCGTGGCAATGCTCGGCATGCTCTGGAAAACGACCTCACACCAACTGAAAAGTTCTTTTATGTCACGAGGAAGCATTTCGCTCAGGTAGTCGAAATGCGGATTCATATACAGATTCCGCGTCGCACCGCGGACCATTGAAGTGCCGGCAATGGGACTGATGACGTGGCCGTTCATGGGCAACTCCTGTTTCCGGTTGAATCCCACAATATTGGCCGTTTTTCATCACAATGTTTATTGATGAAGCTGTTATAAGAGGAAAAGGCATATCTGTACCATCGCCTGAGTATCCATCTTCCTCAAAAGCTAAGCGAGGCGGACATGCCACCATCTCTTAATCACAGGAACAGCCCATGAAGTATGAAATTCCACACGGGCATCTGTCCGCAAGCGCCATCGGCACGTTGCTCAAATGTCCCAAGCAGTATGAGTTCAGGTATGTCAAAGGGATTATCATTCCGCCAGGCAAGGCTCTGGCTACGGGCAGTATTTTCCACAAAACGCTCGAAATGTACTATGAGGACGCCATGGCCAGCCGTGAACGACTCACGCCGCCGCAGGCAGGCGAATTGTCCATGTCCGTCATGGATGAATGGCTGCAAGCCAACGACCATAACGTTACACGCGAGGAACGCCGCGATATTGAATCGCTGCTTCGTGACCTCATACCCTCATATGTTGAGCTGATCGGTAAAAAAATCGTCCCTCTGGCTGTCGAGAAACGATACACATATACCGCGCGCTGCGGCGTAGAAATCCTCATGTTTCTCGATTTGCTTCATAAACTAGAAAACGGAGAAATCGGAATCGGAGACTACAAGGTCACAAGCAAAAAATGGGGACTCGGTAACTTGGCCAATAGCCTGCAATTTAATATCTATGCTATCGGCACGGGATTCTTGGATATTCAGATTCACAATCTGATCAAAAGCAAAGGAAAAAGACTCCCATCACTCCATCCATCGGATGGTATCACTGATTATGCCACAAATCTTCGAGTGATACGCCACACTTTTAATCAACTATCTGTTGACCATTTCGAAGGACTTATCAAAGATATTGCGAAACAGATCAGTTTGGGAGTATTCCCACCGTGTGCCCCCGATTCATGGGCCTGTACGCCGGAGTGGTGCGGATACTGGCAGTTATGCAGGGGACGCCGATAACCTGAAAAGAGGTATACTATGTCTGAACGGCTTACCTGCCCTGTCTGTGGCCGGCAACTGGAAAAAAAAGATCTCATTTCCGTATTAATGACCAGAGCCTCCCCATCAGTTGTGGAACGTATGGCTGCAGTCTCGGCTGACATAGCCATGTGTTCTGATTGCCATATCCTCGTGCTTGACGAAGAGCAGGCAAAAAGCCTTGAACGTTTCAAGCCAAGCGAAAAAAATACATTATAATAACATGAAAACAAGCCCCGTTCGAAAAAATATACGGGGCTTGTTCAATGAACAACTGCTCAGAACAAATTTCCAAGTATACCGTTCTGTCGAAAATAATTCTTGATTTTTTGTATCCCGGAACTGTGAAGTTGCGAGATACGACTCCGTGCACAGCTTAAACCTGCAGCCCGGCGGAGAGCTGATATTTCACTATAGCGGTGGGGAGGACTCCCGAACAAGCCATAGTGAAGTATCAGCACCTGCCGTTCCGATTCCGTCAGTATCCCCGCCTCCCTGCTGAGTGCATCAGCAAGCCAGTCGCACAGTTCCCGCAAGTATACTTCCTCATGGGCGCGATCCCTTGCCTGTACATCTTCCAGACAGTCGATGAGGTTCTCTCCGCATTCCCTCGGCATATGAATGACATAGATATCTTCAGGAGGAAGTTCTGGCGATATGTTGTCGACGCTAATATCAGGAGGCATTTCCGAAGGCCTTTTCTGTTTTGAAAAAGAACTTTCATCATCAACAGATTCCTGTCCTCCCAGCCTTTCGTCCATCTGGACTGGTTTTCTACTCGGTACGGTGACTACCCCTGTAGAGCGCCATGTTTTGGTTCCCGCCCCCCGTAAATACCCCACCAGGTAATGTGTAAAAGGATATCCGCTGTCCGGGTTATAATTTTTAAGTGCTATGAGATAGTAAAGGGAGTAATTCTGCAATGCTTCATCAAACAGATCAGAACGCATATTGTACTTTCTGCGGAGAATATAAGGGAATAGAAAGAAAATTTTTAGAAAAATCTCGTCCTTGAGCCATTCACGCAAGAGCAGTGGAGTTTCATTATCCTTATACTTCTGAATGAGTTCCTCGATAGTTTTTCCGGAAAATCGTATCTGGTACTCCCTGTGACGGTCTCCAAAATTGTTTTGCCTAGCTGTCTTAAACTGATTAACCAATCTAAGAACAGTCTGTTCGGAGACTCTTGCTTCTTCTGTCCTGCCGTCTGGACACATAACTTTCTCATCGACATTTTTCCTGCAGAATTCACAATTCCCAGTTTCTTCTGCTGCTGCAATAAACAGAGCCAACTTCTCTTGGCCGACACTGATACCATTATCTGGTATTGTAGTAGCTTTCAGAGTGCTGTTCATACTTCCTCCAGTATCTCCTGGTCTGCCTGCCATTAATCTGCTGAAAACCCTACACGACCAGCATCTTTTCACAGACCAAAGCACACCGAGGCGAAAGTATACACAATCCCTAAAGAAAGTGAATATCTTTTTCAATAGTGAGTAAAACTATAAAGGGCTTTATAAACTCCCCTCATAAAAAATGTATAAATACGCCATTGTTAGTTGTTATAAGACAATGATGCTTTCACAAGTTATCAATCCGAGCTCGTGCATCTACGGGAAAATGTACCGAATACGTTGTCCCCCCCTGAACATTTTTCATTTCCGGCGCAACATGCTCGTGTGTTGCCCAAGAAGGAGTTCGTATGGAATACGCCATGGAGCCAAGTTCACAGTCTCTCGTTGAACAGAGAAAACGAAATTTTGCGCTTGCCGCTGCCTTTCAACCTCTGGACATCGTCTTTGATGACGAAGGCTGGCCTTTCGGTCGAATCGGTACTGATGAGGAAATTCCCATTCTGAGCCAAGACTTCGAGCTGCGCATCATCCAGCCCGGTTCCGTAAAACATAATAAAAACCTAGCCCCTCATATAGGGAAAATGATGCTGCCCGGTCTTGATGCAGAAACCAGCTATGACTCCATGCTGCTCATGCCGATCACTATCGTATGGGAAGGCTTCCGCAACTTTGCTCCGTATGTCGACGGGCAGACGGACGAGGCCCTGCTCTGCTATTCCTGCAACGGTTTTACCCCGTCTCCGAAAGTCACCTCCCCTCTGAACAACGTTTGTACACAACTTGTGGTTGATGAGGGGGGCAGGCCCTACCGAAAAATCGTCTGTCCATATGCCATATGGGAGAAGGGCAAAAAGCCGGTATGCCGCTCCATCATTGCTCTTGCCTTTCTCGCCCTGCTGGACGATGGGCTGCGTATTCCTGTCCGCCTCCAGCTTCATGGAACCGGTATGGGGGCGTGGAATCAACTTCAGCGAGAATACAAGAGGACAAAAAACGTAGCCAAGCTCAAGCGCAAAAGCATCAGCGACTACGTTATCCGACTCACTCTGGAGAACAACGGAACGTACAGTTCTCCCCGTTTCACCATGATCGAGGCGGAAGAAAAACTGGGAAAAGTTTCCCGGTATCTTCCTCTGATAGGCAGATACATGGAACATCTCTACTCGCGTAAGACTTCAGAAACAGAGACAGTTCCACCTCCATCCGATGCCGAGTCCAGTTCCTCGGACGATACAGTCCGCCCCGAGGCAGAGGAAATCACTCTCTAACCATCAAAGCCCACAAGGAGAGCTTCATGACGCGTAAGGAACTCGCCGCAGCCATGGCCGATAAATTTGACATGACACAAACGCGCAGCGCGGAAATCCTTCACTGGCTTTTCGACACCATTGATCGGACGGCCGCAAAAGACGGCGTGGTCTGCGTCGGTAACCGGCGATTCAAAAAAGTCACGCGTAAAGCACGTACAGTTCGCAATCCCAAGACCGGCGAACCGGTATCCATCGGTGAAAAAACGCTAATCGTCTATCGTTCAACCGTACAATCCTGATACCGGATATTATGAACCGGTCGGGATAACCTCCCGACCGGACTCCAGCTCATTCTTGGCCAAATATCAGCTAACCGTAACGCAGGGCATCCATGGCCGCACGAAAAAACAAAAAGGAACCGAATGGAAAGTTTGAAGCCGGACGGCGTGCCATACGGGCCTTATGGACAGACGTGACTCCACGCGAATGGTACACCATACTGCGCAAACTAGCTCCAAATAACCGATGGGAACTCAAAGGGGACACCATAACCGGCAGATGTCCCTATCATGACGACCATGATCCAAGCTTTGTCATCAACTTCGAACGCCGTATCGGAAAATGTTTCGGTTCCTGTGGCAAAGTCGTATCCGACCTGATACAGCTCGTTTCCTTCATTTCTGGAAAGAATTACTCGGAATCTCTCACATGGTTGACGCTTGAACTGCATCTGGAGAAGACCCTGGGCAGCGATGCCGACGAACTGGCTAATCTTTATAACGTCCAGGCCATGAAAAGAGCCCTTGCCTCCGCTACGCGCGAAGTGATTTTCGAGTATCTGCGTGATCGCTCCCCTCATCTTTCTTATCTCCGCCCGGCCTGCGTCTATCTGCAATATGCCAGAGCAATACCTCTGAGTCTGCTTCGAGATCTCCCGGTAGGTGTTTTCGCCAAGCCGGAACATATGAGAAAATATATTCCGGACGAGCTCCACGAACTGTACGACAATTACGTTAAGGCATACAGCAAGCCCAAATTCTGGGGCGCCATAGCACTGCATTTCAACGATTCCCCAACTACCATTTCCCGCTTCAAACTCCGGCTGCTCTCACCTGACGCGGCAACTGACATCCAAAAACTGTCCTCCCCCAAGGATGCCCATCCTGATCTTCTTCGTAACCTGTACACAAAGGACATGCTGTTTATGGCGGACGAAACCGGAAGTCCTCTCGGTATATACGGGCTACACCATTACCTGAGGATGATAGGTTCCAACACCAATGCCTATATCACAGAAGGTGAATTCGACGCTCTCGCCGTCATGTCAGCTCAGCTCCGTCTCGGTCGTGAGGATTTCATGATGTTCGCGGCGGGAGGGAACGCTGGCACACACCTCTCCTTCTTGCGCGACCTTGGCATTCGTACGGTCTGGCTTGTACAGGACGCCCCGAGCAGACATGGAGACGAGGTTGCCCGGGCATGGCTTGTGGCGAAAGAAAACCATTCGGGAGACGCCATCAACCGCCCGCTTTCCTACAAAATTTTCTGCTGGGGGGCGGAACTCGTCGGCGGAGATCTGGACGAAGCCGTGCAGCTCATGGGCTATGAACAAGTATTGCGTTACCTGTACACGGAACGCTCCGCCTATTTTTTAGGTGCCCGGGCATGGGCTGAACAAAAATGCAAGCATGACATCGACCATATCAAGGCCCGAAGCGAAACGCGCAGGCGAGAACTTTCGCAATCCCCCAATCAGCATATCGTGGAGGCAAATGTTTTGGAGGATGAACGGAAAGATATACGCGATGCCATACTCCACTGGTTCCAATGCGTACATGACCAACTGGACAGGCTTGCCTTCATCCAAAAGTTCAGTCTCTCCGAAGGGATAGACATCTCTACCCTGCGAGAAGTGGAGCGCGACGTTTATGCGCTCGACACTTACGAAGGTGCGAAACGCAGACTCACAGAATCCATAAAAGAACTTATCGACATCCCCTATTATGAGAATACTCCCAAGGGAAACGTTTTTACGCTGTGGAGCAAGCAACGGCGCGAAGCATTTACACTACCAGCAACTGATTCGGGTATGGATACCGTTTTTTCCCAGTACCTTGGCGAAGATCTGCTGGAATGGGTACAGGTGCGTCTGCGTGGCAGTAATATTCTCCTACCACGTCCATCAGGCAATGAGCTCCAAGACATACGACAAATGCGGCAGAATATAATGCTCCTCATGCAGCGTGTCCTCAATACTCTTCTTTCCCAGAGTCGCCCGCTCTGTACCCTGCGTCCGCTCGGTCAGGGCATCCATTACGCCGACATACCTGAGGCCAAATCTGGAGGGTATGTCTACTTTATTAACGGCGCTCTGGCATTCAAGGGCAAATTCAATCCTTCTGGGGCACCCATCGAATGGGAAGTTCTTAACGGCATGACGGATGAAGGCGTGGTTTTCAACCTGCATCCGGGAAAAGCATGGTCAGAAATCGAGGATACCGCTGAACTCTATAGCGGAACCCAGGTAGACCTGCCTGCAATATTTAAACAGATACGGCGGATTCTGGATGGCTGGAAGTTCGAGCACCATTCAATCATGCGCGACTACATCGCTGCATGGATACTGTCGATCCCAATCCAGAGAGCTGTCGGGCAGGTCAATATCACTTTTTTGACCGGGGAGTCGACGTCGGGAAAAACGTCATTCGTGCGGGGACTTCTCGGAGGTATGGGCAATACCGGTCATGACGTTCCTCCTCTGCTTGAGGCGGCAAGATTTGCGACGGATGCCACACCAGCTTGGATCTATCAGGAAATGTCTGGCGACAGCAGGCTGCTGAGCCTGGACGAAGCCGAATTCGGTCAGGATACGGAACATGCACGCCGCGTGCTTGAGATACAGACGTTATTATACTCTATCCCCACCGGCGGTGTAACCACTTCCCGTGGAGGAGCGACCATGGAACAGCGTGCGCAATACCACTTGCGCATGCCGGTCATCATGGCAGCCATCAACATGAATGTCGATCCGGTTTTCATGACGCGCGTGATGGTCATCCGCACACAAAGAGATCCAACCAGGCGAAATATTGGAGATTACCTGGCCGAACTCTTTAGCGACATGCAATTTGCTGAAATTCGCCGCTCGATAACTTCATGCCTGCTACACCGTATCCCGGAGATATGCGTAAGAAAGGCAACCTTAAGCAAGGTACTGGGCGAAACGGAAACCGGCGTACCTGTCAGCAGCCGCTTCATTGTTTCCGTTCTTACCGTTCTGACGGTGTACGAAATGTGCGGCGGTGATCCCGTGACCTTGTACAGAAATCTCATCACCTGCAACCGCAGCAGACTTGAAGCACTTAACTGCACGAAACATGAAAGTGATCTACTCAATGCAGTCCTATATACCCCATGCATTGCGGCCATCACTGATGACCTGCGCGATGTTGTATCAGCCCGTGATCTTATCAAGACCCATAGCGTCGCCATGCTGAACAGTTCATCCTCCGGAGTTTATTATCTGCCAGACCGGGGGTGGATTGTCCTTGTCTGGCGGCAGATACGGTATACCGTTTTTCGGTACAACCCGCGGTATAGGATGATGGACGATTCAGCCCTGTTTGAAGCCGCCGCAAGGAATGCCTACACGCTCAACCTGTCCCCGGAAGAACATACTGAACTCAGACAGGAACTCGACCTGACGGACGTCAGACATTCTCAGGGTTATACGGTTCTCGACAGCCAATATCTGCTCAATGCGGATCAGCAGCAGGCAGCCAAGGGACAAAGTGCCGAATCTATCGGGCAACTGTCCAACTGGGGTCGCCAGACAGACGAACAGGATTTCTCGCTTTAACTACCAGGAGAGTGAATGAAAAAAACTGGAATTTGTCGAGAGTGTCCCTTGTACAACAGACCGTGTATGGAACCACCTCCGGGGAGGCCCGATATCCTGTTCATCGGAGAGTTTCCCCTAAATATGGATATCCGACATGGCGCGTTCACAAGCCCGACAAGTTCACTACTCCGTCGGATTGTCGCCCGGGTCAGACGAGAACACCCACAATATGCCAAGCTGTCCTTCGGCTACACCTATGCATGCCTGTGCGAACCCGAGTATGACGTTGTAGAAAAACGATTCCGTCTCACAGAAAAACTGTTCGAACGTTGCAGGACAAACTTGCTCGCTTATTTGGATCGCCTCCGCCCCAAAGCCATCTGTACACTCGGTGAATATGCGGCCAAGGCACTTGGAATACAAACGGGCCCGGCAGTCAGAGGAATACATACATTCAAGACTAAAGACGGCGTCAAAATTCATGTAAATGTGGTCTGCCCTGTCAGGGATGCGGTCAAATACCCCGGTCTCGTACCTACTCTGGAAACCGAGATACGCAGAACCTTTCGGCTTGCCGACGGTGACATCATTGATATCGACCTTCACACGGAAACGAAAATAGAGACAGAAAAAATCCTGCCCGCACTTGAACATGCACTCACCGAAATACGGGCAACGGCTCAGAAAAAAGGCAGGCCCGTAGCTCTGGCCTGTGCTGTGGAAACCGTTTTCTCACATGGAAAAGGCCGTGTCATAGCCATCGGCCTCTCGTGGCAGGAATGCCACGGACTGGCCTTCCCCTTTGAACACCGCCTCTATCCCTACTCATCCCCTGACGACTGGCACAGTATATGTAATACTCTGGAAAAGTTGCTCAACGACGACTCCGTGTACCTCATTATGGCTGATGGAAAAACCGGAATACAATGGCTTCGCATACGGTACGGCATCAAAATAGACGTGCGGTATGACATCACCCTTGCGGAACACCAGATCAACGAGGATAAACAGGAATACGGGCTCGAAATGCTCATCAGCGACCGTTTTCCATCTCTGGCAAAAGAAAAAGAGAGATTCAGAGCACATCTTGAGGCAAGGTGGACGGAAAAAGCTGAAAAGTACAGGAATCTTCTTGCCGCACACCATGAAAAAAGCAGAACCGCTATTGTCACATGGTGGTGTGGTCTCACTGAAAAGAAGAAAGTGGAACATCTTGCCCACTGGATAGACAAAGGGGTACTTCGCCTTTCCGAATTACGGCCCATGCATCGGATACGGCTCGTCAACCGTAAAGGAAAAACTGCTATCCCAGCCAAATATCAGGATGCGGCGGACAGATTGGTACGCCTTTCCCTTTCATCAGAACAGACTGAATTTGTCTGCCCCCCCTTGGAAATCCCGGAGGAAATGGAGACGAAAAACCACGAGGACGCCGAGATAGCCGAACTGCTCCGCTACACTGCCATGACCGCCCTCTCTATCCGCATGATCTGCCACAGTCAGCTGCAGGACTTCAACGATGACAGCAGGCGCATCGCTGCGGTGGAAAAATGTATGGGCAGGAAGTTGGCAACATTGCCGCTCGGTTGGGCGTACCGGCATATTGACCTGCCGCTCAGTCACATCATAGCAGAGATGGAGTACAATGGAATACGCATAGATAGGGACAGACTCGTACAATATATCGCTATAATCGAAAAGAGGATAGTCGAGGCCAAGGACAGCCTCTTTACTCAGATCGGCTACCGCTTCGATCCTTCTCCTGCTGCTCCGGATCTGAGGCGTATCCTCTATGAGGAAATGCACCTGCCTGTCATCAAACGGACGGATACCGGAATCCCATGTACAGACAGCGCCACCCTTGCACGGTTGGCTGAAATCCACGAGCTGCCGCTACTGGGCCATATACTGGTACTCCGAAAACTGGAACATTGTCTTACCTCCTGTCTGAAAAACTGGCTGGCTTATTCCGGGCCGGATGGGAAAATACACTGTAAATTCAATCAGACCGGTACGGTTACCTATCGTTTGAGCTGCTCCAGCCCCAATCTCCAGCAAATTCCCTCCCATCTGCCAGAAGCAGGACTCAATCTCAAGGCGTTATTTTTGCCAGACAGTGAAGATTTCGATTTCTATAATCTTGATATACGCAATGCAGAACTGCGCGTACTTGCAGCCTATTCCCGCGATAAAACTCTTATTGACGCCTTCCATGCCGATATGGATCTTCATTGTTTGACGGCCGCGGGATTCTCGGGCTACTCCTACGAGGAGATTATGGCTGGAAAGGACGAGGTTTCCGCCCCCCATTATATCCTGCGTCGAATAGCTAAAAAAATCAACTTCGGCATCGTCAACTGCATGAGTGCACAAACGCTGCGAGAGATTCTACGGTCGGAGCTACGTATCCACACAACGGAAGAGCAGGCCCAGGAATACCTGAAGTGTTTCTTTCGGACCTATCCCGGCGTGCGCAGGTACATCAACCAAACCCGAGCCTTTGTGGAACGGTATAACTTCTGCTGCACGTTCACCGGCAGGCGCCGACGCTTTCCTCTCGCTTTCTACAGCCGGGCTGTTACCTCCCGTGTATTCCGACAAGCCGTCAATGCTATCCTGCAAGGGACGTCAGCCGATCTGACCAATATGTCCGTGGTGGCTCTAGCACCGTGGCTCAAGCAGCATGGAGGCAGGATTCTTCTTACCGCGCACGACTCCATTGCGTTTCAACTGCCGAAAGGTCTGGCCGGGGTCAGTTCCGCGCTCGATAATCTCATCACTGAGGGGACAGCCCATCGTGCTCCGTGGCTGCCGGTCACATGGGGCTATGATGTCGGCAAAGGGCGTAGTTACGGTGAAATCTGCAATGGCGTGGAATAATCTTTATGAATACATCTCGTTGTAAAAAATGGAATTTTGTTGTTATAAGAATATGATGTGAGATGTATAGGCCCACATCGTCGAGCGCGCTGGTCTCATACGGAGATGCTCTCCATGACGGAAGCACCATCTTCTTCCCGTAAAGGGTTGCTAATGTACCAGGGTCGCAATGTACAGGTCTATCTGCTTAATGGTGGAGTGCTCAGGGGCAAGGTCGAAACTATTGACGGATACTGGATAACGGTCTCCGGGGAGAATATCAACGGAAGACAACAAAAGGCCTCAGCCAATCTGGATCATGTCATCAGCATCAGGCTTGTACACAACTGACTGACTTCCGTTTTCAAGAGGTGTTTCACCCCCCCTCCGGGGAACCCGGAGAACACAGATACAGCTCTTACCAGGCCAAGGGCCTGGTCGCGAGCTCAGGGAAGCAGGAAAGTTTCGACACGGTCTTCCAAAGGTTACTCTTGTCCGCTTATCGCGACACCCGCAGGTGCGGAAACCGCGCCGCATAGGTTATGGCCGCTGCGCGGCCGCCTCAGCTTCAGCCTAGTCTGCGTGCCGAGGATTTCGTCCGTCGGACTCCAGCTGCAGCCCATCTTAGGGGCAAGAGCCCTTTGGAAGACAAGAATTATGTATAAAATTGCCGTAATCCCGCTTGTGCGTCACTACGCCGACGCGGAAACCGCGTCACCCATATTGCGCGCACTAGCGCGCTGCCCGGCTGGGGACGATCTGGCCAGCCCCATGGGCCCGATCGCAGGGCAACAGGGGATTACCGCAACTACCCAACCATCAAAGAAATGTCACAGATTCGCTTACGCGTTCCCAACGCCGACGCGGAAACCGCGTCATCCGTACCCAGCGCTGACGCGCTGCCGGCCTGAAGCATCCTCGGGGAGGTGCACCAGTGCATCTCTTCAGGAATCTGTGACCGTTTCTTTGTCTTTCTATATCGCCCAGAAATTGCTTAGTCCCGCTTGCGCGAAAAACAGCCGGCACGGTAACCGTGCCAATCGTACCTGTGCGTCCCGCACAACCCAGCTCAGAAGCCAGCACCACTGCACTGGGACCGGCCTGTGTCCATCAGGGGACTATACGCTTTTCTTAACATGCAACCCAGTGACTTGCCGCTTTGGATTTACGCCAACCAGCGGGGAAACCCCGCCACAGATGCTGGCGGCGCCTGAGGCTTCGCCTCTGGCGCCTGACGATGTGCTCCGCCACTCCGCGGATCCCATCCTTTCAGGGCAAAACACTGAATTATCCACGCGCACACGCTTGCTGATACTGTCCAGGTATCTGCCGGGGAAACCCCGGCGGAATGACTTCACCTCCTCCGCTTTGCTCCGGAAGGTCGCCGAAGCAGACTATGAGTCACCCCGGGGAGATGCAGGTGTGCTCCAAAAGAACGGCCTCCCCCCGTTCTTTTTAGTCCTCTCCCTTCTCGTCTGCACACCGGCTCACAGCGCTGGCGTAAAATCCATGCGGTTGCTCATGACGCGCGCACCAAACCACCCGAAAACCATACTGTGCAGAGAATCGTCCGGTTCCTGCGGCGCATGGCGCCATACGCGACGGGTAAGTCCTCTGTCCTCTCCAATTACAATCTGCCGTACCGCAAGAATATCCTTCGCCATATGCTGAAACTCACTCCAACGGAAACACTCGATGACTCCCTTCTTCAAATCTGTAAAAAAGTCATCGATGAGCACAGTACGGTTGACGATATAGCGATATGCCCTGTCATCCCAGCGATAGGGCGATGACGCATCGCTATACATGATCGGGATTAGACGCATATGCCCTGGAAGAAGCCCGCGCAGTTGGCTTAAAGCGAAATTGCCACCCCCATGGTCTCCACATACCATATATGTACCGAACCGGATCAGCCTGGCGGCGATATCCTCCACATGCCTAGCCGGCTCTCCATTATCATAGATTTTACCATAAATTAGCCGATAAAGGGGAAGTTCGGGATAAACGGCAAAGATGCTGAGAACCGTACGACTCACTCCTGCCTGTCCACCACCTCCCCAGTCGATACCCGCAACGATGTATCTCGCCTCACCAGCGTTTTCTTCGGTAATACATTCCTGCATGAGGATGTTTTCACGGCATGCCGCCCGGATGGTAGCCTCCGTAATTGGAGAGTCTCCTTCACCGGATGGCATTCCCATAACCTCATTATCAAATTTTATTTTTGGGTAATTTTCAAGCTTCTCCAGCAGCCTCGCCCATTTTTCAGCGGAACAGCAATGGATAGGCATGATGATCTGCGGTATCCAGTATCCGTCCACATATGAAACCTTGTTGTTATCCACCTGAGAGTGCCAGTGTCCAGAAAAAGTATCCAGCTCATGCCCGCATTTCTTGCAGATCAAACCACGTAAACCGATATTCTCCTGCGATGGACGGTTCCATTTTCCGCATCCCTCGCAACGTATTATCCACTCCTTTCTGGTGGAAAGTTGCCACAAATACTCTAGGGGGGTATTCGTCGTTTTGCTGGTGCCGGCGTACACCACTCGCGGATCCTGCGCGGCGGACATACATTCCTCAGCATCGATCATGGCGTCGTACAGCATATCCTGTATCTCATCGAGGTACATGCTGTCCGCACTGTTACCGCGTACACGATCTGCATTTTCCGAAAAATAGCTCAGGCGAATTTCCGAAAAATTCGACAGACGCTTATTGAAAACATTGTCGATAATTTTGGGACCTTGCATAAAGTTTCTAAAAACGACCGGACTTTGAAGCAGGAACGGAGCGAGTTTAGACGTGGAAAAAGAAGAGGTTTGTGCGGAAGATGCGTTACAGTACAAAACCGGCGTATAGGGCATACAGAGTGCACTAGTCACCATTTTGGCCGCCAAAGTTACCGTTTTAGATACCTGTCGGCCTGAACGCATGAGTACTCTCTTGTGCCCGCTATTAAAGATATCCACAAACATGGGATACTGTTTCAGGGAATATGGATGCCCTTGAAGGAACAGTAGACTCTGAGCAATTTCCGCTACAGACTTTTCCGTACGGATTTCCTGAATGCAGGAACCTGACTTCATTCCGAGCAACTCACAGGGTAGGGTCATAAAGCAATGCGCCGACAATACGCTTGATCATATCTGCCCCCGCGCCATTATCCCTTTCCAGCGATTTGATCTCCGGGTCGTGCAGCAGTTCTTCCGCCGTAACCTTATCCAAAGAAGCATAAAGCTCACTTACCATATCGACAACCTGCCTGTGTTCCGCATAAAGTGGCGACTGCGGTACCAACCCGGTCAGGCTGCTCAAATTTTCCTGGGCGAAAGACAATTCTGGCGGCAGGACAATCCAGTCGCGGAACCTTCCCACAGCCGCGACATATCCGGGCACATCACCACTAAAAGCAACATCTGCGTCAGCTCCATGAACAGTGCGAATAAATCTGCATAATTCCCGCACCGCATAACACATCTCTTCCACATAAGGTGGCTGCCTGGCGTCCATGACGCAGATGCAGTTGCACCACGCCAGTACGAGCTTTTCAAACGCTGTCGAATCAACCAGCGGAAAGCTACTGTTTGAAGCCGCAGATTGAACGGCAAGCAACTTATCTTCCGCCTGTGGGCTTACTTCTCCCTCAAGAGCCATCAAAAGGGTTTCAGGTTCCCAGTTGAGCCAGGCTTCACCTTCAAACATACTGTCACAGGCCCTGTAAATCTCCACGGGATGGGAATGAAGCAGCAGATCGCCGTTTATGTTCTCAGCCATCGGCATCTCCCGGAACAACCATCCGCTGGAGCTTCTTCAACGCCGAAAGATCGATGCTGCCATCCTTACGTTCAACGATTTCCAGAGCCCCGGCTCCGTAACGGCTGACGATTGCAGCCTTGTCCAACGGTTCTTCCCTGCCCATGATATGTACCTGCTCTGGCTGTTCGGCCTTCTTGACCTGAAATACTGCCTCCCATGCATCCTCAAGGGTTCCCGCAGCCCTACGCCTCCGACTCGGAATATACATCTCTCCGAGACCGTACCGCCTATCCAGCTCTCGTACTTGTGAAGCAAGTTTTACAGCCAAGGGGATGTTCAGTTCTTCTCCCCTTTCCCTCAAAGCCAACTCAAGAGCACCATATTCCGCCCCTGAAGCGCCCGTCATGAGAGCCGCGCTCTTCCGCAATGCCATCCGGCTCTCCACGTCAGGACGGACTTCGACCAGTCCCGGAACATACACCGCGACAGCATCAGGAACTTTCACTCCGTATTCAGATGCGGCCTCAACAAAGTTTTCGGCAAACTGAAACCGTTCCTCCAATCCCATATGTCGACGGTTGGCGGCAAAATCAGCTCCAGCCCGAATGAGAGCCTCTTTAGAAGAAACGGTCACCCCCGGAAACAATTCAAATGACATCGAAGCCCGTTTACTCATACAGGGAAGCATTTCAATATGGGGACGAGTCATCCCATGAAGATTCGCCCAGATATCAAGCTGTTCATCCATAGCCTGCGCTGTTTCCGAAGATAAGGATTCCCGCTGCCCTTCAAGATACGCGCAGGAAACTATCAAATCCTCAGGTGTATCCACCGGCAATTCTCCTGCCCCAGCGGCACACTTGCACTGTCCAGAAAAGAACAGATGCAGAATCTGTTCCGCTATGCTCCTGTCCTGTATCCTGCTGGCAATCTTAACGAGCACAGCTCCAGACTTGTCATTTCCCTGATGCACCAATGGATGCTCTGAATTCATGGCGTAATTTCTCGGTGGCATGACACATCTTTCTCCTGTTGAAAAAATAGTTCTCCCAATATTGCCAGAGTTCATCCCCGCAATTCATCCCCTCTCTTGTTATAAGAATGTGACATGGCACCATGCATTTTTACCAATAGGAGGTTTTATGGCGCGTTATTTTAACAAAGATTCGATGTCGGATACCTTCGACCACATCCAAAAGGTAGTGCTCCCCCCTGTGACAACTCCACTGGAAAGTCTTCTTGCTGAAAGGCAACAAGATGCCCTCTGTTCCGTTCACGTTGCGGCTGAGGATTATCCTGAACATGTGGACAGAGCAAAACGGCTCAAAATGTCCTTTCTTTTCTGCAGAAAAGAAGCGTACCCCCAGATGCGTGTCCATCTTGCTCAAACTTTCCCTGCCGCTCTCGTCATTGAGCATACCAGTGGTCTTGATTTCGGCCTACTGAGACAGCTCAACTCCGATGCGGCTGCAATCTTGAGTGAGCTTCTCAGTACCCGTCTCTGGATCCTGCCGTTTTATCCTTCCCTACAGAACTACAGGAAAAGTCTTACAACATATGGAGTGAGTCTTTTTGACTTATGTAAACAGAAAAATTACTTTGGCTTTTCTGAAAGAAGCCATAATTTGTGCATCTGCGATCTGCTGATTTTTGGCAAGTCGGCGCTGTATCTTCTTAATCCACCAAGTATTCTCCATGTCTCAGACTTGTTTAGTAACAATAATCCAAGCTCCCCCATCAAACAGCTCATTCAAACCCTGCATGAGGCCGGTTCATATATGTCTAGCATGCTCGATTACAGTTTGAAGAGTGAAGAAAAGGAGATTCCATATGCAAGTAACAACGGGTAATCAAACGGTTCTTGGGCTGATCAACAGTTGGTCGGAACTTGGCTCGGTACTCGGTGTTCCCACCAAAAATATGGCCTGGGCACTGAAAGAAAAAAGAAAACTAGTCTCCAAAATCAGAATCAAGGATCGCACCGTGTATAAAAGCGAAGGAAGCCTTGCCTTTATTCAGGCAAGGCTTTTGATTTTTCTCTCTTCACTGTTTGACAGCCTGCCTGAGAACGAACAGGCCATCGCATATCGGCGTGGACTACATGCTGTCGAGAAAGTCAAAGTTCTGGCTGGAGCCGACATGCTGGTCAGTTTTGACATCCGTCATTACTTCGACTCCATATCCTTGGAGCATATTACAGAGGCTCTGACAGATGCAGGCCTATGCCGGGCAGGCGCAAAACTTATCGGCAGATACTGTGTCGTAACCAGATCTGGTGCGCAGACCCTGCAGCAGGGGTCCGCAGCAAGCAGCGCCGTCAGCAACATTGTCGGAAGGTATTATATAGACCTGCCTGTCATGAAATGGCTCAGGGATAATTGCCCTGCCGGTGTCCAGTATCGGTACATCCGTTACTGCGACAACATCGCAGTAGCTTTTTCAGGTCCGCTTCCCCAAGGCTTTACCGAGCTCTTCAAATCAAATGTCAAAGCCAAGCTTCAGGATGTTCGGTTGAAAACACACAAGTGGGCCTGTATAAAAAATAATCACCCAAAGATACACCAGAAATTCATTGGTGTTGTTCTGAACCGGGAAGCCCGCATTGAAAAACAGGAATACGACAATCTCCGTGCCCTTCTGTTCAATGCATGTATCGATAAAATGCGAGCCATAGAGCGTTTCATGCCAGGCCTGCCTCCATCATGTGACAATCTTGCCATCAAAATGTTCAATCTCAAGGTCAGGGGAAAAGTACAATATGCCGCATCCATGAATCCACGACATGCGCTACGTCTCTTCAAACTCCTTGATGTATGCATCAAGGTGAATCGAGGTTTTGCTTTAATTTCCAATAACAATACCATTCATAATTGTATTGTTGCACTAAAGACATATAAAAATGATTCTATAACTAGAGAAGAATTCAATTCTTTCATAGATAAAACTATATCTTTTTCAAATTAAGTTATACGACTGAACATTTTCATATCCTCACACAATATGCTCCCGGAGAGTTTTTCTATCCGGGAGCATACATGGATAACTCAAGTACGGCCAAAGTTATATCACGCATTCGAACCCGCTGGCTGCAGCGTGAAAAAAATAAAAATATACCTTCAGTACCTTGCCCCAAATGCGGTGCATGCTTCTGGCAGGATGGCGAATACCGCTCAGAATTTCGCTGTTTCATCTGTGGTGCACGCATATCAACCGAAAACAGGACTACGGAGTCAGGTACGTTAATACCTCCTTGAAACCGTATTCCATCTATCTCCCCCACATGACTTGCTCAAAACAACTTTCCGCCGTCACCAAGATTGCGGCAAACTATGAGGTTTTTTCTATGGCAAAAGCGATCCCCTCCCTCGCACTTGTAGAGCTTTATTCTCCTAAGGACAGTTTGTTCGGAGAACTCGTCAAACATACAGATGAGGAACTGATTCTGCACAACGCCGTAACACTCAGGTATGACAGTTCTCATGGAAATCTGCATCTCTGCGGCGTGTCATCCGATCATCTTCCAGACGGAATCCAACTTTCTTGTGGTCCCGTCCATACTCACATCCCTCAAAAAAACATCAGCTACTGGCAAGAAATCTCTATGGAAGACTCTCATCCCCTCATAAAAATGAGAGAAAACTATCTCAAGCAGGACAGAGAACATGGAGTCGACCACCCTCAAACTCATAACGACGGCTAATGCCGCTGAACTTCTAGCGGTCTCTGAGACTGTGGCCAAAAAAGTACTGCTCCGTTATGGCCTGCATCCGGTTGATTATGGACCGGGCAGAGGCAGAGGACTGAGGTGGCCCTATCTTGGAGTACTCCGTGTTATCGAACAGATGCAGACAGAAGCAACTGTGAAAACCGTCAAGGCAACCAATAAAAAGAAAAATCCACAATTGAAACTCGCTGGCAAATCTGCCGATGAAGTCATGGCCATGCTGACAAAAGGAAAAAGGAGAGCATGATGGCTATCAGATATGATCCAAAGAGACAAAAACCATGGCGGGTCTATTACCGTAACCCTTTTACAGGTGGCCAAGAGTCACAGGATTACGATACTCGGGAACAAGCAGAAATTGAAAATGAAAAGATATTGGAACGCCTGAAAACAGACCGGGACAGTTTCAGACCTCCAATCCTACCGGAAGCGCAGAACAGAGATTTTTTAACACTCGAAGAAGCTGCCATGCTGTATCTGAAAGAAAAGCAACCCAACAGAAAACGCATCGTATGGCTGTTAGGATGTTGGAAAATTTGTCTTGAAATGTATGGCAACACCCTTCTTAAAGAGCTTACCACGGAAAAAATGAAGCTCCTTCGTTCTGCGGAAATGGAACGAGATGTCTCTATGACTACTATACGCTGTCATCTTTCCATGGTCCGAGCTATGCTGAACTGGTGTGTTGAATCAGAGTTACTTGAGGTACCAATTATCTTTCCCAAATTACCAAGAGCTGAAACACCTACCTTTATTCCTCCCTCTCAGGAAGAAATGGCTCGGCTTATTGCAGTCACGCCCCCCCATGTTCAGAGAGTCATTCTACTCGGATTTTTTCTCGGTTCCCGTGTTGGTCCTTGTGAGCTTTTCCGAGTTCGCTGGTCTCTTGTAGATTTTAAAGGAGGAGTCATCAAAATTCTTTCATCAAAGAAGAACCCATCATGTCCTTGGCGTGAGCTACCCATCAACTCCACATTAATGCTCCATATGCAAGAATGGTATAAGGCCGATCGCAAGGAAAAGAGTGGGGATTACATCATCCATTATAATAATAAACCAGTGAACTCGATCAAAACTGCTTGGAGGACTGCCCTAAAAAACGCAAAAATAGACAGAAAACTCAGACCAACGGATTTGCGACATGCCTTTGCCAGCAACCTTTTGCGTAATGGAAAAGACATCGGTACAGTGGCCCAACTTATGGGACACAGCAGCCCGACGATGCTACTCAAACACTACCAGCATGTATGCACGCCACAAAAACGGGAAGCCATAGAATCCCTGGGAGACCGGAGAGAAGAACCCCACAAATAACGAAATATACTATGACACGAAAAAGGCCTACCGATGGACTCGGTGGGCCTTTTTGTGGCATACGGCATACAAGAATGGCATACAAAATTTGATGTCTCAAATTATAAAATTGCCACTCCCCCCGACTTCTGTTCAATCTCTAAAAAGTTGCCTGTGCTTTCTGGTATGCCAATAATATATGCCTAATAAAATCAATATGTTAATATAAATATCTTTATATTCTCAACCATAACAAGAAAGCCCACCAAATGGTGGGCTTTTTGTTTTTTGCTGGTGGGCCATCGGTGACTTGAACACCGAACCAACTGATTAAGAGTCAGCTGCTCTACCAATTGAGCTAATGACCCGTGCCTTGCGGCGTGAGAGGATATGTAGTCTAAGGGTGAAGCCCTGTCAACAAAATTTTTGCAAAAAAAAGCGAAAGGGGATAGTTTCCGCAACATGAAAACAACAAGACTTCCTTCTCGGTTCCTTTTTATCCTGACTATCATCGCGTTTTTTCTGGTTATTCCAGCCGCAGGGCACGCGCAGGGACTGCCCCTTGCCGTGGAAACGGACTACGCCGAGGGCACGGATACGAACGGCCATCCGCTGGCCATCTTGTGGCTGACGGTAGCCGAGGGGTATCACACCTACGCCCACGGCGAAACGGAAGGCCTTCCCACCACGGTGACCGTGCGCGGGCCGGAAGGCCGCCCCGCCGAAGTCAGCGTATTTTATCCAGCCGGGCACGTCGCTACGGATTCCTTTGATCCCAACAAGCGCATCCGGGCCTATAGCGGCCGTTTTCCTATCTTCATCCGCTTTGACGCGCTTCCCTCCCAGCCGGGCAAGCAAACCTATTCGGCTGAAGTCTCCATGCTGCTGTGTTCCGACAAAAACTGCGTTCCCGTCCAGCAGGAAATCAGCCTGAACTTCCCCGTGCCCCTGCCCGCCTTGTCCTCCGGGGCCTTGACCGCCTATCGGGAGGCGCGCAACGGTTCCGCTCCCTCCGCCCTCTCTTCCCCGTCCAGCGCCCCTTCCGACGCGCCTTCGCCTCAGGCCACCCTTGCGCCCGCCGGGGCCGCAACGCCGCAAGCGCTCCCGACGGAGTGGCATTTCAGGCCGCGCTTTCCGCAGGAGGCGCTTGAGCCCACGGCTCTCGGGACGGCGCTTGTCCTCGGCCTCCTGGCGGGCTTGCTCCTCAACGTCATGCCCTGCGTGCTGCCCGTACTGACCATGAAAATCTCGGCGCTCCTGACCGCCTCGGGACACGCGGACGAGCGCGAACGCCTCGCCCATTTCCGCCAACACAACATCCTCTTTGCGGCGGGCATCCTCACATGGTTCCTTGTCCTCGCCGTCTGCGTGGGCGCCCTCGGGCTCGCGTGGGGGGGGCTCTTCCAAAATACGGGCGTCGTCTACGGCCTGCTGATCCTCGTCTTTCTGCTTGCGCTGTCCCTCTTTGACGTCTTCACCCTGCCCGTGCTCGACTTCAAGGTGGGCGCATCCGCCAATCCCCGCGCACAAGCCTATCTCACGGGCCTTGTGGCCACGCTGCTGGCGACGCCGTGCAGCGGTCCGCTCCTCGGCGGCGTGCTCGGCTGGGTGGCCCTCCAGCCCTTGCCCGTCGTGATGGCCGTCTTTACGGCAACCGGCCTCGGCATGGCCCTTCCCTATCTCGTGCTGGCCGTCTGGCCGGGCGCGGCCCGCATCCTGCCCAAACCCGGGGCGTGGACCGGCATCATGGAGCGGCTGGTGGGCTTCTTCCTCATGGGGACCGCCCTCTATCTGCTCTCCATCCTGCCGGAATCGCGCCGCCTCCCCGCTCTTGCCGCGCTGCTCGCCTGCGCGCTGGCCGCGTGGATGTGGGGACACTGGGGTGGCCTGCGCGCTTCCCTGCGGCAAAAGATTCTCGTGGGCGCGCTGGGGCTCCTCGTGGCGGGCGGTTCCGTCTGGTGGAGTGTCCTGCCCGCGCCGGAGCCCGCGCCGTGGGAACCCTTCCGTCCTGAGACCTTTCAATCGTTGCTGAAAAAGGAACCCTTGCTCCTGGACTTCACCGCCGACTGGTGCCCCTCCTGCAAGTTCCTCGAACAGACCGTCCTCACGCCCAAGCGCCTGCGCAGCCTTCAGGAACGCTACGGCCTGCGGCTGATCAAGGTAGACCTGACGCGGCCCGATCCAGAGGCGCAGGCGCTGCTGCGCGCCCTCGACAGCGTGAGCATCCCGGTGACGGCCATCTTCCCCAAGGGGCTCCTCTCAAACAGCCCCCTCGTACTCCGCGACCTGTATACGTCCGGGCAACTGGACCAAGCCCTTTCCACCCTTTCTCCCCGGAAGTGATCATGCTCGTACCGGCCTCTCAGGACGCCCTGCGCCATCTGGAAATCGTCATGGTGGGAACCAAGTTTCCCGAAAACATCGGCATGGCCGCCCGCGCCTGCGCCAATATGGGCTGCGGGCGGCTGACCCTCGTCGCGCCCGCGTGGTGGGACAAGGAAAAAGCCCGCCCCCTCGCTACGGCCAAGGGCGAGGCCTTGCTGGACGCCGTGGAAGTCAAGGAAACGCTGGCGGAGGCGCTCGCGCCCCATGTTCTGACCGTCGGCACCACGGCCCGCACGGGCGGGTGGCGGCGCGGACTGCTCACGCCCGAACGTGCGGCGGAAGAAATCGCGCCCCTGCTGCACGAGGGAAACCGCGTCGCCATCGTCTTCGGCTGTGAGGACCGGGGCCTCGGCAACGCCGACATCGAACAGTGCCAGCGGCTCGTGACCATCCCCACGGCAGGGGACGCCTCTTCGCTCAATCTGGCGCAAGCCATCCTCATCCTCACCTACGAGTGCATGAAGGCCGTGAGCCGAACCGATCCCCAACCCGCCCTGTCCAACGATCCCGGCCAACAGTCGCGGCGCATCACCCATGAGGAACAGGCCCTCCTCTATGCCCGGCTCAAGGAAACGCTTCTCGCCATCGACTTTCTCAAAAACGACAATCCCGACTATTTCCTCATGCCCCTGCGCCGTTTTCTCGGCAAATCCGGCTTGCGGCGGCATGAAATGGACATGCTCATGGGCATTTGCCGTCAGGTGGGCAACCTGCGCAAGGCCGCCGGGCGCTGAGCCGCCTCCGGCGTCTCTCTGCCGACGCTGGAAGGGACTTTCTCCGGCTGGGGGCCGGGCGCTTTCCACCCTCCCGCCTCCCAGCCGGAAACGGGCCCTCCTCCCCACGGGCGGAACACGGGCCTGCCTTCCCGCAGCCCCTCTTGCACAAGAAAGGAAAAGATGAGCCGGAAAAAAAGCGACTGGACTCTCGTAACAGGCATTTTCTTTGTGGTCGGGCTCGTCGTCATCGGGCTCATGCGCTTCGCCACCTATTACCGGAGCGATCCGCAAAGAAGCATCCTTGGGGCGCTGTTCGGCGCCGCCCTTGTCTGGGGGCTCGCGGCCTGCATCCTGCGCCGTCCTGCCTGTCTCCGGCTTCCGAGAAAAGGCGGCCAGCTTCTGTGCGGGCTGCTCTGCGCGGCCTCCCTCGCGATTGCGTGGAACGCCGAAGGGCTGACGGAGGACATCTTCATCCTGCTCACCATCGTGCTTGCCGTAGTGACGTTGATCTATCCCGTCTTCTTCCTTTCCGACGGCCTCACGTCCCTGCCGCAACCCCTGCCGCGCGCGCCTCTCCCGGAAACCTCCCCACCTCGACGCAAAGAACGCCGCAAACCATCCTCCAAACGCGATGGCCGGCCCCGGAAGCGGCGCTGAAAGGCTGTACGAAAAGCCGCCTTACGGCTATAAGCGTTGGCTACCGTCCTAGAGCAGATGAACTTTGGCTTTTTACAAAAGTCAAAGTTGGCATTCTGCCAAAAAACGTCGTTTTTGGCAGAATCCACGCCATGTTGTGGCGGGCCACACCTGCGTGTGGTCAGAGCCGTTTCAAAATGAAATGGCTCTAGGCCCGGCCTCCTTTCCATCGTTGGCCGTAAGCATCGTTTTTTTCAGAGGCAGGAGGCCCCGAAGGTGGGGCGGCGCTCTTTAAAATATTTCCCTCTGTGCTATATGGCTCATCGTAACAAGGCGGTGGGCGGCAGCGGCCGAGGGAGTCCGGCCCGGCGACGGGCAGGCTCGCCGGACCTCTTTTTCCCGGACGGCCAGACGGCGGGGCGCAGGCGTCGGGCGTGCGGCGCTTGGCGGGCATCCGGGGCCTCCAGGATGGAGCTTCTCTGACCGCGCAATCTCTGTCTCAACGAAGCGCCTCTCGCCGCAGGACAGGGGGAATGCCGTTTATCGGAAAGAGCCTCGGAACACAGGAGCGGAAGCAATGGCCTTTGAATACATCGGCGCGCTTTTGGAAGAAGCCGTCCAGACGACCGCCTCCGTGGAGGTGCGGGGCCGCGTGGAGCAGGTGGTGGGCACCATCATCCGCGCCGTCGTGCCCGGCGTGAAGGTCGGGGAATTGTGCCTCCTGCGCAATCCGTGGGAAAGCTGGACGCTGCGGGCCGAGGTCGTAGGCTTCGTCAAGCAGGTGGCCCTGCTGACACCGCTTGGCGACTTGCAGGGCGTGTCCCCGGCCACGGAAGTCATCCCCACCGGGGAAATCCATTCCGTGCCCGTGGGCGAGGATTTGCTGGGCCGCGTTCTGGACGGCCTCGGCGAGCCCCTTGATGGTGGCCCGCCTCTGAAGCCGAAGACGCGCTATCCCGTCTACGCCGAACCGCCCAACCCCATGACGCGCAAGATCATCGACCGCCCCATTTCCCTCGGGCTGCGCGTCCTCGACGGCGTGCTGACCTGCGGGGAAGGGCAGCGCATGGGCATTTTTGCGGCGGCGGGCGGCGGCAAGAGTACGCTCCTGTCAAGCATCATCAAGGGCTGTTCCGCCGATGTCTGCGTGCTGGCGCTCATCGGTGAACGCGGGCGCGAGGTGAGGGAATTCATCGAGCACGATCTCGGGCCGGAAGGCCGCAAAAAGGCGGTCGTGGTGGTGTCCACCTCCGATCGCTCCTCGATGGAACGCCTCAAGGCCGCGTATACGGCCACGGCGGTGGCGGAATATTTCCGTGATCAGCAGCGCAGTGTCCTGCTGATGATGGATTCCGTGACCCGTTTCGGACGCGCCCAGCGCGAAATCGGGCTGGCCGCCGGAGAGCCCCCTACCCGGCGTGGCTTTCCGCCCTCGGTCTTCTCGACGCTCCCAAAGCTCATGGAGCGGGCCGGGAATTCCGACAAGGGCTCGATCACCGCGCTGTATACCGTGCTTGTGGAAGGCGACGACATGACCGAGCCCATCGCGGACGAAACCCGCTCCATCCTTGACGGGCACATCATCCTTTCGCGCAAGCTCGCCGCCGCCAACCACTATCCCGCCATCGACGTGCAGGCCAGCGTGAGCCGCGTCATGAACGCCATCGTCAGCAAGGAGCACAAGCAGGCGGCCCAGAAGCTGCGCAAGGTGCTGGCGAAATACGCCGAGGTGGAGCTTTTGGTGCAGATCGGCGAATACAAGAAAGGCTCGGACCGGGAAGCCGACGACGCGCTGGCCCGTATCGACGCCGTGAACACCTTCCTCAAGCAGGGGCTCGACGAAAAGAGCAGCTTTGAGGAGACCTTGCAGGCCCTCTATAAGGTTGTGGCCTGAGCGTGGGCTATCCGCTGGCACCTTTGCTGCGGGTCCGGGAATTCCGGGAAGAGGCGGCCAAGAACGCGGTACGCGCGGCCGAGCGCGCCGTGGCCGAGGCCGAGGCCGAAACGGAACGGCGGCGCGCGGAACTGGCGCGCTACGCGGTCTGGCGCGAGGAAGAGGCGGAACGACGCTATGCCGCGATCATGGGCGCGTCGCTGAGCCTCAAGGAAGTGGACGAATTCAAGGCGGGCCTCGGCGCGCTGGCGGACGGCGAATTGCAGCGCCGCGAAGCCATGGACCGGGCCGAGGAAGAGGCGGGCCGCTGCCGCGAGGCCCTTTCGCAGGCCCGCGATGCCGCGCGGCGCGCGCAGCACGAGACGGCCAAGATTTTGGCCCACCGGGATATCTGGCGGGAAGAGGCCAGGCGCGAGGCGGAACGGCTGGAAGATGTGGAAATGGAAGAATTCCGCACGCTGCCGCCGCAGGGCACGGAAGAGGATTGAACCGCCGGGTAACGAAGAGGATGGAGTGGTGGCGGTTTGAACGGCGTGGGAGATACGTATGAGTGATTTCATGAAGGTGGATGCCGCCCGTCTGGATCGGGCGGCTGGGCAGGGAGCCGGGGCGTCCGCCCCGCCCGCATCCGGCGACGTGGACGCCTTCCAGCGGGCGATGGAACGCCCCCATGAGCGGGATGGCGGGGATTCCGGCCATCCGGGAGGAAAGGCGGAAAACGCCGACGAATCCTCGGACGAGACCCGGGACGAGGGCGCTGGAAACCGCTCCTTCGCGTCGATGTCCAGCCCGCTGGACACGCTTTTCGCCGGGCGCATGGAAGCCGCTTCCGTCGCCCCCGGCGCCGAGGCCGCCTCGCCCGCCGATCTGGATGGATTGGCGGAAAAGCTCGTGGACCGCATTCTCGTGTCCCAGCCCGGCGAGGGGGCGGGAGAGGTGCGCATCCGGCTCGGCGGCGACGTTTTGCCCGGCACGGAAATCACGCTCACGCGCGGGGCGGACGGGCTCCTGGCCGTGCGGCTGGCGACGACGGACGCGGCCTCCTTTCAGACCCTCGTGGGCGCGCAGGATTCGCTCAAGGCGCGGCTCGGGCAACTGGAAAAGGACGTGCGCGTGGACGTGGTGAGCGAGCGCGGCGGTTCGGAAGCCGAAAACAATGACGCCCGGCGGCAATCTCGCGGCTTCTACGTCGCGCCGGACGACGCCGTCTAGAGCAGATGAACGTTGACTGTACAAAAGTCAACGTTGGCATTCTGCCAATAAACGTCGTTTTGGCAGAATCCACGCCGCATTATGGCGGGCCACACCTGCGTGTGGCCAGAGCAGTTTCAAAATGAAACGGCTCTGGCGTTGCCGCGGGCTTTTTGTCGGGCCTCCGTTCGCTGCGGAGGTTCGGCGGGATCGGGAAGGGGAAACGATATGCCGACTGCCAACAAGGACGCCTTGCCCAACGGAGAAGGGATCATGCCGGAAAGGCCGCCCTTCCGCCCTCCAGCCCAGCCCCCGCTGGCGGCGCAGGTCATGAATCGCCTGTGCACGCGGGCGCAGCCGTGGGGTTTTTCCGTGCAGGGCACAGCCTGCACGCTGGAGGCCGCTCCTTTCGCGCCCTTCCGGGCCGTGGCCGCCGTAGATGTGGAATGCGGGGGAGGGCTCTGGCGTCTGGAGCTGGGAAGCCTGCGCTTTTTGGCCTTGCACCCGGCCCTTGCCTCGGTTGAGCCGGGGGCCGTGCTGCCGCCGGAATTGCAGCTGGCCGTGCTCGAAGTCCTGCTGGCTCCCGTACTTGCGGCGGCGCAGGCTTTTATGGGGACGCCGCTCGTCCTCCGCGCAAGCCGTTTCGTCGAGGCCGCCTCGGGCGATCAGGACGCCGGGGGAGCCCGCCTCTGTTCCGTGCCCCTGCTGCTCACCGTGGGGACGGGCAAAAACGCCTATCCCGTCCCTGTACGCCTTGATCTGCCGGATCGGGACAGCGTGCCGCCGCTCGTCGAACGGCTGGAAACCCTGCCGTGCCGCCGGGCCAAGGGCTTGGCCGCCTCCCTGCCCGTCATCCTCAGCGTGGAGGCGGGCCGGATGCGGTTGAGCCTGCGCGAGGCCGCGGACCTGCACTGCGGCGACATCCTTTTGCCCGAACGCTATCCGGCCCGCGACGGACGCCTTGCGCTGCGCCTCGGTCCGCCGGACGCGCCCTTTCTCACCTTCGCCTGTTCCGTGTCCGGGTCCGAAGCGACCATCCTGTCCGCTTACAACGCCGCCCCCGAGGAGGAGCCCATGTCCGAAACCACGCCGTCCCCCGAAACGCCCCCTTCCGCCGCGCCGCAGGATTCCCTTGACGTGGGCGAGCTGGAAGTGACCCTGACCTTTGAACTGGAACGTCGCCGCCTGACCGTGCGGGATGTGGAGACGCTCGCGCCGGGCTACGTCTTCGCCCTCGGCGGGGACGCGCTCTCGCCCGTGACCCTTTGCGCCAACGGCAAGGCCATCGGCACGGGGAGGCTCGTGGACCTCGGCGGTACGCTGGGTGTGCAGATCACGCGGCTGGACACGGGCGGGGAGCAGGCATGACCGGCATCAATCCGCTGTATTTCATCGTGGGTATGGCCCTTCTGGGCCTTGCCCCCTTCTTTCTGATGATGGTCACGTCCTACGTCAAGATCGTGGTGGTCACCTCGTTGGTGCGCAACGCCCTCGGGGTGCAGCAGGTGCCGCCCGCCATGGTCATGAACGGCCTTGCGATCATCCTCAGCCTCTTCATCATGGCCCCCATGCTCATGAGCACGTGGGACATCGTGAAAGCCATGCGCGTGGGCCCGGAGATGGGGCCCGCCGAGGTGGTGGAGCTGGTCGAGCGGGCCTCGCCGCCCTTGCGCAAGTTTCTGGCCGACAATACGGACGACGCGGTCGTCCGCGCCTTCATGGGAACCGCCCGCCGGGTATGGCCGAAGGAGCGCCACGATCAGATCAGCAAGGACAACATGCTCATCCTCGTCCCGGCCTTCACCATCTCGGAACTCACCAAGGCGTTTCAGGTGGGCTTTTTGCTCTATCTGCCCTTTATCGCCATCGACCTGATCATTTCCAACATCCTGCTGGCGATGGGCATGATGATGGTGTCGCCGACGACCATCTCCCTGCCTTTCAAGCTGCTGCTTTTCGTTACCCTTGACGGGTGGCTCAAGATCAGTCAAGGATTGCTCCTCAGCTACAAATAAAAAAGAGGCGGGAAGATATGCAAGTGCAGACCGAAGAGCGTGGAGGCGTGAGCATCCTCGCGTTGACGGGGAGGATGGACGCGACCACGGCCAATGTTTTCGAGGAAGCCTGCCGCGCGCTCCTGAACGCCGGGGCCAAAAAGATCGTGGTGGACCTTGGCGGCATCGAATACATCAGCTCGGCGGGCCTGCGCGTCATCCTGACGATGGTCAAGGCGAGCAAGGGCACGGCGGCGACGCTGGCTTTCTGCTCCATGCAGACGATGGTGGCCGAGGTCTTCCGCATTTCCGGCTTCAGTTCCATGCTCCCCGTCTACGCGACCCGCGACGAGGCCGTCGGCGCCTTGTCCTGAGGAGGCAGATATGGCGACCCTCAGCGTCCCGGCAAAGCTTGAGCATCTGGCGCGCGTCAACGCCTTCATCCATGAGAACATCCCCGCCGCCTACGCCCCGCTCATTCCTCAGGTGGAGCTTGCCGCCGAAGAGTTGCTGGTCAACGTTTTCAGCTACGCCTACCCTGAAACGCAGGGAGAGGCGGAAATCGGTTGCCGTGAAGTGCGCTTTGACGGCGAGCCCTACTTCTGCTTCAAGGTCCGGGACTGGGGGGCGCGTTTCGATCCTTTCCTTGAGGCCCCCGAGCCCGATGTGACCCTTGGCGTGAGCGAGCGGCCCATAGGAGGGCTCGGCATCCATCTCATCCGTTCCATTGTCGCCCACTACGCCTACAGCCGCTACGAAGGCTCCAACATCATCGAACTCTTTTTCGCCTTGCCCGAGTGATGCGCGTTCTCGGCTTCTGTCTCGTCCTCATGCTCGCGTGGGAGGCGCACGCCGGGGTGATCCTTGAGGAAAGGCTGTCCACGGATCGGCGTACCGCCGAACGCGTGCGCCCGATCCAACCCGTGGCGCCGCCCGCCGCCGTGCTTCCTTCCGAAAATTTGCTGGATCAGATGGATATCTATGCCCTGTCCCCGCACGCTAGGGCGTTGGCTCTGCCGCGCATGGTGTCCAAACAGCTTGTGCTGCGCGCCCACGCTGGCCAAGGAAAGCTCCCCCCTCCGGCGGTATGGGAGGGGCTCGTCGCCCGTTCCAGCCGCTTGTACGGGCTTGATCCCCGGCTCATCGCGGCGGTGATCAAGGTGGAATCCAATTTCGAGAACCTCGCGGAATCCTCCAAGGGAGCGCAGGGTCTCATGCAGCTCATGCCCGAGACGGGGGAGGCCCTCGGCGTGGCCGATCCCTTTGACCCGCAAGCCAACGTGGACGCCGGAAGCCGTTATCTGCGCCAGCAGCTCGACCGCTTCGGACGTCTGGAACTGGCGCTGGCCGCCTACAACGCCGGGCCGGGTAATGTGCTGCGCTACGGCGGCATCCCTCCCTTTCCCGAAACGCAGGCGTATGTACGCAAGGTGATGGCCCTTTTGCAGGACTAAGAGGGCTCGCGCACTGATATTCCAGCATCGGGACGCGTTCTTCTTCTTCTTCTTCTTCTTCTTCTTCTTCTTCTTCGGTGGGTTACGCCAGCTTTCGCCGGGCAGCGGGAAGCCTCGCGCAAGAGGGCGCAAAACTTTTTCCAAACCGGAGATTGAAGAGCGCTGGAAAACGACGGACGCGCTCACCATCCCCTGTCCGTAGGGTATCCGGCCTAAGCGTTTCCGCGCCCCTTCTTTCTGCTTTCTTCATGGCTCTGTCATAGCAGTCGATTGATGTATTTCCTCTGTAATTTCAGAATAATACAGACGAGAGTGTCGCATGATGCGAGCCTCTTGCCTCAACAGGGTTGAAAACCTCTGAAGTCCCAGGGAGCTAAAAAACTGTCAATCATTTCCTATGACAAAGCCTTCTTCATTCATGGGCAGCTTTCCTCACATTCCTTTGGAGTGAGGAAAGAGAAACGGGAGGGGGGCCACCATAGGCGGAAAAGCGGTGACAGGGGGCGAAAGGAAGGGAGGCCGCTTTTCAGGGGAGACGAATCTCCCAAAAGACGGACAAACAGGGAGAGGGCGCGAACTCCGCGAAGTAGGGCGGTGGAAAGGAGAGGAGTGACCGCACGGTCACATGCGAGAGGGGAAAGGAGAAGCCTTTTTCAGCACGTTCTCCTTTCCCCTCAGTGCTATTCGTTAAACGTAGGCTGGTTTTCGGACTTGATGGCCTTGCGTACTTCGGTGAATTCGGGCTCACCCCACGGCAGGGCGGGGGTACGGCGAGGAATGACATCTATGAAGGTGCTTTCGCCGTTGATCTGCACCCGTACGGCTACCGTGCCGCCGGAACTTTCGGCGGCGCGCACGCCCTTGGGGGAGTAAGAGGCGACGAGGCTCGCGGCGTCGCGCAGGGTTTCGGTGTCCCACGGAGTGATCTGGCGGGCAAGAGCGAAGGGGCTCGGGAAATCCCGGACGCGCAGAATGGCGTCGCCGGGGCGCACGAGCCGCTCAAGGGCGGCGTTGTCGGCCTCGTTGCGGCCCATGCTCAGCCAATGGCGGCCCGCCCAATACTGGCGGCCGATGTTCGACAACTCGAAATCCGCCGCCGTGGGCTCATCCAGCAGCGTCAGCACCGGCCAGTAACGCCGGGCGTTTTCCTTTTCCGCGAGGCGGCAGCCGCCCGCCGGAGTGGGGATTTCCGTCAGGCCCATGCGTTCCGCGAGCGCCATCTGATCCTTGCGGCCCCGCCCGAAAAAGCCGAGGAGCTTTGAGCGGTCCACGAGGCCCGAGCGTTCGGCTTCCGTGGGATCGAGGTGCTGGGCGCTGAGGGGACGCAGGAGCACGTCCCGGACCTCGGCGTCCCGGCGGATGACGTTGAGCGTGTCGCGGCGCTGCGACATGGGACGCTGACCGAGCACCTCGCCGGAAATGATGAACGAGGCCCCGCGTTCCTTCATGATTTCACGCGCTTTGCGCATCATGAGGATTTTGCAGTCGACGCAGGGGTTCATGACCTTGCCGAAACCGTGCGCCGGGCGTTCACGCAGCATCCGGACGAAGTCCTCGCCCACGTCCACGGCTTCGATTTCAAGGCCGTAGACTTTTTCCCAATAGGGGATGCTGCGCGGCTTGCCGAAAAAGGGCGTGACGAAGTGCAGGCAACGGACGACGAGCCCTTGCTCCATGATCAATCGTGCGGCGAGGATGCTGTCCAGGCCGCCGGAGAAGAGGGCGAAAGCGTGCGGTGTGGTATTCATAGGTGTTATTCTACTGCGCGGAAAACCCGAACACAAGTCTTTGCATTCCCCCGCGTCCCCAAAGCGCCGGAGACTCCTCGGCGGCCAGCGCCTTTGGGCTCAGTCCTCACGAAGCCGCTTGCCGCAAAGCCGCTTCCCAATGGCCGCGTCATAAGGAAAAAGGGCCTCTCAACGGAGCGCGGTTCCGCTTTCGCCGTCCTTTTCCTGCCCTTTGGAAAAAATCGGCTTTTCGCGCACGGCATTCTCATGAGGGCGGAAGTTGCCCCCTCCGCGCACAAAAAAAAGAGGGGGTGGTACCCCCTCTTTTCAATACTTGCCTGAGCGCCTGCGCGCCGCCGATTTAGGGATGATCCTTGAACTTGTTCTGGACGTGCTCGCTCCCGCCGTGGCAGGGCGTACAGTCCATGTTGCCCTTCTGGATGTCGGCTTCCTTGCCCTTGGCGTGGCATTCGCCGCAGTAGGCTACGGATTCCTGCTTGGCGAAGGCGCCCTTCCAGTCCTTGCCGGCGTCGATCTTGGCGTTGATGATTTCAATGGCCTTGCGGGTCACGTCGGCGGTGATGCGGCCGCAGCGCTCGCTGCGTTCCTTGCCGCTGTGCTCTTTCTTATGCGTGTAGCACCACTTGGCCACGGAGACGTGGCAGAGTACGGAGCCGGAGGCGTTGGAGGGGATGTCGCCCTTCACGCCCTGCGCGGCGTCGCCGGGATTATAGATGGGAAGATTGGTGGTTTCGTACCAGCGGAAAAGCTCGTTGACCATGGCGTCGCGTTCCTTGCGGGGCCAGAAGAGGGCGAAGGCCGCAGCCGCGCCATAGAGAGCGCCGCAGATGGTGCCCCAGTCGGAAATGCCGCCCTTGTTGGCTTCGAGCATGGTGAAGGGGAACTGATTGTAGGGTGCGCCGTATTTTTCGCCCATCATGCCGACGATGCCGTAGAAGGTGCCGTAGCCGCAGGCGTAACCTTTGTACCAGTAGCCTTCATAGGCGACGGGCGCGCAGATATTGGGATCGAGCTTATGGGGCTTCCAGCCGAACTCTCCGTTGACCTGTGCGAAATGGCCGTTCTGACCGGGCGAAACCTTGACGGGATCGGCCGCAATGCCAGTACCAGCCACGGCGGCCACCGTGCCGCCTACCGCCAGGCCACCAAGCGCTCCAAGCATGGCTCTTCTGGTCAGTTCCATAAACGTCTCCTCCTCTCTCATACCTGAGAATCGTCTTTCGCCCTCAAGAGAGAACGGCCGCACTTCGCCATTTTGTCTCTACAACCCGTAGAGAAGGACGGGCTTTTTCCCCCGCCCGTGGCCATGTACTCCTGAAAGCCACAATTGTACGATAATTCACGTGCAGGATGCCCTTCTTTTCTCATCCTGTCAATAGGGGCTGCGGAAAAAAAGGGGTTGGTACGTTGTTTTTCTATAGTTTCAACAAATTAAAAAAAGAGTCCCACGTCAAAGGCGGGGACTCTTATAGAAGGGCGGGACAGGGCTCAGGCGTTTTCCTGAAGCCATGCCCTCATTTTCTCAAGCTGACGGCCTACGGAGAGGGGCCCGGTGCCGCCGGGGGCGTTGCGGCGGGCGACGGCGGCGCGGTATTCGAGCACGCCGAAGACGTCCTCCTCGATGCGGTCACAAAGCCCTTGCAGCGCGTTGAGGGGCAGGGCTTCAAGCGGGAGGTTCTGCTCTTCGGCCATCGCCACGGCGGAACCCGTGATGTGATGCGCCTCGCGGAAGGGGATGCCCTTTGTGACCAGATAGTCCGCAAGCTCGGTGGCGTTAAGGAAGCCCGCGGTCAGCGCCCGGGCCATGCGCGTTTCGTCAAAGCGCAGGGCCTTCATCATCCCGGCCATGAGGTCGAGGGAGGTGGAGAGGGTGCGGTCCGCGTCGAGGAAGGGTTCCTTGTCTTCCTGAAGGTCGCGGTTGTAGGTCAGGGGCAGGCCCTTGAGGATGGTCAGCATGGCCGTAAGGTCACCGTAGACCCGGCCCACCTTGCCGCGCATGATTTCCGCCACGTCGGGGTTTTTCTTCTGGGGCATGATGGAAGAGCCCGTGGCGTAGGCGTCGGGCAGCTTCACGAAGCCGAAGGCCGGGTTCGACCAGAGGATGATTTCCTCGCAGCAGCGGGAAAGGTGCATCATGGCGGCGCTGGCGCAGAAGAGGGATTCGATGACGAAATCCCGGTCGGAGACGGCGTCCATGCTGTTGTCGAAGGTGCCGTACATGTCCAGTTCGCGGGCTACGGAAGCGGGATCGAGGGGGTAGGTCGTCCCGGCCAGCGCCGCGGCCCCGAGCGGGCTGATGCGGGTGCGCTTTTCGCAATCGGCCATGCGCTGCACGTCGCGGCGCAGCATCCACGCGTAGGCGAGCAGGTGATGGGCGAGGCTGACGGGCTGCGCGGGCTGGAGGTGGGTGCAGCCGGGGAGGATGGTGTCCTGATGCTCTTCGGCGCGGGCCACATAGACGGCGGCCAGTTCGCGGGCGAGGCGCTGCCATTCGCGCAGGCGGTCGGAGACGAAGAGGCGGAAGTCGAGCGCCACCTGATCGTTGCGGCTGCGGCCCGTGTGCAGTTTTTTGCCCACGTCGCCCACAAGCTCGGTGAGGCGGCTTTCGATGTTCATGTGCACGTCTTCCAGTTCCTTTTTCCACTGGAAGGTGCCGTCCTCGATTTCCGCCCGCACGGCGGCGAGCCCGGCGACGAGGCGGTCGGCCTCCTCGGCGGTGAGGATGCCCTGACGGGCCAGCATCCGGGCGTGCGCGCACGAGCCTGCGATGTCCTGCTTGTAGAGGGCCCAGTCGTAGGAAATGGACTGCGTGTAGGCTTCGACGGAGGCGGCGGTGCCTTCGTGGAACCGTCCGCCCCAGAGTTTTTCTTTCGCCATAGGTGTCTCCGTGTTTGCCTCCGGCGGCAAGGGGCTGCCGCCCCTTGACCTTGCTTGGGGGGCATGATGCCCCCCAAACCCCCTCGGCGCGGAACGGCTCCCCATACGGCTGC
>OFGR01000410.1_pt1 | contig 43984 bp, 42 predicted proteins | sample 1521811 | NCBI WGS metagenome assembly OFGR01 (sample SAMEA3504098, study PRJEB24116) | mouse gut metagenome | biome: mouse gut; feature: mouse-associated habitat; material: faeces | place: Denmark | collected 2011
AGGTGGCGCTTTTCGTGGCCGACGATCTGATAGGTCTCATGGCCCTTCCCCGCCAGGAGGATGACGTCCCCCGGCCGGGCGTGGTCCATGGCGAAGCGGATGGCGTCGATGCGGTTCTCCACCACCACATACTCGGTGTCCGTGCCCACCATGCCCTCGACGATGTCGGCGATGATGGCGTCGCCGATACGGTTCCCAAAATAGGACAGTGTGCTGCGTCCCTCCTCCGTGATGGAGAATAGCGTGCGGTTCATCGAGGTGTCCGCCTTGATCAGCTCCGTGTCCTGCAGGTCGGCGATCACCTGCTGCAGTGTGATGAAATTGGTGTATTCCTTTTCGAGGATGAAGCTGCTGATCTGTGAGTAGGACAGTTTGAAGGTAACTTTATCCAACATGTACAGGACGATCAGTTTGTATAATGTCAATGGATCTTGTGTCATAAAAGCAACGCTCCTTTGGGGTTTGTGTTTGTCTGTGAAAAGGTTCGGGACTGCCATGTGCCGCGCCGCCGCATTTCCTGGTGCAGTGTGTTGAGGACACGTCTCTTGTCCAGGCTCCACACAGGGGCGAGCAGCAGATCTCTTGGACCGTCACCTGTCAGACGGTGTATCACCATGTCGGGAGGCAGCACCTCGAGACAGGAGATTATGATATCAATATACGCCATCATATCGAGAATATCAAATGTTTTCTTTGTATAAAATTCGACTAAATCCGTGTTTTTGAGAATATGTAACAACTGTAGTTTAATTCCGTCGATGCCGATCATGGATAAATAACGACAGGTATCGATCATCATGGAGCGATCCTCGCCGGGAAGCCCTATGATAACATGTGATATTACGGGAATGGAGATCCCGCGGAGCCGGATCACAGCCTGCTCAAATACGGAGAGCGGATAGCCGCGCCGTATGAGCGTGGCGGTGTGCTCATGAATGGTCTGCAGACCGAGTTCGATCCAGATGAATTTGTCGCGGTACGCCCTGTTCAGCCTGTCGAGCAGCGAGAGTACGTCATCGCCTAGACAGTCGGGCCTGGTGGCGATGGAGATCCCGACGACGGCAGGCTCGTCCAACGCCTCGCGGTAGAGTGTCTCAAGTGTTTCGACCGGCGCGTAGGTGTTTGTGTACGCCTGAAAATAAGCGATAAAATGACTACCGATATTTTTATGGCGAAAGTACTGTTTTCCCCGTTCGAGCTGGGCGGAGATCGAACTTTCGCCCAGGGACATCCTGACGGCAAAATCGCCGCTCCCGCCCGCGCTGCAGAAGATACAGCCGCGGACGCCGCAGGTTCCGTCGCGGTTCGGGCAGGTCATCCCGCCGTCCAGCGACAGCTTGTAAGCTTTGGTGCCAAAGAGCTGTTTCAGCCAGGTGTTCATGGAATAATAGGGCAATCCGTCCCAGTCTTTTTCCGGCGTGCTGCCCGCTGTCTGGATTACTGTTTTCATAGTATATTCTCCTTATTATATCAGGATTTAAAATGGTGCAGGAAAAAGGAATACACAGCCGGCAGGAGCAGGGCAGTGAGGGAAAGCGGAATGAGGAATACGTGCCTGCCCAGGCCGGTCAGGGCTAAAAACAAAAGTACAAACCCGGCAGTGACCCAGATTTTTCCTGCAAACCGGTGGGTCTTGTTCCAGTTGTCTGCATCCTGAAATGTCCACGGCAGCCGGTACCCGGCAATGCTGTTTGGGCGGTTTTTCGGCAGATGATTGCCCGCGATAATAATCAGCACGCCAGTGAAAGCCAGTGCGGCCTGCCGGATTCCAGCCGGATAACCGGCAGCTGCAAACAGGGAAGCCGGTACAATCAGCACGGATGCAGCCGGCACAGCCCAGAAGCAGAGCAGCTTTGATACGCTGGAAATCTGGTTTTTCTGGAGCCGTTTTTCGGTCTGGATGGACACAGCCAGATGTACCAGGAGCAGAAATGCCGGTATGGCCCATGCGCCAAACTGTTTTGGCAGAAAGCCGTCCGGTTCGCCGCAGCTGTTCCAGTGTATGGGCATCTGTTCCGGCAGCTTTCGGTATAAAAGCGCCGATACGGCAAGCGGTATCAGGCAAAGAGCAGATGATAAAAGAATCCTTCTATTTGTATTCATATTCATGTCCTCCTGTAAATTGGGAAATCCAGGCCAGTACGTCTTCGAGTACGGTCAGGCTGATTTCATAGTAAATAAAATTCTTGTATTTCGTTTCCGCGATAAGCCCGGCTTTTTTCAGCTGGCTTAGATGGTGCGAAATCGTCGCGGCGGACAGGTCAAACTGTTTTGCAATATCCCCGGCGGAAAGCCTCCCTTCTTTTAACAGCTCTAAAATATTCCGGCGCACGGGGTCGGAAAGCGCCTTTAAGGTTTCGTGTATGCCCATATCCTCCCTCCTTTAAAGTGTTTAGATAATTATCTAAATAGAATTATACACTCCTGCTGGGAAATGTCAATACTATTTTGATTATTTTCGAAATAGAATCAAAAGCCGTGTTGACAGACAGCAGCCCGCTATTGTGCAATATGGATTGAGAAAATCTCCCTGATACAGTATAATAGGGTGTCAGGGAGGTATCTTTATGAAGAAAATACTTATCGTTGAAGATGATTTTACCATACAGGCACAGCTAAAGACCCTTTTATCTGGAAATGGATATGAGGTGTCTGCTGTTACAGATTTTTCCCAGACAATCCGGCAGGTAAAAGCGTTTGCTCCGCATTTGGTTATTTTGGATATAAAACTGCCGGGAAACAATGGCTTTGAAATATGTTCGGAAATTCGTACTTTTTCAGATGTTCCGATTGTGTTTGTGACAGGCAGCAGCACAGATATGGACGAACTGCACAGCATTATGCTGGGAGGCGACGCGTTTATTACAAAGCCCTGCAATACTGCAATCCTGCTTGCCAAAATTGCCGCACTGTTAAAACGGGCATACCCTTCCGCGCAGGCAGAATTTTTTACCTGGAATGGGGTAACCCTACATCCTGCAGGCAGCGTCCTGGAATACGGCGGGCAAAAGGCAGAATTGACAAAAAGTGAATTGAAAATCCTATACTATCTTTTTAAGAACGCTGGAAAAATCTGCTCCCGAAATAACATCGCAGACTTCCTTTGGGATAATCAGCTGTATGTGGATGATAATGCCCTGAGTGTCAATGTCACCCGTATTCGTGATAAGCTCAGTAAAATCGGGCTGGCCGATTTTATTAAGACAAAACACAGACAAGGATATACATTATGAGCGGAAAATTATATCTGAAAAATCAAATACCCGCCATTCTTGTAAATCTTATGAGCATGCTGGCACTTGCCTTGTTTTTACTTGCGGGCGGGAACCAGTTTCAAACGGTTGTGTTTATCTTTATGTCCTGGTTTGTTATCTTAACCACGTATCTGTCAGCTGTTTACTATGTGCGAAAGAGGTATTTGAATCAGCTGCTGGATATGGCAGAACAGTTAGAAGAACGGTATCTGATACCGGAAATTATGAAGATACCGGAGAAAGCAGAAGAACAGGTTTTTTATCAGATTATGAAGATGGCAGAAAAATCCATGCTTGAAAAAATAAGCATAATACAGAATGCGCGAAAAGAATATAAAGAATACATTGAGCAGTGGGTACATGAAGTAAAAACACCGATTACAGCAATGAAGCTGCTTTGTGAGAATAACCGTTCCCCATTTGCCAGAGAGATACTGGCAGAACTGGAAAATATCAATCAATATACGGAACAGGCACTTTATTATGCCAGAAGTGAGCATACAGAGAAAGACTATTCTGTCCGTGAGACAGACTTATGTGATGTTGTGCATTGTGCAATCGCAGACAATAAATATCTCTTGCGCCAAAGTAACATGACGATTACGGCAGATGATATCGAACACAGGGTTTATACGGATGATAAGTGGGTGCGGTTCATCTTAAATCAGATTATCGGCAATGCGGTAAAATATCGCACCGGACAGCCTGTTTTACACTTTTCTGCGATAAAGACAAATGACAGGGTTGTTTTGTCTGTCAGCGATAATGGGATAGGTATTCCCAAAAGTGATTTACCCCGTATTTTTGAAAAAGGGTTTACCGGCAGGAACGGGCGGATTGGAAAAAATTCTACGGGAATAGGCCTGTATCTTTGCAGGCGTCTTTGTGATAAGCTGGGAATAGGGCTTGCTGCCCGTTCGGAAAACAAAGGCACAACGATTGCGCTGTCTTTTCAGCTGAATGATTTTGTCATCAGGGCGCAGGACTGATATGTCCTGCACTTCTTACATTTTTGTAAGAACTTTGTAAGAAAACCTGATACAAAAAAGGAAAAGCACCCTTTACAATAAAGACATAAAACAGTAAGGAGGCTTATCAGATGAATACAGTTTTGAAACTGGAGCATATCCAGAAATACTATGGAAATGGCGGAAATATTACCAAAGCCATTCGAGATATCAGCTTTTGCGTGGAAGCCGGGGAATTTCTCGGCATTATGGGGGCGTCCGGTTCTGGAAAGACAACGCTGCTTAATTGTATTTCTACCATTGATACCGTAAGCGCGGGGCATATTTTTTTAGAGGGAACCGATGTGACAGAAATCAAGCCAAAATCCCTTGCCCGTTTTCGCAGGGAAAATTTAGGGTTTGTGTTTCAGGATTTCAATTTGTTAGATACACTGACAATATCAGAAAACATTGCTCTGGCATTGGCAATCAGCCACGCGCCTGCCAGAAGTGTAGAACCCCGTATTCTGGAAATAGCCGGGAAGCTGAATATCAGTGATATTCTAAACAAATATCCCTATCAGGTATCAGGGGGACAAAAGCAGCGCTGCGCCTGTGCAAGAGCGATGATTAACAATCCAAAGCTCTTACTGGCAGATGAACCAACAGGGGCATTAGACAGCCATTCTTCGCAAATGCTGCTGTCTGCAATCCAAAGTATCAATGAACAGCTTGGGGCAACCATTCTTATGGTAACCCATGACGCTTTTACCGCCAGCTATGCAGGCCGTATTCTCTTTTTGAAAGACGGGGAAATCTTTATGGAACTGCGTAAGGGTAATGACAGCAGAAACGCTTTTTTTGATAAAATTCTGAATGTCCTGACTATCATTGGAGGAGGACAGAGCCATGTATGCTAAACTTGTTTTCAGAAATGCAAAGCGGTCTGTAAAAGATTATTTGATTTACATTGTCACAATGACAATCTGCGTTACCCTGTTTTATGCGTTTCTTTCCATTTCCAGCAGCTATTATAACCCGGATATAGGCAGTGAGTATGATTTTACTCTGTTAAGCGATGGAATGAAAGCGGCAATCTGCATAATAACATTGCTGCTGTTATTCTTGATATGGTTTGTCAACCATTATATGCTCCGGCAGAAACAAAAAGAGTTTGCCATTCAATCTATTATGGGAATGGAACAAAAGACCATTGGAAGAATTTTCTTCGCAGAAACACTGATTATGGGAATAATTTCAATTCTGATTGGTATTTTTTTTGGCGTATTTTGTTCCCAGTTTATAACGGCTATGCTCCTTACTGCTTATGGTAAGCCCTATGAAATATCATGGACTTTATTCCCGGATACGGTTTTATGGACGGTGGCATTTTATGTTTTTAGTTTTTTAGTGGTAGGAATTTTCAATACCCATACTATCCAGAAAACGAAAATTATTACTATGCTTTCTGCAGAAAAAGAGAACGAGCCAGAACCGGGAAATAGCCGTTGGATTTCTGTTGCAGTAATATTCTTTGAATTGATTACAGTATGGTCATTTATTACGGGAATACAAAAGGTTTGGTTTTATTATGACGCTCGCTTTCCGTTTCCAGTACGGCTCATGTATTGGGGAAACATTCTTTTTCCGTTGCTTACTTTGCTTTGGTCTGTATTTTGCCTAATCAAAAAAGGGAAAAAGAATATGCTTATTACTGGCTTGCTGATATGTTCTGTATTAAATGCTTTTGCAACAGCCAGTGTTGCGGCATTAGCAAATAAATATTATCTGCCTTTAGGTACTGGAATGCTCAATCAATATCTGCTGTTTCTCTTGATTGATTTGCTTTTCTTTATTGGTGCATTGATTTATCTTGCCAGCAGCTTTATTGTCACATGGAAAGAAAAATCACCGGAACACCGATACCGTGGGGAAGCACTATTCTTTTACGGGCAGATTACTTCAAAATTAAATACGACCAGTAAAACAATGACATTGATTTGTATAACTCTTGTGCTTGCTATTTTCCTGTTCATTGCTGCACCCATTTTGGTAGGTTGGGCTTCCGGTTATCTGGATATACGCTCTATGTATGATGTGCAGGTATATTCAATGTACAATAAGGTGTATGAAGAAAAAAATCTGCCACAGGACAATTATGAAATAATCATTGATTTTTTTGCAGAGCATGAAATAGATACGGCGTATGATTGCACCTTTAGTTTGTATCTTCCGAAAAAAGCTGATTTTCACAATCGGATAAAGTATGACTTTCCTGTCGTGGCGATTTCTTTAAGTGATTATAATGCCATACGGAAAATGCTGGGATATGAGCAGATTTCTTTAGGAGAAAATGAATTTACAACACAGTGGAAAACAATAGCAGCGGAAGAAGAAAGAAATCGTTTTATTGCAGAACATACCAGCGTTGTAACAGATGGGGGAACGCTGGACATTTCCGGGCAGCCTTATTTCGGGGAAGCAATGGGGGTAACACTTTATAATTCCTATACAGATGTCCTTTATGTATTCCCGGACAAAATATGTGAGAAATTGCTGCCAGTTATGAGAAACCGTTATATTACAACTGCGAAAAATATCACTTATGAAAACGCAAGGGAACTGGAAAAACTTTTTACAGCGAAATATCCAGAGCAGGCAGAAAGCGGTGCTGCGTATGGTGTGCGTTTCAGCACGCTTCAAACAAATAGTGCAATCGCAAATAACTTTATCCTGCAAACAGGAATGATTTATGGTGCGGTTGTATTGATGGTAATTTGCCTTACAGTGCTTTCTTTACAGCAGCTTTTAGACGCAGGACAGCATAAATACCGCTTCTGTGTACTCCGGAAATTGGGAGCAGAGGAGCAGCATATCAATAAACTTATTCTGAAACAGCTGAGTGTATGGTTTGGGCTTCCAATTATCGTAGCAATTATTGCAGCCGCTGTTGTGATTGGTTATTTTATCCAGGCCGTATCAGCCGAAATCTCTGCGTATATCGGCTTTCCTGCATTGATGTTACAGATTGGGGCAACAATGGGAATTTTGGTAATCCTGCTGCTTTGCTATTTTATCAGCACATGGGTTATTTTTAGGCGTTCTGTCCGCTCGTAGTGCAGCCTGCAGTACAGGGAGTTTACAAAATAGCGGGTTGCTGCCCGGCAAAAGTGTGGTATACTTTGGAAAAGGGCAGAAGGGAGAAGCGGCATATGGATTATCAGGAACTATTACGGAAACTGAGCCGGTAAACCATGAGAAGGCTTTCCACTGAGCAGATAAAAAATGCGTATGCCGGAAACATTAAAAAAGTTAAGAATTATTAAGAAATATGTAAGCTGTTTTGTAAGATATATGCTTTAGGATAACTTTCATAGAAGGATATAAAAAATAAAGCAGCTGCCTGGTTTTTCGGGCGGCAGCGAAACAGGAAAAGGAGAGTCAGGCATATGGAAACAGGCAGCAGACAGAAAAATCACGCGTATCAGGAATCTGAAAAAGCAGACAGGCGGCATATCAGGCAGACAGCCTGTAAATTCACGGCCCTGGCGGCAGCGGCAGTACTGGCGGTATCTGGCGGTTTTGCATCTGCAGGGATGCAGACGCAGTCCGTTATGGCAGCGCGGCATGACGGGGCAAAACCGTATGCTGTAACATCGGATATGCTGAATATCCGAAGCGGGCCTGGCATGGATTACCGTGTGATTGGAACGATTACGCGGGGAATGCGGGTAAACGTGTATTCCATGCGCGGTGAAAAGGAAAACCGATGGGCCAGAATCCGGTTTCAGGGGGTTACAGCATATGTATCTGCAGCATATCTGTCGCCTGTGCGGAAACAGGCCGGATAAAAGGAGAAATGTATGGAGCAGGGCAGCATATTGATTATAGAGGATGATGCGGCTATCCGGGAAGGCGTGCGCATTCTGCTGGAAGGAGACGGCTTTCGGACAGAGGAAGCTGTCAATGGGACGCAGGGGCTTTCGAAGCTTACGGATGAAACAGGGCTTGTGATTTTAGATGTGATGATGCCGGGAATTTCAGGCTTTCAGGCATGTGAGGAAATCCGCAGGCGCTCGAAGGTGCCGGTACTGTTTCTGAGTGCGAAGGGGCAGGAATCGGACAAGCTGCTTGGCCTTACGGTCGGGGGAGACGATTATCTGGCCAAGCCGTTTTCTTATGCAGAACTGCTTGCGCGGGTCAGGGCCCTGCTGCGCCGGCGCAATGTCTATGACGCAGCCGGACGGGAAGAAGCCGGGAATTTCCCGGAGTGGCTGGAACGCGGGGAAGTATGCATTCATACGGCAGAAAACCAGGCCATGGTACGCGGTGCACAGGTCAGTCTTACGGAAATGGAGTACGGGATTTTGCTGCTTCTGATGAAATATCCGCAGAAAATTTTTTCGGTGAAAAACCTGTACGAAAGCATCTGGGGCGAGCCTTTTCTTTATACATCTGGCAACACGGTTATGGTTCATGTCCGCAGGCTGCGCAAAAAAATCGAAAAAGACCCGCAGAAACCAGAGATTATAGAAAACATATGGGGAAAGGGGTACCGTCTTGGAAAGCAGAAGCCGTGAAATCCGAACAGCGCTGCTGCATGTGCCAGCGGTATGTGCTGTTTATTTTCTGATGCATGCGTTTGGCGAAACAGCCATGCGGCTTCCAGCTGCCTTATACCGGGCGGGCATTCCCGGCCTTATGCTTTATCTTGTCCTGGATTTGCTGAATGTATGGGCAGCAGTTTTTCTGTATGCCAGATATATCTTAAAAAAGACGCTTTCTGAAATCGGTCTTGGAAAGCCTTTTTTTCATCGGTACTGGTGTCTGGCAGCCGTGGTTCTTGCGGCTGCACAAAATGGCTTTTATCTTGTATTTGCCAAAGGAGAGCTGTATCGATGGAACCTGGGCTTCCGGGAACAGCTTTCCCTGCTTTTTTCCAATCTGTTTATCCAGGGCTTGCGGCTGGCTGTGATGGACGGACTGCTGTTTCGTGCGCTCGTACCGGCTGTTTTTGAGAAAGCGGGCAGGAAAGGCATGGTGATTGCTTCCGGCCTGATGTATGCTGCCGTGCTGCTTTTGTCTGAGCCTGCTTCCTTTTGGAGTACCGGCAGGTTTTTGCTTGAGTTTACGGCATTGTTTTTAAAGGGCGTGTCGCTTATCCTGGTGGCAGTGGAAGCAGGCTCTGTCTGGCCGTCTGTCCTGCTGGACGCCGTGCTGCGGGCATTTGGCGGAGATGCGCATATTCTGCATATCGATACAGAGCAGGCGTTTCCCGCAGTGTTTGCTTATACGCTGGAAAGTGACAGCTGGATGCTTGCCGGACTGCCCGGAACGTTCAGCCTGCATACGGCGCTTCCGGCACTGGCTGGTTCCGTGGCCGTGATTCTGGCGGCTGCATTTCGGATTCAAATGCGGGCGCAGGAAAAATGCGTAGAAAAAAGCAGGAAAACAGGATGTTTTGCAGGAAGCCGTATCAGGCGCAGGATTTTCCCGGATGACCTGACAGGAAGCGTGCTGGAGCATCTGTTAAATGGAACAGCAGCCGGGCTGTACCTGATGCTTCTGCTGTATTTTGGCGGACGGAACCTGATGCAGCAGTATTTTTTCCAATATGATACAAAAGAAGCTGCCCTGGCACAGGAGCTTGGGGAATATGCCAGGAAATATCATATTACAGCTGAAAATGCACAGGCGCTGTTTTCCTGGACAGAACAGCAGCAGGTGCAGGAGCTGATGATTGCAAGGGAAGGCTGGCTTATCTTTCACGCGGACTATCCGGGGAAGCTGCTATCGAAACGCAGGAAAATGCCGTCAGGCACATGGCGGCCCTGGCATTATGTGGAATTTGCAGACGGCGGCGCTGACGTATATGTTTCTACGGGATTTGATGAAAAATACGATTATATGCTGCTTGCTTTTTCTGTCCTGGCCGGCTTTGCTTCCTGCCTGGGTATTGTGGCTTCGGGCATGCACAGGCAGCTGCTGGAAAAAGAACGCACGGAAAAGGAGCTGCGCAGGGCACAGGAAAAGCTGGTGCTTGGAATGTCCCATGATTTGAGGACGCCGCTGACCGGACTGCTGGCCTATATGGAGGTCATCAAAAAGCAGGAAGCGGGAGCTGGTTCCAGCAGGGAGTATGTGGAAAAAGCATATCACAAAATCCTGCAGATAAAAGAACTGTCCGACCAGCTGTTTGAATATTTCCTGGCGGATTCCCAAAAAGGAATCCAGCTGGAGCCGCCGGAAGAAATCAGCAGCGCACTGGGCGATTATTTATCAGAGCTGTGTGCCCTTTTAGACTGCAGCGGATTTCGCGTTCATATGCAGATGCCGGAGTGGAAGCCGGTTTTTATCCGGGTAAATACAGACTATCTGGGAAGGATTATGAATAATCTGTATTCCAATCTGGAAAAGTATGCGGACAGAAACCAGGAGGTTGTGATTCAAATGATATATGAGCCGGACAGGGCAGGTATCGTGATACAAAACAGTATGGCGCAGGCCGGCCCGTATGAGGGAGGGACAGGAATCGGCGTTTCGAATATCTGCCTTATGATGGAGCAGATGGGCGGACAGGCACAGGCAGACATGACAGAACAGGTGTACCGGATGATTCTGTATTTTCCGGTATGTGTCCATTAAATTGAAAGGGGTACAGGAAAGGATGGGGATGTTTTTAAATCCTGGAAATTCCGGTTTTGCAGCAGCAGTCCGGTCGCGGATTTATGTGGATAAGACAAAACTGATTGCATTTACAAACAGTGTGCTCGCAACAGAAGAACGGTTTCTCTGTGTCAGCCGGCCGCGCCGGTTTGGAAAGTCGATGGCAGCAAAAATGCTGGCAGCCTATTACAGCAGGGGATGTGATTCCAGACAGCTGTTCATCTGGATTTTGAGGAAGCAGAGCGCTGGTATGATGGATATATTTTTGAAGACGGTGTTCATATATATAATCCGAAGTCTTTATCCGAGATGATAAAAAGAAAACGCTTTGACAGTTATTGGACACAGACAGAAACCTATGAATCGCTGAAATATTATATAAATTTGAATTATGACGGATTGCGGGATGCTATCCTGAAAATGCTGGATGGGGATGCAGTGGCGGCTGATACAGGGGCGTTTCAGAATGATATGGTCTCATTTCGAAGCAGGGATGATGTCCTGACGCTGCTGGTTCATCTGGGTTATCTTGCGTATTATGAAGGAAATGTATTTATTCCAAATGAAGAAGTCAAAGCTGAATTTTACAGAACCGTGCGCAACACAGACTGGGATGAGATTATAAAAATGACACAGGGTTTTGCGGTATCCGCCTGGTGTCACGCCATATGGAACAGCAGATAGAACTGGAAGCCAGAAAGATAACGCCGTAAGGTCTGGCAAAAGACAGGTTATCTGGATGCCGGATGCGCAGCAATGGATGGAAGTGCTGTGCATCCGGCTGATTTTTGCAGCAGGTATGTTTTCTGCTGCCTCTATTTTCTCTGTATCAGATACCATCAGATACCCTGCAAAGCCGGGTCCTGTACATGGTTTGCTTCAAATGCTTTCTGCCTGTCGATGCAGGTAGCGCAGCGTCCGCATGGCGTGTCCCCGCCGCTGTAGCAGCTCCATGTCAGCTCATAAGGCACATGGAGCCGCAGTCCGGTTTCTATGACGCCTGCCTTGCTGCACTGGATAAAAGGGGCTTCTAAGTGTACCTGTTTTCCGCTGCCTTCGAATATGGCACGGTTCATGTTTTCGAAAAAATCCATGCTGCAGTCCGGGTAGGCACTTCCGGCGGAATCATCCTGATGAGCGCCGTAATAAATACAGCTGCATTCATAAGAAAGCGCCATGCTGGCGGCACAGGATAAAAACAGCCCGTTGCGGAACGGCACATAAGTAGATACCAAAGCGTCCGGCTGTTTTTCGAGCTGGCTGGCATAGGATTCCTGCGGAATTTCCTGTGCCGAATGGGACAGCAGGGAGCAGCTGCTGTGGGCAAAGACAGATGTAAGATTCAGCTCTGCGCCTTTTAATCCATAATAGTTTAAAATATTACGGGCGGCTTCGATTTCCCGGCTGTGCTTCTGCCCATAAGTAATCGAAAGCGGAATCACATGTTCTGTCCCGTAACGTTCGATAGCCAGTCCGAGGCAGGTCGTGCTGTCCACGCCGCCGCTGAATAATACCATTGCTTTTTCATTCCTGTTCATGACAGATTCCTTTCGTTTCGGATGATGCGTGGTGCCGGATGTGCGCCAGTCAGCGGTTGTCTATTTTTTCCGGGTACAAATCATGGTGCACCAGGCGGTCGAAAGCCGCCTGTTCCCAGCATGTGCCCGGCTTGCCGTAGTTGCAGTACGGGTCAATGGAAATGCCGCCGCGCGGTGTAAATTTGCCACAGACTTCAATATACTTTGGCTCCATCAGGCGGATCAGGTCTTTCATAATAATATTGACGCAGTCTTCATGAAAGTCGCCGTGATTGCGGAAGCTGAACAGATAGAGCTTCAGCGATTTGCTTTCAACCATGCGCCTGTCTGGCACATAGGATATGTATATCGTGGCAAAATCCGGCTGCCCGGTCATCGGGCACAGGCTTGTAAATTCCGGACAGTTGAATTTTACAAAATAATCGTTATCCGGGTGCTTGTTTGGAAATGTTTCCAGTACTTGCGGAGCATAATCTGACGGGTACTTTGTTTTCTGGTTTCCTAACAGGGTGATGTCTTTTAATTCGGTTTCTGTTCTGCCTTGCATAGAAAAGGTCCTTTCTTACGGTTTTTGTTATCCAGTGCTTTTACAAGCAGCACGCCGCAGACAGACGGAATAGCCTGGCCGATGCACAGGCTTGCAGCCAGAGACAGGTAAGGCAGCTTCAAAAGATAAGAAAGCCAGAGCGACACGCCAAATCCAGGAACCAGTACAATCGGAACGGCTATCAGCCACCGGTTCAGTCCGAATCGGCGTATGCACACAATCAGGGATGCCGTTACCATGCCGACAAGACAGCCTCCGAACATGTCCAGAAGGCCAAGCCCTCCAAACAGCATGTTTGCTATGAAATTTGCGAGACCAAGGGGTAAAACCAGGAACGGGAACAGGTAGGAAAGAGCGTACAGTGCTGTGGCAATCCGGATTTGATAGGCTCCGAAAGAAAAACTCTGCGTAAAATACAGCACGGTTACATACAGTGCAATTACCATGGCAGAAAACGTCAGTTTCTGCACTCTGCTCATATTTGTTTCAAACATATTTATTCACCTCCAAATAATATCACAACAGCGTTTTATGGTTACAAAGCTGTCCCTAGTTTTGTTTAATGACAGGATGGTCTCGAACTGTCCATTTCATATTCGGAAGCCCGCTGCACAGACAGCGACACTTTCAGTATACCGTATCAGGGAGAAAAATGCAAGCATGAAATCATTTTGAAAATGTGATATAATAAAACAGGGTTACTGTTCATGCAGAACCTGGTATTTACTGCTAAGCAAAGGATTCAGACTGGAAGGGATAGAAATTATGAAGAAAAACGAAAAAACGAATGTGATGCGTTTATTAGACCGCAGCAGAATACCTTATCAGAGTTATTATTATGAAAGCACGGGCGCACTCAGCGGGACAGAAGTTGCCAGGGTGCTGGGACAGAATTCGCAGCAGGTATTTAAAACACTTGTAACTGCCGGAAAAAGCGGGCAGCATTATGTGTTTGTCATCCCTGTGGAACGGGAACTGGATTTGAAAAAGGCAGCAGAAGCTGTGGGAGAAAAAAGCATTGCCATGATAAAAGAAAAGGAGCTGCTGCCGCTGACCGGATATGTACACGGCGGCTGTTCCCCGATTGGGATGAAAAAACAGTTTCCGACGGTCATAGATGCCAGCAGCAGGCAGCAGGACACGATTATTTTCAGTGCAGGAAAAATCGGATGCCAGGTAGAAACAGCCCTGGCGGATTTAAGCAGGATGCTTCCGTTTCAGACAGCGGATGTAACGGGGTGACAAGGATGGAAAATAGCGGAAGGCTGCCCTGGCAGGAAAAAGCAGAAAGGAGACATGCTGTATGGGGAAGATGACGGTTTTTCATGGCAGTTATATGGCGGTGGAAAAGCCTGAAATCAGAAAATATGAGTACCTATACCGTCCGTTTAAATACCTGTCTTAAAATACTGGAATTTAAAGAAATGACAGAAGAATGGCTGGATTTTATTATTGCATGCCGCTATGCCAGGCCGCATGATAATGATATTGTGATAGGTGCAATGGCAAATGACCAGATTTATAATTATGTACATGATTATATGGAAGGAATCCTGACAAGAGAGCAGTTTTGGGTATTAGCCAGATTCAAATACCCGACACACCAGATTAATTTCTGTACAGATGCTGCACTTGCCTGTCTGGAATATGTAACAGCTGAGGAGGTGGAACCGCATGAACAGCACGGAGCAGACAGCCGGAAGGGAACCGAAAAAGGACAATGATTTATTTTTCACCTGCAGTCTTATAGAGTTTATTGCAAGAAGAACGAAAAACCGCAGGTGTGATGTGGTGGAGAAGCTTGGAAAAGCCCGTATTGCCAGAATTTATGAGCTGGCCGATGTCTATCACAGTGACAATATCGATGATGTCTGTGAGGAATTTATTTGTGAAGCAGAAATTACAGAAGGTAATTTTGACAATGTTTCCGAATGCAGATATGCGCTGCCGAGCTGCTGGGATATTGGAAAGGTGTATAAACGCCTGATACTTGGCATTTCCAGGGAATGCGGCATGGATATCCCGGATGCATTGCAGGAAGCATACCATTCCTTTGTCAGCGGGAAAATCGATGACTATAACAGCAGCTTTTATTATGATGCCCCGCAGAATATTCTGAATGCTTATTTGTATCAGGAAATTGAGTGACTGAGATTATGTACAAAAAAGTGCTTGACATTTAAATCTTACTCGTGTAATATTTAGTTACATCTTAAAATCTTACATAAGTAAGAATAAAGTGGAAGGAATGAGAACAGCATGAAATCAGGTATCAGCTTTCGTAAAAAAAATCGTTTGAAAACAGGAAAAAATTTCAGCAGGCACTCGCCTCGAAGGAAGTTTCTGGCTGTCCTGGTTCTGTCTGCGGCGGCTGTGCTGCTGTGTGTTTTTATATATCATCCGCTCCGGCGCATGCTGAATCCGGACAGTGCCGCTGGGGAACAGCAGAAGCTTCCGCCGCAGCTGCTTCTTTCCTATATGAACCTTATTTCAGAAAAAGAATATGAAACCATGTATGATATGCTGGATTTGGAAGCTTCCGGCTATCCTGACAAGGAAGATTTTATCAAGCGCAATTCGTCCATTTATGAAGGCATTGCCATGCAGGATATGGAAATAGAAATTATCGGATATGATAAGGAACAGGAGACCGTCAGCTACCGGACGTCGTTTGATACGGCGGCGGGAGCAGTCAGCTTTGAGAATGAAGCACTGTTTTTCAAACAGGAAGACGGTTACGGCCTTGTCTGGCAGGATTCCCTGATTTTTCCTGAGCTGCGGGCATCGGATAAAGTCCGGGTATCGACGGTGCAGGCAAAGCGGGGAGATATTACGGACAGAAACGGGGTGCTGCTTGCGGGATGGGGGACGGCGGCTTCTGCCGGGATTGTCCCGGGAAAACTGCAGGACAGGAAACAGGCTGTGGCAGAAATTGCAGAACTGCTGGAAATGGAGCCGGAAGCCGTTATGCGCAAGCTGGAAGCGAAGTGGGTAAAGGATGATTCCTTTGTTCCCATTAAGACGATTCCGGCTGTGCGGGAAATAGACCTGCTTTCCGAGGAACCCGATAAAGACGCGGTCCGTGAGAAAAAGCGCCAGGAACAGCTGCTGGAAATTCCAGGTGTCATGATTACCGAAACAAGCGTGCGCCATTATCCGTTAAAACAGGCTGCATCGCATCTGACTGGCTATATCCAGAATGTTACGGCGGAAGACCTGGAAGAACATGCCGGGGAAGGCTATACGGCAAACAGTGTGATTGGAAGGAGCGGAATCGAAGGCCTGTTTGAAAAAGAGCTGAAAGGGAGCAATGGCTGCCGGATATATATTGCAGATGCAGATGGAAAAGCCCGCAGCGAACTGGCAGAGATTCCGGTGCAGCACGGTCAGGATATCCGCCTGACAATCGATGCAGGGCTTCAGCAGCAGCTCTATGAACAGTTTCAGGAAGATAAAAGCTGCAGCGTGGCGATGAATCCTTTTACCGGAGAGGTGCTGGCGCTTGCAAGCACGCCGTCCTATGACAGCAATGACTTTATTATGGGGATGTCTTCCCAGATGTGGACAGCACTCAATGAGGATGAAAACAGGCCCCTGTATAACCGTTTCCGCCAGAAATGGTGTCCCGGTTCTACATTTAAGCCGGTGATAGCAGCCATCGGGCTGGAAACAGGCAGCATTGACCCGCAGGAAGATTTTGGGAACGAGGGACTGAGCTGGCAGAATGGTGCATCGTGGGGCGGGTATTTTGTAACGACCCTTCATGCGGCAAGTCCTTCCACGATGGAAAATGCGCTGATATGCTCCGATAATATTTATTTTGCAAAAGCAGCATTAAAAATAGGAGCCGACAGGCTGGAAACGTTTTTGCAGAAGCTGGGATTTGGCACGCAGCTGCCGTTTGAGATAAATATGGCACAGGCGCAGTATGCAAATGAAGGGCATATGGAAGATGAAATCCAGCTGGCAGACAGCGGCTACGGGCAGGGACAGGTATTAATCAGCCCGCTGCATCTGGCATCGGTATATACCGCTTTTTGTAACAGCGGCACGGTTTTAAAACCGTATCTTGTATATAAGCCAAAGAAACAGGCACAGGAATGGATTCCGGATGCGTTTTCCGAACAGACAGCACAGCGTGTTTTGGAAGGGCTGAAAAAAATCGTCAATGACCCGCAGGGAACCGGCTTCGGCCTGCACCGGGATGACAGGCTGCTGGCGGGAAAAACCGGCACAGCAGAAATCAAGGCATCCAAGGATGACCATACCGGCACGGAGCTGGGCTGGATGGCCGTCATGACGCCGGACAAATCCGAAGAACGCCCGGTTTTGATTGTCAGCATGGCAGAAGATGTCAAAGGACGGGGCGGCAGCGGATATGCAGTTGCCAGACTGAAAGAAGTTCTCGGGTACTGGTTTGAGCAGGACCAGAACGTGCCTTAATAATCATTTCCGCATTTTTGAAATACATAATTAATACCTGTTTCTTTGTCAACCCAGATTTCGACAACGTCAATTGTACCCTGGCTGTAAATTTTTTCAAAACGCTTCATAAAATGATTTCTCCAATTCTTTGTATCATGTAATGTGCAGGGCATGCCGGTTTGACAGAAACATGCCCTAGCCTATGGTATCGCACTTCGATGTATTTGTCAAGCAGGAAAAGAAACTGGTTCATTTTTTGCAGGATTTCATTTCCAGACCTGAAGATATTCCAGAATCCGGCCTGCCAGCTGCACGGCTTCCGGCCCGCCGGCCTGGCTGTCTTTTTGGATATTCAGTGCAAAAAAGCAGGTGCTGTCTTCTTTTTCCACAAAACCGATAAACCAGCCGCAGATATTTTTCCCATCTGCCGCGACAGTTCCAGTCTTGCCGTAAAGAAGGCCGTATCTGGATGCATCAATACGGATGGCGCGTTTGACGGCTTCGATATGCTCTGGCTGGAAGCCGAAGGCATTGTCGTATAATTTCTGCAGCATCTGTACCTGTTCGACAGGGGAAATTTTCAGCGAAGCATCCATCCAGTAAGTGGCAGCATCGTTTCCGGCATCCTGGTTTCCGTAACCGATATCCCTGATAAACTGCTGGATGGCTGACGGGCCGGCCTGGGCATCCAGTGTCTGGAAATACCAGGTAACAGAATTGCGCATTGCAGAATCAAGTGTCTGGTCCCGGTTCCAGGAATCATACACATAGTTCTGCCCGTTCCAGCCAAGCAGGCTTTGTTCCGGTGTAATCGTGCCGTTTTCCAGTGCGAGCAGCGCGCTGTAGATTTTAAAGGTCGAAGCCGGAACCGAGCGTGTTAAAGCGGATTCTTTGTTATAAATCTGCCAGGTACCGGATTTTGTATCATATAATACAAAGCCTGCATCATATCCGTCCAGTATGCTGCTTAAATCCGGTTCAGAAACCTGGCGGCCTGATTCCGGAAGACGGCTTTTGCTGTCATCGGAAGCCCGTATATGTAAAAGCGGGATGAAGCAGCATAAAAGGGCTGTAATGAGCAGGAAGCAAAGCAGGCTGAGCAGGTGTTTTTGCAGGGTTGCGGGACGATAGCCTGCGATATGCAGAATCCGTTTTTTCATCTGTGCCATGCCGGTACTGATTCCGGCACAGAACGGGGCAGGCATGCGCGATATCCTGTCTGCAAATGCCAGCAGTGTCTGGCCGTAGCTTTCGTAGTCGCTTTCGCATAAAAGGTCTAATACGAAAGCATCACAGGCAATTTCCCGGTCTGTATGCATCTCCCTGAGCGCAAGGTGCACCAGGGGGTTAAACCAGTACACAATCCGGGCAGTGTTCATCAGACAGCTGGCAAGCGTATCTTTCTGGCGGTAATGTGACAGCTCATGCAGCAGCATATAGCGCATGCTGACAGCATCATAGTCAGAAATCAGGCTGGCTGGCAGGTATATGCATGGGAAAAAGAGGCCTGAAATCATGGGGGATTTGATAAATGCCGTACTGCGCACAGGAATGCTTCTGCGGATATGCATTTCCACAAGGCAGTGGCGGTACAGGCTGCGTACACCGGCATTCTGCAGGGGAAGTGCGGACTGGCGGATATCAGATAAGTGAAGCATGGATTTTATGAAAGAAAATAGCAGGAAAGCCATGCCGCAAATCCACACAATGCTGCATGCAGCTCCAAGCACGGAAGGGGCCTTCTGGCTGGCGGATATGGCAAAATCGTTCATCCACCCTGTGCTTTCTCTGGCAGAAAGCAGGGAATCCGGGATATTGCCGGGTGTCTGGGCGGATGCATTCTGCGGCTTCCATGCATGGAACCATGCTGGAAATGCCGGAAACCGGATATGCTCCAGCGGCAGGAACGGCACGGCCAGAAGGCCGAGCAGCGGAAACCACAGCCGGTACTGCGAACGGCTGGTCAGTCTTTTTCCAAGCAGCGATTTGACAGCAAAAAGCAGCACAATGATAACGCTGATGCACAAGTTGCAGGCAAGAAAACGAATGGCAAAACCAGTCATGTCAGCTTCCTCCTTTTCTGGAATTTTCAGCAAGCAGCGTGCGCAGCGAATCAATTTCCTGGCTGGAGAGGCTGTCATCGTCCAGATAGGCGGTTACCATCGCCGTCAGGCTGCTGTTGTAAAAGCGTTCCAAAAAGGAATGGCTTTCCTGGCTGACATATTCCTGTTCGCCGACGAGCGGCGTATATACAAAGACGCGGCCCTGCTTTTCATAAGTAAGAACGCCTTTATCTGTCAGGCGCTTAATCATGGTCTGGACGGTTTTCGGGCTCCACTTGGTCGTGCGTACCAGCTGCTGCGTAATTTCGTTGGTGCTGGCCGGTGCATGCTTCCATATAAATTTCATGACTTCATATTCTGCTTCGGATATTCTGGGCAGCCGTTTCATGGAAAAATTCCTCCTTTGGGTCTTACGTGTGTAAGATATATTATAATGGCTATTGACAATTGTGTCAATTTGAAAAATAATATTAAGGCATAAAACTGAAACACTGGATGAAGGAGGAAGTTATGGAATCATACTTAGTATTTAAAGACCTGGCGATTATTATTATAGCCGCCAAGCTGTGCGGGATTGCTGCAAGAAAATGCAAGGCACCGCAGGTAGTCGGGGAAATTGTGGCAGGGCTTCTGATTGGCCCGAGTATTCTCGGGTGGGTAAACCAGTCTGATTTTTTAGTGCAGATGGCGGAAATCGGCGTTATCCTGTTAATGTTTTCCGCAGGACTGGAAACAGACCTCAAAGACCTGCTCAAAACAGGCCCGATTGCCGCACTGATTGCCTGTGCGGGTGTGTTTGTGCCGTTAATCCTGGGCGCACTGCTTTATATGGCTTTTTTTGGCATGTCGCCGTGGGGGTCAGAGGAATTTTACAAGGCTGTATTTGTCGGTACGATTCTGACTGCGACGTCGGTCAGCATTACGGTGGAATCCCTGAAAGAAATGGGGAAATTAAAAGGAAAAGTCGGGACAACGATTTTAAGTGCAGCCATTATTGATGATGTTATCGGCATTGTGGTGCTCACATTTGTGATTGGGTTTAAAAATCCGGAGTCCAGGCCGCTTTCCGTGCTTGTAAATACCGTATTGTTTTTTGCATTTGCACTGGTGGTCGGGTTTATCAGCTATAAAATTTTTAAAAGCATCGATACGAGATATCCGCATACAAGGCGCATTCCGATTGCTGGGCTGGCATTCTGCCTGGCTATGGCATATATTGCAGAAAAATATTTTGGGATTGCAGACATTACCGGGGCTTATGTGGCAGGAATTATCCTGTGCTCCATCCGGGATTCGGAATACATAGCAGAAAAAATGGACACAAATTCCTATATGCTGTTCGGGCCGGTATTTTTTGCCAGTATCGGGCTGAAAACAAATGTGGAAAGCGTGGGCATGGGAATTCTGGTTTTTTCAGCAGCATTTGTGGCAGTGGGGCTGATTTCCAAAATTATCGGGTGCGGGCTGGTAGCACGCCTGTGCAGGTTTAACCGGCTGGATTCCATGAAAATCGGTGTGGGCATGATGACCAGGGGAGAAGTGGCCCTGATTGTCTCACAGAAAGGGCTTTCGGCTGGGCTGCTGACGCCTGTATATTTTACGTCTGTAATTCTTCTGATTATTGTGTCCTCGATACTGACGCCGATTATTTTAAAGGTGCTGTATGCAAAGGATAATGGGGCCTGAGAGGAAATTTCCTGACAGAGTTCATGCAGAAAAACAGAGCCGTATGCCTGTATCATAAGCTGCATATTTGTGGAATCAAATCCCTGCAGAAAAACGGTAAAAATGCCAGTATCAAAAAAATGATATATTTCCTGTAACATTCTGCGTCCTGGATTGTTATATTCATAGAACAGCCTTTTCAGCGCAGCTGTGCAGGGAGCCTTTTGGGCAGCTGACACAGCGGGCAAAAGGGAGATGCAGCACGGGTACCGGCAGGCAAAAGGGAGATGCAGCGCATGGACAGCCAGATGATACAGCAGCTATACGAAGCTTATGGAAAAGAACTCTTTTTATACCTTTATTCGCTGTGCAGAAACCGGGAGCTGTCCCAGGACCTGTTACAGGAAACTTATGTAAAGGCAATCCTGTCACTGCCGCCGCAGCATGGCAATATGCGGGCGTGGCTGTACCTGACTGCCAGAAACCTCTGCCTGAATATCATGAAACGGGAAAACCGGAAGGCTTCCCTGAAAAATCCGGTCGAGCCTGCCTGGGAAGATACTGTTTTGGAGCAGTTTATTCAAAAGGAACAATACCGGGAGCTGTACCGTGCACTGTCGCAGCTGTCCTTTTTAAAACGCGAGGTATTGCAGCTGCAGTATTTCAGCGGGCTGCCTTTAAAGGAAATTGCCGGGATTTTGCAGGTTTCGCCGGAAAATGCAAGGGTGTTAAGCCACAGGGCAAAGCGGGAGCTTCGGGCATTTATGGAGGAGGAAGGCTATGGGATATCGTGAATTGCTGGATTTATACAAAAACGGCCGTTTAGACGGCAGCGTAAAAGAACAGATAGAAGCAGATATTGAAAAACAGGAAGCCATCAGCGAGTATCTGTTTGAACAGGAAGAAGCCATCAGCGCAAACCTGTTTGAACAGGAGAAGGATGCAGGAAATGGCATGGCAGGAATGCCTTCGGATGCCGCGAAATCCGGCTGCAGGCAGGAACAGCCGGATTTTGCGCGCATGGTAAACCGTTCCATCCGCCGGGCATTTCTGCGCATGTGGGCTGCGGCGGCAGCATTTGCACTGGCGGGCGTCCTGCTTGTCCTGTTTGTGCTTCCAAAGGCTGTCAGCAGTTTTTATTATAATCCGGGAGCACCTTCTGGGGAGAGCGGCAATCAGATGAGCCTGGACCTGCAGGTGTATACAGAGATGCGCCTTCCCGGGTATAACAGGGACACTGTGATTGTCCAGGACAGGGGATATGGAAATTATGATATTCAGATTCAGCAGTGGTATTCGCTTAACCGCACGGTGACCAATCTGTCTGGCAGGATTTCCAGGGGAAACCTGACGTTATATGACCCAAACCTGTTAAATCCGCCTGCAGGCAATGTGTTTGCATGGTTTCAGATAAACGGGGACAGTTCGGACTCACTCACAGAACTGATTGACAGGCAGCATCAGACAAACAGCTGCGCGGCAGGCAGCCGGGAGGATGCCGCAAAGCTTCTGCATGTGCTGGATGAGGATGCGTTTTATGTTGCTTATGTGACGCTTGATAAGATGATGCCGTATGAAACGTTTATCCAGTATGTAAACGGTCTTGGGGACAGCAGGCGGCTGGGATATCTGTGGTGTGCGACCTGTACGGAAAACGGGATTGCAGGTGTTAAGAGCGGGGAAAACACGCCCATGGAAAGTCGTTTTCAGGCAAAAAACCTGGGATTTTCCTGTGATTTAAATGCATCCCACTTTCTGGACTGGGACAGGGAAGCTTATCCGCAGCTGGTGCTCTGGGACAATGACACGATGGAGCAGGGGCTTGGGGATGAACAGGAGAAAGCCCTGCAGACAGAAGCATTTGCCAAAACGCATTTTACAAGCATGCTGCGGTATTTAGACGGCCAGAAGGACTTTTTAAAAATGATGGGAGAAACTTACGATTATGGACGCGCAGCAGAATATGTGGAAAAAAACGGGCTGATGATTTATGGGTTTGCCGGAGTCGGGACGAAAGAAACGCTGCTGCAGCTGATAAAAGAACCGTCCGTTTATGAAATCTATACACAGAAACTGCGCTGAGACAGGAAAACGGAAGGAGCAGCCTTTATATGTATCAGGAATCGGAACTTGTAAGAATTGCAAAAAGAGAAAATAACAGCAAAAGAAGCTATCTGGTCGTCAACCCGCTTCAGGGGAAGCATATGGCGGCAGACCCGGGCGCTGCACTGGCCCTGTTCCGGGCGCTGGCAGATACGGTAAAGCAATCCTGCCAGGGGAAACGGACGCTTGTGATTGGGTTTGCGGAAACGGCTACGGCGATTGGAGCGGCAGTGGCTGTGGAGCTGGGGGCTTATTACCTGCAGACAACGAGAGAGCATATCGAAGGAGCCGGTTATTTGTATTTTTCGGAAGAACACAGCCATGCGTCGCAGCAGAAGCTTGTAAAAAACCAGCTGGATGAAGTAATGCCGTCCATTGACCGGGTACTCTTTGCGGAAGATGAGCTGACGACCGGAAAAACGATTTTAAATCTTGTGAACCTGATGCAGCGCGAATATCCGGGCCGGACAGAGTATGCGGCTGCATCGCTTCTAAATGGCATGGACGATGCGGCACGGGCTGTTTATCAAAGCCGCGGCATCGGGATTTATTATCTGGCCGGGATAAACCATGCGTCTTATGAAATGAAGCTGCAGCAGTATTCGCAGAAAGGGGATTACATTTCCTGGATGCCGGGCCGGCAGAGCCTGGAAGCAGATTCCGGTGCCGGGGAAAAAGGGGCGCAGGAATTTGAAATCCGCGGGTGGATGGATGCCAGACAGCTCGTATCGGCCGCTGCATATGAAAAGGCATGCGAAAAGCTCTGCCAGGAAATACACCGGATGCTGCAGGAAAAGCTGTCAGGCAGGGTTTTGGTGCTCGGGACAGAGGAATTTATGTACCCGGCGCTGCTGGCGGCACAAAGCCTGTCAGGCCCGGGCGTAAAAACCTGGTTTCATGCGACGACCAGAAGCCCGATTGCAGTATTCCGGGAACCATGCTATCCGCTGCATATCCGGCACGAGCTGCCAGGTATTTATGACAAAAACAGACGGACGTTTGTATACGATACAGGCTCTTATGATGCTGCTGTCATTATTACGGATTCACACAGCCGGGAGCGTGAAGGAATGGATGCGCTGGTGCGTGCGGTATCAGGCGGCACGGAAAATGTATATACCGTATGGTGGAAATGAAAAAGAAGAAGCAGCCAGGTATCGGGCGGCATGGAAAACGTATATGCAGTGTGGTGGAAATGAAAAGCAGCCAGATATCAGGCGGCACCGAAAACGTGTATACAGCCTGGCGTGCCGCCTTGGGAGCGGTGCAGAAAACGGAGCCGGAAAGTGATTTCAAATAAAGGGGGGTGCTGATTTGAGAAGCTCTTATAAAAAAGAAGACGTCGTGCTTTTGCTGAAAGATATTACCGGGCTGGTAAAGCCGCAGCCGGCCAGTGAGCGTGAACGGCTGATACAGTCCGGGAAGCATTACTGTGAAATGCTTCCGATAGAATATGTCCCGTCTGAAAAATATATGCAGGCATATGAGGAAGCACTGGAAGTATTTGCAGAACCGACGGCGCGGGCGGTGGAAGTGCTGGCGGAAAAAATCGTGCGCAGCAGGGGACGTTCTGCGGTGCTTGTTTCGCTGGCACGGGCCGGGATTCCGGCTGGCATTTTATTAAAGCGGTATCTGAAATGGAATGCAGGAATCGATATGGCACATTATGCGGTGTCCGTAATAAGGGGCCGGGGCATTGATAAAAATGCCATGAGATATCTGCTTGCACGGTACCAGCCGCAGCAGCTGTTATTTATAGACGGCTGGATTGGGAAGGGTGCAATTTTACAGGAGCTGAAAAAAAGCATGGCGGATTTTGCAGGCGTTTCACCGGAGCTGGCAGTGCTTGCAGACCCGGCAAATGTGACAGCGCTTTGCGGAACGCATGAGGATATTCTGATACCAAGCTCCTGCTTAAACTGCACAGTGTCTGGATTAATCAGCCGGACTTTTTTAAGAAGCGATATCATCGGGGAAAAGGATTTCCATGGTGCTGTTTACTATGGGGAGCTGGAACAGGCTGACTTATCATACGCATATATCAAAGCAGTAGAAAAGCATTTTACAAAGCGTGCCTGGGAAACCGGGCCGCAAAGCAGTGCACCTTTCCAGGAATTGGAACAGGACAGCCGTATGGAAGGCTTGGAAGCCGGGCTGAAAAACAGCAGGGCTGTACAGAAGCGGAAACCAGACAGCAGCGGGGGAGCAGCCGGATGCGGCATGGATGAAGTGCTGGAAATTGCACGGTATTTTTCGATAGAGGATATCAACCTGATTAAGCCTGGCATAGGCGAGACGACAAGGGTGCTGCTGCGGCGGGTGCCATGGAAGGTGCTGGCCAGCCATTCCTGCCAGAAAGACCGCAGGCTGCAGCATATATTCCGGCTTGCGGAAGAAAAAGGGGTGCCGGTAGAAACATACCCGCTGCGCCGCTACCAGTGCTGCGGGATAATCAAAAAGCTTTCAGATGTGTAAAAGCTGCAGGACTGCCGGGATGCTGCATCGTACCGGAAGCTGCGGTTATGGTTGTGTTTTTATCACAAACGTATTTTTCCGGTAATCCAGCAGCCCTTCCTTTTTCATTCTGCCCAGCTCCTTGGAAAGCGCGCTGCGGTCAAGATTCAGGTAATCCGCCATCTGCTGGCGGTTAAACGGTACCGTAATCCGGCTGCTGCCCTGTTCGGAAATCAGCTGGGAAAAATAAGATAACAGCCGTTCCCGGATGGTCTTTGGAGCTGTATGCAGGCTGCGCCTGGCCAGGTGCAGGTTTTTCCGGGCACTGATAACGACAAGATTCTGGATAATCCGGTTTTGCAGATGGAGACTGTTTCCGGTATTTTGAAAAGGCTGCAGCAAATCCGGCACGCTGATAAACACAATTTCAGAAAGCTCGTTTGCCGAAGCTTCTATCATCAGCCGTTCACCTGGTATGCAGGCATAGGCTTCTGCGAAAATTTCGCCTTCCTTTGCGATGGCAAGAATGCTTTTGTTTCCCCAGTAATCGTGATGGCTGATTTGAACACTGCCGGACAGGACAAGCCCGATGTTCGTGATAGCCGTTCCTGCTTCAAAAATAACGCTTCCTTTTGGGTAACGGGCTGTGTGCAGATTCAGGCTGGCAGCCATCTGCCGGATATCTTCAGGCTGGCAGCCGCCAAACAGCTCTGTTTCGGATAAAAAATCAAAATTCATAAAAACTCCGTTTTCGTGGTTATAACCACATATTTTTGAAATGCATTATAGTATAATGCCGCTACAGTGTCAATCAGGCACGAAAAAGGAGGTCTTGTATATGATACGAAAAATAATTAAAATCGACGAAGAAAAGTGTAACGGCTGCGGCGCATGTGCTGCGGCATGCCATGAGGGTGCGATTGCCATGGAAAACGGCAGGGCGAAGCTGATACGGGATGATTACTGTGACGGATTAGGAGACTGCCTTCCGCAGTGCCCGTGCGGGGCAATTGCGTTTGAGGAGCGGGAAGCGGCAGCTTATGACGAAGCAGCGGTTCAGGCTGCGAAGCAGAAAAAGCAGGAGGAAAGCAAAGAAGGCGTGGTGCAGCCAGGCTGTCCCGGAATGCAGGCGCGTGCGTTAAAGCAGAATCAGGCAGACACGGCAGGCGCGTCCCAGCCGGTACAGGAACCTGCTTCCCGGCTTGCCCAGTGGCCGTGCCAGATTAAGCTGGCCCCTGTCCAGGCACCTTATTTTGAAAATGCCAGGCTTTTGATTGCAGCAGACTGCACCGCATATGCGTATGCACAGATGCATGAGGCGTATATGAAGGGCCGCGTGACACTGATTGGATGCCCGAAGCTGGATGCCGTGGATTACAGTGAAAAGCTGACGGAAATTATAAAAAACAACAGCATCCAGAGCGTGACCGTGCTTCGCATGGAAGTTCCCTGCTGCGGAGGTCTTGAGGCGGCAGCAAAGAAAGCGCTGCAGAACAGCGGAACATGTATTCCATGGCAGGTGGTGACAATATCTGTGGATGGCAGGGTTTTGCAGCAGCTGTAAAATCTGCTCCTGTCTGCTTTTTTAGAAAGAATGAATGAATCATTGACAATGAAATAATCGAAAGCGTATAATAATATGGCAGATATATTTCTATCTGGCAGCAAATGGATTATTTGGAAATACAGGAAGAAGGAATTATGCCAGCAGGGAAATCCCTGTAATTCATCAGCCAGAATGCAGCAAAATGGGGTTTAGATTCATGAAAAAAAAGCAGAACAGAAGCAGAACAGACAGAGGAATGCCATTGCTTCTTTCAATAATTGTCGTATTTGGCGTGATAGGAATGGTTGTGTTTTCCGTAGCACGGAAAATATCCAGGGAAATGTCTGCATCAGCAATCCAGAACCTGAGTGAAAGCCTGGAACTGATGAAAGGGACAATTGAGGCGATTTTAGAGAAAGAAGCAGAATATCAGCTGCTGATTGCGAAAGAAATTTCCATGATTGACGACCCGGCAGAGTTTGTCCGTGCGTATGACAGCAATCAGACAATGATAAAAATGTCTCTGATTTTAACGGGGGAAACAGAAGGGGTGTCCAATTCAGGGGAATCCTTTTCAGAAAGCGAGCTGGAATTTTCTTCGATTGGCATGCCGGAGGGCCTGCAGGTTTCCAGGTCTTATATAAATCATATGGGGACATGGGCTTATACCATGAAATGTCCGGTCAGAAAAGACGGAACAGACATAGCAGCTCTTTATATCGAATATATATACGATTCGCTTGAAAAATCACTTCCAAACGGATTTTATGATGGAAACGCGATGCTTTATATTATGGATGCAGGAAGCGAGCGTCTGGTGCTCAAGCCAAGGGGGATGGGACAGCGGGATGCAGGCCACCTGAATCTGGAAGATTTTTACCGGGCGAATCAAATTGTTGAAGAAAAACTGCGGGATGAAGTAGACACATGCATCCGCAGCGGGGATAATATTTTATTTTACCACGATATCCGTGGAAAAAGCTCACTGAATTATATGTGGGCATTAAACGGGGGCAATCTCTATCTGATTGGCTATGTGCCGGTAGACGCCATCCAGCGGGAAGGCAGGTCCGTAAACCAGAATATTTTGATTGTGGTGGCAGTTATGCTGATTGCATTCTTTATTTGCTGCCTTTTGTATTATTTAAACCAGAGGCAGCAGAATAAGGCGGCAAAGGAACGGGAAAAAGAACGGGAGATACACAACCGGCGTCTGGCGGAGGCATTGCAGGCAGCGCAGGCCGCAAATACTTCCAAGACGATGTTTCTTTCGAATATGTCACATGATATCCGCACACCGATGAATGCCGTGCTCGGGTTTACGACACTGCTGGCCATGGATGCGGATAACCCGGCAAAGGTACGCGAGTATACAGACAAAATCAAAGCTTCCGGCCAGCATCTGCTGGGACTGATTAATGATATCCTGGATGTGTCCAAGATTGAAAGCGGAAAAGTCGTGCTGAATGTGGAACCATTTACACTCAGTGACCTGGTTTCTTCCGTAGATGCAATTATCCGTCCGATGGCAGAAGCAAAGAGGCAGAAATTTCATGTAAAAATCAGGAGCATCCGGCATGAGAGCCTGCTGGGGGATGAAACCAGAATTAACCAGGTTCTTATCAACCTTTTGTCCAATGCGGTAAAATATACCCAGGAAAACGGAAATATCTGGCTGCGCCTGATTGGGCTGAAACAGCGTTCCGTCCAGTATGAGCATATCCGCATAGAAGTCGAGGATGACGGCTATGGCATGACGCCGGAATATCTGGAAAAAATTTTTGATGCATTTACAAGGGCAGAAAACAGCACGACGAATAAAGTCCAGGGCACCGGGCTTGGCATGGCGATTACAAAAAATATTATAGAGCTGATGGGCGGGACTATCAGTGTGTCCAGCGAGCCTGGAAAGGGAAGCCTGTTTCAGGCGGAGCTTGAGTTCCGCATACCGGAAGAACAGGGAGATGTACAGTTCTGGAAAAAGAATGGAATTTCCAGAATCCTGGCAGCAGACTGTGATGAAGAAGCCTGCAGCCAGATGCAGCAGCGCCTGATTGAGGCAGGTGTGCCGGCCGACGCGGCATTCCGGCTGAAAGACGCCCGAAAGCTGATGCAGGAAGCGGCCCTGGCAGGGGAACCATATCAGGCAGTCCTTTTAGACTGGGAGCTGGCAGCCGTGGAAGGAAAACAGGCTGTGCAGGAAGTGCGGGAAGCTGCGGGAGATTCTGTCCTGTTTCTGATACAGGCGGATTATGAAGCAGACGGCCTGGAGGATGTGCTCCAGGTAAAGAATACGTGCCTTTTGTTCAAGCCGGTTTTTGTAACTGCCCTGAAAAATAAAATTGTGCAGATGCGCGAGCAGATGGCAGAAGAAACAAAAGAAACAGCCGAAATGGAAGAAAATCTGGAAGGGCTGCATTTTCTTGCCGCAGAAGATAATGAAATCAATGCGGAAATACTGACAGCCATATTGGAAATGGAAGGCGCCAGCTGCGTCATAACGGAAAACGGCCGGGAAGCGCTGGAACGCTTTCGCAATTCCGCGGAAGGTGAATTTGATGCCATTTTAATGGATGTCCAGATGCCGGTGATGAATGGCTACGATGCGACAAAGGCAATCCGGGCGCTGGAACGCAGGGATGCATCGGATATCCTGATTATTGCCATGACAGCGAATGCGTTTGCAGAGGATGAAAGGGAAGCACTGGAAGCCGGCATGGACGTGCATCTGTCAAAGCCAGTGGATATCATGCGGCTGAAAAAGGTTATCCGCCAGCAGCTGCAGCGAAAGGGGTAGATTTATGAATCAGATTTGCAGGAAAATTGCGGCTGCCTGTCTGGCAGGCCTTGCCGTCTGCGTGACAGCCGCCTGCGCAGATGGAACGGAAACGGGTAAAAACCTGATTCAGCAAAATAAAAAGGAAGAAAAAGTCGTTAACCTGTTCGGGCCTATGGAAAAGTCAGACCCGGATGCGGAAAATACCGCCAGAACTGCATTTGACCAGACCGTTGCGATGGCAGAAGAAAAGCTGGGGCTGACCGTGGAATACCGGACCTATACAGCGGAAAATTATAAAGAGAAAACCTATGATGATGTAACGCTGGAACGGGTGAGAGCCGGCATGGATGATTTATACCTGTTAAATCCGGATACGATTCAGGTACTCGGACTGGAAGGAAAGCTGCTGGATTTATCCGGGCTGGACAGTGCAAAAAACCTCAGGGAGATTGTAAAGACTGCAAATACGGTAGACGGGAAGCTGGCAGCAATTCCGCAGGAGGTGGTAGCACATGGCCTGTTTATCAATAAAGACATGTTTGACAAGTATCATCTAAAGCTGCCGCAGACGCCGGAGGATTTTCTGGAATGCTGCAGGGTATTTCAGGAAAACGGCATTGAAACGCCGGTAGGCGCAAACCGCTGGTGGCTGGAAAACTTTGTGTTTGCCCAGGCTTATGCGGATTTGTATAATGGCGGGAATACACAGGCCGAAATCGACGCATTAAACAGCGGAAAGAGCAGGTACAGCAGCTATATGCGCCCCGGCTTTGAGTTTTTGCAGACGCTTATAGACCGCGGCTATATCGATGCTGAAAAAGCATACACATATGAGGCAATCGAAGGGGAAGGACCTGATTTTCTGGCGCAGAAGACACCGGTTGTCATGGCATACTGGGGAGCTGCAAATACCGATACATCCTATGGCAGCCCCGATTTTGAACTGCAGGTTATTGGCTTTCCAAGCAGCCTCGGCCAGATGCCGGTGGTGTCGATGACCGGATATGGAATCTGTACAGATGCAAAAAACCTGGAAGCTGCAAAGGAAACCCTCGACACCGTTCTTTCAGACGAAGCGCTGCAGGTTTATTGTGAAACGAACCGGGTCATTTCGCCTTCGAAAAATGTGAATGTGGACTGTATTCCGGCCCTGCAGCCACTAAAGGATAAAATCGAAGAAAATGTGTATGTGCTTGGCTCCAATGCCAGGATGAAGGTCGAGCAGTGGGGAAATACCTGCCTGATTGTGCGAAAGCTGTTACAGGGTGCTTCGGTAGATGCATGCATGGCAGAGTTTGACAGGCTGCAGGACGAATCACTGGCAGAATAAGCCATGCCTGCAGCCGCTGCGGCAGTACAGCAGATACAGCGGTATTATCTGCTGCGGCCTCTGGCAGCCGGAAGTTCTCCGGCGTCTCCAAAATAGTATTTTTCACGCACGCCGCCGGTATAATCCCGGATGGCAGCTAAAAACCGCTCGCCAAACCGTTCGTATTTGTTTGTGCCGACGCCGGTTACCTGCAGCATTTCACTTTTTTCAAAAGGCACTTTCACGCACATATCAACCAGCGTCTTATCGGAAAAAATAATATACGGCGGCACGCTTTCTTCCCGTGCAGTTTCTGTGCGCAGTGCGCGCAGGCGTTCGAACAGTTCAAGCCCTCTGGAATTTAAAATATCGGATTTGCGCATCCTGCTGCCAGACTGCTTCGGCCTGTCCTGGGCCTTTTCCGGGCTGGCTTTGACGCGTTTCCAGATAACCGGACGTGATTCATGCAGCACATCCATGGCGGCGGCAGGCACCCGCAGCAGCGAATACTTATCGTTTGTCGTACTGAGCAGCCCTTCGGCAATCATCTGGCTGATAATTGCCTTGATGTCAGTTTCGCGCAGATGCTGCAGGCTTCCATAGGATTCGTAATCCGATACTCCGTATTCGCGCAGCTTTGCGCGGGTTTCTCCGGCCAGCATCCCGGCAATGACATTGATGCCGTAACGCTGGCGTACTTCCAGAATGCCTTCGATGATTTTGGATGCTTCTTTTGTAACATCGGTTTCTTCGTATTCCCTTGCACAGTTCAGGCAGTTTTCACATCGGTTTTTTCCTGTTTCGCCAAAATACCTTAGGATATATTCCCTCAGGCAGCCGGTGGTCGTGCAGTAGGAGGTCATGGCGCGCAGCCGCAGCTCGTCGCGTTCCCGGATATCCGCCAGCTCCTGCGGCGTGTACCCGGCACCCGGCTCCTTACTGTCCAGAAGGAACCGGTTAATCATCACGTCCTGTGAGGAATAGAGCAGGATGCATTCTGCCGGCTCCCCGTCGCGTCCGGCCCTTCCGGCTTCCTGGTAGTAATTTTCCAGGCTCTGCGGCATATTGTAATGAATGACATAGCGCACATTGGATTTGTCAATGCCCATGCCAAAAGCGTTTGTCGCAATCATGACCGGCTTTTTATCATAAATAAAATCTTCCTGGCTCTGCATGCGTTCTCCTGCGCCAAGCCCCGCATGGTACCTGGCGGCTGCAATTCCCTGTGCCAGCAGCTTTTCATAGAGCATGTCTGTATTTTTGCGGGTTGCGCAGTAAATAATGCCGCTTTCCTGTGCGTGCTGCTGTATGTAGCCCGTGACGAAGCTTTCTTTTTTTCGGGGTGTCTCGACGGCAAAATAGAGGTTTTTGCGGTCAAATCCGGTCACGAGCACCTGCGGGTCCTGCAGCCCGAGCACGCAGGCAATGTCTTCTTTGACGTTTTCAGTCGCCGTTGCGGTAAATGCGCTCAGAACCGGGCGCTTTGGCAGCCTGCGGATAAACTGCACGATATTTAAATAGCTCGGGCGGAAATCCTGTCCCCACTGGGAAATGCAGTGCGCTTCGTCCACGGTCAGCATGGAGATATCCGACTCGCAGGCAAACTGTAAAAATTCGTATGTTTCCAGCCGCTCGGGTGCAGCGTAAATCATTTTGTACTGTCCGGCGCGTGCCAGACGCAGCGCTTTGGAAATCTGCGATTCGCTGAGGGAGCTGTTGATATAGGCAGCATGAATGCCCGCCTGATTTAATGCCTGTACCTGGTCTTTCATAAGGGATATTAACGGGGAAATGATAAGCGTGATTCCGGGCAGGAGAAGCGCCGGTACCTGATAGCAGATGGATTTGCCCGCGCCTGTCGGCATAATGCCGAGCACGTCCCTGCCGGATAAAATGCTGTCAATGAGAAGCTCCTGTCCCGGGCGGAAACCGGAGTAGCCGAAATATTTCTTTAAGATGCCTGATTTGTCCATACCATACCTGCCGCAGCTGCTGAACAGCTGGTTCCTTTTCTGTAGATTTTTGAAGAAGAACAAGATTCATTTCAGCCGCAGCGCAGTAATTGTTTTTATTACAGGAAGCCTGAAAGAATCTCATATAAGATAAAAACTCTTTAGCCTGGGGCCAAAGAGCTGAAATACAGTATTAAATACATAAATGCGCAAAACCCGGAATCCATATCCTGCCATGCGCTTTTTGAATGCCGCTGATGGGACTTGAACCCATACGGTTTCCCGTGCGATTTTGAGTCGCATGCGTCTGCCATTCCGCCACAGCGGCGCTGTTAATTGCCTGCAGCAAATATATTAACACAGGAAGCCGGATTATGCAACTGTTTTTTCAAAAATTTTCTGTCCGAAGTAAAACCGGCGTTACTGTTCACAATGCGATGGTTACTGGTCACGGAGTGAACAGTAACAAACCGGCGGTATGATTCAAGGCGCAGGAATATGTAAAACTGCTGCAGCCAGCCCTGCTTTATGCTTGATTATTCTTCAAATATGGAGTATTTTAATTAAGTGGATTTTATCCGCATGATTTTTGAAAAACACATCACGATGCAGGTTTGGAAAGCAGATTTTTACATGCACATGAGATGGAGGCGGTATGGACTTATTTGATTATATGAGGGAACAGAATCTGGAAAAGGAATCCCCGCTTGCCTCAAGGATGCGCCCGTCGACGCTTGAGGAGGTCGCAGGCCAGCAGCATATTATCGGAAAGGACAGGCTGCTGTACCGCGCCATTGTGGCGGATAAGCTGAGTTCGGTTATTTTTTACGGGCCGCCTGGAACCGGCAAGACGACACTGGCAAAGGTCATTGCCAATACGACCAGTGCAGAGTTCCTGCAGCTGAATGCAACTTCTTCCGGGAAAAAGGATATGGAGGAGGTCATTGCAAAGGCCCGGGACAATCAGGGCATGTACGGAAAAAAGACGATTTTGTTTATAGACGAAATCCACCGGTTTAACAAGGGCCAGCAGGATTACCTTCTGCCGTTTGTGGAAGACGGGACGGTCGTGCTCATTGGGGCAACGACGGAAAATCCTTACTTTGAGGTAAACGGGGCGCTGCTTTCGCGTTCGGTTATTTTTGAGCTGCATGCACTGTCCAAAGAAGATATCAAAATGCTGCTGTACCGGGCCATAACCGATAAGGAGAAGGGGCTTGGCTCTTATGGGGCCGTGCTTGAAGAAGAAGCAGCGGATTTTCTGGCAGATGCAGCTGGCGGGGATGCGCGTGCAGCCCTGACCGGGATTGAGCTTGGCGTGCTGACGACGCAGCCGGGCGCGGACGGCAGAATCCATATTACACTGGAAACGGCTTCGGAATGCATCCAGAAGCGTGTCGTGCGCTATGACAAGTCCGGCGATAACCATTATGATACGGTTTCGGCTTTTATCAAAAGCATGCGCGGCTCTGACCCGGATGCTGCGGTATATTACCTGGCAAGAATGCTTTACGCAGGAGAGGACATCAAATTTATTGCCCGAAGGATTATGATATGCGCTTCGGAGGATGTGGGAAATGCAGACCCGGCAGCACTTCAGCTGGCTGTGGCGGCATCGCTTGCAGCAGAGCGGGTGGGAATGCCGGAAGCGCAGATTATTTTATCACAGGCGGTCTCTTATGTGGCATGCGCGCCTAAGAGCAACGCAGCTGTCGAAGCCATAGGCAGCGCGTCTGAGACAGTCCGCACGTCCAGGACGCCGCAGGTTCCGCCACATCTTCGGGATTCTCATTATAAATCCAGTGCAAAGCTGGGGCGCGGGCTGGATTATAAATATGCACATGCTTATCCGGACCATTACGTGGCGCAGCAGTACCTGCCGGATGAGCTGGAAGGCACGGTTTTTTACCGGCCTTCGGAAAACGGGTATGAAAAGCAGATATGCGATTACCTGCGGCAGGTCAGCGAATGGAAAAAGGACGGACGGCATCTGCAGCCGGTTTCACAAGCAGAATAAGAGGCCGTGGAAGCGGATATGCGTTAGGGAGGAAAGGGACATCATGAAGCCATACTTAGAAATGAACAGGGAAGAACTTCTGAAAGAAAAGGAGGGCCTGGAACAGGAATTTGCACGTATCAAAGCGCTTGCGCTGGATTTAAACCTGACCAGGGGCAAGCCTTCCCCGCAGCAGTTAGACCTTTCGATGGATATGTACGATATCATCAGCTCAAAGTCCGTGCTGCGCACGCAGGCGGGCACAGACTGCCGCAACTATGGCAGCCTGGACGGCATTGATGAGGCCAAGCGCCTGATGGCGGGATTTATGGACTGCGAACAGGAGCAGGTAATTGTCCATGGCAATGCCAGCCTGAGCATTATGTATGATACGATATCGAGGTCCATGACGCACGGCGTTTTAGGGCATACGCCATGGTGCAGGCTGGACAGCGTAAAATTTCTGTGCCCGGTGCCGGGATATGACAGGCATTTTGCAATCACGGAGCATTTTGGCATTGAAATGATAAATATTCCGGTATACAAAGACGGGCCGGACATGGACATGGTGGAGCAGCTGGTGAACGGGGATGCAGCGGTCAAGGGCATCTGGTGCGTGCCGAAATATTCCAATCCGCAGGGAATTACCTATTCGGATGAGACGGTGCGCCGTTTTGCGGCGTTAAAGCCGGCAGCCGGGGATTTCCGCATTTTCTGGGACAATGCCTATGCCGTGCACGACCTGTATGAAAATGACCGGGATGAGCTGCTTCCAATTATGAAGGAGTGCGCAAAGGCAGGAAACCCGGATATGGTGTATGAGTTCTGCTCGACATCCAAGGTGACGTTTTCGGGAGCCGGAATCTCTGCAATGGGGATGTCTGAGACAAACCGGAACGACATGCTTAAACAGATGGCCATTCAGACCATTGGCCATGATAAAATCAAGCAGTGGACACATACGAGATATTTAAAGGATATGGACGGGGTGCGGGCGCATATGGCGAAGCATGCTGCGATTGTACGGCCCAAATTTGAAACGGTACACAGCATCCTGTCGGAAGAAATCAGCCCGCGCGGCGTCGGAACGTGGATAAAGCCAAAGGGCGGTTATTTTATCTGCTTTGAAGCGCTGGAAGGATGCGCAAAGGCGATTGTGGCAAAGGCAAAGGAAGCAGGAATCGAGCTGACCGCAGCCGGAGCGCCGTTTCCGTATGGAACAGACCCGAAGGATTCGGTTATCCGCATTGCGCCGACATTCCCGGATTTGGAAGAAATGAAGCAGGCGGCACAGGTCTTTACCGTCTGTGTCCGGCTGGCCAGCATTGAGAAAATTTTAGGAGGAAAATAACATGAAGTATAAAATCGAAGGCGGAAACCTGCCGGCAGTTATCTGTACGTTAGAGGATGGGGAAAGCATGATTACCGAAAGCGGCGGCATGAGCTGGATGTCGCCAAACATGAAAATGGAGACGACGTCAAACGGCGGCATCGGAAAGGCGTTCGGGCGGATGTTTACCGGCGAAGCCATGTTCCAGAACCGCTATACGGCGCAGGGCGGCAGCGGCATGATTGCATTTGCATCCAGCTTTCCAGGCTGCATCCGCGCCGTGGAAATTGGGCCGGGCAGGGAGCTGATTGTGCAGAAAAGCGGATTTTTAGCAAGCGAGACGGGCGTGGAGATGTCTGTGTTTTTCCAGAAAAAATTAGGCTCCGGGCTGTTTGGCGGCGAAGGCTTTATTATGCAGAAGCTGTCCGGGCAGGGAATGGCCTTTCTGGAATTTGACGGGCATGTCATTGAGTATGAGCTGAACAAAGAGCAGTCCATTGTCGTAGACACCGGCTACCTTGCCGCTATGGATGCGACCTGTTCAATGGAAATCAAGAGTGTTCCGGGCGTGAAAAATGCGCTGTTTGGCGGCGAAGGGCTGTTTAACACGGTTGTAAACGGGCCGGGAAAGGTATACCTGCAGACGATGCCAATCAATCATGTGGCAGCAGTGCTGCGCTCGGTCATGCCGGAAGCCAGATAAATCATTGCAAGAAAACAATTGACTTTTCCAAAGAATGCGTTATAATGAGTGTGTCCTATGGAAATACTATGAATTGGATGCGAAGTGTTATAAATTAGAAAAACAGGGGAAACGTGCAGCGCATGCGTTTTCCTGTTTTTCTATCGGAATTTACTACTATATTCCTACGGGAATACTATGAAATAAAATCAGGAGGAACAGCAGGAATGGAAAAGCTGATATATCTGGACAATGCAGCGACGACAGCTGTAAAGCCGGAAGTGTTTGAGGCGATGAAGCCTTATTTTCTGGAAAATTACAGCAATCCAAACAGCGTCTATACGTTTGCCCAGCAGGGAAAAAAAGCATTGGATGAAGCCAGGGAAGCCATCGCAGCGCTGATTGGGGCGAAAGCGAATGAGATTTATTTTACCGGGGGCGGCAGCGAAAGCGATAACTGGGCGGTCAAAGGAATCGCGGAGGCGTCTGCTTCCAAAGGAAAGCACATGATTACGACAAAAATCGAGCACCATGCGCTGCTGCATACATGCGAATACCTGGAGAAAAAGGGCTGTGAGGTAACGTACCTGGATGTGGATGAATACGGAATGGTCAGGCTGGATGAGCTGGAGCAGGCTATCCGGCCGGACACGGTATTAATCAGCATTATGTTTGCGAACAACGAAATCGGCACAGTTGAGCCAGTCCGCGAAATCGGTGCCATTGCAAAAAAACACGGCATTCCGTTCCATACGGATGCGGTGCAGGCATTCGGGCATCTGCCTTTAAATGTGGATGAGATGAATATTGACATGCTCAGTGCGAGCGCCCATAAATTCCATGGGCCGAAGGGGGTCGGTTTTTTATATATCCGCAACGGGGTAAAACCGGCGACACTGATTCACGGCGGTGCGCAGGAACGCGCGCGCAGGGCCGGTACAAGCAACGTGCCGGGCATTGTCGGAATGGCAGAAGCAGCCCGGCTGGCCGTCCGGGATATGGAAGAAAACAGCCGTAAGATTTCGGAAATCAGAAATCATCTGATAGAACGCGTGTTAAACGAGATTCCGTTTTCACGCCTGAACGGACACCGCGAGCAGCGGCTTGCCAATAATGTCAATTTCTGTTTCCGGTTTATTGAAGGGGAGTCGCTTCTGATTATGCTTGACCAAAAGGGCATCTGTGCTTCGAGCGGCTCGGCGTGCACGTCCGGTTCTTTAGACCCGTCGCATGTGCTGCTGGCTATCGGGCTGCCGCATGAAATTGCGCACGGCTCGCTGCGCCTTTCGCTGTCCGAAGAAAATACCATGGAAGAAGCAGATTATACAGCAGACTGCCTGAAAACAATTGTAGAGCGTCTGCGGAGCATGTCCCCGTTATACGAGGATTTTGTAAAAAACCAGAAGGAAATCTGAAAAAATTTCTCAGTGAAAGGGGCATATTATGTACAGTGAAAAAGTAATGGACCATTTTAATAATCCAAGAAATGTCGGCGAAATTGAAAATGCCAGCGGCGTGGGCACGGTCGGCAATGCAAAATGCGGCGATATTATGCGCATTTACCTGGATATTGACGAAGAAACAAAGGTTATTAAAGAATGTAAATTCAAGACATTTGGCTGCGGTGCCGCGGTTGCCACAAGCAGCATGGCAACCGAGCTTGTAAAAGGGAAGACGATTTACGATGCGCTGCAGATTACCAATAAGGCAGTTATGGAAGCGTTAGACGGGCTTCCGCCGGTAAAGGTGCACTGCTCCCTGTTAGCCGAGGAAGCCATTCATGCGGCTTTATGGGATTATGCACAGAAAAACAATCTGGTCATCGAAGGTCTGGAGCCGCCGAAGGAAGATATTTCCGAGGAACCGGTGGAAGAAGAATAACAGCAAATGCAGGAAACATGACGGCTGGCAGAAGGCAGCGTAAAGCGCGGTGCTTGAAAAAGGCCGTGCCTGCTGAGGAAATACAGGAGAACAGGTTATGAAGAAAAAAGCAGTCGTCGGCATGTCGGGCGGAGTGGATTCTTCCGTGGCGGCATACCTGTTAAAGGAACAGGGGTATGAAGTCATCGGCGTGACGATGCAGATATGGCAGGCAGATGATACGGCCGGGGCGCGCGAGGGCGGCTGCTGCGGGCTGAGTGCTATTGATGACGCGCGCCGGGTGGCAGCACAGCTGGATATTCCGTATTATGTGATGAATTTCCGGCAGGATTTTCAAAAGCATGTAATTGATTATTTTGTGTCCGAATACTGCAGCGGCCGGACGCCGAATCCATGTATCGCGTGCAACCGTTATGTAAAATGGGAAGCGCTGCTGCAGCGCAGCCTGAGCATTGGCGCGGATTATATTGCAACCGGGCATTATGCGCAGATTGCAAGGCTGCCGGATGGCCGGTATGCCGTGCGCCAGTCTGCGGCTGTCAAAAAAGACCAGACCTATGCGCTGTACAGCCTGACGCAGGAGCAGCTGCGCCATACGCTGTTCCCGGCTGGTGCCTATACCAAAGAACAGATACGCCAGATTGCAGCACAGGCGGGTCTTAAGGTCGCCGCAAAACCGGACAGCCAGGAAATCTGTTTTGTGCCGGATAACGATTATGCAGGATTTATCAGCCGGGAAACCGGCAGGGCAGAACAGCCGGGCTGCTTTGTGTCCGCGGACGGCACGGTGTTAGGGCAGCATAAAGGGATTTCCCATTATACGGTCGGGCAGCGCAAAGGGCTGGGCCTTGCATTTGGAAAGCCTGTATTCGTGACACAGATAAAAGCGGCAGCAAATGAAGTCGTGCTGGGGCCGCACGAAGACCTGATGACCGTTCACCTGCAGGCGCAGCAGGTCTGCTATATGGCCAGGGAGCGCCTGGAACCGGGACAGCGGATGATGGCAAAAATCCGGTATTCCCATGCAGGGGAAGACTGCACGGTGACAGAGGTGTCTGCGGATGGAAGCAGCATCTGCCTGCAGTTCGACCGTCCGGTGCGGGCCGTGACTCCCGGGCAGGCTGTGGTATTTTATGAAGACGGGTATGTGCTGGGCGGTGGCACGATTGTGTAAAGGCAGGAATACTGCCGTAAGGTGCATGCCTGTGCGGACGGCACAAAGATAAGGAGGATGATTATGAGTGAAAGCCAGTGCAGCGGATGTCCGAGTGCATCCAGCTGTTCAGCAGAGCAGCGGGAAAACTGCAGCTCGGGGCAGGGACAGCAGTCCATGCTGGAACCAGCCAACAAATATTCGAAGATTAAAAAGGTAATAGGCGTTGTCAGCGGAAAAGGCGGTGTCGGCAAGTCCTTTGTAACAGCATCCCTGGCGGCGGTCATGAAAAAAGCCGGCTATGCGGCAGGCATTATGGATGCGGATATTACAGGCCCTTCCATTCCGAAAATGTTTGGCGTGACACAGGAAGCATACGGCAATGCCGAGGGCATGATAATTCCGGTAGAAACAAAAGACGGAATAAAGCTGATTTCCATCAGCCTGTTAATGGAAAATCCGCAAGACCCGGTAATCTGGCGCGGGCCGGTTATCGGCGGGGCAGTCCGGCAGTTCTGGACAGATGTAATCTGGGGAGAGCTGGATTATCTGTTTGTGGATATGCCGCCTGGAACCGGGGATGTGCCGCTGACGGTATTCCAGTCGCTTCCGGTAGACGGGATTATTGTTGTGACGTCACCGCAGGAGCTTGTACAGATGATTGTAAAAAAAGCATTCCGCATGGCTCAGATGATGCAGATTCCGATACTCGGCGTGGTAGAAAATTTCAGCTATTTCCAGTGTCCGGACTGCGGCACGCAAATCGAGCTGTTTGGAGAGAGCCATATCGCTGAGGCAGCAGCAGAGCTGGGCATTCCGGTGCTTGCCAGGCTGCCGCTTGACCCGCAGATGGCACGCGCAGCAGACCGGGGAGCTTTTTATGAACAGGAGCACCCGTATCTGGAAACAGCCGTGCAAGTGCTGAAAGAGCTGTAAAGACCTGCAGGAATCTGGTGCCCGGGCAGGAAGGGAAAGTATTTTCTGCCCGGGCACCGTTTTTTACTGTGCCAGGTCAATCTGCTGCATCGTTCCCGCATTTCCGTTTTCATACAAAAACATGCCCGTCTGCCTTACAACGGCATTCGTTTTGTTGTCCTGTTCTGAGTTCAGCGAAAATTCGGTATTGACATTTCCAAGATAAATTGCGCCTACGCCGGCTTCTCCAAGTCCGCGCAGGACATCGTTTCCATTTTCGTCTTTCTGCCAGATTAACAGCTTGTTAAAAATCTCGTCTGCTTCATCAATCCATCCATTGCCGTCCTGGTCATACTGGGCGAGGTCTGCAAAACCATTGCCGCTGGCTGTGCCAAACAGCTCGCTGCCGTCATTGATGATACCGTCCCCGTTTTTGTCCAGTGCCAGATAGCCGCTTCCGGCATTCAGGCGGGAAATCTGTTCCTGGTGTCCGTCTGCATCGAGGTCAAAATAAAACTTCTGGTCTGAAACAGAAGCCACTTCCGTGTCCAGATTGATAACCAGCGGGTCTGTCAGCTTTGGCACGCTTAAATCCACTACCGCAGCGGTTTCTTCGTAAAAAGTCCTGGACATGGAGACTTCTACGTTAAAAGAGATTTCTTTTCCGGAAGCAGTCACAACCCTGCCTTCCGTGGCAAAGCTGGTCTGTTCAGACTCGTAATACTGATGGCCGAAAAAAGCCTGGAACTGTCCCCGGCCGGAATAATCGCCCAGAAGCGCCGAAATCGGGTCTGCTGGCTGGCTTCCCTGGCTGCCCCGCCAGAACAGCTGGTGCAGGAAATAGCCAATCGACTGCCTGCGTATCTGGTGCAGGGAGCGCAGTCCCCGGCCGCTTTCCAGGCCCGTGGCACGGATGCTGCGGCTCTGGGAGAAACGGGCCATCAGGTCGTCGCCGGAGCTGGCCATATTGTTTTGTTTTTTGCCATTGCCGGATTTCTGGTTCAGGGTATTCCGCTTGGACACGGCGGACTGGGAAAGCTGTCCGATAAACTGGGTGCCGATTCCGCCGCCGACAGACAGCATGGAACGGTAATTCCGCTGTGAATTCATTTTCACAGCACTTGAAGAAATAATCATAAACTCAAACCTCCTTCGTTCAGCTGTTTCTATGAGGTTTATCGGTAGTTCTTAGAAAATGCTTAACGCAGGCGGACGGGAATCGGGCATCTATTCATGACATGCAGATGCACGATGCAGCACCCGCAGAGCTTCGGGCAATGAGTGGCTTGGAGGAGCTGGGGAGAGCGTGTTATCATTGATACTAAAATATCTTGACAAAAAAAGAAAAAAGTTATAATAAAAGTATCAATGATACTTTCGTTGACGCCTGCGATAGGTGTACACAAGAGAGGAGGCGCTGTATGATATGGCAAAATACCAGAAAGCGAAAGAAGAAGTTGAGAGTTTTCTGAATGATGTAAAATCTATCATATCAAATGGAAAAAATATTGCAATTAATAATGTGCCATGGAGCGGAAATAAGGTTAATAAGACACTGGCTTATATGGCAGAAACACAAATTACTCAAAAAGATATTGAAAAAGTAATTTATGAACTTCAGCTTTCTAATTATAGTTACACTGCTGATGATAAAAATGTAAACTATAAAGATGAACAAGTCTGGATATTTGGTATTACAAAAACAATCATTGATAAGGATGAAGATTTGTACATCAAATTAAAAATTCGTATTTTTCAAGAAGAAATGCTGCTGATAATGTCATTTCATCCGGAAAAACCGGAAGACACAACAATACTAATGAAAAGAAAAAAGAAAGGAGCGGCAAAATGGAAAATAGAATATGCATGGAATGCGGAACAAAAGATACATATGAATTTAGAAATATGATTAGAGAATACGAAGGAGATGGTTACCATTTTGAACTTCCAGTCAGCCTGCCATTTTGTAAAAAATGTGGCGCTCCTATATACGATGAAGAATTGGAAAAAAATATAGTCCAGATAGCAAATAAAAAAATACGAGAACAACGGGAAATCATAACCCGTGAAGAAATTTTAGAAATTTTAGAGACATATCATGTCAGCCAAAAATTTTTGAGCAAATTATTGGGATGGGGGGGGGAAAATTACCCTTACAAGATATATCTCGGGAAATTATACGCCCAATCATTTTAATAGCAGCAGATTGAAAGAATTAAAGAATCCTTATGTGTTTCAAATGCTGCTGCAAAATTATTATGCAGAGCATGAAGGCAGATATGAGGAGAAATCGTTAAAAAAAGCAGAAAATAGCATGATTGTTCAATTAAAGGAACTAAAAGAAACACAGGGAAAAATTTTTGACACAGTTAATTGGTTTTTAGCACAATCTTCGGACGATACGCCGATTACTCATCTGGCATTGCAAAAATTATTATATTTTACGCAAAGCTGGAGTATGGTCTTGTCAGGTGAAGAATTTTTTGATGATGACTGTCAGGCATGGGCTCATGGAGCGGTTTATCCAAAGGTGTATTTCTTTTTTAAGCAATTTAAGTACAGGCCGCTGCCCAAAGTGGAAAAAGCACCTGAATTTGAAAATAATAATCTGAAAATTTTAAATGCTGTAAAAAGTTATTACTATGATATATATACTGCAAAAGCATTAGAGGAAATATGTCATCGTGAAAAACCATATATAGATGCAAGAAAAGGATGTGCAGAAGGGAAATCATGTAATACAATAATAGATAAAAAAAGTATATTTTCATACTATAAA
>OFGR01000412.1_pt1 | contig 43933 bp, 33 predicted proteins | sample 1521811 | NCBI WGS metagenome assembly OFGR01 (sample SAMEA3504098, study PRJEB24116) | mouse gut metagenome | biome: mouse gut; feature: mouse-associated habitat; material: faeces | place: Denmark | collected 2011
CCGCCTCCCGGACGGCGTTTTCCAGCCGGGCTTCCTCCGCATCCGGCGCGGCCCCGCCGGGCAGCGGACGTCTGCCGTTTTCCAGCGCGTCGCGTTCGGCACGCAGCTCGAGAAGGGCGGCGCGGCGGCGGGCCCGTTCCTCGCGGGCGGCGGCCAGTTGGGTTTCGCGCTGCCCGGTCTCAAGCTCCTGACGGGCGATGTCGCGTGTGAGTGTTTCCCGGCGGGCTGTTCTCGCCAGCCAATGATTCCGGCGCGTTTCCAGTTCCGCGAGGAGGCCGTCCAGATCATCCGGCGCGAGAGCGGCCACGCCGTAGGGGGCCGTTTCGTTCAGGGCCATGCGCCGGGCCTCCGCGTGCTGCTCGGCCAGCGCCGCGTATTCCTGACGAAGGCGGTCGGCTTCCTGTTCGGCGGCAGCCTTGGCGTGTACGCTTCCCTGCGCGTCCCGTTCGGCAAGGGCGAGGGCCTCGCGCGCACCTTCCCATGCCTCGCGCGCCGCCGCGATTTCTTTCTGCAGGGCTTCGGCGCGCCTTAAGGCCGCCTCCGCGCGGGCGGAGGTTTCCGTTTCGGCGACGTGCCGTTGGCGCAGGCGCGCCGAAAGATCGGAAAGCGAATCCTGTGCTTCCAGCGTGGGGAGGCCCAAGGCCTCAAGCCCCTCCCGGAGGCGGGCGGCAAAGGCGGCGGCCTCGGCCTCGGCGTCCTTCCGCCGTTCCGTGAGCATTTCGCGTTCCTTGTGCAGAGAGGCGGCCTTGCCCTGAAGGGCCAGCAGCGTTTCCGCCTCTCGGCGCAGACGCTGTTTCAACGCCTCTGCGCGTTCCCGCATTCCGTCGGGTTCACGCACGCTTTTCGTGGCGAAGGGGTGTTCCAGCGCGCCGCAGAGGGGGCAGGGTTCGCCGTCCGTCAGATGGAGGCGTGCCTGCTCATAGCTGCGCAGCAGGGCAAGGTGGGCCATTTCGTGCTCAAGGGCCTCGCGTTCGGCTTCTCCCGCCTCGTGGGACGCCTGAAGCGCGGAGAGGCGGGCGCGCAGGGCGGCTTCCTCTTCCGTCACGGCTTTCTGCCGTCCGTCCGTCGAGGCGAGCGTCTCCCGCGTTTTGACGAGGGCAAGGAGCGCCTCTCCCGTGTTTTCAAGGACGGCCTTGCGGGTGCCCGCCCGCATCAGGCGGGCGCGCCACTCCGCCTCGCCGTGCCCTTCCAGCGCCGCACCGAGAGCGGATTGCCGTTTTTCCAGTGTCTCTGCCAACCCGGCGAGGCCGGCTTCGGTGCGGGCGCGCCGATCTATGGCGGCGGCGTGATCGCGCGCGCTGGCCTCGCGGCGAAGTTCGGCGTCCTTGAGCGCCAGCCGTTTGTCCCGCAGGAGCCGGCTCTGTTCCCGCAAAAGCCCGAAACGGCCCCGCAGTCCCGTAAGATTTTCCACAAGGCCCTTGTCCACTGCCGTGCGCCGCAGTTCGGCGTCGAGGGCGTTGAGGGCGGAGCGCCCGGCTTCCAGCCGTTCTCGGCTTGCCCGGGATGCCTCCTCCAGTTCCGTCAGCGCCGTTTCCCGCGCGGCGATGTCCCGGCGCAGGGCAAGGAGCGCCGCATCCTTTTCGCGCAGGCGGAGATCGCAGTCCCGGGCCGCTTTGACGGCCTGCATCCCCGTCCGCAGTTCTTCCTTGCGGCGGTTCAGGGCGTCCGTAGCGGCGCGGAGGGCCGTTTCGCTGTTCGCAAGACGCCTTTCGCCCGCGGGCAGGGCGGCGAGGCAGCCTTCCATCTGTCGCAAGGCCACTTCCTGCGCCGCGCGCAAGGCGGCAAGCCCGGCGCATTCCCCGGCCAGTTCCAGTGCCTTGGCCGCGCGTCTGAGGCGTTCGCGCTGCGGCTGGAAGGCCGCGAAACGGGCGGCGAGCCCCGCCTTTTGGCTTTCGAGGCGGTCCGCTTCCGCTTGCAGGCGGTCGAGGCCCTCCAGCCAGAGCAAGGCCTTTTGCTGTTCCTCAAGGCTCTTGAGGATGCCCGCGTTGTGTTCCTCAAGGACGGCGAGATCGGCTTCCAGCCGCCGCTCTTCGTCCTCGTCAAGAAGGTGCAGCCCGGCGAGTTCCGCTTCCAGCCTTTCCAGCTGGCTTCGTTCGGCCACGGTGCGCGCGTGGACCGTTTTGGAGATGTCCGAATAGATTTCCATGCCCGTCAGCTGTTCCAGAATGGGGGCGCGCTCGTCGGGCGAAGCGTTGAGGAAGGCCGTGAAGCCGCCCTGCGCCAGAAGCATGGAGCGGGTGAAGCGGGCGTAGTCCATGCCTGTCAGCTCTTCCACCCGGGCGGTGAAGCCGTCGAGCTTGCTTTCCAGCACTTCGTTGGTGATCGCGTTGGCGCATTCACGGCGCGGCGGCTGCAAATCCCCCCCCGGTCTGGAACGGGCCCGGCGCTGGCTCCAGCGGCAGCGGAACCGCCCCGCCTGCGTCTCGAAGGTCACTTCGGCGTAGCATTCCCCGGTATGCCGGGACATGATCTCGTTTTCGGTTTTGGAAATGGATTTCAGGCGCGGGGTGCGGCCATAGAGGGCGAGGCAGAGCGCGTCAAGGATGGTGGTCTTGCCCGCACCCGTGGGGCCGATGATGGCGAAAATGCCGTCTGACGTGAAGGAGGTGTGATTGAAATTGATCTTCCATTCACCGGCAAGGGAATTCAGATTTTTAAAGCCGAGTTCGAGAATGCGCATGATCCCACCTATTCCGCGCGCGCGTCGGCCTCAAGAAGGGAGGCCACGGTTTCCTGATAGGCCCGGCGCAGTTCCGGCCGCTGCTCCTCGGGCACCTCATGGGCGGCGAGGCAACGCTCAAAAACTTCGTGCACGTCGAGCGCGTCCAGTGAATCCGCGTCCTCGCGGTGCAGGGCGCGTTCGATGAGCCGGGCGTTCTTGACGCGGATAAGCTCCATCCCGGTGCCGTCCACGAGTTTTTCCAGCCGGTCGCGCAGATCGCTCATCACCTCCGCGCCCGTATAGACGATTTCGAGCCACGGCTTCGCATCGGCCCCGGCGAGCGCCTTGAGGCGGCTTTCGATGCGTCCCCAATCGCCTTCTACGCGCTCCAGAGCCTGAAAGCAGGGCACGGGCAGGCAGCGCACGGCGGCTTTCCGGCCCGTAAAATCCACGAGGCAGACGCTTTTGCCCGTCCTCTCCCCGAAGTTCATGGGCAGGGGCGAGCCGCTGTAGCGCCGGGTCTCCGAGCCGCCGAGCTTTTGCGGTATATGGAGATGCCCGAGGGCCAGATAGTCGATGCAGTCCGGGAAGCAGTCCGCGCCGACGCGGGCGAGGGAGCCCACATAGAGCTGGCGCACGCCGTCCCCTTCCTGCGTCAGGCCCCCGGCGGCGAAAAGATGCCCGGTCGCCAGCAGAGGCAGATCGGGGCGGCTGCGTTCGGATGCGGCCAGCGCGCAGACGGCGGCGTAGTGGCGGCGGATGCCTTCAAGCAGCTTGGCTTCCTTGTCTTCAAGGCTTTCCCCGGCCTCGGACGTGCGGATGTCGCGATCCCGCAGGTAGGGGACGGCACAGACGATAAGCTCAGGCTCCCCGTCCCGTCCGCGCAGGACGAGCGTCTCCTCCGCCGGATCGTCGGACATGGCGCCGATGACGTGGACGTTGAGAGCCCGCAGGAGTTCTTTGGGAGCCGCCAGAAAGGAGGGCGAGTCGTGGTTTCCGGCCACGATGACCACGTGGCGGCAGTGTTCCCGGATGCGGCAGAGGAAGCGGTAATAAAGCTCCTGCGAACGGTTGCTCGGGGCGCTGGTGTCGAAAACGTCGCCTGCGACGACCAGCACGTCGACGCGCTCCTCGCGGATGGTTTCCCCTAGCCAGAGCAGGAAGGCCGCGAAGGATTCATAGCGCTTGCGGCCGTAAAGGGTGCGTCCGATGTGCCAGTCGGACGTGTGCAGCACGCGCAGGGGGGGCTTGTTCATGGCTGTACTCCATAAGAGACCCCGGCCTGATGCGCCGGGGCCTCCTGAGAGATAGCCTGTGAACGGAAGACGGGCAAGTTCTGAATGAAGCCGAATCCGTCTCCCGTTCAAGCCTCCGCTCTCATGCGTGTTTTTTTCTTGCAGGGTGTTGAAAAGGGTACTCTGATGGGACGTGGCTTGTGCACTACCTGTGCCGTTGTTCCCTGAAGAAAAGGGTTTTTGCGGGCCGTCCTGCAAAGGGCTGGGGCCGATCAGTCTTCCCGCAATGCTGCCGTACGCTTTTTCCTCATAGGGACGAAATCGCGCGAAATCGCGTTTCATTCATACCATAAGCATACGATTGTGTTGGAATGGCATAGCCTAGGGTTTTGTTTCCGCAGGCGTCTGCGCGGCGGGGGAAGCCGTGATCGGAGGCAGCAGGCCCACGGTTTCGGCGGGATTGACGGAATGAGGCTGCGAACGTTCCCATGCCTGATAGCCCACCGTGATGGCCCCTGCCGCGATGCAGGCGACGGCGAGAGCCAGGAGCCAGCCTTTCCAATGGCTGCGGTTGCGGAAAGGATCGTTGAAGGTACGGTTGGCGTTGGGCGGCAGGGCGGCGGTGTCGGTCAGGTAGGAGCCCAGCATGAAGTTGATGGGAATCTGGCTGTTGACCGCCCAGCCGGAGGCGTCGAGCACCGGGCCGAGCGTGCGACGACGGAGCTTGAGCCACGCGAGGAACATGGAAGGGCCGGAAACGGCGAGGAAGAGCCCGGCCAGCAGGAGCGGGAACTGCCACCACGAAAGGGAGAAAAGCGCCGAAGCGATGCTGGCGAGCGCCGTCCCGATGGCTCCGAGGGCCAGCCCGATGGCCGCGAAAATGCCCATGCTGCGCCCGATGTCGAAGGGCCGGGCTTTCCCTTCCGTGGCCAGTTTTTCAAGTGATTTTGAGGCGTCGCTGACGATGGCCGCGCTTTTGGCGTCCGTGAACTTCTCAATCTGGTCCGTAACCATGCGTCCGATGCGTCGATAGGGGGCGAACATGGCCGTGCGGATGCTGATGGGGTTGTCCACCAGCTTGACCAGTACGGCTTCCCAGCTCACGCCGTCGGTATCCATGAAGATGCCGTGCCGCCCCGGGATGAGGAGGCGGGCGTCCCCGGCGGTGATCGCCGCAACGATGTTCATCTTTTGCGTGGAACCGTCCCGCGTGCATTCGCAATAGGCGAGGCAGAGGTGGCTGAGCTGAGCCTGCGCCGCGTGCGCCGCGATGTCTTCCACGCGCAGGCAGAGGTGGCAGCTTCGCCCGTCGATGAAGAGTTTGCCGATCTGAAAGGTTGTGGGCAGGGAGAGGGCGTAGAAGTCGCAGAACGAAACGAAGTTCATGAGCAGGCGGTGCAGATGCTGATGGTAGAGGACCAGCCGTTCCGCATCCTCGGTATCCTTGACGTATTGGGCGGCGTCGGCATCCTGCCGCACCAGCGCCTCGAAGCGGGCGAGGATGTCGCCGGAGAGCAGGGCATCCAGCCTTTCAGCGCCGAGTTGCCCGGCCTTGTTCGCGGGTTCTTTCGCGACAAGCGCCGCGTAGGAAGCGAAACGGCGGCGCAGTTCTCCCCAGTCTTCAAAACTCAGGCTGCCGCGCGGCCCGAGCAGAGGGACGATGACCGTATCCCGGAAACGGTGGACCTGTTCCCGCCACGCCGGATTGAGGCCGCTTTCCAGCGGCAGGGGCTGATCCGCCTGCACGTGCGCCAGCGGCAGTTCCTTTAGAGCCTCGTCGCCGGGATCGAGGTTGCGGTCCGCCAGTTCCGCAAAGACCGTCTCTGGCGCATTGAGCGCGAAGACGGCCCGGGCGTCGAAGGCGGCAAGCTGGCAGCGCAGGAAATAGTCGTCCAGTTTGGCTTCGAGAGCGCGCAAAAGGTCGAAGCCGTCCCGCGTGCCCGCACCGAGCGCAAAGGTCGCGGCGTAGTTCTTCAGTTCATCGGTCCATGCCTTGTAATCGTGGACCTCCTGCATGAAGGTTTGCGCCAGTTCGAGCGTCGCCCCCTGTGCGCCGCCCGCATCGGGCGCGCCTCCGGTGACGGTGACCACGTCCTCGATGAAGCGGTTGAGATCAGGATCGAAACCGGGATCGGGTGTCATGACACCGTCGCCGTTGAACACCGATTTTTTCGCGGCTTCCATGGCCTTCGCCACGTTTTCCTGCGTGAGAGCCTCCGCCGCCTCGCGCCCCTGCTCCTTGAGGATGCGCTGGGCGGCGGCGTAGAGGCGGCGGTTGTCGTCCGTATCCTGCCGTATTTCCGAAAGCGGCAGATCAGGCCGCCCGTCCGCGAGCGAGGCGGGGTCCTTGAGACGCTCCACGGCCCAGCGCACCGCTTCCCTCACTTCGGAGATGCGGATGCGGCCATCGTTATTCGTATCAATAAGCTGAAGCGTGCGGTCGTCGAACTGAAGCTCGTTCGCGGGGCAGCTCAGGGCCACCCAGAGTTTGGGATCGAGTTCTTCGAGATGGGTCAGTTCTTCCGGCGTGCGCAACGTGACCTGATCAAGGCCGCCGATGCGATGGAATTTCCACGTGAAATCCGCGCTCTCGGGCATGTTTTTTCTCCGGTTTGCGGAAAGGGCCTCTTTCTGCCTATTCCAAACGGTGCGGCGAGGCAATGAAAATATGGGCGGGAGAGGCGATGGCCTTTTGAGCGGACACGACGTATAAGGGGGACTGACCACGATGAAACGGCGCGGGAGCCTCCGCGCCGGGCGACAACCCCAAAGAAAGGAAGAAACGATGCCGAAGCTTCAGGCGGCGCGCGTGACGCAGTGCGGACTTGATTTTGCAGTGGTGCTGGTGGACCCCAAGCTTTTTATGAACAAGAACGATCTTGAGGCCTTTGCGGAGCAGGCGCAGTCCCTTTTTCCCGGCGTGCCGGTAGCCCTGCTCAGCTACGACGATTTGAAGGTGACGCGCTACCACGGCCCGGACGAGGTCGTCGCCTTCCTGAAGCAGATACGCGCCGTGAGCCTGCCGTGGGTGGAATATTCCCTCGGGGAATAGACGGAGAAGGGATCGGAAACGGTCCCTTTTTTATTAATGATTTCGATACAAAAATACCACGGCGGCACCTCCCTGATACCGCTGTATCCTTAAAAAAGGGCGACTTACCCCCTCCGTATTCCGATTTTTATAATGGAAACAGCGGTTTTACATTATTCCAAACACAAAAAGAGCCGACAACCATAAGGTTTTACCTCATGCGTTATCGGCTCTGCGTCTTAGCGTCTGGCTCTTTGATAACATATACATTTAATTTTTGTACGTTAATCAATGTTTCTTGTTTGCATTTTGGACAGAATAGAGGAACATTTTTAAGTTCTGTATCTGTCCGTATTTTAATTCTTGTTTTGTTTCCGCATATCGGACATAAAATCTATTCAGTATTATTCATAAATAATCTCTACATATTGAAATCATTACTTTTCTAAAATTATCGCGATTGTATCACTTTCAGATTGATAGATACTACCTGCAACATCACCGAACAGCCCACACATCTTAAAACCAACGCTTTCAGCTTCTTGCATTAAATCTTCTTTTGAGAAATAGGTATTCCACAAATAATAGGGAGTTATTTCCTCTTTTGAAATAATTGATATTAAGTCCAGTGTTACATTATCAAAATATTTGTAAAAAACACTTAACACCATATGTTCATTGGGACGCCAAAAGCCACCATTGGGACATATCTCCCAAATTTGTTGTTCTTGAAAATTACAAAACTTTGTCATAGAAAAAACATCTAATAATACTTTTCCACCCGGTTTAAGATGATGATAAATCTTGTTCATAATTACTTGTCTGTCTTTAGGTGACAATGCTCCGTAATCACAATATATCATGGTACAAAAATCAAAACACGTATCTAAATCCATTTCTAGATAATTTTGATACGCGTAAGAAATGTTTAGTTTTTTACTGATAGCTGATTGTTGTGCATAAGTAATAGAACGCTTTGAAAAATCCACTCCGGTAACTTGATATCCTCTTTGGGCAAACTTTTCAGCATATATCCCCGGACCGCACCCAACATCAAGAAGCAAAGGGTAATCGGCAGGCGAAAGACGTTCCGTTATCCATCTGACAGATTTTTCAATAAAGTCCAATTTTCTACTTGCTCCGTCAAAGTTCGGGTCTAAGTGTGCTTTGAGCAGTTGTTTTGATATATATTCATCATTCCAAAACTCAACCGTTGATTTTGTGTAGATAGGGGGTTTCCTTAAAGATGTAATAAAATCACTGTTCATGATTTCTCCTTTCTTGTCTTGTGCAAAAGAAAAAGCCGTAGATTTATTAATAAACAGTTCGTTCAGCGCCACCACCCGTCAAAGGCACACGGCGTTTGAGGCGACGGGGGGCACCCCCTCTACGGCCCGTGGAAGGGGTGCCCCCGTTTTTCCGGCGCGGTTCCATTCCCGGAAATTTTCAGGGCACAAGAAAACGCAAGGGCGCGAAAACCACCCTGTCAAGGATGGTCAGGAAGCCGTTGCCGAGGCTGCCGAAGGTTTTGGCCAGAAAACCCTGTGCATTGATGGAGCGCTGCGGCTTGTCGAGGCTTCCGTAATAGCGCACGGGGAGGGTGGGGAAGCCCGGCCCGCTGACGTTGAGCCGGTAGTCGAGCGTCCAGTTGAGCAGGTTGATGGTGCCGTAGCCGCGGACGGTCAGGGTGCCGTCCAGATGCAGATCGCGCGTCGTCAGGATGCCCTTGCTCAGTGTGCCCGTCGCCCCGAGGGAACGGAAGCTGGAGAAGGTCCCCGGATGTCCCGCGTCCAGCTCGCCGTTGCGGAGGGTAAAGCCGAGCGTACCCGTCAGCGCGGCGGGGATGTCCGCGCCGGAGCGCAGAAGGCCGCTCACGTCCGCATCAAGGCTTCCCGTGCCCGACAGAAGCTGGCTTTGGCCGCGCTCTTTACTCAGCGTCAGCGCGTTGACGTTTTCAAGCGTATAGCGCAGGCGGCCGAGCAGCCCTCCGGAGGTCGCCTCCGCCCGCACCCCCGCCCCGGCGCTGCCTCCCGCTACTCGGGCCCGGATGGGATCGGCGCTGAGCACGCCGTTTTGGAGGCGCAGGGGCGCGCTGAAATCGGTATGGGGAATACCGAAAATGATGAGGCGTTCCGCGGCGAGGGGCCCTTCCACGTCAATGCCCTTCATCCAGTCCAATCGCCACGGCTGGCTTTTCCCGCCTTTGGAAGTCGGGGGAAGGTAATCCGCGACGTTTAAGGTACCGAGGCGCAGGCCGAACGTCCAGCGGGCGGGGGTGCCAGCGCGCCGCTCCATCTGCCCGGAAAGGCGCGTGGCGTCGATGTTCCCGTTGAGACCGGCAATGCGCAGCGTTTCGCCGTCGAGTGTTATGGTCGCCTTAAGATCGGCCCGTTTGAGGGCCTGTTTCGGCAGGTCGCCGGGGAGCAGATCGGCCAGCAGGGGACGCAGGTTGGCCGAGGACAGGGAAAGAGGCGCTTCCCAGATGGAGCGCCCTTCCTTGCGGCTGTGCCTGAGCGAGCCGCCGAATGTGGCTGCGGCTCCCTTGCTGCCGAGGTTCCCGGCGACGTTTTGGGCGGACAGGGTTTCCGTCGCCGTATCAAAGGAAAGCGTGCCCGCCGCCTGCGCCGTGTAGCCTTTGGCCGTGGCCGTCGCGGAGGTGGAAAGCGCTTGGCCGCGGACGGAGAAAGGCCCTGTGGCGGAAAAGGAGAGAGGGCCCGTGAACGAAAGGCTGCCCTGTCCGTCCGGGGTGACGGCTTCAGCCCGCCACTGCCCGTCGTACACGTAGCGCAGCGCCTTGGCGTCGCGGCTTCCGGCGCCCTGAAAGGCCAGATGAAGGCGGGAGAAGGCAAAACGTTCCTTCCCGTCTGGCGAAAGCGGCAGGACCCCCTTGTCCAACGTAAGTGAGGCGTTCCCGCGCAGACTGGCAAGAAAGGCGGCGAGGGAGGAGGGCCGGGCCGTCACTGAGGCCGAAGCCGCCAGCGTGCCGCGCAGGGGCGGCGAACCTTTGACGGGTTTCAGGAACGTTTCGGCGTTGACGCCGCTGGCCGAGAGGACGATGGCGAGCTCGTCGCCGGGGATGAGCTCGGCTTCGGCGCTGCCGCCGTACAACGAACCGCAGCGGATGGCGAGGCGCGCCGACGCGTCCGCGTGTGCGGCCTCGGGCGTGATGCGCAGGCTGACGTCCTTGCCTTCCCAGTAGGCGCAGGTGGCTCGTGCCGCTGTCAGGTGGACGTCATAGCCCGGCGCGGGGCTTCCCGGATCATCGTCGCCGCCCAGCAGGGGGGGCATGGCGTAGATGGGTGCGGTCACGGCCTTGCCCGTCAGTTCGGGAAAGAGCCGGTTAAGGTCCGCCGTCGGCGTGCCGAGGGTCACCGTGATAACGGGATGACGGAAATCCTTGACGCCTCCACCACCCGTAAAGGGCGTGTCCAGAGCGGTTACGCGGGCTGCGGCAATCGTGAGCGAGCGCGGTGTAAGCTCAAAGGGGAGGGTCCCGGAAAGCCCGTCGAGCGCCGCCGTCACGCCGGAGGGCAGATCGCGGGCGAAATCGAACCAGCGCGGCAGGCTCAGGTTTTTGACGGTGAGGGTGCCTTTCAGCAGGGGAGAGGAGCCCTTTTCTTCCGACGGGAAGGTCAGGAGGCCGCTGAAGCTGGCCGCGTCCTTGTCCGCCCGCAGCGCAGCGCCCTTGAAAGCCACCTCCGGGACGAGGTGCAGGGCCCCGTCCGCGTCCACAGGGAAGAAAGCCTCGTAGGGGACCAACGCGTGGACGGGAAAAGCCTGTTTGGGAAACGTCAGCGTACCGTCGAGCGCGGCGGCCCCCTCCACCGCAAGCCTTCCTTTTTCCGTCTTGACTTCGGCGGCCAGCATCGCGTGCGGCGGCGTGCCGCCAAGGGGCACGGGCAGGGAAAGCTCGGCCCGCAGGCGCAGAGAGGCCGGGGCATCCGGTCGGGGAGGCGTGTAGGCGATATCTTTTATCTCCAGACGTACGTCATCCACTTGACGCCGGGCCGCTCCCTCTTCCGTTTCCGCCGCGGCGGAAAGGCTGCTTGCCGCAAGATGCAGGCTGCCGCCGGAGAGCGTCTCGCCTTCGGCTTCGTAGTCGGGGAGGGTACCCGAACCGGAGAGGCCGGAAAAAAGGAGCACGGGCCTGATGGCCACAGGCGACTGCCCGGGGCGCAGCAGGGCGAAGAGGCCGTTTTTCAGCGTGATGTCCGTTCCGGCCAGTGCGGGAGGCAGGGTGAAGGAAGGAAGCGGGAAGGGCTTCGGCGCAGCGGCCGAGGGCGTTTGCCGCACAAGCAGGGACGCTTCGTCAAGGCGCACGGCCCGCACCGCGAACGTGCCGCGCAGGAGTGCCCACGCATCGGGAAAGACGGCGCAGTCCTTGACGAAAAGGGCCGCGTCCGGCGTGCTGACCACCACTTCGCTCAGGCGGGCGCAGGGGAGGGGAAAAAGGGACAGCGTCGCGCCCTGTGCGGACAGGGCCAGCCCCTGCTGCGGATCGGAAAGCCGCTCGGTCAGAACCCGGGCCAGCGTGGTAGGTTGCTGGTTGACGACGTAGACAAGAAGGCCCCCTGCGAGCGTCAAAGCCCAGAGGAGGGGAAAGAGAAGGAAGAGAAGCCAGTGAAAGCGTTTCATGGGGAAAAACGTTCCAATCGCTTGAGGTCGAGGTAAACGAGCACGCCCTGAACCGGCAGAGCCGACGCCGTGGCGAGGAGGTCCATGTATCCCCGCAATTGCGTTTGATGGGCGACCGTCGGCGTGCCCGTCTTGTATTCGACGACAGTAATCTTTTCCCCGTCGTTGACCACGAGGTCGGCCCGGTAGAGCGCGCCGGAGGCGTCGACGATTTCCTGTTCGGGCGTGCCGTGCCGCAGCCATGTTTCCGCCTCGGGGAGGGAGGCGTACCATGCCAGCATGTCTACCACTTCCTCTTCCACGGCCTGCGGATCATGGACGGGAAGGGGGAAGGTGCGCAAGCCCTGTCGGAACGCCCGCCGCGCATCCTCTTCGGGATGCCCGGTCAACTGTCCCAGCGTTTGCAGGCATTCGAGGCAGTGGTGGGCGAAAATGCCGCGCCGTTTCCGGGTGAAGGAAAAATCCTCCAGCGGGTTGCGGAAAATGCGCAGGCGGGGCAGCCAGTGCATGGGCCTCCATGCGGCGTCATCGGACGCAACGGCGTCCGCAAAAAGGGCGGGAAGAACATCCTTCCGCGGAGGGGCGGAGCGCCCGGCGGCCTTCACGAGCGGAGGCGTGCCGCTTTCCCATTCGTCGCCGCTCATGGACAGCGCGTCGAGGAGGATGTCGAGGCCGTGCCCGAGGCCCGGCGTGTTGCGGCTGTTCGGCGTTTCGGTGAGGAAGGCGTGCAGTTCCTCTTCGGCCCGGGTCCACGCCACGTAGAGCAGGTGGAGGGATTCGCGGGCCGTATCCGCGATGGCCTTGTAGTGCTCGAGGCCGCAGGCCGGGCAGCGTTCCGTGAGGATGGTGAGGCCGTTGACGTGCGCTTCCACGGCTGGGTTGTCCACGCGGGGGGAGAAGTGGTGCCACGGCACGATGACCACCGGGAACTGCAAGCCCTTTGACTTGTGCATGGTCATGACCCGCACGGCGTCGAGGGCTTCGGGCATGGGCGCCTTTTCCTGCTGCCCGTGCCGGTTCCAATGCTCAAGGAAGGAGGAGAGGGAGGTACAGCCCTGTCCCTCCGCCATATGGATGATTTCCAGAAAACGGCTGAGGAAGGCGGCCTCGGCGGGGTAGCGTTCCCGCAGGCGCAGGCGGGCGAGCGCCTCGCGAGTGAGATCGTAGGGCGTCAGCAGCCCCGCATCCGCGTGGAAGGGCGCGATCCATGTTTTCCAGATGTCCGGGAAATCCTCGCGGAAGGCCATGAACAGCGGCAGATGGCGGCGCTCGGAGGTGCGCCGGGCGACGGCCCAGTCCTCAAGTCGCTGCGGCGTGAGGCCAATGAGCGGGAGGAGCATCTGCCTGCCCGAAAGGAAGGTCCAGAAGGCCAGATCGTCACGCGGGGAATCGAGAAAGGTCAAGAGCGCCGTCAACTGCTCCACAAGGGGGTGCTCGGCCAGAAGGAAACTGTTGTCGGTCACGACCGGGATGCCTTCTTCCATGAGCCATCCCGCCACCTGCGCCGCGCGGCCGTTGGAGCGGACGAGGACGGTGATGTCCCCCCACGAGCGGCGCTGGCCCACGGCGTCCACGCAATCCAGCAGTTCCCGGCGGATTTCCTGATCCAGATCGTCGCTTCTGTCGCCGTACACCCGGCGCAGGTGCACGTAGCCCTCGCCCTTGCCGGGGGCAAGCTGCTGTTCGGCTCCCTTGAAGCCTTCCTGAAGCAGGCCGCCCTGTTCCGCAAGCAGGCGTTCCAGCAGATCGGGCGGGGTATCCCTGGGCAGCATGGCCGCGAGTACGGCGCGGGCCGTGGCCGGATCGGAAAGCTGGCGGAAAAGGGCGTTGTTCGTTTCCACGATGGCCCGGCAGCTCCGCCAGTTGGTGGGCAGGGTGTCGATTCGGGGGGAGGGGGCCACCGCGCACAGTTCCCCGTCGCAGCAGACTTCGTCAAAGAGGGTCGCGTCGCCGCCGCGCCAGCCGTAAATGGCCTGCTTCACGTCGCCGACCCACGTCAGCGAGCCGCCCCGGGAAAGCGCCTCCAGTACAAGCGGGTGGATGGCCCGCCACTGTTCGCGGCTCGTGTCCTGAAATTCGTCCACAAGGATATGGGTCAGGCTGGTCCCCAGACGGCAGAAGGCCTCGGGGACCCCGTAGTCGCCGGACAGCACCCGATGAGCCAGCCGGGGGATGAAGGCGGCGGGGATGGCCCCCTCGTGCTTGAGGAAATCCGGAAGCTGATCAGCCAGCTCCTGCGCCAGTTCCACGAAGGGCATGACGCGCAGGGCCCGGCGCAGCAGCGCGCCTTCCCCTTCCAGACGGCGGACGGCCCCGGTGATCGCCTCAAACGCCTTTTCCGCCTCCGGCGAGGCCTTGCCCTTGGACGCCTTGTTGAGGCAGTCGTCAAGACAGCTTTTGCGCAGCATCGTGGACTTGGGCGGCATGGCCGAAGGGTGGCAGGTGCGGCAGGTTTCCAGCGCCTTCAGCAAGTGCGCGGAACAGGAAAGCTTTTCTTCCTTGATCCGGTGGTGGAGGCATTCCGCCGCGTCCCTGAGAGCGCGCACCATGACGCCGAGTTCTTCCGCGATGTCGGCGGGCCGGGCGAGCCCGAGATCGTGGCGGCCCATGACCGGCATGAGAAGTTCCATAACCCGTTCGCGCAGGACACCGCCCGCCAGAAAGCCGGGCCGGGGAGAGTGGAAGAAAACATTGCGACAGGCTTCCTCAAGCAGTTCACGCAGATGCGGTTCCTGCCGCGACTGCTCGAGGAGGTTGTCCAAAAGCGGCGCGACGGCCTCGTCCGTGGCGAAGACGGGCTCGAAATCGGGCGGAAGGTCCAGTTCCAGCGCCGTAAGCCTGACGATGAGGTGCAGGAGGCTGTCGATGGTGCGCACGTTCAGGGAGCCGTAGCGCCTCAGGATGGTGTTCACCCAGCTACGCGCCTGCTCGCGCGTCCAGCCCGGCGCGCAGCGATCAAGGCCGAGCGCGGTGTCCTTGAGCCGCCCGATGATCCGTTCCTGCATCTCCGCCGCCGCGCGGTTGGTGAAGGTGACGGCCAGAATTTCGGGCCAGCCGCAGGGTCCGCTCTGCCCGGCGCGGCATCCGGCGAAGGGATCGTACGCGCCCTCCGCCGCGCAGGACAGATGCGTCAGAAAGCTCGTCGTCAGCTCATAGGTCTTGCCGGAGCCCGCCGAAGCCCGGATTTGCCGCAGTTGGGGCAGGAGAGAAGACATGGGGACGCTTACGCCTTGTCGTCATCGGGCAACATGCCCGCGAGCCCGCCCTGCCCGGTGGATTCGAGGACGGCCCGCCACAGGCTGGAGCGGATGTTGAGCTTGCGGCGTTTTTTGGTGACCTGCTCCAGCGGGATATGGACGTAGTGGTCCATGATCTTCGCCACCACCATTTCCGTGCGCCCGGCCATCGCCGCATGGACGGCGTGCTGGCCCAGAAAGCCGCAGTAGACGCGGTCGTTGGCGTTGGCGGGGACGGAACGGATGATGTAGCTCGGGTCGATGTATTTGACGCTGACCGGCATTTTTCCCCGGAAGTATTCCGAGATCGAGTTTTTGAGGAGCGCGCCCACGTCCGCGAGGACCGGGTTGCCGGAGGCGTCGCGCGCCTCGCACTTTTGCAGCAGGTGCTGCCCCGCGCCCTCCGCCGCGATGATCACCGCGTGCGCGCGCTCCTTGAGGCGGCGCTCCAGCCCGGGCAGCAGGCCGCCTTCGCCGTGGAGCTGGAAAGGCGCTTCCGGGATGAGCACGAAATTGGCCTCGCGCAGGGCAAGGGCCGCCTGCGCCGCGATGAAGCCGGACTCGCGCCCCATGAGCTTGACGAGGCCGATCCCGTTGGGCGTGCCGAGCGATTCCACGTGCGCGCAGCCGATGGCCTCGGTCGCCTTGTCCACGGCGGTGTCGAAGCCGAAGGACTGGGGAACGAAGTTGATGTCGTTGTCGATGGTCTTGGGGATGCCGATGATGGAAATGCGCAGGTTGCGCAAACGTATTTCCTTGGCGATGGCCGAAGCCGCCTTCATGGAACCGTCGCCGCCGATGACGAAGAGCACGCTCACGTTGAGCCGTTCAAGCGCGTCCACGATTTCGGCGGGGTCCTGCGGCCCGCGCGAGGAGCCGAGCAGCGTCCCGCCGAACTGGTAGATGTGCTCCACGCTGGCCGGGGTCAGTTCCATAACATTGTGGCGGTAGGAGGGGATGAAGCCCTCAAGCCCGTAGCGGATGCCGAGCACCGAAGGGGTGTGATAGGCATGGTAGGCTTCCAGCACGATGGCCCGGATCACGTCGTTGAGGCCCGGGCAGAGGCCGCCGCAGGTGACGATGGCGCATTTGGTCTTGCCGGGATCGAAATAGAGCTCCCGGCGCGGCCCGGCCTCCTCAAAAAAGAAGGACTGGGGCTTTTGCAGGTCTTCGTCGTATTCGTGAGTCAGGCACAGCAGAACCTTGCCCGTATCGAGCATCCCCTTGTCGTACATGAGGGGCGAGGGGATTTTGGCCGGGCCGAGTGTGGCGATGGGGACATCGCGGACAGTGAGGCAATATTCCGACGTCATGGCGTTCTCCGTGACAGCGTTCAATTTGATTGGCGGCGCTGGCGCGCAAAGCAGCTTGTCAGGATGCCCCCCGCCTGCGCCACGTTGAGGGAGTCGAAGTCCCGCAACATGGGGATATGCACCAGATGATGGCAGCGTTTCGCCACCTGCGGTCGGATGCCGTGCTCCTCGTTGCCGAGGACGAGCAGGGCGGGCGTGTGCAGGCGGGCGGTGAACGCGTCAAGACTATCCTCCCCAAACGCGGCGCCGTAAATGACAAAACCGGCATCCCGGGCCTCGTCGAGCGCCCGGGAGAGATTCATCACCTTGGCTACGGGAAGGCGTTCAAGCGCCCCGGCCGCCGCGCGGCGCGCCCCGGCCCCCAGAAAGGCGCCGTTGTGCCGGGGGATGACGAGGCCGGCCCCGCCGAGCGCGTAGAGCGTGCGGGCCAGCGTCCCGGCGTTGCCCGGGTCCTGCACCTGATCAAGGACGATCACGAGGGGCAGGGGGGCGTCGGGGGCCTGCGCCAGCAGATCGGAAAAATCGGTGAACCCGGCCTTGAAAAGGCGGGCCACCACGCCCTGATGTCCGGTCGGGCAGAGCCGGTCGAGGCTTTGCGCGTCCGTCAGCGTGAAGCGGACTTTCGCGGCGCGGCAGAGATCGAGGATGCGGTCCGTATCCTGCGAACGGCGGCCCTTGCGCAGCAGTACGGCATCGATGCGCTCGGGTTCGCGTTCCAGCAGTTCGAGAACGGGTTTGACGCCGGAGAGGACGGCCTGCCCTTCGCCGTCGTCCTGCGGCGCGGCGGAAAGGGGACGTGCTGAGGAAGCCTTCTTGTCTGTAGTCATGATATCCTTGTTGTCCGACAGGGCCTGGAGGATTGCCAAGCCTCTTTGTGTCGGGTAAGCTGACGGCGTTGCAACATCCCCGGGAACAGGCCGGGGCAACCCCACGAGGTAAGCCTAGTGTATCGTGTTGTCCATTCCGCGTCTATGACCCCCGTCCTGCCCTTTTCCGCGGCCCTTTTCGGCTTTTTCCGGCGCTTTGGTTCCCGTTCGACGGGCTTGGCCGGGGTGATGGCCCTGTGCGTGCTTTTCGGGCTGGCCGGTTGCGGCCCCAAAAATATCACCAGCAGCGGCGAGCCGTTTGTCGTTCAGGGATCGGGGTCGGGCGCCTCCATCCCTTCCTCGGGCCAGAAAACGGGCACGGTCTATCTTCCCGCCGATGACGGCAGGCCGCTGAGCGCGGCTGAGAAGGAGGCCTTCCTTTCGGTAGGGGAACTCGACCGCAATCTTTCTCAGGAAGATTTGGGCGACGTCCTTCTCCATTTCAAATATCTGGTGCATGAGGACCGCTATACCGTCGAGAAGAACATCGAGCGGGCGCAGCTCTATATGCCCTTCATCCATGAAACCCTGCGCGCCAAGGGCCTGCCCCGGGAACTGGCCTACATCGCCTTCATTGAAAGCGGCTACAATCCGCACGCCACTTCGCGCAGCGGCGCGGCGGGCATGTGGCAGTTCATTTCCACTACGGGCAAATACTACGGCATGAGGCAGGACTGGTGGATGGACGAGCGCCGCGATCCCTATCAGTCCACGCGGGCGGCGGCGGATTACCTCGACAAGCTCTACAAGCTTTTCAACGACTGGAATCTGGCCATCACCGCCTATAACGCCGGGGAAGGCAAAATCCAGCGGGCCACGGCTGCCGCCGGGACGAGCGACTTCTTTGAGCTGCGGCGGCGCAACACCCGTATCTACAGCGAACGCGACCGGCTTACCGACGAAAACAAGCAGTACCTGCCAAAGTTTTTGGCTGTTTGCAAGATCATGCGCAATCTGGACAAGCTCGGCTTTTCGCGGATGGACCTGTCCCGCGCGCCCCAGCTTGCGGAAGTCCGCGCCAAGCCGGGCACGGACCTGAAGCTTTTTTCCAGCAGCCTCGGCCTGAGCTGGGAGACCTTCGCCGCCCATAATCCCGCCTATCAACGCTACGTCAGCCATCCCACCCGGTCCACAACCATATATGTGCCCCGGGCGGAAGCGACCAGAGCGCAGGCGCTGCTGATCAAGCTCCCGGCGGTGCAGCCGGGCACGGCCTACGCGGGATGGAAGGAATATAAAGTCAAGCGCGGCGATACGATGGTCGCCATTTCCCGCAAGACGGGCGTACCCGTCGCGGACTTGCGGCGTATCAACCAGATAAGCGAACCTCTGCGCGCGGGCGCTACTCTGAAAATCCCCGGTACCAACCGCACGGGGGTGGATACGCGAGTGGCGCTGGCGTCCGCCGAAAAGCGATCTCCCTCTCCGAAGGTTCCCGTTGCGGCGCGTCCGCAGAACGTCGCCGCCCCGCGCCCGGCCCGGACCGAAGCCGCGGCGTCTCCGCTCTCGCATGAGGTCTGCAAGGGGGATACCATGTATTCCCTCGCCCGGCGCTACGGCGTTACGCAGGAGGCGATCCTTGCCGCCAACGGGATGAAGACGCCCGATTTGCGGCTTGGCCAGAACTTGCGGATTCCGGCGGCGGGCAAGGCTGTTGCCGTGGCCGAGCGGCCAAGCGTACCTGCCGGGCGTCCGGCTGCGGTGACGTCGCGCGGCGCTTCCCGCCCTGAGACGGCCCGTGCGTCCTCCGACCGCGTCGTCCAGTATACAGTACAGAGCGGAGATACCCTGTGGGCCATCGCGCGCAAGTTCAACGTTTCTCCTGTGGAGCTGCTGGCGCTCAACAACATGAGCCGGGAAAGCTCCCTGCGGCCCGGCGACACCGTCAAGGTGGCGGTGAACTAGCCGGTGGAAGAACGGAGGAAGGCTCCTGCGGGCTGGCTGGGCTGGCGGCGCATCGTTCCAGCCCTTGACAAGGAAGCGTGGCGTGCTCTCGCGTTGCTCGTGGGCCTGTTGCTGGCGGCTTTTGCCTTGCTGCGCTGGCTGGCGCCCGGCGCGGACACGCTCAGCCGCTGGACGGAAGCCTATCTCCCGGCGGGAGTCTGGGGATGGGCGGCCTACGTTGCGGCCTCGTCCCTCTTGATGAGCCTCGCCATGCCCCGGCAGGCGGTGAGTTTTGTGGGGGGCTGCGCCTTCGGCGCGCTTCCCGGGGCCTTGCTCTCGACCCTCGGGGCGACGCTCGGTTGCATGATCGTTTTCGGCGCGTCGCGTTGCCTCGGGCGTTCCTTCGTGGAACGGCGCTATGGAGGCCGGGCGCGCAAGCTGAACGCCGTCCTTGTAAGGCACCCCTTCCTCCTTGCCTTTGCCCTGCGCCTCTTTCCGTCGGGGAACAACTGGCTGAGCAGCCTGCTGGCCGGGGTAAGCCGCATCCCCTGCCTGCCCTTTTTTCTGGGCTCCTGCCTTGGCTATCTTCCTCAAAATATCGTTTTTTCCTTGTTGGGGAGCGGGATGCGGATAGATATGCCGTGGCGCACGGGCCTTGGCCTTGTGCTGCTCGGCCTTTCCTGCGTCCTCGCGGCATGGCTTTACAAACGGTACGGAGCCTTCCTGCGCCCGTGCCAAGGTCGGGACGCCTGACGGCGGCGTCCTTGAGGCGAAAGAAAATGAAAGGATTGGACCTGTCGAGAGCGTTCTGGGAACAGTGCGCGCGGCCTCTGTTCCGGCGGGAATTGCCCGCCTTTCTGGATCGTGCCGCCATCGGGCTTGTAGGGGAAGGGTCGGAGTGCTTCGGCTATGACGACGAGATTTCCCGCGATCATGACTGGGGCCCGGCGTTTTGCCTGTGGCTGCCCCAAGGGGAGTGGGAAACGTGGACGGACAAGGTTGAGCCTCTGCTGGCCCGCCTGCCCGACAGCTATGAGGGCTTTCCCGTGCGCATGGCTCCGGAACGGCGCATGGGGCGTGTGGGGCCCTTGTCCATCGAAGGTTTTTACGCCAAGTTCACGGGCTTGCCGCATCCGCCCCGGGACTGGAAGCAATGGCGGGCCGTTCCCGAACACTTCCTTGCCGTGTGCACGAACGGGGCCGTTTTCAGCGACGTGCCCGGCACCTTTACCGCCTTCCGGGACGCTTTGCTGACGTATTACCCCGAGGACGTGCGGCTCAAGAAAATGGCGGCCCGCTGCATGGGCATGGCACAGGCCGGGCAATACAATCTGTTGCGCTCCCTGCGGCGCGGCGAGACGGCCACCTGCATGTTGGCGGCGGCGCGTTTTTCGGAACAGGCCATTTCCATGATTTTTCTGCTGAACCGACGCTATATGCCCTTCTACAAGTGGGCGCACCGGGGCGTGGGGGAACTGCCTGTCCTCGGACGGGAAACCGCCGACTGCGTGACCCGGCTGGCCGGGCTCGACTGGACCCTTGGCCCCCGTCTGGAAGACAAGGCCGGGGGCATCGTGGAAACGCTCTGCGAAGCTGTGGCGGAACGCCTGCGCGCGGAAGGGCTTTCCGATGCGCCGGGCGCGTGGCTGCTGGAGCACGGCCCTTCCGTGCAGTCCCGCATCACCACGCCGGAGCTGCTGCGGCTGCCCGTCATGCTGGAATAGGAACCACGCGGTAGAGAACGCACAAAGGGGCTTCCAAGCCCCTTTTTTGATGGATATGAGCGAAACGGCGCGGCCTTCTTACGAGGCCGGCTGCGCGGCCTTGCGGCAAAGTTCCAGATTGGCGCGGCAGGTGGCGGCGTCGGGGGTATCCGCCTGGCCGATGCGTTCATAGCAGGCCAGCGCCTCTTCAAGGGCGCGGGCGGCTTCCGTCCACTGCCCGTCCCCGGCGAGGGCCGCGCCGTAATTGCCGAGCGAAAAGGCTGTTTCGGCATGGTCACCGAGGATTTCCTTACGGATGGCCACGGCTTCCCGGTGGTAGAGCACGCCTTGCGCCGTTTCGCCCCGTTCCTCGCAGATGCGCCCGAGATTGTTCAGGCAGGTGGAAACGCCGAAGCTGCGCCGTCCTTCTTGAGCTTCCCAGATACGCAGGGCCTTGTTCAGGTTGGCCTCCGCCGCGTCGTAGTCCTTGGCGGCGTACTGGTTGGAAGAGAGGTTGAGCAGGGCGTCGGCAAGGCGCACGTCATCCGGGGGAAGCTGTTCCTTGAGGATGTGCAGGGCCCGTGCGCCGAGTTCCACGGCCTCGGCCCGATCTCCGCGTTCGGAACGCAGGCGGGCCAGATTTTGGAGCGCGCCCGCCACATGAGGATGATCGGGGCCGAAAAGCTCTTCCAGCAGGCGCATGGACTCGCGGAAAAGCCCCTCGGCTTCCTCCAGCCGCCCCTGAGCGTGCAGGCAGCGCCCAAGTCCGTCGAGGACGAGGATGTTTCCGCCCGCCGGCAGATCGGGGTGGAGCAATGAGCGGTAGAGGCTTTCCGCTTCCGCGGCTTTTCCGTTGGAAAACAGGGTTCTGGCGTCGTTGAGGCGGCGCTGGAAGGCTTCATCGAGGCGCATGTATTTCCTCTGGGGTTGAGTCGGTCAAGAGTTGAAACGGTCGCAGGCCATGCAGCCGTTTTCCGTATGGTCTGCGACTCTAGGACATTTGCCCGCAAAACGCTAGCCGGGGCCTCGCTCTCCTTGAGGCGCCTGCTCAAAACCGCCTTTTTCCAAGGTCCGGCCGCAGGGGAAAAAGGACATCTTGACGGTGCGCGGCACCTCCGTCCTTTTCTCCCTGCGCCTTGCCGTTTGGAAAAAGGCGGCTTGCGGCTTGCGGCGTGTGTGGAGGCCTCAGCTCGACGTTCCGCTTTCCAGAATGGAAACAATGGAGAACAGCGTAAAGCAGATCGCCCCGAGCCCGACCATGACCCGGGCGGGGACCATGTAGGCGGGATCGGTCACCGCCGCCTCAAAGAGGAAGGCCGCGATGAAGAGGCAGATGAGGGCCGTCATGACCGGAATCAGGGGAATCCGATTGGCCAGCGGATAGGGATGCCGCCAGACGAGGGCGAGGAGCAGGACCTTGCTGAGGATGCTGTAGCAGACGATGCCGAGCCCGATGAGCACGAAGCCCGGCGCGACCGTCACGGGGCTGTAGTGGAAGAGGAGCAGATAGAGCCCCCAGAGAATGTCGATGGTGCCCATGATGATCACAAGCCACGGCCACAAGCGGCGGTCCGCCTCGCCGTAGGTGTTTTGAATCTGCCGGACCACGCTCGCCACCAGCGCCACAAGGCTGACGCACACAAGGCCGATGCCCGTCAGCACGTGCCCGGCCACGGTATGCGGCGCGGCCGCCGTGCGCAGGATGTCGAATCCCCACAGGATGGCGATGAGCGCGCAGATGATGGGGATGGCGAAAAGCAGGGCCACCATGCCGGAGGAGAAGCCGTTTTGCGGCCTTTTGCCCGGTCCGGCCTTGGAATTCTCGGGAATGAGGATGAATTTCGTTGAGGACAGGGCCACGGTGGACACGCAAGCGGCGATCAGCCCGAGGCCGAAGACCACATGCCCGGCTACGAAATGCTCGGCAGTGGTGCCGGAAGAGATGTAAACGAGCCCGCCGATGATGCCCGCCGCAGCCGCAGCATAGCCGATGGTCGGGAGGACCGTGCGGAAGGTGGGGGAATAGGTGTGGATGAGCTGGCGGATGATGGTCGCCGCCGTGGTGAACAGCGCCACGCAGATGATACTCAGGTAGAGCACGACATGCCCCGCCACGTAGGTATTGGCGTTGTCCCCCGAATCCCAGATGTACCAGCCGTAGGCGAGGCAGATGACGCCCATCGCCAGAGGAATGATGCGGAACAGCACGCTGATCCAGTAATTCATGATGGCCCCCTTTGGATAAGAAAGATATGAGGAAGCCAAGCATGGCTTTGTTTCAAATTCCATTATTGTTTGAATGGCTTAGAGAATGGTAAAAAAGAGGATGCGCTGCGGGGCGGGAAGTTTCGCCCGGAAGGGGCTGGTCATTTGCGCGTGGGCGCGGTAGAGCGTGGAACCATGATACGCTGGATTGAAACTCATGTGTCGTTGTCGGTGCGGGCGGGGCTCGCGCTTTTCGGGGCGGTGCTGCTGTGGAGCAGTTCCTTTATCGCGCTCAAGGTCGCGGTGGCGGCCTTTGATCCGATGGTCATGGTGTTCGGCCGCATGGTCAGTTCGCTGGCGGCGCTCGTGCTCCTGCGCTTCACCGTGTGGCGTCGTTCCGCCGCGCCTTTGCTGCTGGATCGGCGGGTGACGCGGCGGGAGTGGAAATACGTGATCCTGCTGGCCCTGTGCGAGCCGTGCTTCTACTTCGTCTTTGAAGGGCACGCGATGGTCTACACTACGGCTTCGCAGGCCGGGATGGTGGTCGCCGCACTTCCGCTGGCGGTCGTGGTCGCGGCGTGGCTGGCGCTGGGGGAACGCCCGCATCCCCGGGTATGGGCGGGCTTCGCGCTGGCCGTCATCGGCGTTGTCTGGCTCAGCGCCGGGGCGGAAGTCACGGAGAGCGCGCCCAATCCGGTCTTCGGCAATATTCTGGAAGCCCTCGCCATGCTCTGCGGGGCCTTTTACGTCATCTGCGCCAAACAGCTTTCCTCCCGCTGTTCGCCCGTCTTCATCACCGCCGTGCAGTCGGTGGTGGGTTTCTTCTTTTTTCTGCCGCTCCTCGCCTTGCCCATGATCCCCCTTCCCGATCATTTTCCCCTGCTGCCCACGCTGGCGGTCATCTATCTGGGGGTCGGAGTGACCATGCTGTCTTTCCTGCTCTATAATTTCGCCGTGCGCACGGTCCCGGCCTCGCGCACGGGCGCGTTTCTCAATCTGGTCCCCGTGCTGACCTTGTTGATGGGGATGGTTTGTCTGGGCGAGCGCCTGACGCCCGGCCAGTGGGCGGCGTCCGCGCTGGTACTCGGCGGCGTGGTGCTCAGTCAATGGAAGACGGGGAGGGCGACGGAAGCCGTGGATGGCGGCATGGAGAGGGGGAGCGTATGAGGGCGGGCTTGCCGGAACTTCTGGCCCCTGCCGGAGGACGGGAACAGTTTGAGGCGGCGCTGCTCTATGGGGCGGATGCCGTCTACATGGGCGGGCCCGAACTCAGCTTGCGTACGGCCTGTGAGGGCTTTTCGCCCGCGGAGCTTGTGGCCGCGGTCGGGGAGGCCCACGCGCGGGGCGTGCGGGTTTACTATTGCCTCAACGCCTTGCCCTACGACGCGCATCTGCCCGCCGTAGAGGAAGCGTTGGAGCGCCTTCCCGAGAGCGGGGTGGACGGCCTCATCGCCGCTGATCCGGGCGTGATCTGGCTGGCCCGCAGGCGTTGCCCCTCCGTGCCGCTGCACCTGTCCACGCAGGCTCATTCCGTCAATGCCGCCGCCGTCGCCTTCTGGCGCGAGGCCGGGATAGGCCGGGTGAATCTGGCGCGGGAGCTTGCTTTCAGGGACATGCGCGCGCTGGCGGGAGCATTCCCGGATATGGAATTCGAGGCGTTCGTGCACGGGGCCATGTGTCTGGCCCTGTCCGGCCATTGTCTGCTTTCGGCGTGGGTCAACGGGCGTCCGGCCAATCAGGGGCGCTGCACGCAGCCGTGCCGTTTCGACTACCGGGCCTTCGCGCTGGTGGTGGAGGAGCAAAAGCGCGCGGGCGAGCCTTTGTGGGAAGTTCGGCAGGGCGAGGCCTTCAGCGGTTTCTGGGCCCCGCAGGATTTGTGCCTGCTGCGCTACGTGGGCTGTCTTGCCGACAGCGGCATCGCCGCCCTGAAGCTGGAAGGCCGCACCAAGAGCGGCGGCTATGTGGCGCAGGTGACGGATGTCTACCGCACGGCCCTGAGCCGTCACGCGTCGCGGCGGGCGGGCACGGCGTCCTCGCCCGAATGGACCACCAGCGCGCTCCTTGAGGAGCTTTTCCAGACCTCCACCCGGCCCCTGTCCACAGGCTTTTTCCTGCCCCGCCGCCGCGTGGAGGCCCCGCGTGCGGGCTTTGCCGCGCGTCCCGTGGCGGCGCGTCTGATCGAACCGTTAAGGGGAGGCTGGAAAGTGCAGGTCCGCTCCGTGTGGCGGGCGGATCGGGAAGCCGCCGTGCTTCTTCCCGGCCTGCGCCGTCCGGCGCTGCGCCCCGGCGCGTATGGCCTTGAGAACCATCGGGGCGAGCGTACGGACATCCTCCATCCCGGCATGGAAGGCGCCTTGCGTTGCGAAATGGAAGGACTGCGGGCGGGGCTGTATATCCGGGCCTAGGCCCAGTCCTGATGAAACGCCTGCCGCAAAGCCCCGTTCCCCACTGGCCGTCTTATTAAGAGGAAAGGACATCGTGGCATGGCGCCTTCCCTGTCGTCCTCGCCCCTTGAATCGGCTTGTGGGGCGGCGTTTTCATGGGGCTCAGCCTGACTTGGCCGTTGCGCAGCCGTCAGCCTGATGCCCTTTCTCCGAGGGCCGGGCCCCATAGAAGACGGAGGGCGCAGCGCCTCCTTTTCCCTCGTTTTTGCCTCGTGCCTCTGGGAAAAGCGCCGTGGTGCCGGGCCTTAGGAAAGCTGATCCGGCGTTGCTTCGAGCCTGACCCACGTCAGTTCGTGCTTGTTGCATGAAAGGTGCATCACCCGCGATCCGGGAATGGCCGCGAACTTGGCCGCCGTGATGTGGTCGGTCTCGGCCTGAAACTTGAGGGTGCAGACGAAGTTCCGGCAGCTTCCGAGGGCGATCCAGCGCGTAATCACCTCATAGAGCCTGTCGGGGTAGCAGATCATGTCCGAGAAAAGCCAGTCCACGGCCCCGGCATGGCGGGGATCGAGGGCAAAGCCGCTGCCGATGCAGTGGGTCACGCCGGGCATGGCCTCCACCTGCGGCGCGAGGTGGGCCTTGTCGATGCTGAAGACCTGCGCTCCCAGCGACGCCAGAACCCATGTCCAGCCGCCGGGCGCGGAGCCGAGATCGAGGCAGAGATCGCCCGGCCCGGGCCGTTTGGGGAGCAGAGTGAAGGTTTCCCACAGTTTGAGATAGGCCCGGCTCGGCGGGTCGATTTTGTTTTCGTGGAAGCGGACTTCCCCGTCAGGAAAGGGCGAGGAGCAGCGTGCCGAGGCAAGGATGAGGCCCGGTTCCCAGAGGGTCCACGAGCCCAGCGGGGCGGTGGGGGCGGGGTCGCCGAAGCGGAGGGGCTTTTCCGAAACGTGGGGGAGCTTTTCCTGAATGAGCGCGGCCCGGCGGTGGTGCTCCTCGGAATGCAGATGCCAGTTGCGCTGGATGGCCGAGAGCTTGCGCGCCCCGTCCCCGATGGATTCGATGGGGATGAAGACGGGGGATTCCCAAATGTTTTGGGCCCATGCGACGCGCCGGGGCAGGCCGCGCGCCAGCACGAGCCGTCCGCGGACCTCCAGCGCGTCGTCGCCGAGTTCGGCAAGCAGATCGTCAAGAAATCCTTTTGCGGCCAGATACGCGGTAAAAGGAGAGGGAAACGGGGAGGAACTTCCAGAAACGTCGGCGGCGGAGGATAATTTTTTCATAAATGGAAGGAATGTCCCCTCCGGGACAAAATCGGCTGAAATGTTTATGCCTTGCAAAGGCGATGCCGAGTCCCTATACTCCAGTCTCCGTTTATTCTCAATCGCCGGTTTGGATTCCACGGCAGACAAAAGGAAGCATCACATGCCTCATAAAGGCCCGCACATATCCATTGCACCCGATTTCGTCGTCAATCGTATCCTGCGCATCAATCTTGAAGATTTCGCCGAGTGGCCCGAATCTGTCCGCCGCCTTGCCATCGAGATCGCGGAAGAGCTCTTTTTGGCCGCCTACAATCCTTTTGTGGACCCGGCTACGGTGAAGGCCAGCGTCAAGGAGCGCTTTGATCGCGAGGTTTTTGCGCTGGCCCACCACTACGCCAACACCATCGGGGAGGGCATTACCCTCTTCTGGAGCGGCTATGAGGCCGAGGCCGCCTTCCGCAAGGAGCTTGTGCAGCGCCTTGGCGCCTTCCTGCCGCCGGACGCCATCGTCACGCGGCCCAGCGCGCTTGTGGCCTGTGCCACCGACGCCACCGACTTGCGCATGGAACTGCCGCTGATGGTGGTGGAGCCCGCCAACGCCGAACAGATAAGCGAACTGGTCAAGCTGGCCAACGAATTAAAGTTCGCCCTCATTCCCCGAGGCGGGGCCTCCGGGCTTACCGGCGGTTCCGTCCCCATGCGCCGGCGCTCGGTCATCGTGCGCACCACGCGCTTTACCAAAATCTCCTCGGTGGACCGGGACAACATGTGCGTCACGCTGGACGCCGGGGTCATCACCCAGACGGCCATCGACGCCGTCTCCCGGGAGGGCTTCCTCTTTACCGTGGACCCGGCCTCGAAGACGGCTTCGACCATCGGCGGCAACGTGGCGGAAAATTCGGGCGGCCCCTTCGCCTTTGAATACGGGACCACGCTCGACAACCTGCTCTCGTGGCGCATGGTCACTCCGACCGGGGAGATCATCACCATCGAGCGCAAGGATCACCCGCGTCACAAGATTCTTCCCGAAGAGGTGGCGGTTTTCGAGGTCAAGGACCTCAGCGGCGGCGTGCGCAGCGTGGTGGAGCTGCACGGCTCGGAAATCCGGCTCCCCGGCCTCGGCAAGGACGTCACCAACAAGGCGCTCGGCGGTTTGCCCGGTATGCAGAAGGAAGGCGTGGACGGCATCATCACCGACGCCACCTTCATCGTGCACAAGAAGCCCGCGCACTCGCGGGTGATGGTGCTGGAATTCTATGGCCGCTCCATGCATCAGGCCGCGGTGGTCATCGGCCAGATCGTGGGCCTGCGCGACCGCATCCGGCAGGATGGCGACTACGCCCGGCTTTCCGCGCTGGAAGAATTCAACGCCAAATACGTGCGCGCCATCGACTATCAGAAAAAATCCTCCAAGTACGAAGGGTTGCCCATATCGGTCATCATCCTTCAGGTGGACGGCGATGAGCCCTATCTGCTGGAGAAATGCGTACAGGAAATCTCGGCCATCGTAGACGCGGAAGAAAACGTCGACCTGTTTCTTGCCAGGGACGAGAAGGAAGCCGAGCTTTTCTGGGAGGATCGCCACCGCCTGTCCGCCATTGCCCGCCGTACCTCCGGCTTCAAGATCAACGAGGACGTGGTCATCCCCATGCAGCGCATCCCGGATTTCGCGCTCTTTCTGGAGCAGCTCAATCTTGAATGCGCGGCGATGGCCTACCGCAAGGCATTGCAGGAACTGGGGCGTTTGCCCGGCATGGCGCTGGAGGACCGCGATCTCAACCGCGAATTCGTCAACGTGACCCGCGTGGCGCAGGGCGGGGTTCCTTCCTCCGAGCTGTCCGACGAAGAGATGGAAGCCCGCGCCGTGGAGTTCCTTCGCCTCATGGCGGAACGCTACGACCGTCTCGCTTCCAAGATCAAGAAGATCAGCGACGACATGCTGGCCGGGCGCGTCGTGGTCGCCAGCCACATGCACGCGGGCGACGGTAACTGCCACGTCAACATCCCGGTCAACTCCAACGACCTGCACATGCTGGAGATCGCCGAGGAAGCCGCCATGCGCGTCATGGCCGAGGCGCAGGAGATGGGGGGCGCGGTCTCGGGCGAGCACGGCATCGGCATCACCAAGATCGCCTTCCTCGGCAAGGACAAGATGGACGCCATCCGGGAGTTCAAGCAGCGCGTCGATCCCCGCGACGTCTTCAACCCCGCCAAGCTCACGCAGCGCGAGCTTCCCGTGCGGCCCTTCACCTTCTCCTTCAACCGTTTGATTGAGGACATCAGTCAGAGCGGCCTGCCCGACAAGGAGCGGCTCATCCACCTGCTGGCCTCGGTGCAGATGTGCACCCGCTGCGGCAAGTGCAAGCAGGTCTGCCCCATGATGTACCCGGAATGTTCCTATCATTTCCACCCGCGCAACAAGAACATGGTGCTCGGGGCCATCATCGAGGCGATCTACTATTCGCAGATCAACAAGGGCAAGCCCGATCCCTCCATTCTGGCGGAACTGCGGGCCATGATGGAGCATTGTACGGGCTGCGGTCGCTGCACGTCGGTCTGTCCGGTGAAAATCCCCTCCGCCGACGTGGCCCTGCAACTGCGCGCTTTTCTGGAAGAGGAAGGCGCGGGCGGCCACCCGCTCAAGACGCGGGTGCTCGACTGGCTGGTAAAAGACCCTTCGCACCGTATCCCGCAGGCGGTCAAGGCCGCGGCCTTCGGCCAGCGGATGCAGAACCGGATCATCGGCGTGGTCCCGCACCCCATCCGCAAGCGCCTCTACAACCCGCTTTTTTCTGACAAGGGGCCGGAGCCCGGCTACCGGAACCTTTATGAGGCCCTGCATCTGGAACGCGGCAACGTTTTCCTCGCCGCGCACCATGCCGCGGCCCCGGAGAACAGCGAACTGCGCGAAGCGGTGCTCTATTTCCCCGGTTGCGGCGGAAGCCTGCTTTCCCGTTCCATCGGCCTCTCGGCTTTGGGCCTGTTGCTGCGGACGGGCGTCGCTGTTATCCTCCCCGAAAGCCATTTGTGCTGCGGCTACCCGCTGCTCTCGTCCGGTGCCGACGGCCAGTTTGCGGAGAACATGGCCAAAAACCGCGAGCGCTTGAGCGAATGCCTGCGCAAGGCTACGCAACAGGGCTTCCGCGTGACGCATATCATCACGGCCTGCGGTTCCTGCCGCGAGGGTATCGAGCGCCTTGAGCCCGCTTCGCTTATGGGAGAAGGGACGGAACTGGTCCATCTGGACGTCATGCAATTCGTGCAGGAGCGTTTGCAGGGCAACCCCGAGCTTTTCAAGGGCAAGGTGCTCTATCATGCCTCCTGTCACCCGGAATGGGTGGGCGTCCACAAGGTCAAGGGCATCAAGAAGCAGTCCGCCGCCATCGCCAAACTGAGCGGGGCCGTCGTAGAGGTTTCCCCCGGCTGCTGCGGCGAATCGGGCATGGGCGCCATCGCCTCGCCGCTGGTCTACAATACTCTGCGCAAGCGCAAGATGGGCCTTCTCGCCGAGGCTTTGGAGGATTATCCGGCGCAGACGCCCGTGCTCGTGGGATGTCCCTCCTGCAAGGTGGGCATCACCCGCAGCCTTATGGGGCTGCATTCCCGCCGCCCCGTCTTGCATACCGTGGAATGGATTGCTACCTTGCTCTTCCGCGAGAAGTGGGGGGAGAAATGGATTCGCGTTTTCCGGCGGAGGATCGCGCCCCGTGCGGACGCGCAGGGCGTGCGCACCGTCGATTTCGACGAGTAGCCCACCTTTTGAGAACGGCCGCCATGTCCGCGGGACGGGCCGCTTTACGCTGACTTGAAACAAGGAGTGCCTTACACATGCCAACCACGATCCTGCACAAGGAATCGTTGATTCCCGGTCGAACGAGTAAACTGGTGCTGGAAGCGCCCCACATCGCCGCTACGGCCAAACCGGGGCACTTCGTCATGTTGCGCGTCAACGAACACGGCGAACGTTTTCCGCTCACCATTGCCGATACCGATCCCGACAAGGGGACCATCACCATCGTCTATCTTGTCATGGGCAAGTCGACGATGATGCTGGAGGCCCTTTCCGAGGGCGACGCGATCCTCGACGTGGCCGGGCCGCTCGGCAAGGCTACCCATATCGTGAAAGGTGACCGCGTCATCTGCGTGGGCGGCGGGACCGGCATCGCGGCCATGCACCACATCGCCAAGGGCCACCACAAGGCGGGCAACTACGTCATCGCCGTCATCGGCGCCCGCAACAAGGATTTGCTGCTCTTTGAAAACGAGCTCAAATCTTTTTGCGACGAAGTGCTCATTTCCACCGACGACGGCAGCTACGGGCACAAGGGCTTTGTGACCGAACTCCTGAAGGAACGTCTGGAAAGCGACAAAAAGGTTCAGGAAGTCGTCGCCGTCGGGCCCGTTCCCATGATGCAGGCCGTGGCGGAAGTGACCCGGCCTTTTGGCGTCGCCACCACCGTCAGCCTCAACTCGCTCATGGTGGACGGCATCGGGATGTGCGGCGCGTGCCGTGTCACGGTGGGCGGTGAAACGAAATTCACCTGCGTGGACGGCCCGGAATTTGACGGCCACAAGGTCGATTTCGCCGAACTGCGCCAGCGTCTGTCCGCGTTCCGCTCGCAGGAGAAGGACTCCATCGAACATCACCAGCACAGGTGTACCTGCCATGACCAACACTGAGAACAAGAAACCCGCCAAGACGCCCCGCGTCGCCATGCCCTGCCAGCCCGCCGACGTGCGCGCGCGTAATTTCAAGGAAGTTGCCCTCGGCTATTCGCTTGAACAGGCGCAGCTCGAAGCGAGCCGCTGTCTTCAGTGCAAGAATCCGCGCTGCCGTCAGGGCTGTCCCGTCGAAGTCCGCATCCCCGAATTCATCGCGCAGGTGGTGAAGGGCGATCTTGCCGAAGCCTACCGTATCCTCAAGAGCACCAACAGCCTGCCCGCCGTGTGCGGCCGCGTCTGCCCGCAGGAAAACCAGTGCGAGGGCAAGTGTATCCTCGGCGTGAAGGGCGAGCCCGTGGCCATCGGTCGTCTTGAACGTTTTGTGGCCGACAACGCCATGAAGAATCCCTGCGTGGGGCTGACCGAAAACGACACCTGCGCGATCACCAATCCTGACCTCAAGGTCGCCTGTATTGGTTCCGGCCCTTCGTCCATCACCGTGGCGGGCTATCTGGCGGCGCGCGGCATCAAGGTAACGGTTTTTGAAGCCCTGCATGAGCCGGGCGGGGTGCTCATTTACGGCATCCCCGCGTTCCGTTTGCCCAAGGATGTGGTGGCCGCGGAACTGGACGGCCTGCGTCACAACAACGTGGAATTCCGCACCAACTGGGTCGGTGGCCGTACCATCTCGGTGCAGCAGCTTTTTGATGAGGGTTACAAGGCCGTCTTCATCGGCGTCGGAGCCGGGCTGCCGCAGTTCCTCGGCGTGCCCGGGGAAAACCTGATCGGCGTCTTTTCCGCCAACGAGTACCTGACCCGCGTCAACCTTGGCCGCGCCTACGATTTCCCCAACTATGACACGCCCTGCTATCCCGGCAAGCACGTGACGGTTTTCGGGGCCGGGAACGTGGCGATGGACGCCGCGCGTACCGCCTTGCGTCTTGGTGCTGAAAGCTCGACGATCATCTATCGCCGTTCGCGTGCCGAAATGCCCGCCCGCCATGAAGAAATCGAACACGCCGAGGAAGAGGGCGTGAAGCTGATGGAACTGGTGGCCCCGGTGCGCTTCAATGCCAATGAAAACGGCGTATTGGGCTCCGTGACCTTGCAGCGTATGGAACTCGGCGAGCCGGACGCCTCGGGCCGTCGTCGTCCCGTGCCCATTGAAGGTGAGGTTTTCGAGCATGTGACCGATCTCGCTGTCGTCGCGGTGGGCACGCGCTCCAACCCCATTTTGCTGGAAGCTACGGAAGGGCTGGAGCTTAACAAGCGCGGCTACATCGTCGTCAATGAGGAGACGGGTGAGACGTCCATTCCCAACGTCTTTGCCGGCGGTGACATCGTCACCGGCGCGGCGACCGTCATTCTGGCGATGGGTGCCGGACGCCGGGCGGCACAGGAAATCGCCAACAGGCTGCTGGGCTGATTGGTAGCAACTACGGTTTGAGACAAAAGGGGAGGGCGTTGCCTTCCCCTTTTTTGCGGCCTGTTGCGCCCAGCGTGTCGCGCGGAGGATAGCGCTTCAAAGGCGGATTCCTCTTTCGGGTGGGCAAAGGCTACGGAGAGTTACCGGGCCACAACACCTTTGGAAAACGCGAAATGAAATCGTATAGCGCTTTTCTGAACATATTTTATTTTTTTTCAGTCTGTTAAGGCGTGAAGCCGCAAGAAGTTCTTTCATCCTTTCCGCTTTTGTTATGAGGAAAAGCCTTTCTGTTTTTCGTGGGGAGAGCTGTAGAAAAGGACACAATGAAGCCGCTCCGTTATGCTTTCCCGTATGCTTTGGTTGTCTGGATACCTCTCTGGGGTGAGGGGAGGGTGGGTGAAAAAAGTCCGTGTTTACTTGACAATGAATTTCAATATTAGTATAAAAATAACGAGCCCAGACGCGGATCGCTAACGCGTAAAGGGCTTCTTCATCCCGTGGCGACACAAAGGAAGGAATATATGGACGTTCAGTTGATTATTGTGGGAGCTATCGTTGTTGGCGCGCTTGCGTATATGATCCATCGCATGAAGAAGGCGCGGCAGGGCCAGTGCTCTTGCGGCTGCGGCGGCTGCAACAAGGGATGCCGCCCCAAGGGGGTCTAGCTTCGCTCCTCTCTCCTCGGGGTAGTATAAGAAAGGGGTAGAGATGGCGGAAAACCGTTTTCTCGCCACAAAACGGGGTAATATCCAGACAATACAGATTGTATCTGACGGATTTTGCGGGAGAACTGGCGGCCTATCCACAGATACCACCGTTCCAGAACATGAGCAGGGAGAGACGTCGGAAAGAAACGATCTGGAACAAGTCGGCCCGTTTGCTTTCGGGCGAGAGCATCAGTTCGTCTTTTTCGTCGTTGAAACCCACTTGGCAGGCGCTGCCGCTAAAGGCGGGCTCGCGCATCTCACCACTGCGGACCGGCAACTGTTCGCTGTCCGGCCCTTCCTTCATTATGGAGTGTAGTCCCTTACGAAAGGGTGATTTTGCAGGAAAAATACGAAACCGTTCTTTAACGGCCTGTGGGCAATCACGACTTCATTTCACAGAAAGAAAGCCCCGTATCGCTTGATACGGGGCTTTCTTTCAGCGTTGCGCTCCGGCAGCTTCCAGCCGGTCGGTAATTGTATTTTTGATCCATTTGGCATCGAACCAATCGAGGGGTTGTACCTGTATGCCGTGCATAAGTATACCGAAATGCAGATGATCACCGCCCGCCAATCCGGTTGTCCCGGTAAGGCCGATGACGTCGTCCTTTTTAACTGTGGCCCCGACGCTCGTATGGATTTCGCTCATATGCGAATAGAGGGATTGCAGACCGAGTCCGTGGTCGATGATGACCAGATTGCCGAAGATGCCCAAGGGTTCGGCAAAGACGACCTTGCCGTCGTTGGCGGCGGGGACGGGAGCGTGCGCTACGGAAGCGAGGTCCTGGCCCATGTGGGTCTGTTCGTCGATTTTGACCCCGTTATGCATGTAGGTACGCTGATCCCCGAAGCTGGCCTTGGAAGCCGAGCGGGGAAGGCGCTTGAAAGCGCCGCTCCACAGCATGGTGGGTGCGGTCTGTTTGCCGATTTCCAGCAGTTTCCGCTCATTGGCGATACGCACTTCATTGTTGATGCGGACATAGCGCTCAAGGTTGCTGGCGTCGTCGGGAATAAGCTCCTTGAAGACATCTTCCTTGGCGTCAAGGAAACGGTCGCTGATATTGAGCGTATCCTTGCGGTAGGCCCGTTCGCCCGCGTTGACCAGCACCCGGTTGCGGGATTCGTTCCCGGCCAGATCGCGAGTGATCAATTCAGGGGAAAACGCGCCTTTGGGCGTGTCGAGCGGGAAGGGGAAGAAGCAGTAATACACGCCGTTGGGCTGGAGAAAGGCCGGGAAGAACGAATCGCCGAGCTTGACCCCGGTCATGGCGGCATCTTCGGAAACCGTGTAGGCGATGGCCGTCACGCTCCCCCGCCGCAGCGCCGGGACCGTACTTTTGATACGCACCTTGGGCGGTTGGGTGTCGAGCTGCATGTTCCACTTGCGCGTCGTGCCGTTGCCTTTGCCAAAGCTCATGAGGGAGTCGTCCCGGGCCGTAATCTCAAGCTCAAAGGCCCCGTCACGCAGCCCCGCGTTCTTGAGGTTGAAAGACGCCTTTTGCGTTGGGGCAACGGGATTGAACACCGTATCGAGGATGACCAGAGACTGGTTGTTGCGGTGGACGGTCACCGTGACGGAACGGACGCCCGATTTGGGATCGGAGAGTGTGAGTTCAATATTCTGATTGGGGGAAATCCTCCCCGTATCCGGCACCATGACGATGTCGGGGCCGTCAAGGTCGTCGAGGAAGAGGTATATCCCGAAACCGAGTACGGCCAGAAGAAGCGTCACGAAACCATAACTGAAGGTATTTCGGATGATGCGACCCATATGTGCTATCCTTGATCAAACTGCTGGAGATGCCCGTTTTCCGATAAGGAGGTTCAGGCGTCGTGCAGCAGGGCGATGGCGAGACGGAGAAAATCCGCCTCGGTGATGATGCCCACAAGTTTCCGGTCGTCGTCGAGCACGGGAAGGCAGCCGTACTTGTGGCGGTATAAGGTTTCCGCCGCCTCGCGCAGCAGCGTGTTGGGCGAAACGGTGCGGACGTCCGTCTGCATGATTTCGCCGACCATGATCGAAGATTCGATCTCTTCCTGCTCCTCTTGGCCGATACCCGCAAGGTGGGACACGGCGTAACCGAGCAGATCACGGTGCGTGAGCAGCCCCATGAAGCGGTTGTCCTCCCCTGTCACGGGGATATGCCGTATCTTGGCGAGCTGCATGAGGGCGCGCACATCCTGCAACGTGTCGGTCCGCTGGAGGGTGAAAACCTTGGACGTCATGAGATCACTGACATAAATCATATTGATTCTCCATGAAAAAGGGCAGCATGGGCCGGAATGCCGGCGAAGACGGGGACAGAGCCATGCGCGCGGAGCCGGGACACGGGGCGCTTGCATTCTTGCGCAAGACGGTCATACCGTATAAAGGCATTTTTGCACACGGAAAGCGTCTAGGCAAGGGGCGTCCTCACCGAAATCGGAGAGCCCGGCGACGCCCGGCGGGGCTTTCCCCGCTTTTCCTCGTTCGTATCGGATGCTTCATGACACCACAGCGCAGCGGACAATACCGAAATTTCGCGGACTACAAGCGTCAGCGCGCACGCATGGCGCGGCAGCTCGAAGAGCGCGGCATCAGCGACGAGGCCGTCCTTGCCGCCATGCGCGCCGTGCAGCGCCATCTTTTCGTGCCCGAGGCCCTGCAATCGAGGGCCTATGAGGATCATCCCCTCCCCATCGGCTTTGGACAGACCATTTCACAGCCGGCGGTCGTCGCCTTCATGACGCAGGTGCTGGAAACGCGGCCTGACATGCGCGTGCTTGAAATCGGCACGGGATCGGGCTACCAGACCGCTGTCCTTGCGGCGATGGGCCTGCGGGTGTTCACGGTGGAACGGGTGGAGGAGCTGCACGCGGCGGCGCGCGAGCTTTTCGCCGCGCTGGGCGTGGAGGGCGTGCGCATGAAGCTGGGTGACGGCACGCTGGGGTGGAAGGATCAGGCCCCCTTCGACCGTATCATCGTTACGGCGGGGGGACCGGCTTTGCCGCATCCGCTCGTGGAGCAATTGGCCGATCCCGGTATTATGGTCATCCCCGTCGGCAAGAAGCGCGCCCAGCGCCTGCTCAGAATATCCAAGCGCGACGGACGGGTCACGGCGCGCGCTCTGGGAGACGTGGCCTTTGTGGACCTTGTGGGGGATCATGGCTGGTAGGTTTCTTTTCCCCGGTTTCATGGCCCCGGACGCTGGCGGAGCCGAGCGCATCGCCTCGTCTGTCAGCGTCTTGATTGCAGGGCCCCACACGCTGGGGAGCCTTGAGCGGAAACCTTGCCGCCCGAGGACGTGCGGGCGTAGTCCTTGCTACGCCGGAAGAGAGCGGGAGGCCGATACGCCGCCTTGCTCCTCCTGCGCCCGAGAAGGAGCGGCGCGGGCCGGTTCAGCCGGTTTGAGGGGAAAGTCCGCCCTTTGCCTTTCAGGGACGTTGTGATATAGGTACCGAACACTTGTCGCCAAAGCGGGTAATCGTATGTTTAACTTGGCAAATCAGCTCACGCTGGCCCGGATTTTCTTCGTCGTCCCCATCGTTCTTCTCCTCTATTTCCCGGGGAGGCTGACCTGTTTTCTGGCGGCGCTCCTGTTCGGCATCGCCTCTCTGACCGATTTTCTGGACGGCCATATCGCCCGCAAGAGCAATATGGTCACGAGCTTCGGAAAGTTTCTCGATCCGCTGGCCGACAAGCTGCTGATCTGCTCCATCCTGATCATGTTCGTGGAACTGAGCTGGATTCCGGCGTGGGTTACGATCATCATCATCGTCCGCGAGCTGGCCGTCACCGGGCTGCGCGCTATGGCCGCCGACGAGGGCGTGGTCATCGCCGCGGACAAATACGGCAAGATCAAGACGGTCATGCAGATCGTCGCCATCATTCCGCTCCTCCTGCATTACCCCCTCTTCGGCATCAATCTGCACCTTATCGGCAACTTTCTCCTTTACATTGCCCTTGCGCTCACGGTATTTTCCGGATTGAACTATTTCTATCGTTTCTATGGGGTCTGGCGGGAGAGCGATCGCAACGTATGATAAACGCACGTACCACGGCACCGTCTTCCGGCGCGACGCTTTGGAAGATGGTCATTCTGCTCATCGCGCTTATCGTCAATGCGATTTTGTTTTCCCGTCTCGTATGGGGGCCGCAAAGCCTCGTGTCCTACCGGGAACTTGCGTCGCAGCACGCCGAGCTTGTCAGGGAACGCGACCGTTTCGACGCCGTCAATGCGGGCCTCAGCCGGGAAATACGGCTCTTGCAGTCCGATGAGAAATACGTGGAGAAAATGATCCGGCAGCGACTGAATTTCGTGCGCGACAACGAAATCCTTTATCTTTTTACGGAAGACGCGCCTACGCGGGGAGCCGTGCCTCATGATGGAAAAAATTGAATGGTATCAGGAAGTCCTCAAGCTGGACCCTGACTCCAAAGTTTTTTTTCCGCTGGCGAAGCTCTTGCGGGAATCGCAGCAACCGGAAAAGGCCATTGACGTGTTGCGGGCGGGCCTGGAGCGAGCCTCGGTTTATCTTGAGGCCAGGCTCCTGCTCATCCAGCTTTTGTTTGAGTCCTCCCGCAAGGAGGAGTGCGCCGCCGAGCTTTCCGCCGTGACCGCCTCGCTGGAGGCGTATCCGGCGTTTTGGGAAGTCTGGGCGGAAAACGTCGCCCCGCGCAACAGGGACCTCGCGCTGGCCATACGGCTCATGGCGTCCACCATCCGGCATCCCGAGCGTTCCCTCAGCCTCATTCTGGAAAGCGGGCTTGGAATCCTTGAGGACGTGCGGCGGACTTTTTCCGGGACGCAGCCTCCGCCCCCTTCTGTTTCCGCAGAGGGAGAGACGTATTCCTCTTCGGTTGAGGAGGACGCCCCTTCCCTCCCCATCCCCGATATCCTCCCTTGCGGCGCCGTGCGGGAAAGGGCCGGAGACGACGGTCTTGCTGCTCTGGCTCGGCCAGAAGCGGAGGAAACATTCCCCCCCTGTGCCGATGAAGAGCCCACGGAGGAAACTTCCGAAGAGGCTGAGCCCACCTTGCGTACCCGTTCCATGGCCGATGTGTTGGCAGAGCAGGGTGATGTGGCGGGCGCTCTGGAAATTTATCAGGAGTTGGAGGCGGCCGCCCCCACGCCCGAGGAAGCCCGTGAGCTTCATGACAGCGTGGTCACGCTGGCGTCCCGCATCGCCCGGAACGGCGGCGAGGGGGCGGAAAACCCGGGCGAGGATGGGACAGGGCCTTTTTTTGTGGACAGAGGGGAACCTAGGCATCTGATGGCCCTTCTCGAATCGCTGGCGGATCGCCTTGAAGCACGGGCGCGCGCCTAGTACGCCTGTTTACCTTTGGAGACTTGCGTGTCTTTGCAGAATTCTCTTGTCACGACGGCCCTGATCGGCTCCTTGGTTTTTCTCGGAGGCTGCTCCACATGGGACAGCACATGGAAGACGACCAAGGCCTTGTATGGCGAATACCTCAATCCTCCGGCCAAGATAAACTATGAAGACAAGGGCGTCCTCAACGACGCCGAAACGCGGCTCGCCTCCCGTATGGTGGGCATCGACATCCAGCTTGAGGAACTTGAGCGCTATCTGCAAAACGCGGACAGGCCCCCGACGGGCGAATCCGTGGCCGTGCTTTTTCAGCGCTTCCCGTGGCTGTCCGGCCTCGCCGCCGTGGACGTCAGCGGCGAAGTGCTGGCGCAGGAGCCTCCCATGCCCATGAAGGAGCTGGATTTCCCGAAGATGCTGGAGCAGACCTCGCGCGTCGGTCTGCGCGGCGTGCGCGGCCTTGTGGAGGATACCCCCCTCGGCGCGGAGGTGCTGGCGGCCATCCCCATTTATTCTAATGCGGATTTAATGGGTTTGCTCGTCGCGCATTTTGACATGAGGGCTTTGCTCACCTATACCAGCGGTGCCGAGGACCTGGTCGTTTTTGCGCCGCAGGGTATTTTGTGGCCGGGCCGCTTTGCGGTGGACGCCACGCCGCTCGTAGGGCAGGATTGGGCGGAGATAACGAAAGGGGCGACGCAGGGGACCGTTTCCAACCAGAACGGTTCGTTCATCTGGATTGCGCGTTTCCTCGGCACACAGCCGATTATCTTCGCGACGCCTGCCGAAGGCTCGTTCCCGGAGAACCCCGATCAGCTGGCCGCGCTTTCGCATCCTTCCAGCTTCGGGGCCGGAGGCCTTACTGCGCCTGTGACGGAATCGCAGGTCATGGAAGGCGGGGATTCCAGCCTGCTGACCGCGCCGCTTCCGCCTTTGCGCGGTCTGGGGATGCAGGAATCCGGCATTTCGGAGTAGGTTCTTCGTAGCGTCCAGAGGCGCGTTTCCTTTTACTGATCGTTCACAGGACCCATAAGGAGGGCTCATGTCTTCTGAAATCACCGTCACCGAACATTTGCTGCTGCAACAGCAGAGAGCGCCGCAGGCGACGGGCCATTTTACCGCGTTGTTCCACGATCTCGTCCTTTCCGCCAAAATCATCGCCCGCAGCGTGAACAAGGCGGGGCTGCTCGACGTTCTGGGCGGCACCGGGGACATCAACGTTCAGGGTGAAAACGTCCAGAAGCTTGACGACTTCGCCAACCGGGTGCTGCTTTACCGCATGGAACGCTCCGGCGTCCTGTGCGCCATCGCCTCGGAAGAAAACGCCGAGCTGGTCCGCGTGTCCGCAGCCTTCCCCCGCGGCGACTACATGCTCATCTTTGACCCGCTGGACGGTTCCTCCAATATCGACGTGAACATCAACGTCGGCACCATCTTTTCTATCCTGCGCCGCAAACCCGGGCGTACGGGCGAAGTTGAGCTTGATGAAATCCTCCAGCCGGGTTCCGAACAGGTGGCGGCCGGCTACTTCCTCTACGGAACCTCGACCATGCTCGTGTACACCACCGGGCAGGGCGTGCACGGCTTCACCCTCGATCCCAGCGTGGGCGAATTTTTGCTTTCCCATCCCGACATCCGCATCCCCGAAACCGGGAAAATCTATTCCGTCAACGAGGGCAACTGGAACCATTGGGACGAGAAGGCGCGCGCGGCCGTCGACTATTTCAAGCATCCCGATGATCCCGACGCCAACCCCTGTTCGGCCCGCTACGTCGGTTCTCTGGTCGCGGACTTTCACCGGACCCTGCTCTACGGCGGCGTGTACATGTATCCGCCGGACAGCCGCAAGGGGAAAAGCCGGGGCAAGCTGCGCTATCTCTGCGAAGCCTCGCCTCTCGCTTTCGTGGCCGAGAACGCGGGCGGCGCGGCGAGCGACGGCGTGAACCGCATCCTCGACATCACGCCCTCCACCTTGCATGAACGGGTGCCGTTGTTCATCGGCTCCCGCAAGGATGTGGAAGCGATCAACGCCATTTACAAGAAATAGAGGCTCCAACGCCCCCTTGAGGGGCATGGGCTTTGGAACGATCGACCGATGCGGCGGGGCTGCGCCCGGTAAAGGTCGATCGTTCGTTTTCAGGACTGTTTTCGGGATTGATGGGACTCCATGCTTTGCCTCGGTATTGAAACCTCATGTGACGAAACGGCGCTGGCGCTGGTCCGGGACGGGCGTTGCGTCGAATCCGTGCTGGCTACGCAAATGGACGTGCACGCCCTTTTCGGAGGCGTCGTGCCGGAGCTGGCGTCGCGGGAACACTACCGTTTCCTCGGTGCCTTGTACGATGAGCTTATGCGTCGGAGCGCCCTGTCGCTGGACGCTGTCGACGTCATCGCGGTGACCCGGGGGCCGGGGCTGCTCGGGGCCTTGCTCGTAGGGGCGGCCTTTGCCAAGGGATTGGCGCTGGCGGCCAACAAGCCGCTTGTGGCGGTCAACCATCTCCACGCCCACTTGCTGGCCGTGGGGCTGGAGCAGCCCTTGCACTACCCCTTGCTGGGCCTGCTGGTTTCGGGCGGGCATACGCATATCTACCGGATCGACGCACCGGACGCCCTGCGTCTTCTGGGGCGCACGCTGGACGACGCCGCGGGGGAGGCCTGCGACAAGTTCGCCAAGATGCTGGGCCTGCCCTACCCGGGCGGCGTCCTGCTGGACAGGCTCGCGCAGCGGGGAACGCCCGATCCCCATCTTTTCCCCCGCCCCTATACGCACACCGAGACACTGGATTTCAGTTTCAGCGGCCTGAAGACGGCGGCGCTGACCTACCTGCGCGCCCATCCCGGGCTCATGGAAGAGGGGAAGCGCGTGCGCGAGGCCGGGACCGATGCGGCTTCCCCGTCCCTGTGCGACGTCTGCGCTTCCTATATGCTGGCCGTAGCGGAAACGCTGAGCCTCAAAATGGAACGGGCTCTGAACCTTCCCGAAAACCGCGATGTTACGTCCATCGCCGTGGCGGGCGGGGTGGCGGCGAATACGCAGGTACGGGCCGCCATGCAGCGCCTTGCGGACAAAACGGGCAAGCCGCTTTTGTTGCCCTCGCGCTTTCTCTGCACGGACAACGCCGTAATGGTCGCCTATACCGGCGCTCTTTTGGCCGAACGGGGCTGGGGGCATGGCCTGCCGTTTTCCTCCGTCCCTCGGGGGCAGCGTCTTCCCGATGATCTGGGCGCGCTGCGGGCTCCCATGCCCAAGGGGGACGCTTGAGCCCTTTTTCCCATAGTGTGAATCTTTTCCATACCATCTTGACACCCCACTATCTCACATCTACAATTGCTACGTTGGAGGCACTCCCCTTTGTGGCCCAAGTGTCCCGGTTTGTTTGTTAACAAGCAACCTTTCGAAGGAGTCGGTAATGGCTACCCAAGTGAATGATTCTAACTTTGATGCCGTTGTCTTGCAGTCTCAATTGCCCGTTCTGGTTGATTTTTGGGCTCCGTGGTGCGGACCCTGCCGCGCCATCGGCCCCATCATCGACGAACTGGCGAACGAATATGAAGGAAAGCTCTCCGTTGTGAAGCTCAATGTGGACGAAAGCCCCTCCACGCCCGGCAAATACGGCATTCGCGCCATTCCTACGCTTATCCTCTTCAAGAACGGTGAAGTCGTCGAGCAGGTGACGGGCGCGGTTTCCAAGTCGAGCATCACCACCATGATCGAACAGAAGGCCTTGGCATGAAACTCTACGACGCTATCGTCGTAGGCGGGGGCCCTGCGGGGCTCACCGCCGTCCTTTATCTGTGTCGTTCGGGGCTTTCCGTGGCGCAGGTAGAGATGCTGGCGCCGGGGGGACAAATCCTCAAGACGGAAAGCATAGAAAACTATCCCGGCTTCCCGCAGGGGGTCAAAGGGTGGGAGCTTGCCGATACGTTCGCCGCGCATCTTGCCGAGTATCCTTTTGACCGTTATAATGATGCGGTCCTGAAAATGGAACAAAGCGCCCACGGCTGGACGTTGAGCATCGGGAAGGACACGATTGAAGGGAAAACCGTCGTGATTTGTTCCGGTGCCAATCCCCGTCCTCTGGGGGTGCCCCGGGAAGTTCAGCTCACGGGGCGGGGCGTGTCCTATTGCGCCCTCTGCGACGGCAATTTCTTCCGCGATCAGGTGGTGGCCGTGGTGGGCGGCGGCAATTCCGCGCTGGAAGAGGCGCTCTACCTCTCCCGCATTGTCCGCAAGCTCTATCTCATCCACCGGCGAGAGGGTTTCCGAGGCGCGAAAATCTATCAGGACAAGATTCGGGAAGCTTCCGATAAGATAGAACTTGTTCTGGACAGCGTGGTGACGGAACTCCTCGGGGAGGAATTCCTCGGAGGGGTTCGGGTGAAAAACGTCAAAACGGGCGTCGAGTCGCAACTGGACGTGGACGGCCTGTTTGTATTCGTCGGCTATGATCCGCAGAACTCCTTCTTCCCGCCGGAGCTGGCCGTCGATGCACGGGGATTTGTTTTGACGGATTGCGAAATGCGCACCAATCTGCCGGGCGTGTTCGCGGCGGGAGATATCCGTTCCAAGCTGTGCCGCCAGGTGGCTACGGCGGTCGGCGATGGGGCGACAGCGGCCACGGCCGCCTTTACGTATCTTGAACAATTGGACACCTGAGCATGTATTTTCGTCATCTCGTGCTGGCTGCATCCCTCATGCTTCTTTCCGGCTGCGGCCTCATTGACTACTTCTTTTTGCCTCCGCCCGAAGACACCGCGCAGGAGCTGTATGAAGGCGCCAATGACGCCATGCGTGACAAACGCTATATGCAAGCCGCAGAGTACTATACCAAACTCAAGGATAACTTCCCCTTCAGCCCGTACACGGTCGAAGCGGAGTTGGCGCTTGGGGATGCCTTGTTCCTTGACGAAAAATACACCGAGGCTGCCGAGGCGTACAAGGAATTCGAGTCGCTCCACCCGCGGCATGAAGCCATTCCCTACGTCCTGTATCAGGTGGGGATGGCCGATCTGAAAAGCTTCATCTCCGTGGACCGGCCCACGACGTCCACACAGGAGGCGTTGGAATTTTTCGGTCGTTTGCGGGAAACCTATCCCAACAGCGAGTACGCGCAAAAAGCTGTGGAGCAGATGCAGGAATGCCGCCGCCTCTTGGCCGAGCATGAGCTCTATCTCGGTGACGTGTTCTGGAACATGAATAATTACGGCCCGGCGTGGAAGCGGTACACCTATATTGTGGACAACTTCCCGGATGTGCCGGAAGTCAGCGAACATGCCAAGGAAAAGTCCCTGTCCGCCTACTATAAATACCGTGAGCAGCAATCCCGGAAGGCCCGGGAAGAGATTCAGGGCTCATGGAAAGAGTGGTTCGACTGGCTTTAAGCCTTGTTGGAGAAACGCCGCCGGAAGGACATTCCG
>OFGR01000414.1_pt1 | contig 43839 bp, 44 predicted proteins | sample 1521811 | NCBI WGS metagenome assembly OFGR01 (sample SAMEA3504098, study PRJEB24116) | mouse gut metagenome | biome: mouse gut; feature: mouse-associated habitat; material: faeces | place: Denmark | collected 2011
CAATCAATCTCTTTTCGAGTATCTTCGGGACGAAGGAAAGAAAGAAGTTGATGGGATTACTTGGGAAAAGGTTGGCTTGAGAATTCGTGCTCTTTACGAGGATGTGTTAAGAAACTATGGTAAATAACAAAACAATAAATAAAACCCGAAACACGCAACAAATGGACAAGAACACCCTTTTAGGTATGCTGCTGATGGGATTGGTCATGTTTGGCTTTTTCTACCTCAACAAGCCTTCCGAAGAAGAAATTGCCGCCGAGAAAGCGCGACAGGAACAGAATCTGGCCGCAGCGAGTGACAACAATACAGATAACAACAATGCCGGTATCGCATTTATCGACACTCTGACACTCACCGAACGCGCACAGATCGTACCACTGCTCAAAGAGTATGGAGCTGCCGAAGGCTCTCTCCGCGTGATCAGGAACGATTATGTAGATATTAACATCGACGAATTCGACGGCATAGGTGGAACAGTAAAGGTAGCCGGCGCGGACATCGACCTGAGCACTCTGCTTGCTCCAGGGCATCCCGGAATCACACCTGAGCAGTCATCGGAAGCAGTGAAAGCTCTACGGGCAACAATAGACGACTATGCCAAATACCGCAGTTTCGCCGCCTACCGTGGAGGCAAGGCCGACACAATCCTGCTTGAAAACGAATCAATGGCCGTGACTCTTGACTCCCGCGGCGGACAGGTGAGCAAAGTGGTGCTGAAGAAGTACAAGACAGAGCTTACAAATCCGGCATCGGACATCGTGCTGTTCGACCGTGCGACCAACAGCTATGGATTCACATTCACCCCTACCGGCCGCAGATTCAACACCGAAGATTTCAATTTCAAGGCTGTAAAAGTCAGCGATTCAGTAGCCGAGATGCGTCTTGACCTGGCCGGAGGTGCTTATCTGGCACTACGCTACACTCTCAAGGCCGGCGAATACATCATCAGCATGGACATGCTCCAGAACGGTATGGACCGGGTATTTGCCTCCAATCTGTCGAGCGTAGGATTCAGTTGGCATCAGCGTATGGGGCGCAATGAGAAAGGTCGCACATTCGAGGAAAGAAACAGTGGCATCTACTACAAACTCGTAGCCGATAATCCCGACGACCTGAGCGCCCACGAGGAGACGACAAAGGAATTCACCGAGCGCATGAAGTGGGTAGCATTCAAGAACCAGTTCTTCTCTGGAGTCGTGATACCGCGCACATATTTCAATTCAGCCGAGATGCATAGTGTCCCCCTGAAAGAAGACGTGCTTTTCGTCAAGGATCTCACCATGTCTGCCACAGCCGACTACAGCGCTACAGCAGAGAATCCCCTGTCGTTTGATTTTTATTTCGGACCTAATGACTATCCCCTGCTGTCGTCGCTCGACGACAAGATCATGCGCGCCGATGATGAAGATCTCGACATGACACGCCTCGTGCCGTTAGGATGGGGACTGTTCCGCTACATCAACAAATGGATCGTAATACCGGTGTTCACATTCCTCGGACACTATATCTCCAACTACGGCATCATTATCCTGCTGCTCACCATCTTTATCAAGATCATACTTTTCCCATTCACCTACAAGAGCTACATGTCGCAGGCCAAGATGCGCGTGCTTGCTCCGGAGATAAAGGAAATCAACGATAAGTATCCCGGCAAGGAAAACGCCCTCATAAGGCAGCAAAAAACGATGGAGATATACAACAAGGCCGGCGCAAGTCCCTTCTCAGGCTGTCTGCCTATGCTTCTCCAGATGCCTATACTCATCGCAATGTTCGCATTCTTCCCCTCGGCGATAGAACTGCGCGGCGAGTCTTTCCTGTGGGCCAAGGACCTGTCTGCGCCCGACGTGATCTTCGAACTGCCTTTCACCATTCCTTTCTACGGCAAAGGTGTATCACTGTTCTGTCTGCTCATGACTGTGACCAACGTCATCTACACCAAAATAAACATGCAGAACCAACCGGGCGGCAACAACATGCCAGGCATGAAATGGATGATGTACCTGATGCCAGTGATGTTCCTGTTCTTCTTCAATGACTATGCATCCGGCCTTAGCTACTACTACTTCCTGTCGCTTCTCATCACGATCGTACAGACATATATCTTCAGACGCGTCGTAGACGAAAAGAAAGTGCGCGAACGCATGCTCGCCAATGCCCGCAAGCCTAAGAAAAAATCAGGCTTCATGGCCCGTCTCGAGGAAGCCCAGCGCAAACAGCAGGCTATGCTCAGGGAACAGCAGAAACAACAGGGCAAACGACGCTGATATCCTGCACCCTCCCGGATATCCCCAGATACACATTCCCCCGCCGTCCGCTGAAGCGACGCGCGGGGGAATGTCGGTAAGAATACACGAATCCGAAGCAAGAAATCCGTATTTCTCACGCCATCCGATTCATCTATATTCCCGGCGGCTAAATCGACGTTAAGCCCCGATTCGTCGAATAGCCATGACAGAGCGTTAAACCAACGCTTACGCACATTGTCTTGTTATAGGGCGATGGAGGTATGCTCCGCCCGCATTGCATCACATTATTTACAACATAAAAAAAGACAGAATCTTTCAGAATGAACACGAGCCGGACTCCAAGAAATCTGAAATTAGCCGCATTTATCGTAATCATGGCGCTGTCGGCACTTTCGGCAGCCGCTTACACAATCACAGGATCTGTAGTAGACGAGGAAAACCTGCCCCTTCCGGCAGCTACCGTACGCCTTGTCACCGCGAAAGACAGTACTTACGTCAGCGCAGTCACGACACAAGACAATGGCAGATTTGCCATACGAAACATAACCGACGGCAACTATAAGCTGATAGCAAGCTATCTCGGATACAGGCAGTATATAATGACTCTAAAGGTATCCGGCAAAAACATATCTGCCGGCACAATTGCTCTTGAACCATCGTCCATTCAACTGAAAGAGGCGACCGTCACAGGCATACGCACGCCAATAAAGGTAATGCAGGACACGGTGGAATTCAATGCCGATTCTTACAAGACACAACCGAACGCCGTGGTGGAAGACCTGCTCAAACGCCTCCCCGGCGTGGAGGTTGACTCAGACGGAAAAATCACTGCAAACGGAAAAGAGGTGACAAAAATACTTGTCGATGGCAAGGAATTTTTCTCCGACGATCCTACCGTGGCTTCGCGCAACCTGCCTGTCGATATGGTGGATAAGCTACAGGTAGTAGACCGCAAGAGCGACCTGGCCCGCATCACCGGAGTTGACGATGGCGAGGAAGAGACAGTGATAAACCTCACTGTAAAAAAAGGCATGAAAAACGGTTGGTTTGGAAATGCCGAAGCCGGCTATGGAACAGACGACCGCTACGCAGCCAACTTCAACATAAACCGATTCTGGAACGATAACCAGTTTACACTGCTCGGATCATTCAATAACATCAACCAGCTTGGATTCAACGACGGAAACGCAGGCAGATTCCGCAGGTTCGGGGGCAGCAACGGACTCACTACATCCGAGGCTCTCGGCATAAACTTCAACATCGGAAACAAGGAGATATTCCGTATCGGAGGCGACATAATGTACTCGCACAGCGACAGAGACACCCGCACCCGCCAGGAAAGACAATACCTTTTTGCCGATTCCACAAGCTACGAACAGTCTTCGAAGAAGGCGCGCGACCGCGGACACAATGTGAGGGCAGATTTCCGCATACAATGGAATCCCGACTCATCTAATACTTTCGAGTTCAGACCGAACTTCTCGGTCAATATCAACCGGTCTTCATCAATCGACTCGTCGTTCACGAATGCCGGAGACCAGATGCGTACCCTCGTCACAAAAAGCTTCAACAATTCCGTAGACCGCGGAAATTCCTTTGAATTCGGCGGAGACCTTATATTCAACCATAAATTCAAATCGCATCCCGGTCGATCGTTCTCAATAAGCGCAAACTACAAATTCAGCAATGTAAGGGAACGCGAACGCACATTCTCCGAGAACATCTTCATGCTGATGCAGGATCTCGACACATACGACCAGTATGCAAACAACCGTACATGGAGCAACACCATAAACACCCGTTTGAGTTGGACTGAGCCTATAGGAAATGTAAAGAACGGCAACTTCATCACCGTAGCCTACCGGTTGCAATACAGATGGAACAACGCGGATAAACTCACCTATGACTATCCTGTCACATATCCCGACGGATTCGACATGCCTCCCGTTATAGCCGACGAGGGTATTCTTGATCCTGATCTGAGCAACAGATTCAGAAACTCGTTCATGAATCAGGACATAAGAGCAGGTTTCAAACACGTGAGCCGCACATCGACAATCGACGTCGGTCTCTCGCTCACGCCTTCAATGATGCAGTCGACCGACCTGATCAATTCAGACCGCAACATACCTACGCGCTGGCAATGGAACTACGCGCCATACCTGCGCTACCGCTACAAACTCGGCAAGAACCGTTCGCTAAACCTCGACTACCGCTCGCGTGCATCGCAACCTTCAATGTCGCAACTCCAGCCTGTGGCCGACATGTCGGACCCTCTGCGCGTTGTGATCGGTAATCCTGACCTCTCCCCCACCTTCACTCATCACATACGCCTGCGCTTCCAGACATTCTCACCGGAAAAGCAGCAGTCAATAATGGCAATGATGGATGCCCAAGTGGCACAGAACAGCATCGTGTCGCGCACAGAATTCTCTCAGGAGACCGGTGGTCAGACCACATACTACGAAAATGTGAACGGTGTCTGGAACATCCGCGGAATGACAATATTCTCAACCCCTCTGCGCAACAGACAATTCACCTTCAACAATCATATAATGGCCTACTACAGCCGCTCTGTGGGCTTCAACAACAACCTTCGCAACATAAGCGGTTCGCTCAGCCTCAACGAATCATTCAGCTTTGCCTGGCGTCCTGACTATGCTATGCTTGAGTTGCGTCCATTCTACCGGCTGCAGAACACTACCAACTCGGTACAGGCAGGAGGAAACCGCACCGTACACTCATACGGCGGGGCTTTCAACGGAACATATTACACCCCCATAGGCATTGTACTCAACACAGACCTGTCTTATTCCGCTACATCAGGATACTCCAACGGATACGACACCCGCACATGGATGTGGAATGCATCCGTTTCATACCAATTCCTACGCGACAAATCCGCCACAATAACCCTGAAAGCATATGACCTGCTGAAGCAGCAGAGCAATATCCGCCGCACTGTCACAGCAAACTACATCGACGACACGATGTACAATTCGCTGACAAGGTATTTCATGGTCACATTCTCGTACCGGTTCAACACTTTCGGCAAAGGGAATGAACCTGAATCGAGAAGTGAATTCAGAGGAGGCCCTGGCGGACATCCCGGCGGCCGCCCTGCAGGTCCACCTCCAGGAATGTAAAACAGGAATCATATGACCATCTTGTCAATATTTACAACTACCGAATTCTACGTCACGATGTTCGTCCTCGCGGGCGCCATCGTGGCGTTCTCTGCTATGCCCCGTAAGCGCGGTCCGGTACGCGAACTGCTGCTGCCGGGCAAACTAAGTGCCTGCAGCCCCTCTGCCACACCATCGATCTCTATCGAAGTCAGACCTGACAATTCCATCGCATTGCTCCGCAGCGGTATCGAAGACGTTGAACCGCTGTCCGACGCAGTCTCCATTGCAGTTGCAATCAGCGGTTTTTCAATCGATATCACCGAGCGTATACACTCAGTATCATCTTACACAATCACAGAGCCTAAGGCATCATCTGCAATGTTCATAATCGACGGAACTGCACCGGAACGCTATCATATAAGGTATACTTCGCCTTCCACCCAGTTAAGCGCGACAATGGCCTTGACTTTAAAGCCGGGAACTAAATACTGTAAAAATCTGGCCAAATAAACCACCCGGAAGAATGTCGCAACAATTTCGTTGCAAATTTGTGTTAAAGCGGTGATTAATTTGTTGTATTTGTGTTGCCGTTTCGTTACTATTTTGTAATTTTGGCAATTGAAACAACTGAAAAAGTCCACAGTGGCGCATCACACAAGTGCAAATAAATCACTCATGAAATACATTATTAGCCTCGGCTACATGGCATTGACTCTATGTCTCGCCTGCTCAGCCAACAAAAAGACAGAAACTCCGGCTGAAGAAATATCCAGCTACAGCGAATTTGCGGAGTTCAACAGCGACAGCGCATACTGCCATGTATCGCGTCAGGTAGAGATGGGCCCGAGAGTGCCGGGGACAGAAGGTCACGCCGAATGCACGGCTTACATCACCGAATACCTGCGCAACTATGGCGCAGACACCGTCATCCTGCAAAGCTTTGAAGGGGAAGCATTCAATGGAGACATACTTCCGCTTACAAACATAATTGCAAAATATAATCCCGATGCACAAAAACGCATATTGCTTGCCGCACACTACGACACGCGCCCCTGGGGCGACAACGATCCAAGCAGCGACGGACGCCAGCGTCCTATACCGGGAGCTAACGACGGTGCTTCAGGCGTAGCGGTTCTCCTCGAGATCGCCCGTCAGCTACAGAACACCCGGCCGCAGATAGGTGTGGACCTCATCTTCTTCGATGGCGAGGACTACGGTAACTCCGCCAGTTGGGGTAATGCCGACGCCACTTGGTGCATAGGTTCGCAGTATTGGGCAAACAACAAACCTTACGGCAATTCGGTGAAACCAGAATTCGGCGTAGTGCTCGACATGGTAGGAGGCAAGAATGCCAAATTCCATCGCGAATCCATGAGCGACATGCAGGCAAAGGACATCAACGACAAGATCTGGGATCTGGCCAGGAGAAGCGGCAACGGCGCACGATTTGTCAATTCTGTGGCCGGAAGCATCATAGACGATCACCTGCAGGTTAACAGAGCCGGAATACCCGCTGTCGTTATAATCGAATGCAACAACCCGCGCACCCAATCGTTCAACCCCACATGGCACACTCATTCCGATAATATGTCCAATATCGACCGTCAGACTCTCGACGCCGTCGGACAGACAATGCTGAACCTCATATATGAGGAAAATGCGAAATAATCCTATTATGCAGACAATAAACGAAATACAAGACGAGATAATCGCAGAATTCGCCGATATAGACGATTGGATGGACAGATATGCCTACATTATAGACTTAGGCAACGCTCTTCCTCCGATCGACGAATCATACAAGACTCCGGAGCACCTGATAGAAGGATGCCAGAGCCGAGTATGGCTCAATGCAGAATTGCTTGACAACGGCACTGTGGAGTACACAGCCGACTCGGACGCTATAATCGTAAAAGGCATAATATCTCTGCTGATACAGGTGCTCAACCACCACACCCCTGCTGAAATCCTGGACGCAGACCTGTACTTCATCGACAAGATAGGCCTTGCCGAACATCTGTCTCCTACAAGATCAAACGGTCTGGTAGCCATGCTGCGCCAGATGAAGATGTACGCACTTGCATTCAAGACCCGCCAGGACGCCAGAAGCAACGCCGCCGACAGTCAGAATGCCTGATCAGGCATCATAGTCCTTCGAGGCCACAATCACGCTGTGTGCTGCCAGATAGTCAGAAAACTGTTCGCGGTATCCGTCGCTCACCGGAATTCTATGTTCCCCTATTGTCAGATGATTGCGTTCAATCACGCTTATGCGCCTCGTATTCACTATATACGAGCGGTGGACTCTCATGAATATGTCAGGCGACAGAGCACGTTCGAGCGATTTCATGCTCATAAGCGTCATCACAGACTTATCTGACCCGCAGACAAAGATTCTCACATAATCTTTCAATCCTTCGATCACTTCAATGTCCTCGACGCGGATCTGCTGCATCTTGTAGCCGCTCCTGACAATGATATACTCAGGATATGCAGTAGCAACTGCGGCACTTGCACAACCATCCTGCGCGGCATGTTCGCCGAACCACCTCAGCCCACGCTTTGCAGCCAGAAGAAACTCATCATAATCCACCGGTTTGAGAAGATAATCCAGAGCATTGACCTTGAATCCGTCCAAAGCATAACGCTCATATGCCGTAGTAAAGATCACACGGCAGCTATCAGGTATCATACGGGCAAACTCCATACCGCTCTGCCTTGGCATCTGTATATCAAGAAACACAAGATCGCAACCGCCCGAAAGGATCAGATCAGCAGCGTCCTGACAACTATTGAACTCACCCACCCCTTCCAGAAAAGGCGTGCGGTCGATATATTTCATGATCAAAGCCGAAGCCAACGGCTCATCGTCGATAACACAACAGCGGAGTTTTTTCATCTTCATTAAATTCAATTTCGTATACTGGAGACATCCATACGTTTGTCACATTCAAGAAAGGGCACGGACATACATGCCTCGAACACCTTGCCATCATTGCTGACACCAACCCTAAGCTTTGCATCCGTGCCGTAAATCAGTTGCAGCCGACGCCTGAGGTTAGCGATTCCGATCCCACCGCCATCACGGCTCATCTCAGGGTCAAAACCATTCACAGACGCAAACCGTATACCGCTCTCTCCGGCACACACCGATATTATCACATCTTCACCACCACGACCGGTATTACCGAATTTAAGTGCATTCTCCACAAGAGTCAGAAATATCAGTGGCGGTACAGACCGGTCGGCATAGTCAGCCACATCCGCATCGAAGACAACATTCGTGCGCGACATACGCACACGCATCAGATCGATATAGTTCCGCGTGAATGCGATCTCCCCACCAAGCGTCGACATGGACTCATTCTCATACAGCATGTGCCGCAACATACCGCTCAACCGGTGAACCGTCCGCTGGGCCTCTCGCGTGTCTACATCGATCAGAGCATATATGCTGTTGAGGGTATTGAACAGAAAATGCGGATTCAGCTGATTCTTCAGGCCTCGGAGTTCCTCATCCCTGAGCGCAGCGGCCATCTCGCGGCGTCGCCGTTCAAGACGCGCCCATTTGTCGCTCAGACGCACTGCCACACTCAACGCTATCGTGAGCACTATCATGACAATATCCCTGAGACTTCCCGACACCACATGGGCATATCGAAACCGCAAAGGCATATCCGAAAATTTAGGCGGCCGAGGTCTGTCGTTGAGCATCGGCAACAGAAAACGCATCAGCATCAACGCCCCGACTATCACGAGCAAATTGAATACAACAAAGCGCCATTTCCTGCCCGAACGGCCCAATGTAGCATCAATAATAAGGAAATAATTCACATAGAATACCCCTATATAAACAATACCCTTGAAATACGCGCCCCAACGCACATGCATGTTCATTCCCTGGCTGTAAGTTCCAAGATTGAAGATCAGCTCTGGAAGCAGAAACAGCATGAACACGCTCACAACATGGATCATCACATTGCGGCTACCCCGCACTTCGCCCGGCTGACTACTCATAACTCTGCACGCAACGACGCCAACTGACGCCTTTCCAAAGCATCTATAAAACTATCCGGCGTGGAATTATAAACCGCCACGCCCCGGCTGTCGGCATATCTGCGTATCGTATGGTAACTCTTGAAAGCCACATAGAAGCTGTAAAGGATCGAATGTAGCGGATAGTTGAGATAATCCGTGGTCACACGCTTTATCTCACGCTCATCTTCCTTGTAGAAATGGGGCTGCACGGACACAACCTCATTGCGCTCATTGACACTCAAAGTCCTCGTCCACGAATGATCAGCACCCGCTATATATATACGCTTATACCCCATAAGCAATCCCACCATTATGGCTGGAATAAGCACATTACGCGGACGCGGCATTCCATAACCCGAGGAATAGGCCATATTCTCAAGCCAATGCCAACCCTCGACACCCACAGCATTGAAACACTCCACCTTGATGTGGCCGTTAGTACGCACATCAGAAGGTAATTTTCCGGCATAAGCAGAAGGTACAAACAGCCGCATACTCCAATCCACAGCCGACAGATTGTCCATAAGACGCCTCACGTTCACATCATCAGCTTTAACAAAAAAGTGTGGATCGGCAAGAATATAGTACTCCGGACGCAGCCCCGCAAACTCAGGTGCATTGGCTGCGAAATTCACAGCCATCGACGGAAATCCGCGCAGCACATCCGACTCCTCACGTATGGCATCTGCAAGCGACGGTCCATTTCCCATGATCACCAGAGGCCGGTCTGCATCTTCAGCAACGCCGACACTAACCCTCCGGGACTGCAGGACCATCTTAACAATACTTTTCACCGAAGTCGTAAAACGCCCGGCAATATCGCCTAACTTCATAGCCATAAACTTCTTATAATAAACAACTGCTTGATACACCTACAAAATTAAAAAAAATACCGCAAAAAAATTGGAGATATACAAAAAAAGTTATTACCTTTGCAGAGCAAAAGCCCAGGTGGCGGAATGGTAGACGCGCTCGTTTCAGGTGCGAGTGCTGCGAGGCGTGCAGGTTCGAGTCCTGTTCTGGGCACCCCAAAAGCGACTTAACTATTTGATAATTCAAAAGTTAAGTCGCTTTCATTTTATTCTACGTGCATATTACGTGCAAATGGTGTCAACCGAAGTCCGCCGTTCACCCTCCCCTCGAACCTCATCCGGCACTCCTACCATTATTTTTAGGAACTCTTGCCCTTCCCTTTCGCTTTTGCATTGAGGGCTTTTATCGTGTCGAGGTAGGCTCGCTCTACGGGGGACAGTTCGCGCACTTGGAACAGACGATATTCCTGCTCGGCTTTTTCCATAGCTTGCTGATGGCTGACCGTGCCGGAGCCGTTGAGTAAAGCCTCGCCTGTCGAGGACAGAATATTGTCGAGCTGCTGCACATAGTCGCTCATATACATCGGGCGACGTTTCATCGCCTGAATCTCTGCGAAGTCGAAGTATCCCGATACAAGATTGTTCAAAATCTTCAATTCATCCTCGCTGAGATAGTTCTTGGCAATTTTGGCATCGCGCAGCGTTGGATGGTCACCTTTGAAAGAAGTAAGCCCCATCATCGGTGATTCTGCATTTGCTCGATGAAAGATAACCTCAGCTGCAGTGTGACCATGAGCTGCAAAGTGTAGCTTGTTCTGCACAATCTTAAAGAACTCCACCGAGATGTCACTGCGAGGGTCATAATCCACGGCGGTAGCATAAAGATCGAGCACCTGACGGTACATTACCTTCTCCGAAGAACGGATGTCACGGATACGGTCAAGCAGCTCTCGCCAGTAAGCACCGCCACCATTCCCTTTCAACCGCTCATCATCCATAATAAATCCCTTGATGATATATTCTTTCAGCCGCTCAGTAGCCCACCTTCGGAAATGCGTGGCGATAACCGACCGAATCCTATACCCCAACGAAATAATCATGTCGAGATTGTAGTAGGTCACGTTGTACGACTTACCATCGGCGGCAGTTGTTCGGAATTTCCGAACAACTGAATCCTCATCAAGCTCACCGTCCTCAAATATATGTTTGATATGCTCGCTGACATTAGCCTTACTCGTCTGATACAACTCGCAAAGCTGTTGCTGCGACAGCCAAACCGTCTCGCCGGTAAACCTCACTTCAATGCGAGTCCCTCCGTCCTCACCCTGATATATGATTATCTGATTGTCTGAATCCATAAAGCGTGATTAGTCATTTTACATTCGATGCCGAAGATTTGTTCGGGGTACAATCTATAAGAATGATATTTTCATCATTCTCCAACTTTAGTTCTTTAAGGATGCGTTTAATCTTGTACAATTCATCTTTCCTAAAGTAAAAAATCACTTTAAGACTTTTCTTCGTCCCATTTGCAGCTTCATAGATTTTAATCTGATTCTGAAGATTCTGCTTTAATTTGCTGTTACTTGCGAGTTTAAACTCAACAAGTGTCTTATCATAGCTACCCAAAGAAACTTTATAATCCACAGGACCACGTCCGTTATTTACTTCTGCATTTACATCAAAAATGGTTGCAAACCAAGTGAATTTGAACAACAACTGTAAATCTTTTTCTTTCTTAATAGGTTTGTGGTCAGTATACAATAGCTTATAGCCATCCTGATTTTCAATCACATCCTTGAAAAATAGAACACGCTGAAGTGTTTCATCATATGAATCTTTCGGTAGAGGAATGTCATAAAACCCATTATGAACTAATTTTTCAATCAGGAGTTGTATATTAGAGATATAAACCCGTGAGGCCTCAGAGAGTATTTTTTGCGAAGAACTCTTAGCCCCTTCTTTATCATCCTCTTTTAGGCGTATATAGTAGTCCATGAATTCAGGATATTTCCGTACAATTTCATTGATAGCACGGGTATAGTCCTCCTCTTTAGCCTTTCTTCGAGGTATCTGAGCTTTATAAATATCATTTATTCTATCTCGCAATTCTTCATTGGGTATAGATTGCTGAATTTGGAAGTAACTTGCTTTCATGTCACTAAAGTTAATCCAATTCTCATCTTTAGTCAATATGTCCGTTGGAGTAAGAATAATATAGTCTCCGTTAAAATAAGGCAACTCGAATACTTCTGGCATCCAAGATTCCAGATTATAGTCAAAATATACCTTGCTCACATTTATTCTTCTTCTTTGAGTCTCAGCAAGATTTCTTATTGCGAACTCTTGTGTATACCGCAATAAATACTGTTTAATCAGATTGCACGTAAAATCACTGATATTATCTCTGCCTACACCAGACTTGAAAAGGCCTAATTTTTCAAGATGAGAAGTGTTGGTGATAGTCTCATTGTTTAGGTCTTTATAGACATTGACAATAGCCTCGCTCATTGAGCGACCAAACTTTCCACCCAAACCAGCCCCGCAATTCCCTTTTTCACTATACCCTAACCATACTTGCTTAACTTCCGGGAAACGATACCAACGTTTGATTTTTTCATCAGAAATATGACCATCCAACATTTTTTCGCGAAGGAATGTGAGATATTTGATAATCCCATCGTGCAGATTTCGATATTCCGGCTTCTCACTGGCATAAAGCAAAAATGGGTCTACAAATAATGGCAAATCGTTGAGTAACGAAATATTGAGCGCTCCGTACTCTTCAAGAACGCTCTCTTCAATTCCAAATATTTCAGAGAAATATACCATTGGTCCTAATTGTTAATGTGTAAATTATGCTATATACTTAACAAGTCATATGACAGCCATCTCTTCATGGAAGGGTATGGCGGAGATGCCGAAGTTTAAATCTTCGGCACCTCGCGGGTATGGTTTGTGGATGTCACATTATTTTTGGGGGGAGGAGGCGGGGGTACAACATATTTTATCTGTGGCAAAACGAGCTCTTCCCGTGTGCCAGAATCAGATGGTTTATTTATTTGCTTTGGTGGTATCATAAATGTATAAACTAATTAGTTCTAAAGTATATGCTCATTTCTTTTTAGGGGGTGGAGGTGGGGCACTAAAACGAATATTGGGTACTTCGCCATGGACATTAGCGATTTTCGCAGTTCCACTCACAGTGGGCTTAGAATTTCCTTTATCAGACATTATATTTAGAGTTTAAGTAATTTAAAGCTTCATCATTGAGATGTTCGTTATCGGGGACTTTTCTCACAATGGAATCTAACAACGGAGAAAGTTTGCTGATTTGTTTTTTCTTCTTCGTGAGAAGTGTTTTTAGATCTGAATCGGTAGCCGAATCGACTCTAAATGAAAGAATGCCATCTTCAATATCGGATAAAATCTCTGCAAATTTACCCTGCAATACTCGCAATTCAGACAACTCTTTTTCTGATTGAGTTAGAAATGGTTTAAATTTTTCAAGTATGGCTTCTAATCCGGTAAGAATAGATGCAATAAGGGTAAACAGTGGGTGAAGTTTATATAATGCGGCGCCGATGAGTGGAAGCGCAATAATAATCCATTCATAAATGCGATTCCGTCGTTTCATTTTGTTGGAGTAACGAGTACAACATAGCTCATAAACCTTTACCGTTTGAGCTGTGTACCATAGGTCTTTCCAGACTAAATTATCCATTGTCTCTCCTGACATATAATTCTATATTATGGTTCTGCAGCTATTGAAGTTTGTGTATTGTCGTCTATCGAATACGGCTTTATTGAGCCATACTCAAATAAATCATCAATATCGAATCCGCCACTAATTATGAAGGAGCGGAGCATTTTATCTGCTTTCGCAGGTATCATGAATGCCGGGACGGTCTTGCCCTCAACACGCTCAAAGAAGAATTTAGCTTTTGATTTGTCAAGAGTCTCATACAAGCCTTTATAGTATCCGCTACGGTTGATATTGTCTTCAGGCAAATGCAGACTGAGGATATGGCGTAGCTTATCCTCATCAAGCCCGATAGCCAGAGCGAAGCGATGAATCTGGTCATTCTTTGCCTGCGCCCGGTAGTCGGCAATGTAGTCTGACAGCGACTTCTCCGAGTCAATGTCATCGCGTTCCAGACGACCACTTTGAATGTCGCTCAGGAATATGTTTGCATATTTCTGGTCTTCCGCCGAAAGATGAGCGAATGAACCGTGCAGCTCTTTCAGCACATCGTCGATTGTGGCTTGCTGCTCGTCGCTGTAGAACGCTTCGAGATATTTCTGGAAACGGCTGTTCATATATGCCGAGTCAATCACGCCGGTATCTATCTCCGTGAGATATGGCTCGATTTCAAAAGGAACATCGCCACCGCGAGGTTGTTGAGTCCCCGGGCCTGTCTGATTGAACAGTTCCTTGTATCGTTGGGCAAGAGTGAGGTATGTCGGTTCGTCAAACTGAATAGTGGCGGAGCGACGCACTCCCTCTGCATCATCATATTTATAACGCTTCTTGCTCCAGACGAACCCCTGCATCTTGGCAGCATCCAACCGGGCGTTCAGTGCTTTCCATTCTCTTGCAAAACGGGCGCGGACAGTGTTGTCTTCCGGCAGCGATGCGAAGTTTTCAATGCCCGCACGTTCAAACATGTGCTTGATTTCGTTATAGTGGAAATTCATGCCGCTTACATTCTCGCCGATTTTGAGCACGAAAATTCCCTGCGGCTTGCCATGGGCATAGAGTTCAAACGCATCCTCTATGTTGCGCTGCATTCGGTGTGGACGACGGTAGAAACGGATAATTCCAAATCGCTTTTCATGTCCGAACAAGCGGTTGGTGCGCGAAAATGCTTGGATAAGGTCGGCGAAAGTCAGTTCCTTATCCATGTAGATTGTGTTGACGTATTTAGAGTCGAAGCCGGTGAGCATCTGGTCAACGACAATCATTATATCAAGCTGCTGTTCGCGGCTTATGCGGTTATAAGGCTTCTTGTGAGCCATGCGCTTGGCCACATCTTTCTTAAAGAGTTGCCAAGTGGGTATCGAGAACTTCTGATTAAACCACTCATTGTACTGCGTCAGAATCTCTACAAGAGCCACCTCCTTGATTGCGGCTCGGTCTTGACCGTTGTTGTCAATCGTCGGGTCGAAGATAGCTGTTATCTTCAACTGCGACATCTTCTCGCGCAGGAGCCGATAGTAGGCTATCGCTTCGGGTATGCTGCTTGTTGCGAGGATAGCATGAAACTTACCGTTCCAGCTCTTGCGTGGAAATTCGTGCATAATATCCTCTACAACCTTTTCACGATGCTCTGCGCGACGATACTGTGAGTTTTCAAGATAATCTTCAACTCCTCTCGGATACCTGTTGGTGAGCGGATCTTTCTCGGTATAAACCATCGGCATATTCATGAAGCGGTTATATACCTCCGCTTTCTGTTCGTCAGCAAGAGCCTCCTCAGTGGTTTCTGCTTTGGCTTCACTCAGCGCCACCTTTTCACGCACATCGCTGTCGCGCATGGTCAAGACTTTGTATGTATCAAATCCAAGCACATTACCATCGCGGATACCGTCGCCGATTGAATAGAGATGCAGCCGCTCGCCAAAGAGGTCACGGGTTGTCATGTCGCGCACGTTGTTCTCATCGCCTATCGGAGTACCGGTGAAACCGAAATAGAGTGCGCCGGGAAAATTGTTCTTGATACCTGCCAATGTCTCGCCAAATGTGGAGCGATGACATTCGTCAATGATAAAGACGATGCGTTTTGTCCGGATTCTATCAAGTTCATTCTTGGCAAAACCTCCTTCTTCGCCGGGCTTGTGCTCGTAAACGAGACCCATCTTCTGAATTGAAGAAACAATCAGGGTCAGTCCCTTATCATCACTTTTCAGTTTATCAACAAGGTCTTTGGTATTGTCAGTACCCTCAATGCTGTCGCCGTCTCCGGCAAAGCCTCTGTATTCTTCAAGGCTCTGTGTGCCGAGTTCAATTCTATCCATGAGGAACACCACCTTGTCGGCATCGCCACTCTGAGCAATGAGTTGAGCGGCCTTGAACGAGGTCATAGTCTTACCGGATCCTGTTGTGTGCCAAACAAAGCCTCCAAATATCTCCTTATCCTCCCAATGAATTTTGGCTACTCTTGTGCGGATAGCATCGGCGGCATAGTATTGGTAACTGCGCATAACCTTCAATATGCCGTCCTTGCTGTCTGGTACGGTATAGAATCCTATCATTTGGTGAGCCATTGGAATAGAGAGAAGTCTCTCAATCACCTTGTTCCACTCGTTGATGGGTTCATTGTAGAAGTCTGCCCAATGGAAATAAAAATCCTTATTGAATATACAGTCAGGACCCGGATTGGCAAAGTATAGCGTTTCTTCGGGATTCATGGCCACAAACACCTGCACCAGAGAGAAAAGTCCTTGCGAGAAGATTCCCTCGCGTGAATACTTTTCTATTTGGTTGGAGGCTTGGCTTACATCAACGCCGCTCTTTTTGAGCTCGATATGGAACACTGGCATACCGTTGATAAGAAGCATCAGGTCTCCACGACGGTCGTTGAGCAATGGTGAAGCGGTGGGAAACTTAGGTTGCTGGACAATCTGGTAGCGGCTGTCACCGGCAGCAATTTCCTTGCGGTCGTAGATTTTCAGTGTTACCTCTTTGCCGAAATGTTCCTTATCATCGGGATTATCGCGCTTCACCGAAGTCTCGCCTCCGTTGATAAACTCATTAAGGGCGAGCGGAGTCTTCAACGAATTGATTTTATCTATAATCTGTTGCATTTCTCCCTCAGTGAGTGGATAGCAGTCGAGACGGTCACGGTCGCGGTTGTTCTCATAGAGAATATTGGCCCAGTTCTGAATGAGTTCCTTTTCGGTCGGATTTTTCAAGACGTTCTCTTCCCAACCATATTGTTGGAGTTTCTTGATGACCGCCTCCTCAAACTGCGGTTCTGAGTTAAAGACTTGTTGGCTCATAGCTTGGTATCATTAACAAACATCTTACTCAGACAAGCCTTTTTGATGTTGCGGAGTTTTACAATAGATTTACGCTTGGCGGCTATCAGTTCGTCAAGGTTGCGGAAATACTCGCCGATGGCTCGTTGCTCGGCCAAGGAAGGAATAGTAATTGGAGTAGACTTGCCACTCTCAATTGTATAAGTTCCTACTGTGCCTACTGTTGATGACATCAAAATGAAGTCTTGTATAGGAGCAGCAATAAATGAATAGAAGAAGAAATTACCATCCAAATAATTTGAATTTTTGAACCAAATTATATTGCCATCTTTGAAATAGATAGGTTCTGTATCTTTTACAAGATAAGGAATTCCAATTGTACCTACTCCTGTAACTAACAAATCTCCAACTTCAACCTTTCCAGAGATGGCAGAAAATTCTTCGTAGAGTTTGTAATCAATATAAAGTTGATCGTCAATTTTCTCACCTTTAAGTTCGGCGACGATGTCTCGTGCACGAAGGAATCTCACTCCTGTGTCTCTCCAATCTTCTTGATGTATTCTTTTGACAGAACCGACGTTCATTATTTCTCCAAGCCGTTTGTTTTTCCACGGCTCAGAGAATCCGGCGAAGCGGATTTCGGGGGCGGTTGCACCGGGACGTGGGAACATCTTTTGAAGCGATGCGATTTTCATCTTCTCCAATCGGTCAACCTCACGCTCCGCCTCCTTTATTTGAGTATCAAGATTGCTGAAATATTCGGCTATAGAATCACGCTCTGTTTCTTCCTTAGGATAATCTATATCGTACTTCTGGAGGTCAGAGATATTAACAGCCGCCAGACCTCCGGCATTGACGTTTCTACGACACCAATCACCAAGACCATAAAAACGATATAGTAAATAGTTGGCTTTCAGCCAACTCCAGCGATTTACGGTTTGAAAAACCGTAAATCGCTGATTCGCAAGCGAATCAGCAATTAGGAGAGCGTGCTCTCCTATAGTCGCGGTGGTTGACACAATTATGCTCCCGGCAGGGAAAAGCCCCGACGATTTCACGGCTGAAGGGGTAACGTGTTGTATGGCATCGGCCAAAACGCGACCATTTTCACGAATATCCTCCATTCTGAACCAAGGTATAGTGCCATTAGTCCAATATGCCGCTACCGCTTTCGACGGAGTGTAACCATTGCCAAGATTAAAGACTTCACGAACTTTGGCCTGTTGCCACTCATCATCGTAGCCCTTGAATCGGATTTGTGGTTTAAGTGTCTTACTCATGGCGCAGAAGTTTTTGGAACTCACGGAGTCCGGCCATGTCAAAGTCTGAGCCTGTGAGGTTGTCAATCAGCGAAGCGAGTGATTTCTCTGATTTAGAGATGCGTTCATCTATGTTGACGAGGGTGTCGCAATACTTGGTATCAAGAGCATCGAGTTTTTCGGCGAAGTCTTTGACCTCCTTGTCGAAAAGATCGGCGATACCTTTGCGCACCGGTTCAATCCATTTGGCTACGAGCAGGTGAAGGATGTCCTTCATCGGTAATTTCTTGATAAGGGCAATCGTGCTTTCTTGAAGAAGGTCGTTGGCTTCGTTGACGGCTTTCTTCTGTTTCTTTTCAAGGTCAATAAGTTTATCAGCCTCGACAAGCATGGCTTCGGCTGAATCCTCAGGGAGTTTTGAGCCAAACTCCTGTTTGATTTTCTTAACCTTGGCTTTAAGTTCCTTGGGGACAAAAGCAGAACCATCATCTTTAATCCACGGCGTAGCACCCTCGGCTTCGGGAAGCGATTCAAGTAATTCAGCGATACGATCGATGGTAGCATCACGTTCTTCCTGAAGTTTGGCGAGTTTGCCAAGCTCAGAACCGAGCAATTCTTGCTGCACAAGTTCAAAGGGAAGGATACGACCCACCCAACCGTCCTGTACCTCTACATCCTTGCCATCTTTCTTTTTGATGATGATATTCTCATCGACGGCATTGGCAGCTTCAATGCCCTCTGACTGCAATGTTTCAAGGTCGTATGTTATTTTTCGCCAGTTGTCTTCAAGAATCTGATAGGCCGCGTATGAGTCAATCAATGCGAATGGTTTGATGACCTCAAACAGATGTGCGGAGAAAGAGTTGAACTCAATGGCCGGATTTAGACGGCGAAGACGTTCGGGACTTGACAAAGGATTGACAACAATGTCAATGAGAGCGTCACGCAGAGGATTGACAGCTTCGAGATAACGAAGTTGGTATTCTGAAACCTCAGGATTTCGCCTGATTGTGTCAAAAATCTGGTCCGGCGAAGGTATCAGTTTACTGTATGCCTCATTAACCGGACTGAACAATTCATTTCGCAGCGAGGGGAATATATCCCACCAATTTGTGAAACTGTCAAGCTCGTTGTTAGGTATGCCGCCGAACATAGTGGCGTAAATATCCCACTGTTCATCTGCTTCTGCTGAATTGACATAGCGAGGGATATTGAGGTTGTAATCGTTTTTGCGGATTTCCTCACGGTCAACACAGCGTGAGAATTTGGGCATTTCACGCCGTTCTGTTACAGCATCAACTATCTTGCGTATGTCGCGTGCCCGCAACTGGTTGTTTTTACCAACTTTGATGAATCCTTTGGAAGCATCTACGAAGAGAACATCATCACGGTCGCGCTTCTGACGAAGCACCATAACGATTGTTGGAATACCGGTGCCAAAGAAGATATTAGCCGGGAGACCGATGATAGCGTCTATGTTGTTGTTCTCAATAAGGTTGCGGCGGATTTCTTCCTCATTGCCGCCACGGAACAGAACACCATGAGGCAAGACAATAGTCATAATGCCGCCGGGCTTTACGTGGTACAGGTCATGGAGAAGGAAAGCATAATCGGCTGTTCCCTTAGGCGCGACGCCATATTTCTTATAACGAGGGTCTGACGCTGTTTCTTCACATGGATACCACTCTTGCGAATAAGGAGGATTGCTGACAACAGCATCGCAATACAAAGGGGCATAGGTTGATGTCGGGTCGCTGTCATCAAACCAAGGCCAGTCTTCTTCGAGAGTGTCACCGTTACGAACCACAATATTATCAGGATGGATGCCACGCATCACAAGATTCATACGGGTGAGGTTGTAGGTAGCCTCTTTAAGTTCCTGTGCGTAGTATGTGATTTTGTCTTTGTCAAGATATTTGGCAACGCTTCGACCAATGTTGAGCAACAGCGAACCGGAACCCGATGTAGGGTCATAAATCTTGATTTCTGACTTGTCGCTAAGATGGTGGGCGACTATCTCCGACATCATCAGAGCAACTTCGTGGGGTGTATAAAACTCACCGGCTTTCTTTCCGGCATTAGCCGCGAAGTTGCTGATAAGATATTCGTATATGAAACCGAGAACGTCATAGTCCTGACGGTCATCGGTCGGAATATCCTTAATAAGATTGAGCAGATTCTGAACCGCCTTGGTCTGTGCACCGGCACTTTCACCGAGTTTGCTCAGACCGTTCTGTAAAGTATCGAAGATTCCTTTATAAACCTTCTCGTGAGCCGGATTGATAAGACGTGCAAAGCGGGTAAGAGCATCTCGCACATCTCCGACCGAGAAGTTACGCTCCGGTTTAATCCAAGTTGAAAACAGGTCATTGTAGGCTATGAAGTACCCAAGGGTCTGACGACAATGCTCAGCCCATTCCGAGTTTTCTTCGGTCAGGTATTGAGGTTGGAGTTCATCGGTCATATCCTCCTTTATGGCAAGTTCAACCACCTTGTCAGAAAGGAATTTATAAAAGATAAAGCCGAGTATATAGTCTTTATACTCGTTGGCTTCAATCTTCGACCGCATTTTGTTGGCCGAAGCCCATATTTTGGATGCGAGTTGCTGTTTGTTCATGATCAGTTTCTTCTAAAGGTTGAAATTGTCGGGTTGAACGAGAAAATGGGAGAGTTGTTCAATATGAACCAACGTTTGAAATCATCGGGCAAAAGATGAGAAATTGAAGACAAATCTTCATCTGAGTAGCCCAATTCTGTTTTGTATAACTCCACCACATCATGTACCATATTACTTCTTTCGTATGGCAGGTTTATCGGTTCACGTTTATTGTAGCCTTTTTTCGAGAATATTATCTGATAGTTTCGATATATTTTATCGTCTATCATTTGTAAGTCTCTTGCACGTCGAATTAGCGCACGCATTGAAACGCCCCACTGTTGCTTAAGGTTACCTAACATTGGTAGGGTGATTCGTTTCAAGGATGATTTTATTTCTGCCTCAGGCATAAGAAATTCAGAAGCGAATTCGTTAGCCTCATCCTCTACTCTCTCAGGATGCTTTGGAACAAAACTAAGATGCATAATTAAATGCCCCAGTTCATGTGCAAGTGAAAAGCGCATTCTATCATTTGGCATTCTTGTATTGAGAAAGATAACTCTTCGACCTCGATCTGAAATAGAAGTAAGTCCGTCCATCTTTTCTGTGCCGAAATCCATTTTTTGTATGATAACGCCATGGTCTTCAAGCAGAACAGTCAAATTTCCTATTGCGCCTCGGTGCAGTCCCAGTGAATATCTTGTTCTACGAGCGATTTCTGCTGGTGTCAGTTCATCACTTGGCTGTTCAAATTGCCAATCAAACTCTGGTAATTCAATGGCATCAAACATTTGATCGATAGCCATTTTCTGAACGCGAATTTGCGCATCTAACGCATCTAATACTTTTGCGGGTATTGACATTTGGCGCCTATAATAGAGATGACCTACCTGAGACGCATCAGTTGATTGGTAGAAAAATGATAGAGGTAAGTTGAAAACCGTTTGGAGATTTTCTATAATATCGGAGGGGAGAGGTTGCAGACCCTTTTCGGCCTTGGAGAGTTTACCCTGTGATACACCAAGCAATTCAGCAGCCTCCTTCTGGGTATACTGACGAAGATGTCGGGCAAGCTCCAAGAACTTAGGATTAACAGTCTCACTCATAATTATATTGCATCCTGTTTCTTAATTTTAAGACGTGGCTTTTTATGTTCAACCACTTCTTGTTGTGTTTTCTCGTTAACGCAGTTTTCGAGATTCCACATATCTTCCGGGGTGATGACAAAATTATATTCTATTGTATTCCCCTGAAGATACTGTACATAAATTCTTGAAATGTCTGTGTGGAAAGCATCGGTTTCATAGGATATGGTAATTACGTGCTTTGCCACTTTCTGTTCGCGAATATTTTTGCTTACCTCTGTTGGATTTGAAGGAGCATTCTTCTTTTTTAAGATGAAGATATAGTCTCCCTTTGTAAAAAAGGCTCTTGAATTTCCAATTGAATCCGAAGTGAACTCAAAACCCAATGGAGAAAGCTTTTGTTCGAGGTAATAATGGGTGCAATCATGCGTTATACTTGCAGATGTGATTTGAGTGCACATCTCTCTTAATTCGCGAGCCTTTTGGTAGGCGTTGCGATGAGCCATAAAAATAGCACGCTGGACATCAGCGGTTAAAATTTCATCTTGAAAAGCGGCCGCCTCAAAAGGTGGCTTAAACTCGTCAAAGAGGGAGTTGGTGAAGATTTCGGCTGTTACCATACTTTTACTTGTTAATTATGGCAACAAAGTTATAAAAAATATTCCACGGAACAAAATATTTTATCCGATTTTCATTCCAAATATACTGAAATCGGTCAAATGAAGAGTGTTAAGGGCCTGCGACAATGAAGTGGCAGACCCTATAATTCATTCCCTAAATCAGTGTCTAATGCGGTGTGAGCATAGAAAGGCGTTTAGGTCGGCGCGGTTGACGTAGATTTTGCGGCCGATCTGGGAGAAGGGGATGACGCGCTGGTCGCGGTAGTTTTGCCATGTCTTGGACGAGACTCCGAGTAGTTTTCGCGCGGCTTCGGATTCCAGCCACTCGGCGTCGCGGTCGGAAGCGTTGCGGTTCTCAATCATCTCGGCAAGGCGGTCGAGCTTGTCGTTGAGTGACTGCCATTCTTCCTGCGGAATCATGACCATTGTTATGGGTGAAATTGTTGACGGTTGCGAGCTTTTGCTCATTCGTGTTTACGTTTCAGCAGTTATGGCTGCTAATTTCAACTTCTTCTCCAATGAAAAAACAGTCGGAGGATGAAGTTGCCGGTGTATCAAGGCTTGGCATCCAACATAAGAAAGGATGCTGTTTGGTATTGAAGGGCCAAGTTGCCCCTCGTTGAATCTTTGTCGCAGTGCAAAAATAATATCGGGAGGCGCAGATTTCCAAATATTTGTATCCCTTGGACGCACAAAGTATAGCTATGGCCGTATTTGGCCACTTGAAGCAGCCAATGTCCAACCGATATTTTCCCGATAATTATCTGCTACTTCTCGCGTTGCAACGGATAGCTCATGTGTCCATAAGTCCTTATAGACCTATATCCAAAATATTAAGAGAAATATGTTTATATATCGCTGTCTGAATAGTAAGAATTTAGTATCCGTATTGATGTAGAAATATCTCAGTAGCCAACGATTTATAAAAATCTGTATGGTAAAAATAATATATGGATTTTAATATCAATGGGCATTGAAAGAAATACATATCTCTTACATGGCATCCATAAATACGGATTGAAATATTAGTATCCACACTAATCCACATTGGAATATTTGTCAGCACGTAACCGCAAAAAGTATGGATATGGCCGTATTTTCGCCATTTATACAGGTGCGAATCCACTTTGGACATGGACATCCGTACATAAGTACCTTAGGAATTGAGGAACTTAGGAATCTATTGTTCAATAAATTGACTTTTCAATCGGTTGATAGCTCAACAAGATTGCTAATACATTGGATTATAGATAATTCAATAGACAAACATTACAATAGAAGTGTCGTTCCGAAGATTAGTATATTGAACGCCTTAATTGCAGGTTTGTCAATCAAATTCTTTGCAAATATACAATCCAATCATTCAGATTTCCAAATATTTGCATAGCTCGACCGCATAAAGTACCCATATTTCCGCATTCTTCCTCGTGTTTTCCACCTCCTGTCTTGGCTTCGTGTAGATAAATCTCATAATTTTTGTAGAACAAGCCTATTCTGCATTGCAAACATCAGTTATAATATGCAGGATGTTCACATGAACATAGCAAGGTGTCTTTTGAGTAACTCAAAAGGTTTTGGGGAACCGAGGCCCCACAAAACAACCTTGCAATGTAAAGGGAGTGCTCCGAAGTCGCACTCCCCATTTTCCGTTCCGCTGAAAGCTGAGATAGCATGTTCAAACGGCGTTGAAATTTGTATCAAATCCCGTTGCCACGGCTTGGTTACAGCAATTTTTTTAGGTCTTCCACATCTGGCAATGCCTCGCGTAGTTTCTCAGGCATATCGGAGTTCATGCGGTAAGTGGCTACGCCCATCGGCTTGGCGTAGTCCTGAATTACGTATTCAACGAAGTCTTTGTCAGCGGTCTTGCAAAGCACGATACCGATTGATGGATTTTCATGGGGCTTCTTTACCTTATCATCGAGAATACGCAGATAAGTCATCAGCTGGGCGAGATAGCTGGTCTTGAAATCGCCGGTTTTCAGTTCCACGACTACAAGACAATTCAACTCGCGGTTGAAGAAAAGCAGGTCGGGGAAGAAGTCGTGAGAGAAAACCTCAAGATGATATTGATTGCCGACGAAAGCAAAATCGCGCCCGAAAGTCATGATGAACTTCTTGATGTTGTGAACAATCTCTTTCTCTACCACTCGCTCATCAATATCCTGATAGTCGCGGATGCCGATTTCTTCGGTGTTGATGAAGTCGAGGAGATATTCGTCCTTAAACATACTGAGGGCCTTGATGGCATCGCGGCTGTCTTTGATGGTCACTCCGAAATTGGATGGCATCACACCGTAATGGTCGGCGACATTTTCTTTGATTTGCTGCTGGAGGAAACGTGTATCCCACTTGTTTTCAAGAGCCAGTTTAATATATTTCCAGCGTTTGTGAACGTCTTTTTCGCCATTCAAGATTCTGACATGATGAGTAAAACTCAAATTGCCAAATAACTCCAAATCGTCAATCGTGATTGGCGATTTGGGTGATAGCAATAGAGTGGTCTCTATTTCGCCAATCATGATTGGCGAAATAGCCAACGTGTCCTTTGATTCAAAGACTGGAGACCATTCTTCATAGAACATTCTCATATTCTTGAGACTGCTTTCCGAGAACCCTTTCAGTCCGGGGAGTTCCTTGCGCAGTCGTTCAGAAATGGTCTTGATGGCGCCAGTTCCCCAGAATCCTTCACGGGAATTGGCAGAGATATATCGTCCGATGCCGTAATATAGCGACAGCATTTCACGGTTGACCAACCTCGCCGCCTGATACTGACTGCGGAGAATGGCTTCTTTTATGGTGTTGACCGCAACGCTATAGTCGGTTGTCGGGTTCGATGAGAATTTTTCTATCTTCATGGCGATTGCGAATTTACGAATTATTTGTCGGTCGGTCAAATTTCTTTCAGAATCGCGCACCGAGCTAAAGCTCGAAATACGATATTTGCCGACTCGCGAATATAACTATTTTTGAATTGCCGAGAGTATGGCGGCTATCTCTTCGGGTGACATTCCTTTCAGCGCCTCAATTACCTCCTCTTTCTTATCCTTGGGCTTCTCAACGCCGCCGAAAAGGTTGATGAGGGCGTTGTCGGTTTTCTGCGTATCGAAGTTGCCCATATATCTCTCGGTAGTGGCAAGGTTGCTGTGAGCCAGCAGCTCTTTTACGATACCGCTGTCAAGTCCGGTTTCCTTTGCAACCTTAGCGAATGAATGACGTGAGATATGGAACGACACATTCTTACTGATTTCAGCCTTCTCCGCAATCTTTTTCAGATATTTGTTGATGAGGGCGTTCTTGGCGGAGACGGCGGCATAGAGTGTCTTGCGCATATCCGGTGTAATTGTCCTCTTGTCGGCAGTGGTTACATATTTCGCATACGGAGCCGTATTGTCGAGCAGTGGGAAGATATAATCATCAGGCTTGGCATCGGGTCGGAAATAATGCTTCAATATTTCCAATGCCTGCGGCACAAGGACAATGTCGCGGAATTTACCGTTCTTATCCATTGAATAAATCAAGCGGCCCTCGGAAGACACATTGCGCCAGCGCAACTGAATGAAGTCTGCGGCGCGTATTCCGGCACAATAGAAACTGAACAGGAAATAATTCCTTACGTTCCATATCAGTGAGCCTTCCGGCAAATCAAGATTGATGATACGCTGAATCTCCGCCATTTCCAACTTCTCTTTCATAGTAGGCACACCCTTGTATGAGAATTTCAAGAAGGGATTTTTGTCGGCCGACATATAACCGAGATTGATTGCGCGGTTAACGAGAGTCTTGAAGATGTTGAGTTGCACCTCTATGGTATTCGGGTGGAGCAACTTTTCGGGATTCTTCTCATTCTTCCACTTGTGGAGAAAATTGTTGAACTTGGTCAGGAACTCCACCGTCAGGTCTTCCATCGTGATGTCGTGCATACGCATCTTCTTACGGAAAGCGTCGAGTTTATTGCAAAGCCCTACATACTTGCGCATATTCCTGAATCCACCCTCCTCCTCAATCTCTTTCGCTCGTTCACGGGCAAAGGCAAGGAATGAAGGCGAGACAATCTCCTTGTCCATAGTCTTGATAATACGGGCCGATGATACCTCGCCATCATCTTCAAGCTCATTGTATGTTTCCTGCGCCTTGACCAACATAAGCCGCAACTGCTCATTGAGAGCTTTCGCATCGAGCACATTTGCACGAATCCAGTTATTGCCCTTGCACGACGGATTGAAATCGTCAATGTGTTTCAGTTGAATACCGGTTTTCTTTTTGGTGCGCTTCTTACCCACCGTCACCATCAGGTAAAGGTTGTAGGTCTTGTTTCTTGTCGGACGATGGTCTAGCTCAAATCGGAATGTAGCCATATTGGAGAGAATTAAAGGGTTAAAATCAGATGGAATCACAGCCACTGAACGTAGCAGCACGCAATCCCACTGCAAATATAACTCAAACACGCTTTACGTGCAAATTTACGTGCAAAATTCCTCATTTTTAACACTTCAAAACTCACTGAAAGAAAAAGTTCCATTTGTATAATCCACTATATCAGTGCAATATAAACGGTATTTCAATGTAATAGAAAGTAAGTATATTAGTTCTGTTCTGGGCACTGTAAAAGCGAGATAACTAATTGAAATTTCGATAGTTATCTCGCTTTTATTTTATTCAACAGGCAAATTACAGGCAAAATCCAAATATTCCGCGCAACTTTTGCCTGCAAATACGCTTTGAAGGCAATAGGGTGTAAAAGAACTTATATCATTAGGATGTTGGGGGTCGCGAGGTGGGTGTAGTCGGCGTTCATTATTGCTCCGTTGGAGAATGTGATGCCGTGCATGGTTGTGATGCCGTGTTGGGCGTGAATGTGGCCGAATAGGTGGAGACGGGGTTTAATTTCCAAAACTTTTGAGAATAATTGTTCATCACCGTAGTTTATGTTATCATCGAAGTCGAGTATTCCGTAGGCAGGGCTATGGGTTATCAGGACATCGGTATCCGAGGGAATTTTAGCGATGTTACGCTGTTGGCGGTCGGTGACGCAGTCGCCCATAAACATTGGCACGCCGTAGAATTTCACTCCGTCGAACTCTACACCGGAGTTGCACAAGTAGTGTACATTGGTGTCAAGGCCGCCGATATTCGCGCCGTAGAGGCAATCGTCGTGATTGCCGCAGATGAAAACCTTATGGGTATAGGGCAGGTCACAGAACCAGTTTAGGAAGTCGAGGGCTTCCTGCTCGGTGCCTGTCATAGTGAAGTCGCCGGAATGAACTACGACATCGGCTTCGGGAAGCTCTTTGAGCCGATGGTGACAGCCGTGGGTGTCGGATAAATGAAGGATTCTCATATCTAGGATTTTTTGCAAATATAGCACTTAAAGTGTGTCAAAAAGCAATACACGACAAATTTCTCTAATTTCCAAGGGGATGCAACACTTTATGATACACCTATAAGATTAACTTTGCGTCAAAAAGATAAAGCAATGACAGTACAAGAGCTATTTAAGTCCCTCTCTTTCGATGAAATCGCCATAGCTTTGCAACAGACACATTTTCGCGACGTTGAAAATTTCATAGGCCAGTCAGCTGAATACAAGATGGCTTATGACCAGCTTTGTCATATCGTCCCAAAAGGAGATGGCGGTGAAGTAACCTTTGAAGTGGTTTCGCCGGAGAGTCGTGTAAATCCTAAAGTAAAAGCAATCGTTGCAAATAATGTTGAAGGGCAATGTTGGGAGGATATATTGCAAAAAGAGTTTATCCGACCGACGGACATCAATGTGACTGATGCTGAAATGGTTGGAGCTATTCTTTGGGGCGCAACGTTTTATGGTTTTACACCTCATAGCATGGACAGATGTTTTGATTCATATTTTAATGACGACTCCCCCTTTGCTACGCAGGCATATCGGCTCGGTATACGTGAGATGTTGCCCTACATCAAAGACAAAGCAGAGCGTAGCGAACTTAAAAAACTCTGCAAAGGTAATCCGGATGGTGTTCCGTGCAGTAGCGAAACTATGAGATATCTATGGGAACGCCGGAAGCGCCTGAACCGCAGCAAACGCAAGCGTGAATATCGGATGTCAAAACGGCAGGATGAACTATGGAAAATGAACAAGCTCTATCACAACGTTGAGCGGCTCCGTAAGTTCGGCATTATTGAAACTGCCGGCTTTTTAGAAAGTCTTCTCAAACAGATTTACCAAGCCCAATCTGTCAATGACGTAATGCTGGAATCGTTTGCCTACGGGAAGACAGGCCGTGTTGAATATCTGAAAGAGCTGTTGGATACGTATGCCTGTGAGATGAAAGGGCCATCGGATTCTGACAGCAAACTGACCATCATCATTTGGAGTTCAGAATCTTACCCTCTTAATTCCGATGAACGCAAACAACTGCTCGAATTCTTGATGCAATTCTTCGCGCTTCAGGCATCGTCAATACAAATCGTATTCGGCGTAACCCAAGCGGAGAATCCGGAAATACAAATTCAATTTATCAGCATCAAAGATGAATAAGCTTATTACAATAATCGGCGAGACTGTTGAATGGCTGGAAGGTAACCACGGTGCACTTGATATCAAGGTGAGGCGTGGGTGTTCGGTGACGGTCAAGTGTGATAGATGCCGGGATGTTGTGCTGACGGCTCAGCAGGACTATGACACATGGTGTCGCGCCGAATTCTGTTTCAGCAAGCGTTGGGCGGTTGTCCCATACATAATTGAGATTTATTCAGAAGATGCCTCTTCGATTTTTGAGATAGTTGATGTTCTATGGGATACCTCGGTCGAGTCAGTAATTATCCATGATTGCCCGTCATTGATAAGCATGAGGTTTCACAATGTCAACAGTTTCGAGTTTTCAGGCTGCCCGAATCTTGAATATCTTGATTGTGATTTTTATAAAGGGCCGATTTTGGACTTGACAGCACTTACGCATCTGAAAAGCTTACAATGTCGGTCAAGTGAGGCAACGACTATTGATTTGTCGAAAAGTCCCTGCGTTGTCTCACTTGACTTATATGGCTGCAAGATGAAGACCTTGAAAGTGTGCAATCAAATTTCGCTTCAAAGACTTTGCATTCAGTCATGCGACAACCTTAAATCCCGTACAAAGGCTTGGCTGGAAAAGAATGTGATTAATAACAATACGTCCGGCCTTATCGCCTACTGATTTACCCGCCGAAGTAATTCCATCACAGATATTTGCAACGACTAATACATACGGATATAGTCATGGACCTTAGTAATTACCGCATTAGATTCCGGGTCAAAAGCTCGGCTAACAGGGCAATGACCATCTTTTTCAACAACAATGCATACCGGCAAGGCACAATAACAGTAAGCAGCAATCTTTTCGGGAGGAAGATGCTTGAGTAAATCGCTTGCCATTACCTGACGCGACAAAACTTTGCCAAGAGTGATTTCAGCTTCAAGCGAACTGTCGAATGCCACTATAGGGTGGAACTGATTGTCCCTTAGAATGTACAAGCATTTTTCGTCATCGTCCGATTCATCAGGCATTGCATTAAGCACTCCGGGGAGGAATGATACCTCCAAGTTGGATACGACGTTGTTATGTGCGTTAACTTCCATGACGCTTGCCTTTAACACTTCGGGAGGAATTGAATGAAATAAGTCGTAGAGAGTCATTTTGATAGAGAAGTTACTAAAACAACTTTAATATCGTCTCCAATATTTTCAATTTTGGAGACACCCCACATAACTTGCAAATTATTGTCCCCATTGCACAATGTCTTTGAGATGACAGATAATTCTGAAATGCTCGGTTGTTTCACACCGATATAGAACTGAATCAACAACTTTTCCACCTTGCTGATAGGGACAGGCAAGCTGTTAACAGCATCATTGAAAGCCTCTGATACGTTCGCACCAAAGCCATCGGTGATGTAGTTTTTACCGGATGCAGATAGAGTATTGGTGATGTCGTTGATGTCAAGACTAATCATGCCACTATGCTCAACGATTTTATCGAGTTCGGATGTATCGCCATGGATTCTGAATCCATTCCAGTTTGAAATTTGATTTTCCATTTCGCAACATTTATATGTTTAGCAGCCCGGGCTGGGTACGATCCAGCAGTCTTCCTTAACAATTAATAAGGCGCGTCTATCCCTTTTCGCCACCGGGCCTGATTGTTTGTGACACAAATTTAGTGCTCTATGTGCGTCATTTTTCACTACAGCCTTTGTCTTTTTCGACGGGCTCTAACTTTTTCAGCCGCTTATACTCTGCGATGAGTATTGCAGCTACTTTGCGCCACTCGTGCAAGGTTATTGCGAAGCCTGTCAACAAGCCGATAGCAAGCCATTTAGTTGAATGTTCTGGAGCACCGAGTGCTTGAGCCATACCTCTGCAAATGCTAAGGCCAGACTCAGTTTGGTAATCTTTATGGGAAGTTGCTCTTTTGTCATTAGATTATCGTTCAGACTTGATGTTTTCATCAATGGCTGCGAGAACCGCTTTGTCGGCATAGTCAAATGCGTTGGAAAAATTGATATTTGCATATTGCTCCGCAAGCTTCTCGTTGTTGAGGGCAATAACCAAATCAAGATGTAGTTCCTTAATTTTGGAGAGTCCATCAAGCGCATGCGCCATGTGCTTTTCTCCCTCAAAGTTAAAAGGAGTGGTGACTATGGCTGATACAGATTTTACATCCCTGAATTTCGCAAACTGAGCGATAACAGGAGTCCAAGCTGTCGCGGTGTGTCCACCCAATCCGGCAAGGACATAAACCTTTTCCACATCTTTGAAAAAGTCTTCAGGCAGGTCGTTGTATAGATTAATGTTATATAGATTCAAATAGACAGTAGTGTCATCAACCAACTGGAAATAAACAAGATCCGTTTGTCTATGGTCGGCGAACACATAGGTCGCGTTTTTAATGGAATCAGATTCTGCTTCCCGACGGAAGGTGTTGGCCATATTGCATCCCGCACCGCCTACGCCTATTATCATAGTTTTTTCCATGCCTGTCAGTCACTGTAGCCAAGTGGCAGAGAATGAAATCTGCCCTGCCACTTGGTATCATTTACTTGGAGATTAGCGTATAGTCGAAATTTACGTTATTGACCTGCTGCTCGAATTTCGAGATCGGACATTTCAGGCCATACTGCGAGACGAACCGCTCGGCAATTGCCTTGCGATACTGCGACTGTGTCCAAAAGGACGATGATGTGGTGTTGGCAGAGATTTCCACACTCATGCCAGGCTCGAATGCCACCGTTCCGCTGTTGAATTTCTTTTTAGCTGTTACTTTCCAAATTGCCATAATATATATTGTTAAAGGTTAGCCTTTGATGCAGGTGAAATATTGGTCGGTTGAGACACTGGGAATCTTCATTCCATACTTCTGTTCGAAGGCACGAAATATCTCAATAGGGGTTGGTTTAGAGCTTGTGGTTGTCTTGATTATTTCAACCCAAGCTCCGGCCGGAAGTTTTCCGACTTGCTTTACGGCCTTAACTGTCCAATGAAAAGAGTACATAATCTTTTTTTTAGACTGATATATTAGTCCGATAATACTGTGAGTATATCTGTTATACGCTTTAGCAGCTCATGCTTCTCTGAAAAGAACGATAGAGCGTTATCTCCTGGTTCTCTAAACCAGTTAGCTGCCTGTCCTTTCTTGTATTTACCCACTCCGCTGAAGACAAAGCCAAGTTTCGCGGCGATAGTCTCGGCCTGCTCTTTATTTTCCGGATAGGAAACGAGCCAAATGGCAGTGCCCTGCTCATCATTCTCCGGACGCTTAGGATAATGAACACAGACCCAACACCCATTACGCTCAAAGTCATCCTTTCGCCAAAAAGAAATCTGCTCATCTCCCTCAAGCGCACCTATTTCGTAACTGATGTCGGGGAAAGATTGCCTTAAATTCTCAAGGAGCCATAAGTTTTTAGCTTCGTTCAGTTTTGAGAAAGCGCGAACCAATGTTGCAAGAGTGGTAAGCGTTGTGTTGTCCAAATCAAGAATTTGCTTTGCAATATCCATTGTAGCGTTGTTTATACTTAATGAAAGAAGATAATTTTCATATGGGAAGATGGACCCAATATGCTTGTAATCTAATGGAATGCATTCTTCTCCCAGCAGATAATCAAATATATCAACTGCTATATCTGAAGCATACATTATGGAGTCTGCCATGACTGATGAATCCTGAGGCTTCTCATTGATGTGCAATGAAATGACTTTTACATCTGTGTAACCTTCTTTCACGATGGCCTTACGATAATCTTCCAGTTGATTCGGCTGATAGCACGCACCATTGAGTTTATTTTCAATTATTACAGCACGCTTTTGCCCTGACGGTTCTTCCCACTCTATGAAGATATCAATCTTGCGACCGTTGCTAATGCTTCTTTCTGTGGTGACAATGGCATCTTGTAAGCCTGGGGTTCCATCGGTATAGTCTCTTATTCCATTCACATAAAGAAATTGTGATAGGTAAATTGTGCCATCGCCATGAGGCCCTTTTGGGTCCAAGAATTGCGATAGTATTCGGCTATGGCAAATTTCTTTTGGCGAAACATAATGAATAAACTCCTCTATTGGATTCCATAAGGGAAGATATGGTGTCCGAGGAATAGAGACATTTTCTCGAATACCTGATATAAGTTCTGCTATTTTTTCAGAAGTCATAAATCATTTTTAAATGTAGCTGACGTGGCTACAAATCACGGTTGCATCAAAAAAAAGAGGACACAACACTCTTTTGTTCGCTCTTTCGGTAAGGCTCTGGTAAGCCCGGAATCAAGATAGAAGCAAAAGCAGCCTGCGTCCTCGGGAGAGGATACACGGATTGCTATTGACCTCCATGCGCTGATTCCTTGTTGAATTTACCAGATTTAACCGAATCGGATGGTTGTCATTGCAGAATGTGCAATATGTTTGGTGTTTTAGTTTACTTTCTGTTTCGTAATGTACTATATATGTTTTAGAGTTTAGCACCCTAAAATTACAAAACATTTTTCAAACTGCCAAACAAAAAATCGCAGGCTGGTACTTTTGACGCAAAAGTATGATAGTTGACTGCCAAAAACTGTCAGTGGCAAATTTTATTCAGGGTAATCTTCCATTTCTTCGATTATTGTGCCGCCGTTACGCTCTACGATTCTGCGCAACGCGTTCAGGCATTGCGGTGTGAAGTGATGACCTTTTATGTCAACATATCGCAGTGGCGCGTCGTTGGGCACGGCTATCTGTGTGAACTTATCAGAGAGAAATCCCCAACATTCCAATTTCTCAAGTTTATGGCACATTGAGAGGTCAAGTCGACGGAAGTCGCTTTCGCAGTCAAAAATCAACTCTCGGAGATTCACGCAACTCGACAGGTCATATTCCGAACCGAGCAATATCCGCATTGTCAATCTCTCAATCAAAGGATTGCAGAGCTTCACTTGCTTAAAGCTCTCAATGTAGGCCGAGCGCAGGCTTGGTGCATGGCTTAAATCCGCAGATTCATAATAACAATCGCCACCACTTGGTTGGGCATGCACAATCGTTCCGGAGGTAGCCGTTGCTGTTGCCATGAATGACTGCTTGTCGTTTTTAGGGTATTTATGCATGGCCGAGATTGATTTTCCGGTAAAAGAATTGCTCTTACCGTCGCCCCAGTCGATGCGCATGGATGGTTTTTCGCCCTCCAGTTCAAACGACATGCCAAAGATATTTCCTTCGGTCCATTTCAACGGATGTATATATGCTGTAATGTAATCCATATCGGCTATATGTTTACTTGCTTTAATAAACTCAGAATTAACTCACAACGGCCAATGATTTCGCCATAGTCGGGGACTGCAGCATACGGCATACAGAAAAGGCTCGGGGCTTTCATCTCATGCCACCAATAGCCGCGTCGATAGCGTACTCCCTCACCGGCTCCAACCGCTGTGGCTCTGCCCTCGCGCAGTTCACAATCGTGCTCATCGCTGACAACATAGAAAAATATGCCATCACGGCATAGGCCGACCGAAAGCCATTGGCGTGTACGTTGGAAAGTTGCCTCGTCCCAGACTGACACATAGTATTTATAGTCAATGTCCCATTCTGCACTATCTGCGTGCTTGATTACACCATTTTCAACAGCGGATATCAAGCGGCGGCCATATTCGTATGGGATTTTATGCAGCTCTGTTGTCAAATCGTTCAGCGCATTCTCATCCTCGGGCATCAGTTTATTCCCGGATGTCAGCAACAAAACTATATGATTCAGGGAAGAGGTAGTATCAACTTCTTCTTTCGCCCGCAGCAGTACGATATCAAGCAGTGTCGGCCTGCCCGGGGTAAGGTCGTCGGCCGACAGACTGTAACGCTTGTTGCCATCCTTGCTACATTCAATTGTCACCTGGAAGGCATCTTCCAATAATCGGCGCAAACGATGGAATGTACGCTCGGATATTTCTTCCCCCGGATAATCATTCATTGATGATACTGCCCATTTGGAGCAAAGTTCCTCGCGCGAGATGCCACGGGTACCAGACAGGAGAATCTCCCTCATAAACCAAAGCGACTGTTTTAACTGATTTGCTGCCATTGTATTCTTTATTTGTGGTACAAAGTTAGATATGAGGGTGTTTCAGAATTTATGGCACCATAAAATTTTTATATTTTCCAGACCTGTAGCACTAAATGATACACCACATTCGTTATCTTTGCAGCAGTAATTGTTTTATCACATATGACTCAGACCGAAAAATACATCTGGCTGTTGAATACCATTCATCAGAGTCGCTCCAGGGGAATATCTCTGAGGGAGATTTCAGATAAATGGCGCGACTATATGTCTACCGAAAAGCCACTTGACCGTGCAACTTTCAATCGCTGGAAAACTGCCGTTGAGCTGCAATTCCATGTAAATATCGAATGTAATACCAAAGGTGGTTATCGATATTACATAACCAACCCTGATGATATTAACGATGATAGGGTCCGCAAATGGCTTCTTGACTCAGTGTCTACCGGCACGACCCTTTTAAGTAATCTCGACATCAAGGACAGAATCTTATTAGAAGAGATCCCCTCTGGTCGTGCTAATCTTGCCACAATTGTTTCGGCCATGAAACATAATCATAAGGTGCAGATAACCTACCGAGGCTTCGGCAAGATATATTCATCGACTTTTGCGATCGAGCCTTTATGTGTAAAATTGTATAATAACCGGTGGTATGTTGTAGGCGACAGTTATCCTAACGGAGAATGGAGGCGCTCGACATACGGGCTTGACCGAATTGAGGAAACCATCGAACTTAAAGAAGAGTTTGCATATCCACAGGATTTCGATGCCAAAGAATACTTCCATGATTATATCGGAGTATCCCGATGGGTCGACCCGGTTGAAGAACCAATCAGATTCAGGGTCTATAATCCTCATAAATATTATATAATGTCCTTGCCCATTCATCATTCACAGCGGCTGGTTGTGGATGAGGGCGACTATGCCGAGTTTGAAGTAAAAGTTGCTCCCACTGAGGAATTTTTCATGGAAATGCTTCATGGTGGCTCATGGATAGAGGTACTATCACCGAAAGAAGTGGTGGACCAGATGAAAGGCTGGGTTGAGGAATTATACAATGTTTACAACAAAAAGTAACGAAGATGAAAGACTTTGTAGCGATAGATTTTGAAACAGCCAACGGCCGCCGGTGCAGCGTGTGCAGCGTTGGCATGATTATAGTGCGTGACGGCGAGATTGTCGACCGATTTTACAGCCTTATCAAACCCACACCCAACTACTATTCTTATTGGACAACAGAAATTCACGGCCTGACACAAGCCGACACCGACAGTGCGCCAACTTTCCCTGAGGTGTGGGCACAAGTCCAAGAAAGAATCAAGGGTCTTCCACTGGTGGCTCATAACAAACCATTTGATGAGACCTGCCTCAAAGCGGTGTTTGCCGAGTATGGAATGGAATATCCCGAATATGAGTTCTACTGCACACTCGCAGCCTCCCGCCGGACACTCGACCTCCCCAGTCATCAGCTACATATCGTGGCCAAAGCCTGTGGTTTCACTCTGATGAACCACCACAATGCCCTCGAAGATGCTGAGGCCTGCGCCGCCATCGCATTGAAAATACTATAAATATGGAAGAATTAAACCACAAAATTAAAGAATTGACCGGGTTTCTAATGATTCTAAGAAACAAGTTGGATTATCTTGAAGGAGCGATACTCGACGACAACGAATTGGTCGCGGAAGAAAGACTTGACGACAAGGTTAAGGAATCAGAAGTCCTGAAAAAACAATTAGATTTTTTGGCGCGAGAAGTCTATGGACAGGAAAATATTCCGGCCTCTTTGGGTAACAGAATTTCCACCTGTCATGGCATGCATCGAGATATAATTATGCGTATTGACAGAATCCGTGCATTGATGGAACAAATGGATGAAGACAATGATTCCATTTTTGATAAGGATTCATTTATCAAAGGGATGTTTCCAAACCATGAAGACTATCAAGATTATCTTGATGGCGAAATTTAAAAACCGATGGAACAGAAACTTAAGCAAATTGAATCTCGAATCATTGAGATTGTCGGCTCTGACCTTGAAGTGTTCAAGTATGACGAGTTGTCAAAAGCCGAGAAGGAGGAGGTGAAAAGCCTTCTCGGGGAGCGGCGTGACATTCTCAATGAGATGTTTCAGCCGACTGAGGCCAATATTGCGCAGTTCAGTAAAGTCAATGATGAGCTTTATCGGCTCACTATGGCTCTCAACGTGCGGGTAAAAAAGATTATAGCTAAAAAGGAACTTTTGCTTGATACGCACGACTTCGATGATGATTATGAACTGGAGGGCACTTTGAAATTCGTGTTCAACGATGAGACTTCAATTTGTCAGTTGCCCGATGATGATTGTTATGGCACCAACTTCGCCCTGATGATTAAAACTCTCTATGAGGTATATTCACATTCCGGCATAGAAAGTATAGTCACAATCAATGAACATCACGGTCCGCTCGACGATGGCGAGAGCTGGTATGAATACCCCTTTAATCGCTTCCCGGAATTCATGGAATTCATAATTTGCTATGCCGTCCACGATCTGACCGATCACAAACTCTACTCAATCCCCGACCTGCTCCGCCTCAACGACTTCTGGTCGGAGGTTAACTTCAAAGTCCAAAGCATCACCAATAAGGACGGACAACATTACGATTTCCTAAAGCAAGAATTTACCAACACCTAACCCCTAATCATATAATTTTAGCTCTGAGCGTTGCTGTCAGATTTTGGCAGTAGCGCTCGCTAATTTTGTGGCCGTATTATGTCCGTTTGTAAATTCATTATTGATATGATGTTAAAAAAATGGAAGTTTTGATTGAGCTGTGTCGGCTTTTGATACAGGTGAAGGGATATCTTTGCAGAAAATATAAGATGATGACATACAGAGAAATATTTTTACAAGCAGACCCTCACGTGGTTTATGAAGCTATAGGAACGCATGAGGTGGAGTTCCGAGGACGAAAATTACGATTAACAGTCGAGCAGGCCTTTGATATCTGCAAAGGTTTTAAGTTTTATGCAAAAGGCATGAGGCTTGATGTACCAGAGGAGGAAGAGATTCAAAAGATTCTCAATGACGATGAGCATAAGCCACAATTTAGATGGACCAGAAAACAGGCTCAGATTTTCGTGGCGGCAAAAAGAGGCTGGCTCCGTGCCGCTTGTGAGGCCCTCGGCTGTAATCAGACATCTAATCCTGATGAGTTGGTGAACGAATGGCTAAACCAGGCAATGCCCGATTGTAGTGGAGATGCAAACAAACTGGCTACTTATATTATTACAAAACTTATAATCAGCAACTTACTGAGATATGAACGATTCAAATCCTAAAGCTCTGACCTTTGGCGGAGAAACCCATGATGGACCGCTTGCCGACATATCACATCTTACCGAACGAGAAAAGCTCAATTATAGGAGCAAAGGCATGAGTGCTTTTGGCACATACGATTATGAGCAATTCAAGTCTGACGAAGATTTTGAACTGGCGCTGGCATGTGCTGCCCCTTACAATTGTCGCTACCCCGAACATTGCGATGAAGAGATGTTGCACAGTTTCGTTGATTATCAGCGCTCACTCTACTACCACAAAAAGAAATATCGGGTGTGGGAAAAAGAGGTGCTCGATCCGATGGTCAAATCCCTTGCCGACCACGCACTTGACGCGCCCCAATATAACACAAGTTTTTTGCTCGAACTGGAGAAACGGAAGATGGAGTGCATGGATGCTTACTTCTCACACTCTGTCACTGCTGACGAAAACGGCATCTATCCCGGAGGTCGCTGGCTGCGCCTATGCGTCAAACTCCTCGCCTATCTCGTCAATGAAAGCCGTATTCCCGATAATAAAATTCTCGCCGTGAACCCGCGCAACATCAGTTATCCGGTGAGCCAATGGGAACTCGACCACTTCAACAACCAGACTGAAGAGTCCGACAAACTCCGCTACGGTCGCAAAATCTACTGGCACAAAACTCACCGCCTCTACTGCCACATCCGCCAACACGCCCTCCATACCTGGTGGGATTAATGGATTCTATAATCATTTTTGAGAATTTCATAAATCAACCGACAAAACTATGCAACCATACGGCTCTTCATGGAAGGATGCTCTCGCGCTCATGCACAAGCGTCACGCTCTCTTCACTGAGATTGTAAAAGACTATTCCTCGTTCGACGATTTTTTGCTCGACTGGGATGAGAAGATGGCACTTTTTGGCGTCGAAGCCACACAAGGTGAGAATGGAATTACGTTATACCTACTGCTTGATTATACTAAATATGAATATTATGGCATAGGTATGGGTAAAGACGGACACTTGGAAGTAGATCCCATTGTAACATGGAACTACCTTGGCTCAACTACTGACACCAACATCTTCACCAACGAAGATGTGTAGTATACAGTAAATTTCTTAAACTATAACCGTACAAGCAAGGGGTGAATCGGAGAACGATCAAATTGGAAGATATGTCGCTATGCGATTTCCCAAATGCGAATCAACACTGATTTGGGAGATTGAGGATAATTTCTTGCAAGCGTTGTCTATGGATTTCCAAAGATTGAAGGGACATCACTCCACGGCTTCGCTGTAAATGGCACATGGTGGGTTTCTGGCGAGGAGCCAGAAATGAATGATTTCTTCATATATACTAAAAATTAAATAATTATGAGCAAACGTATTGAGATTGATCCGAAAGTAAAACAGGAACGACTTAAAGCCTATTTTGAAATTAGGGATGCTGCACTTGCGAAATTGCGCAAACGTCATGCCGGGTTCATGGAGATTGTTAAAGGGTATACCTCTTTTGGCGATTTTCTGCACGATTGGAAAGACAAGATGACTCTGTTTGGGGTCGAAGTATTCGCAGGTTCTGACAGTATTGACATTCGAATACAGATAGATTATTCCGACTACGAGGAGTACTCTGTCATAATGGGCAAAGACGGACATTTGACAATGAGTGCTGCGGTATGGTGGCAAGATATGTGTGCTAACACTCTCACCGACATCTTCACGGGGGAGAACGTTGAAATTGAGGATATTGTCAACTGTTTCCCTCCTGTATCTGAATCTGATAACTTATAACGTTATAATATAGTGTTAAGGTAATTATTATGACAGTACAAGGACTTTTCAACTCACTCACATTTGATGATATAATGGCGGCGTTGCGGTGCACTCACCGCAACGACCGCTCTATACGGAATGTTGCCGGCTATAAGGAGGCATACGATATTATCTGTAATCTATCGCCTGAAGGCGACGGGGGTGAAGTGACATTTGACATCTCCCCTCGTGAAGAATGGTTCACACCACACTCCTTGCCTCTTGTCGCAAACAATGTTGAAGGCGATTATTGGGAAAATACCGTTCAGAAAACCGTCATTTATCCCAATGACAATCCTTTCACTGACGCCGAACTTGCAGGAGCAATACTGTGGGGCATGACATTCTACGGCTTCACAATCCGGGACGAATGGCCACCAAACGACACAGCATTTTCCCTCTATGGAGAACATGCAAAACTTCTTGAACGAAAACTTTTCATTCCATATCTTCGTGATAAAACTATAAAACAGGAATTAAAGAACGAAGTATTGCCTTTTGGCATCGCCTTTGCTATGGACATGTGGAATAAAATACATCAGCGCCAACGCCATCAGAATCGTAGCAAACGCTGCCGCTACCGCCGTATATCGCAACGTATTGAGCATTTGAAAAAGCTCGACAAACGTCAGTATCTCATAAACAGGCTTCAAGAAGCATTTGGTCCCGATGCAGTCTCTGCATTAGAAATTCTCAAAGCAGAGGCAATCATAGAAAAGTGGTTTGACTCCCACTGCTACGGTAAACTTCCTCGACTTGATTACCTCATTGACCTCCTCGAAAATTATTGCCCGTATTTCGACAACATCTGCCAGTCTGGCAACCACAATATCGTAGTCTGCTATACTGCCAACACGACTCCTCTGACCGATGACGAAAAAATTCGGCTACGCTCATTCCTCTCCAACCATTTCTCGCCCGACTCCAACTGGCAACTCTTCTTCGCCACCGACAACGCTCTCCCCAATGAAATGGCTGTCCAATTCATCGGAATTAAAACAGCTATTTAGGTCTAGCTTTGATTATCTCTTTTACACAACGTACTACATCACCCTCTTGATTAAATGCAAACGTACAAAAGTATGATGTTTGATCCTCTTTGAGTTTTATTCCGAATTCATTTAGGTCATTACTTTTTTCCAACCAATCTATCTTTTGCTTCTTTTTCTCCCAATCTCTGACTGAGAGTACATATGCTATGCTCTTATCCAAATAAGTGTATATGTAAATTTGCAATGAGCTACCTTTGATGTCTACTACACAGGTATTTTGTTGTCCAGTCCAAGAGTAGCATTTATTTTGGCTTAATTCATCATTCCATTCTTCGTCCGAATATATTTTTTCTCTCAAATTTGTAGCCATTTGAGCTGGAATCTCATCTATAATCTGTCTTAGAACGATTATGTCTTCTATCTTGTCGGCTGCTATAGATTTAATGAATTCTTGTGTATTATTATCAGACATGATTTGGGGTGTTAATGACTTGATTAATTTGGCATACTGCCTTAATATAGATTTTGCGTCTGCGTTGTTAGATCTTTCGACACATGGAAGAATCCAATTGTCCACCAAGTTAGTTTCGGATGTATGATGGGCTGGAATTATGTGAAGCTTTCTGTCAATCCGTTTAATTTCATCTTCGTCCCAACCTGTTTTGTTCGGTGATTTGTACGGATTCTTTGGAATATAGACTACGGCATCTACGATGCCATACTCTTCTTTTTCAATTATCTCAACATAGCGGGGAATTTGTCTGTACATATCAACAGCATCGTTGATCTTATTTTCAATGATGATGAAATGAAATTTCCCATCAGCATCTCGCTTATCCCCTTTTATCAAGATGTCAATTTTATGCGTTTCACGATCGACTTTCGAATCAGTACCATATAGACTTTCGTCAATTTCAGCCCCATGGTTTTTCAACATCTGAATAAATAGAGACAAATACAAATTACCCTCCCAATGACTTCCTTCTGGAGCAAGAAATTCTTTTATTATGTCACTATGGTAATTCTCTCGGTAATAGTAGTCAGATGTTAACATAAAGATATTCAAGCCCAATCTTTGGTCTTGAGCTTGTCCTCGGTCTCTTTTAGCCGATTTGATAATGCCCTTGATTTTTGAGCCTTCCAGAAATTCGTTCCAATTCATAACGAGACATCGGTCTTATTTGGGAGATGTGCAAAATTAGCAAAAAAATGGCACATCACAAATTAAATTTTAGCACATAACGTTATCGGCGTTGCCATGCCGCTGTCAATGAGGTGGCGGTTGCCGGAGCGGTCGTTGTCCATGGCGAAGATGGGTTTGCCGAGTTTGACGGCCCAGTCAACCGCGTGCATGGTGCCGGACTCTTTTTCGCAAGCTACGACAATGACTTTGTTGGCAATGGCCATCTGGAGCCGGGTGCGCGCTATGAGCCGCGTCGGATTGGCTTTGGTGCCTTCGGGGTATTCTGAAACAATCATGCCTCCTTTTTGGAGTATGGCCAATTCAAGGTCGGCGTTCTCCTTGGGATAGGTTTTATCAAGTCCGGTAGCTACTACTGCTACCGAAACGCCTCCGGCCTCCACGCAACCTTGATGAGCGGCCGTGTCTATGCCGCGAGCCAAGCCGCTGACAACAATGTCTGCCGAAAATAACCTACCAAGCTGACGCGCCAACTCACATTCCTCAGCCGTTGCATCCCTCGCTCCTATGATGGCCACATGATTGCCTGAGGCAAGCCAGCCTTTAGTCCCTTTGAAATAAATCTTGTCTGGACAATCGGCCTCTAATGACAGCAATGGGGCGCGGAAGTCATAGCGGTCACGCTCGATAGCTTGGACCGGGAATGTAGTTTCAACGTGCTGCTTCATCACCTTCAACTCCGGAATATACGGAAACATCTTGGCAACGGCTTTTTGAGCTGCAAGTTCCAGCGCCGGATAATCATCTTCTATAAATTTATCGGCAACGAAAAGATTTGGTACAGGAATGTTCCAATTAATATCAAAGTCATCATCTTCAGTTTCCGTGCAACCTACCAGCTCACACGTCCAATGCTCCGCGCTGCGAATGCGCAGATAGATGCAGTACTTATTGCCCGTCATGGGGTCTTGAAAATAATAGTAACATTGGCTTGGGAAATATGAGATATCCTCATACCAATGAAATTGCTTCGTTTCTTCCATAAGTAGTTAATATTGTATTCACTGCAAAATTATTTCGTTGTTGTATCAAAAAGCAATACACCAACCAAATATTTGTCTAAAATGGGATTATTAACCGATGCGATGGCGGCGGAGATAGGCATCGAGGTCGGCGCGGTTGACGTAGATTTTGCGGCCAATCTGGGAGAAGGGGATGACGCGCTGGTCACGGTAGTTCTGCCATGTTTTGAGCGAGACTCCAAGTAGCTTTCGCGCGGCTTCGGATTCCAGCCACTCGGCATCGCGGT
>OFGR01000416.1_pt1 | contig 43710 bp, 42 predicted proteins | sample 1521811 | NCBI WGS metagenome assembly OFGR01 (sample SAMEA3504098, study PRJEB24116) | mouse gut metagenome | biome: mouse gut; feature: mouse-associated habitat; material: faeces | place: Denmark | collected 2011
AAATTGAAAAAATACTGAATCCTGTATGACAGAAGAAGCAAGGAGCAGCCTTATGAAATATTATCTTGCCCCTCTGGAGGGCATTACCACTTATATTTACCGTAATGCATATCACCGTATTTTTACTCCGGCAGATAAATATTTCACCCCTTTTCTTGTGCCCAGGCAGAAAAAGAGTTTCAGCAGCCGGGAACGAAATGATATTCTGCCGGAGCACAATCCGGGGCTTTATACGGTACCTCAGCTTCTGACCAGCCGGGCAGAAGATTTTATCCGGGCAGCCAGGACACTGACGGAATATGGATATGAAGAAATCAATCTGAATCTGGGCTGTCCTTCCGGTACTGTGGTTTCCAAAGGAAAAGGCGCCGGATTTCTGGCGCATCCTCAGGAACTGAACCGGTTTCTGGAAGAAGTGTTCGCAAATCTTTCTCTGCGTATTTCCATTAAGACAAGAATCGGGATGGAAGAACCGGAGGAATTTGGAGAGCTTCTGGAAATATTTAATCAGTACCCGCTGGAAGAGCTGATTATCCATCCAAGGGTTCGGGAGGATTATTACAGAAATCCGCTCCGTCTTTCAGCATTTGCCGCGGCCATGAAAGAGAGCCGGAATCCGGTCTGTTATAACGGGAATATATTCAGTCCGCAGGATTTTGAAGGATTGAAGGAAAAATTTCCGAATCTTTCCGCTGTAATGTTAGGGCGCGGAATCATTGCAAATCCGAACCTGCTGGGTGAATGTAAGGAAAGGGTTCCTGCCCGGCAGGGAGACACCGGACAGGACGGGAAAACGGAACGGGAACCGGAGAAAAAGAAGAAACAGCAGTTTCAGCAGTTCCATGCACTGGTTTATGAGGATTATCAGGAAATTTTAAGCGGCGAACGCAGCGTACTTTATAAAATGAAAGAATTCTGGTCTTATATGATACAGTCTTTTTCCGGCTATGAGCCCTATGCAAAACAAATCAGAAAAGCAGAATCTCTGCGGAAGTATGAAACAGTGGTTCAATCGCTGTTTCGGGAACAGGAGGTTACAAATCATGGAAGATTTTCGTTTTAAAGTGAATCTGGGCGGAATGATTGAAATTTTATCCGACCATCTTTACAGCAGCCCGGATGTCTATATCCGGGAGCTGCTGCAGAATGCTGCCGACGCCATTACGGGAAGGCGGAAACTGCAGGGGACAGAGACGGAAGGGGAAATCACCCTGGAAATCACAGAAGGAAAGCAGCTGATATTTACCGATAACGGACAGGGGCTGACAGAAGCAGAAATTCATCAGTTTCTGGCCATTATCGGAGAATCTTCCAAACGGGAACTGGAAAATAAGGATTTGCGTACAGATTATATCGGACGATTCGGTATCGGCCTCCTTTCCTGTTTTATGGTTTCCGATGAAATCTGTATGGTGACAAAATCCTGCCGGAGTGAGGACGCCCCAGTGCTTGAGTGGAACGGAAAGCCGGATGGAACTTATACCATACAAAATCTTAAGGAGGAAGAAGCGGGACAGGGGAGAAAAGAGTCCCAGGTAAAACAGATGACGTCTCCCGGAACAAAAGTAATACTGAATGCAAAAGAAGGGATGGAGCAATATTTTACCGGAGAAACCATTGAGGAACTTCTGACTTATTATGGCCTGCTGCTGCCTTTTCCCATTCTGGTCCGCCGGCAGGGAGAGGAAAAACAGATCAATCCCACTTACCTGCCCTGGGAAGGGCGTACCACCAACAAACAGGAACTTCTGCTGTTTGGGCAGATGCTGTTCGGAGAACCGTTTTTTGACTGTGTGACGTTTCGCTCAGAAGAGGGGAATGTGTCAGGGGTGGCCTATATCGTGAATTATACCGTATTGCCTTCTGCAAAATCCTTTCACCGGATTTATTTAAAGCATATGATGCTGACAGAAAAAGGAGATAATCTGATACCGGACTGGGCAGTGTTTACCAAATGCATTGTACACGCCACAGATCTGAGGCCTACCGCCTCCAGAGAAGGGTTTTATGTGGATGAAACACTGGAATCTGCCAGGGAAGTTATCGAGGACAGCCTGATTCGTTATATTGACACGCTGGCAGAAGAAGAACCGGAGCGGTTTGTGCGGTTTTTCCAGATTCATCACCTTACGCTGATGTCGCTGGCGCTGACAACGCCAAAACTGTTTGTGCGCCTGATTGATTATTTTGAATTTGAGACAACCAGAGGAACCATGACCGGATATGATTTGCGGATGTGTCCGGAGCCTCTGGTCTATGCCCCTACCAGAGAGAAATACAAGCAGCTGTCTCAGCTGTTTTTCTCCCAGGATCAGCTGCTGATTAATGTTTCCTATGTACATGCGCTGGATCTTCTGGTACAGCTTGGCAGGGTATTTGAGAAAAAAGTCAGCCCTGTGGAAGAATGGGATATTGAGGATTTGATGGAAGAGCTGTCTCTGGCAGATCAGGACGAAGGCTTTGATTTCCTGAAAGCGGCAAACCGTATTCTGAAAAATCACGACTGCCGGGCGGAACTGAAATATTTTTCTCCGGTTCATCAGCCCACTTTTTACCTGATAGATGAAAATACCATGTTAAGCAGGCAGATTGCAGCTTCCAGAGCTCAGGCGGACTCTATGTTTTTTAATATGCTGGACGCTTTTGCGGCGGAACTTCCCAATGATACGGCAGCCACACTGTATTTTAATTACCAAAATCCCATTGTGAAAAAAATGGTGGAAATCGAAGAAGAGTCTGTGCTGAAGATATTTATAGAAATTTTATATGTGCAGGCTCTGCAGATTGGAGGGTTTCCCCTTCACAACAACGAAATGGCCATGCAGAACCGCAATATTCTGGCTTTGATGGAGAGGGGGCTGTCCGATGGCTGACTGGCTGGAAAATTATGATCCGGAATGGATTATGGATGAGCTTCTGGAAAAAACAGAACATGGAAAACCCGCCATGGAAGTGCTGCGCCAGGCCATTCAGGAAGCAGACTGCCATCAGGATGTGCCCTGGATGTTTCTGTTCCGCATTCAGTTCTGCCGGGAATCCACTTTTTACGGAGACGGTCTGGAACTTCTGGTGACTTTTCCGGAACTTCTGGCCCTTTCAGATAAATATCCGCAGCAGCCGGGAAATTTTCGCTTTGTCTTTGATACCGAAGCAGAACATGTGATGTGGGTCTATAAATGGATTCTGGACAACTGCGAGGATTTCTATCAGATTTCCATGGAGGACTGCCGGAAATTCTTTGAGGATTACCGGAACCGCTGCGTCAGTATGGGACTGAGCCTGCGGAATTACTATGCTGCCATGTATGGATTTTACTGGCAGATTGACGAGGAATTTGCAGAGGAATGTTTTCATAAATACGAAAAACAGCCCAGGGACGCACACAGCGACTGCAAAGCCTGTGAGCGGAATATGGAAATCCGGTTTTATCTGGACAGGGATAATCTGGAAAAAGCAGAACAGCTGTCAAAGGATATTGAGAATTTCCGGCTGACCTGCGGCAGCAATGAGAAGCGGAGCGCCTGGCTTCGGATGAAAATTGCATATATGAATTATTATATGGATCATGGAGATTATGAAAAGGCTCAGAGTTATGCCAGGCTGGTGGAACGTTATATGAACGGGGAGACAGAGTATGAATGCTGGAGTGATTTTCTGGTGTGCCATGCACATACCAATATAGGCAAAGCCCTGAAAATCTATAAGGAGCACTGGAAGGAATGGCTGAATCTCCGCTGTCCCATGGATACCTGCGATACGGAAAAAAGTATCTGCATTTTTCTGAAACAGCTGAAAAAAGCCAGAAAGGGAGATACGGTAAAAATCAGCTATGACCCTGCATTTCCTCTGTACCGGGAGGACTGCCAGTACAAAATTATGGATCTGTATGAATTTTATTATGCAAGAGCGAAACAGACTGCCCAAAAGTTTGACCGTCGCAACGGAACCGATTATTATATAAAGAAGTTGGAGGATAGCCTGCATGAGGATGTATGATCTCATCAATCAGAAGAAAAAGGGAAATGCTCTGTCACCGGAAGAAATCCGGTTTATGGTGGAAGGCTATACGAAAGGAACAATTCCCGACTACCAGATGTCTGCCATGATGATGGCAATCTGTTTTCAGGGCATGAATGAGGAAGAAACCCTGGCTTTGACCCTGGCCATGCGGGACAGCGGGGAAGTGCTGGATTTATCCCGGATTGACGGAATAAAGGCAGATAAACACAGTACCGGCGGCGTTGGTGATAAAACTTCTCTGGTGCTGGCTCCCATGGTGGCGGCTCTTGGGATACCTGTTGCCAAAATGTCAGGCCGGGGGCTGGGACATACGGGAGGGACCATCGACAAGCTGGAGTGCTTTCCGGGATTTACCACAGGGCTTTCCAGAGAACAGTTTTACCAGAATGTAAATCAGGTTAAAATGGCCATTATGGGACAGACCGCGGAACTTGCTCCGGCCGATAAGAAGCTGTACGCATTGCGGGATGTGACCGCTACCGTGGACCAGCTTTCCCTGATTGCTTCCAGCATTATGAGCAAGAAACTGGCGTCGGGAGCAGACGCCATTGTACTGGATGTGAAAACAGGCAGCGGTGCGTTTATGAAAACAGAAAATGATGCGTTTGCCCTTGCACGGGAAATGGTACAGATTGGAAAAAATGCCGGAAAGAAGATTTCCGCTGTGGTGACGGATATGGACCAGCCTCTGGGCAATGCAGTGGGCAATTCTCTGGAAGTGAAGGAAGCAGTTCTTTCGCTGAACGGTCTCGGCCCCGCTGATTTTATGGAAGTGGTGTATGCCCTTGGCACAGAAATGGTGCTGGCGGCAGGAAAAGCAGACGATCCTTTAGAGGCAGAAGCCATGCTGAAAGAAACCATTCAGAAGAAAACTGCACTGGATAAATTTGCAGAATTTGTGGAAGCCCAGGGAGGGGAAAAGCGTTTTGTATACCAGCCGGAACTTCTGCCTGCTGCCGGAATTCAGCTTCAGGTAATGAATACGGAACACGGATTTGTGGGCGGAATCCAGGCGGAGGAAATTGGTCTGGCCAATCTGATTCTGGGCGGAGGCCGGACGGCGAAAGACAGCGTGATTGATTTGTCCGTGGGAATTCTGCTTCATAAAAAACGCGGGGATGCTCTTATGCCTGGTGAAATCCTGGCAACGGTATATGCCGCTGATATGGAACAGGCCAAAGAGGCCTATGGGAAAATTGTACGGGCTTACCGGATACAGCCTGACCGGCCGGAAACAGTTCCCATGATAAAGGGAATTATCCGATAGAAAGATACAGGCAAGCCAGTCCTGCGGCTGCCGGAGGTGCAAAAATCCGGGTGTTCGTCAGACAGCATGATAATAAGGCTGTTTTACCCGGCGCCTGCGGGAATAAACCGGCGGTGTTCTTCATATATTGCAGTATGGGAAGAGAAAAACGAACGAAATTAAGCCGGGTAAAGGAAAATGTAAAATCAAATATTGTGGAGTCTCTGGAACTGCCTGTGGATATTATGTATGGGGCAGTGATTCTTACCGCCATGGGCCGCAATCAGGTTCTGGTGGAAAATTATAAGGGAATCATTGAATATACCCAGGAAAAAATCCGTCTGCAGACCAAAACCTGCCAGGTGACCATTCAGGGAAAGCGTCTGCTGGTAGAATATTACACCAATGAGGAAATGAAAATTACCGGTTACATTCAGGGAATATTATATGACTCATAAGGGGTAAAAAATTGTTGATTGATAAATTGAAATATTTGCAGGGGTATGTTAAAATTAAACTTTCAGGGTATGCACCGGAGCGTTTTCTGAATCTGTGCAGCAATCACAATATTCTGATATGGAATCTGGAGTATGAGGAGGACCACTATGTATTCTGCATCAGTGTTCAGGGCTTAAAAAGGCTGAAACCCATACTGAAAAAAACGGGGACAAAGTTTGTGATACTGGAACGCACCGGACTTCCCTTTCTGATGCGCCGCTACCGGAAACGAAAACTGTTTTTTGCGGGAATTTTCCTCTGTTTTGGGATTTTGTATACCATGTCCCTGTTTGTGTGGAAAATTGAGGTGCATGGAAACCTCCATGAGACAGACAGCAATATTCTGAAATTTCTGGAAGAAAATCAGGTATATCACGGACTGTTAAAAAGCAAAATAAACTGTGAGGAAATCGAGGAAAAGCTCCGGGCAGGTTACGGGGATATTATCTGGGCTTCCGCAAAGCTGGAAGGCACCATGCTGATTATTGACGTGCAGGAAAACCTGGCCACCAACCAGCAGGCACAGGACCGGACGCAGGAAGACGGAACGCCCAGGGATCTGGTGGCGGAGAAAGAGGCTGTTATTTACAGCATACTGACCCGTCAGGGAACGCCGAAGGTGGAAAAAGGAGCAGAGGTTCATCCCGGCGACATTCTGGTGGAAGGAAAAAATCCTGTTATGAATGACAGTGAAGAAATTGTTTCCTATCAGTATTGCGTTTCCGACGCGGATATTCTGGGAGTTACGGAATACCCTTACGAAGATCATTTTTCCATGTGGTACGAGGAGAAGCATTTTACAGGCAGAACCAGTCAGTCATATGGACTGCGGCTGTTTGGACTGCGGATGAAACTGCCCCATATTTCCCGGAAATTTTCAGATTACGACACTGTTACCGATGAATATGATGTAAAGCTGGGAGAAAGTTTTTATCTGCCGTTTAGTGTTACGAAAGAGGTTTACCGGGAGTATCAGAGGGAGAAAAAGCAATATACAAAGCCGGAGGCCGAACAGACGGCAAAAGAGAAATTGAACGAATTTTGTGAAGAATTAACACAAAAAGGGGTTCAAATTATAGAAAATAATGTTATGATAGTAACGGATGGGAAAAACTGTACAGCTTCCGGTACCATAAAAGTAATAGAACCCATTGGTACGCCAAAGGAAACTGTATTAACAGACATACCGCAGGAAGGGCTGATAGAAGATGAGTCTGATGGAAACAGTAATTGATATTCCCGCAGAACACATGTCCAATGTTTTCGGGCAGTTTGATGCATATATGAAAAAAATAGAGCGTGCGTTTGGTGTTACGGTGGTAATGCGGGATAATAAAATGAAACTTCTGGGGAACGAGGGTGACGTGAAGAAAGCCTCCAGAGTTTTTACGCAGCTTTTTGAACTGTCCAGACGGGGCAGTCAGATTACAGAGCAGAACGTGGATTATGCCATTTCTCTGACTTTTGAGGAAAAGGAATCCACAATCCTGGAAATTGATAAGGAATTAATCTGCCATACGGTGAACGGGAAACCGGTGAAGCCCAAAACCCTGGGGCAGAAAAAGTATGTGGATGAAATCCGCGATAAAATGATTGTGTTCGGCACAGGGCCTGCAGGAACCGGGAAAACCTATCTTGCCATGGCCATGGCAGTCACAGCTTTTAAGAAAGAGGAAGTGAACCGGATTATCCTGACCCGGCCTGCCATTGAAGCAGGAGAGAAGCTGGGGTTTCTGCCAGGAGATCTGCAGAGCAAGATAGATCCGTATCTGCGGCCTTTGTATGATGCCCTGTATCAGATTATGGGAGCGGACAGCTTCCAGAGGAATATGGAAAAGGGCCTGATTGAAGTGGCGCCGCTGGCCTATATGAGAGGAAGAACGCTGGACAATGCCTTTATCATTCTGGATGAAGCCCAGAATACCACGCCGGCCCAGATGAAAATGTTCCTGACCCGTATCGGGTTTGGCTCCAAAGTGGTGGTTACGGGGGACGCTACCCAGAAAGACCTGGCGCCGGGAGCGGTATCCGGACTGGATGTGGCGCTGCGGGTACTGAAGCCGGTGGAGGACATAGGAATCTGTACACTGACCAGCAGTGATGTGGTGCGCCATCCGCTGGTACAAAAAATAGTAAAGGCTTATGAAGAGTATGAGAAACATGAGAGAAAAGGAAGCGGAAACAACAGCAGAGAACGGAGCAGAAGTAAAAAAGTTCGGCGTCCTGAAAGACACTGAGCGGTCAGGCAGGAATTTTATGCTGGGCAGTATGGCAGGAGCCGGTATTCTGGAATGTGTGCTGTCCGGGATTCTGAGCCATCAGAAAACAGACCGGATGGTAATACTGGTCCTTTTTGGCATTCTGTATTCGGTGGTGTTTTTTGCGGGAATGGAACTCTATCGCCTGCAGAAAGACTGGTTTTATGAAAAAGCGGCGAATTACAGAAGTATTGCCCGATGGTACTGGATTTTCTGCGGAGCCGGAGTATTGTTTGGATTTCTTCCGGAATTTGCCAGGCCGGTGCTGCTTTTGTCCCTGGGTATGACAGTTGTTACCAGCAATTTTTTCGGACTGGCAGCGGGTATTTTTCATGCGGCGGTATTCTGTCTGTGCGGACAGGCAAATGTCCATGTGCTTCTGTGCGACATTTTTCTGCTGATTGCAGGCTGTATGGCGGCCTCTGTTTTGCAGGACATCAAAGAACAGAGCCATGAAATTGTATTTCTGTTTCTCTACACTTTTGGCAGTGTTTTGATTTTTTCCTTTGCACGGACTGGCCAACTGGAGTGGGATGTGTTAATCTATGGAGTGTGCAACGGTATTTTTTCCTCTGTGGGCGCTGGCATTTTATACCGGAAAGTATATTCCTATCCTCAGAATTCCAGAAAACAGGAACTGGAGCGGATTGTGCGGGATGATTTTGGTCTGGTGCAGGAAGTACAGAAATTTTCCAAAATGGATTATAACCATGCCATTAAAGTCTCCATCATTTCAGAGAACTGTGCTAAAATTGCAGGGGCCGACCCGGATCTGGCAGCGGCAGCGGGATTTTATTACCGGCTGGGCAGGATGGCCGGGGAGCCTTATGTGGAAAATGGAGTGGCCCTTGCGAAAAGCAACCGTCTGCCCATGGAAGTCATTGAAATACTGCGGGAATATAATGGAGAACAGGCATTGCCTTCCACACTGGAATCTGCCATCGTGCATATTGTGGACAGTGTGGTGGCAAAGTTTGACGTGCTGGATAAAACCACCCTTTCCAGCTCCTGGAATCAGGATATTCTGGTGTATCAGACATTGAATGAAAATTCAGCTTCCGGACTTTATGACAAATCCGGATTCAGCATGAATATGTTTTTGAAAATCAGGGATTATCTTATAAAGGAGGCTAATCTGTTTTGACTGTGAGTATCGAAGAAGAAGTGGAAGTGAACTTCCCTTTTGATTACAGGACACTGGCAGAGGCAGTGATACGAAAGGCAGCAGAGGCGGAAGCATTTCCCTTTGAGGCGGAAGTAAACCTGCTTCTTGTTTCTGCGGAGGAAATCCGCAGGGTGAACCGGGAATTCCGTCAGATTGACGCGCCCACAGATGTACTTTCCTTTCCCATGATACAGTATGAGAGACCGGGAGATTTTTCCGAATTGGAGCAGGATGAGGATAATTTCAATCCGGATACGGGAGAGGCGCTGCTGGGTGATATTGTGCTGTGTGTGGACCGGGTCACGGAACAGGCTCAGGAATTCGGCCACAGTGAAAGGCGGGAATATGCATTCCTGATTCTGCACAGTATGCTGCATTTATTTGGATATGACCATATGACGAAGGAGGAAGCTGCGGTAATGGAAGAGAAGCAGAGACAGCTCCTGAATCAGATGGATATTTTAAGATAAATTTATTTCAGCAGTCCCGAAGGGCTGCATATCACAGAAAACCTGGAGGAATGAATCATGAAGAAACGTATGGTATGGCTGTTGCTGGCGGCAATGATATTGAGCATATCTGCCGGCTGCGGCAAGAAAGAGGAAGAACCTGTGGAAGAGGAACCGGTGGTGGAAGAACCGGTGGAAAAGGAACCGGAAGAGGAACCGGAGGAAGTGCCGGAAGCGCCTGCCACGCCAGAAGGAATGGCAAGAAGTTATCTGACCGGTGAATGGATTGACCAGGAGCTGGCCGGGAAGCGGCCTCTGGCTGTGATGATCGGCAATACTTCCGATGCTCTGCCTCAGTACGGGATCTCATCTGCGGACATTATCTATGAAGTTCCGGTGGAGGGTTCCTACACACGTCTGATGGCGATTTTCCAGAATTATGCCGGACTTGAAAAAATTGGTTCCGTGCGCAGCTGCCGTCATTATTTTATTTATTTTGCAAGGGAATTTGACGCTATTTACACCCATTATGGACAGGCAGTTTATGCGGAGCCGGTTCTGGACAGAGAAGACGTACACAATCTGAGCGGTATGGATTCTTCCATTGAAACGATTATGTTCTACCGTGATACCAACCGCAAAGCGCCTCACAATGCATTTATCAGTGAAGAGGGTATCAATGCGGGCATTGAGAAAAAGGGATACCGCACCGAACTTTCCGAATCTTACAGTGGACATTATCAGTTTGCAGAAGACGATGCGCCGGTAATGCTGACGGGAGAGGACGCTCTGGTGGTCAGCCCCGGATATTTTGTCAACAAGCCCTGGTTTGTATACAACAGTGAAGACGGCCTTTATTATCGCTATGAATTTAAAGACAGACAGATTGATGCTGCCACCGACAGTCAGCTTGCGGTAAAAAATATTCTGATTCAGTATTGTGACTGGTCAAAACTGGATGAAAACGGTTACATGGACATCAATACCACATCCGGAGGCGAAGGAATCTATATCACCAACGGAAAAATGGAAAAAGTAACCTGGACAAAAGACAATGAAGATTCTCCGGCACGTTATTACAGTGAATCAGGAGATGAAATTACCCTGAATCAGGGAAAAACATGGGTTTGCATTGCAAGAAAGGATTATATGGACCGTTTCGGCGTCTATGCAACTCAGGAGGAACTGTCAGCGGCAAGAGCCACAGAACAGTAGGCGCTGCGGACAGAGTGCATTTACTGGATGATACGCTGCAGATGGAAGGGAAGTATTGAGGAAAGCATATGAGTAAAAGAAAGAAAAATGAATCGAATTTTCTGGTACAGGGCTCTATTCTGGCAGTCGCTTCCATTATCAGCCGTATCATAGGTCTGATTTACCGGATTCCGTTAAAATCCATCATTGGAGATATTGGAAACGACTATTATGGAACGGCTATGGAAATTTACAGCATTTTGCTGCTGATTTCTTCCTACAGCCTTCCTCTGGCCGTTTCCAAACTGGTTTCCACCAGAATGGCAAAGGGGCAGCGGAAAAATGCATACCGGATTTTCCGGGGCGCGCTGCTGTTTGCCTTTGTGTCCGGTGCCGCTGCCAGCCTTATTGTCTATTTTGGTGCAGATTTTATCACAACTTATATTGTGCGGACTCCTTTGAGTATTTTTGCCTTGAAGGTACTGGCGCCCACACTTTTTGTGGTGGCTGTGCTGGGGGTCATCCGCGGATTTTTCCAGGGGATGGGTACCATGATGCCCAGCGCGGTATCTCAGCTCATTGAACAGGTCATCAATGCGGTAATCAGTGTCTGGAGCGCTTACATGCTGTTTCAGTACGGTACGAAAATTGGCGCGGTACTGGGAAATCCTGCCACTTACGCAGAGGCATACGGGGCTGCCGGGGGAACCATCGGAACCGGAGCAGGAGCTCTGGCAGCTCTGCTGTTTACCATATTTGTGTTTATGATTTACCGCCCGGTGTTCCGGAAAATGACAGATCGTGACCGGAGCAGAAATGTGGAAAGCTACCGTACCATATTTTATGTACTGATTATGACCATTATCCCGGTATTGCTGAGCACCACGATTTACAATATTACTTCTTTTCTGGATCTGGGCGTCTTCAAACAGATTGCGGCATTCCAGGGATATAAGGCAAAAGACTACAGTACCATGTGGGGCGTATATGTGGGAGAATATAAGGTGTTAATCAATGTTCCCATTGCCATAGCGTCTTCCGTATCTGCTTCCAGTGTTCCCAGTCTGTCCACGGCTTTTGCAGCCAGAGATATTCCGCAGGTGAAACGAAAAGTGGCATATTCCATCCGCTTTATTATGGTAATTGCCATTCCCTGTGCAGTGGGAATGGGAGTGCTGGCGTCTCCGATTTTGCAGCTTTTGTTCGGTGACAGCAGGGAGCTGCCTGCCAGAATGATGCAGATTGGAGCGGTTTCCATTGTATTTTATTCCCTGTCTACTTTAAGTAACGGGATTCTGCAGGGCATTAATCGTATGAATGTGCCGGTGAAAAATGCGCTGCTGGCGCTGTTTTTACATATCGGAGTTCTGGCGGCCCTGATGTACGGGCTGGATTTGAATATTTATGCAGTGGTATGGGCCAACACCTTTTTCTCTTTTTTGATGTGTATTCTGAATGGAATGGCAATCCGCAAATATCTGCGGTATCGTCAGGAGATAGCGCGGACTTTTATTATTCCCGGAATTTCCGCCGGGGTAATGGGGGCGGCAGTTTACGGAAGCTATTATTTTATGATGAAGACCATAAAAATCAACAGTGTCTCCACCATTCTTTCCATTGTGGTGGGCGTTCTGGTGTATGGAATGGTGCTGCTTCTCCTGCGGGGGCTGCGGGAACAGGAGCTGCGCAGTTTTCCCATGGGGAACCTGATTATCCGGATTGCAAAAAAAATGCGTTTATTGTCGTAACCGATTGATATGTTTGCGGAAAGCAGCCTTTTGCTCTGTATTTTTCAGAAACATCGGCAGTTCAGAAATGTATAAAATACCAAAAACAGCAGATACTACCAGAAAAAGGAGATTGAAATGGAAATGGAAAAGAAATGCAGTATCCGCCTGTTTTTGTTTGGAATTATCATAAGCGCAGCTTTCAGCCTCAGTGCCGGATTTTTCGCCGGAACCCATAAAAGCTGGGAAACATATGAAGAACGCATTGTGCTTTTACAGCAGCAGAACGAAGATCTGCTTGCCAGGCAGACTGCGGACAGAAAGGAACAGAATCTGGCAGAAAGCCTGAAAATGGTGGAACCCTGGGCCTATATACTGGTGGAAGAGGACGGCTATGTGGCAGTGTACCGGGGAGACCGGGAGACATTGTTTTCTTCTACAGATATCCGTATTTCAGATCTGCCGGAAGAACTGCAGGAAGAAATCCGGGAAGGAAAAGGCATTGAAACGGAGGCGCAGCTCTATAATTTTCTGGAAAGTTACTCCAGTTAGAGCCCTTGAAACCCCGAATTTTGCGTGGTATAATCTGTTTTGAGGAGCCCTGAAAGGGAGAAGATACAGGAGGAGACCACAGATATTCATGAACAGACAATTTGACATCATTATTGTGGGCGCCGGCGCAGCAGGGCTTGCTGCCGGAATTCATGGAGCAGAACATGGTGCGGAAGTTCTGATTCTGGAACATATGGACAGGGCCGGGAAAAAACTTCTGGCAACAGGAAACGGAAAATGTAATTTTACCAATGAAAAGCAGGGGATTGCATATTACAGAGGCAAGGACCCTGCCTTTGTATTGCCTGCGCTGGAACAGTTCGGCCTGAGAGAAACCCTGGATTTTTTCCGGAAACTGGGGATTTTACCGAAATGCAGACGGGATGGTTATTACTATCCGGCCAGCGGGCAGGCTGCCTCTGTCCGGGAAGTGCTGCTGATGGAATGCCGGAGACGGAACGTTACCATTGCCTGTGACGTGGGAATCCGGTCCATCCAAAAACAGGGAGAATTTTTTCTGTTCCGGACGAAACAGGGAGAATACACAGGCAGAGCCTGTATCATTGCCACCGGAGGAAAAGCTGCCCGAAAAACAGGGAGTGACGGAAGCGGATTTCCATATATTGTGGGATTTGGACATAAATTGACAGATATTGTTCCTGCTTTGGTTCAGTTGCAGGGTAAACAGTCATTTTTGAAAGAAATTGCAGGAATTCGTGCAGAAGCTCTGGCAGAACTTTACATAAATCACGAGAAAATTGCAGAAGATCTGGGAGAACTTCAGCTGACCGAAACAGGGGTGTCCGGAATTCCCGTGTTTCAGATCAGCCGTTATGCCGCATATGGACTTCTCCGGGGAAAGCAGGTCATGGTCAGTCTGAATTTCCTTCCGGATTATTCGGATAAACAGACAAAAGAACTGCTACGGGAGCGCTTTGTCATCTATGGAGAGGGGAAAACGGCAGAAGAATCCTTAATCGGCCTGTTTCCTGCCAAACTCAACCGGGTACTGCTGAAAGAAAGCGGTATTTCACCGGATGAAAAAGCCTCTGAGTGCAGGAAGCAGAAGCTGGACCGTCTGGCTTTTCTTATTCGTCATCTCAGAGTGGATATTACCGGAACCAGGGGATTTGAACAGGCACAGGTGACGGCAGGCGGAGTGGATACCGGGGAGATCTGTCCAAAAACCATGGAATCCAGACTGGTGCCCGGACTTTTTTTTGCAGGAGAAGTGATGGACATTGACGGCATGTGCGGCGGTTACAATCTTCAGTGGGCATGGTCCAGCGGATACGTGGCGGGAAAATCCGCCGCGGAATACCGTAAAAGAAAAAGCATACAGGGAGGGCATAAAAGCCGAAACAGGGTGAAAAAATGATAAGAATTCAACAGTTAAAACTTCCCGTTTCCCATACAGAGGAAGAACTGATACAGAAAATAGCAAAAATGCTGGGTATCAGGCCCCAGGCAGTTCTGGAATACCGGATTCGAAAACAGTCTGTGGACGCCCGCAGGAAAAAACAGGTGTCCTATGTCTATACGGCAGATGTGAAAGTACAGAAAGAGGCTGCTGTTCTGAAAAAAGCAAAAAGCAGTCAGATTTCTTCAGCAGGAGACATTTCTTATGAATTTTCCGTCAGCGGAACAGAGGCGCTGGCCCATCCTCCGGTGATTATAGGAAGCGGCCCGGCAGGACTGTTCTGCGGCTGGCTGCTGGCCCGGCATGGATATGAACCCATTATCCTGGAACGGGGCAGGCAGATGGAAGCGCGGACAAAAGATGTGGAACTGTTCTGGCAGGAAAACCATCTTCAGCCGGAATCTAACGTACAGTTTGGAGAAGGCGGGGCCGGTACTTTTTCCGACGGGAAACTGAATACACTGGTGAAAGATATAAAAGGGAGAAATCAGGCTGTACTGGATATTTTTATTCAAAACGGAGCGCCGGAATCGGTTGGTTATCAGAGCAAACCTCATATTGGAACCGATGTACTCAGGAAGGTTATTGTAAATATGCGCAGGCAGATGGAGGAATGGGGCGCTGTTTTTCTGTTTGAAACCTGTGTGACAGATTTGCATTTTTGGCAGGACAGCCTTACTTCACTGGAGTGTGTCAGAGAAGGAAAGAGCTTTTCCCTGGAGACGGAGCTTGCAGTGCTGGCCATTGGCCACAGCGCCAGAGATACCTTTGAGGTATTGCAGAAACGCGGGCTGCAGATGGAAGCAAAATCTTTTGCCGTGGGGCTTCGGGCAGAGCATCCCCAGTCAGTAATCAACGAAATCCAGTATGGGGCTGAAGCTGCAAAGGTTCTGCCTGCAGCCTCCTATAAACTTACGGCAAATCTGGAAAATGGCCGGGGTGTGTATTCTTTCTGTATGTGTCCTGGTGGTTATGTGGTAAATGCATCTTCCGAACCGGGACGGATTGCAGTAAACGGTATGAGCTACAGCGGCCGGAGCGGAGAAAATGCCAACAGCGCCATTATTGTAACAGTAACCCCGGAGGATTTTCCAGATTCCGGTCCTCTGGCCGGGGTGGAATTTCAGCGCAGGCTGGAAGAGACAGCTTATAATATGGGCAATGGGGCAGTGCCCCAGCAGCTGTTCGGTGATTTTGAGAAAGGAAAAATGTCTGCTTCTTACGGGGCTTTTTCATCAGCCATAAAAGGTCATCATGCATTCGGCCCCCTGCATCAGCTTTTTCCGGAAGAACTCAGAGCATCTTTCTGTGCGGGATTTCACCGGTTTGCAGAGTATATACCAGGATTTGACCGGGAGGACGCCATTTTATCCGGGGTGGAGAGCAGAACTTCTTCTCCGGTGAGAATTACGAGAAATGAGGGATTTGAGAGCAATAAACAGGGGGTATATCCCTGCGGAGAAGGGGCAGGATATGCAGGCGGCATTATGTCCGCCGCCATGGACGGGATGAAGATTGCGGAAGCCATCGCCCGAAAATACAGAGGAAAAACAGGAGGGAAGTAACAACGTGTCAGAATTTACACCAATGATGCAGCAATATATGGAAACAAAGAAGGATTACCCGGACTGTATTCTTTTTTACCGTCTGGGTGATTTCTATGAAATGTTCTTTGAGGATGCAAAAACCGCCTCAAAAGAGCTGGAAATTACTCTGACAGGGAAAAACTGCGGCCAGGAGGAAAAGGCGCCCATGTGCGGCGTGCCTTATCATTCTGTGGAAAGTTATCTGAACAAGCTGGTTTCCAGAGGATATAAAGTGGCCATCTGCGAGCAGGTGGAAGAACCAAAAATGTCTAGAGGGCTGGTGCGCCGGGAGGTTGTGCGGATTGTGACGCCGGGAACCAATCTGGATACCCAGGCGCTGGATGAAACGAAAAATAATTATATTATGTGCGTGGTATATATGGAGGACCGCTATGGTGTTTCCATTGCGGATGTTACCACCGGTGATTATTATGTAACAGAGGTGGACCAGGAACAGAAGCTGCTGGATGAAATACATAAATTCGTACCCTCGGAAATTATCTGCAACGAGGCCTTTTACATGACAGGGATGGATTTCGAGGACTTAAAACAGAGGCTCGGCATTGCTGTCTACGAACTGGATTCCTGGGATTTCAGTGATGAAACTGCCAGAACCACACTGCTGGAACATTTTAAAATGTCAGATATTCAGGGACTTGGCATTAAGGATTATGAATGGGGAACCATTGCGGCGGGAGCATTGCTGAAATACCTGTACGAAACCCAGAAAAATAGCCTGGCCAACATGACGTCCCTGCAGTTATACATTACCGGAAAATATATGATTATTGACAGTTCCACCAGAAGAAATCTGGAGCTGGTGGAAACATTGCGGGAAAAGCAGAAACGTGGTTCTCTGCTGTGGGTGCTGGACAAAACAAAAACAGCCATGGGAGCCAGAATGCTCCGAAAATATGTGGAACAGCCTCTGATTGACAAACAGGAAATGGAGCGGCGTCTGGATGCGGTGGAAGACTTTAACCGAAATGCCATGGTGCGGGAAGAAATCAGGGAATACCTGAATCCCATTTATGATATGGAGCGGTTAATCAGCCGGGTGACCTATCAGACGGCCAATCCGCGGGACCTGACAGCATTTAAAATTTCACTGGAAATGCTGCCTCATATTCAGGGACTGCTCCGGGAATTTCAGGCGCCTCTGATTCAGGAAATTCGTGGGGAACTGGACAGCCTGGAGGATATCTGCCAGCTGATAGAATCTTCCATTCTGGATGATCCGCCCATTTCCATCCGGGACGGAGGTATCATCAAAGAAGGATATGATGAGGAAATTGACAAACTGCGTCAGGCCAAGACGGAAGGAAAGACCTGGCTTATGGAACTGGAGGCCAGGGAGCGGGAGAAGACAGGGATTCGAAATCTCCGTATCAAATACAATAAAATTTTCGGTTATTATCTGGAAGTTACCAATTCCTATCAGAATCTGGTGCCCGACTATTATACCAGAAAACAGACTCTGGCCAATGCGGAGCGCTATATTACAACGGAACTCAAAGAACTGGAAGATATTATTTTAGGGGCGGAAGATAAGCTGGTGATGCTGGAATACGAAATATTCCGGAACATTCGGGATAAGATTGCCGGAGAGGTACTGCGGATTCAGCAGACTGCCAAAGCTGTGGCAAAAACCGATGTGCTGGCCTCCCTTTCCCTGGTGGCGGAACGGAACCATTACTGTCGTCCCTCCATCAACGAAAATGGTGTGATAGATATCAGAAACGGCCGTCATCCGGTGGTGGAACAGATGATAAACAACGATATGTTTATTGCAAATGATACTTACCTTGATAACAGTAAAAAACGTATTTCCATTATTACCGGCCCAAATATGGCAGGAAAATCTACTTATATGCGTCAGACAGCGCTGATTGTGCTGATGGCCCAGATTGGCAGCTTTGTTCCGGCGGAACATGCCAGAATCGGAATTGTGGACCGGATTTTCACCAGAGTGGGAGCTTCCGACGACCTGGCCAGCGGACAGAGCACCTTTATGGTGGAAATGACAGAAGTGGCCAATATCCTGAGAAATGCCACCAGCAAGAGCCTTCTGGTACTGGACGAAATCGGAAGGGGAACCAGCACCTTTGACGGACTGAGCATTGCCTGGGCGGTGGTGGAGCATATCAGTAATCCAAAACTGCTGGGAGCCAGAACACTGTTTGCCACCCATTATCATGAACTGACAGAACTGGAAGGAAAGCTGAACAATGTAAACAATTACTGTATCGCTGTAAAGGAAAAGGGGGATGATGTGGTATTTCTGCGGAAAATTGTTCCCGGCGGCGCAGATAAAAGTTACGGGATTCAGGTGGCAAAACTGGCCGGTGTGCCGGAAAGCGTGATTGAGCGGGCGAAAGCCATTTCTGAAGAATTAAGCGCCCATGACATTGCAGAGCTGACCGGTTCCATCATTACAGAACGGAACGTACACCGGAAAAAACCGGAAAAACTGGATGAAGTGGATTTGACACAGATGTCTCTCTTTGATACAGTAAAAGACGATGATATTATACAGGAGCTGACAGACCTGGATCTGGGAAATCTGACGCCCATTGACGCTCTGAATAAACTGTATCAGCTTCAGAATAAAATCAGAAACCGCTGGTAGTTTACATAATATTATTATGTAAACCAAAAAGAAAAGCAAAGAGAAAAGGAAGAAGCATTATGGCATTGCCTGAAGAAAAAACTGCGCTACATTTGCAGATTATCTCGCCTGGCAGGGACAGACCGCATGGAACTGTTAGAAGGGGAAGCTGTTCTGATGGCGCCGCCTGCCCGTGTCCATCAGGAAATCAGCGGCGAACTGTTCCGGCAGCTCGCGAACTTTCTGGAAGGAAAAAAGTGCAGGGTCTATGCGGCTCCTTTTGCGGTTCGTCTGTTTGAAGGAAAAGAGGACAGGCCGGAAGACGTGAAAACCGTGGTGGAGCCGGATATTACTGTGGTGTGCGACAGGAACCGGCTGTTACGGACAGAATGATGTGGCCAAAGTCAATGTTACGGACGGTTGCTTTATAGAACTCCATAAAGTATTTGCAGAATCAGATTAGGGTGTCAAAAGCACCTTTGATGCTACGCACCCTTTTGACACCCTAATCAGAATTATAAACAAAGGAGCGGACATGCCCAAAATAGAAATCTTAGATCAGCAGACCATTGATAAAATTGCAGCCGGAGAAGTGGTGGAACGCCCTTCTTCCGTGGTAAAAGAACTGGTGGAAAATGCCATAGACGCCAAAGCCAGCGCTGTTACCGTGGAAATTAAAGAGGGAGGGATTTCCTTTATCCGCATTACAGATAACGGATGCGGAATTGAAAAGGACCAGGTAAATCTGGCATTTTTGCGCCATTCCACCAGTAAAATCCGGGATGTGGAGGATTTACTTACGGTATCTTCCCTGGGATTCAGGGGAGAGGCATTGTCCAGTATTGCCGCGGTGTCTCAGGTGGAACTGATTACCAAAACCCTTTCCGGTCTGAGCGGCATACGTTATGTGATTGAAGGGGGAAAAGAAAAGTCTCTGGAAGAAATCGGAGCGCCGGAGGGAACCACGTTTCTGGTGCGTAATCTCTTTTACAACACCCCCGCCCGCAGAAAATTCCTGAAAACGCCCCATACGGAAGCCGGCTATATCGGAGATCTGATGGAGCGGCTGGCCCTGTCCCATCCGGAGATTTCTTTTAAGCTGATTGTAAATAATCAGCCGAAACTCCACACCTCCGGCAATTCCAGTCTGAAGGAAATTATTTACCATGTGTACGGACGGGATATTGCCTCCAATCTGATAGAGGTGCACGGAGAAAATGAGCTGATTTCCGTTGACGGATTTATCGGCAAACCGCTGATATCCAGAGGGAACCGGAATTTTGAAAATTATTTTATCAACGGCAGGTATATCAGAAGCAGCCTGATTGCCCGAAGTATTGAGGAAGCCTACCAGTCCTTTGTAATGCAGCATAAATACCCTTTTACCGCCCTTCAGATTTCTGTAAAAGGAAACCTTCTGGACGTAAACGTCCATCCCTCCAAAATGGAACTGCGGTTTCGGGAAGGAGAAGCCATCTTTCGGTTTCTGACAGAACTGCTTCGAAACGCCATCAACCAGAGCGAACTGGTGTATCAGGTAAATCTGGAGCAGGAGCGGGAAGAAAAGGCCCGCCGGGAACAGGAAAAACAAAAATATCTCCAGTCAGGCAGACAGGCGCCGGAACCCTTTGAGACGAAACGCCTGGAAGCGGTGAAGCGTGCCATCCGGAAAGACAGCCCTTATGAGGCCAGATATCAGAACAGGGACAGGCAGATACAGGAAACGGCGCCTGCTGCAGAAGAGCCGAAACAGGCACAGAAGACAGAATCTGCGAAAGAACAGCCGGAGCAGGTACAGGAAACCCTGACATTTGCCGCAGGGAAGCCGGAGGAGACCGCAGCATTTCCACTGAAACAGGAAGAAGAAACAGCCGGGGGACGGAAACTTCTGGATATGTCTTCCCGGAAAGAACATAAGATAATCGGGCAGCTTTTTGACACTTACTGGCTGGTGGAGTTTGACAGTCAGCTTTATATTATTGACCAGCATGCCGCCCACGAAAAGGTGCTGTATGAGCGTATGCTGGCTTCTCTGGAAACCAGAGATTTTACCTCTCAGTCTGTCTATCCGCCTGTACTTCTCACACTGAGTATGCAGGAAGAAGGGCTGTTGAAAAAATATCTGAGCTATTTTCAGCAGCTGGGCTATGAAATAGAACATTTCGGCGGAAAGGAATATGCGGTAACTGCTGTTCCGGCCAACCTGTTCAGCCTGAACGGAAAAGAACTGATGATCGAGATTCTGGACAGTCTGGCCGGGTTTCAGGGGAAGGAGACGCCCCGGATGATTACGGAAAAAATAGCTTCCATGTCCTGCAAAGGTGCGGTGAAGGGAAATCAGAAGCTGTCAGAGGAAGAAATGACAGCATTGATCGGGGAACTGCTGACACTGGAAAATCCATATCACTGCCCCCATGGAAGACCTACGGTGATTTCCATGTCAAAACATGAACTGGAAAAGAAATTTAAGCGGGTGTTGTAATGAAAAAGCCATTGATTATCTTAACAGGCCCCACAGCAGTGGGGAAAACGGAACTTTCCATTGCCCTGGCACAAAAGATCGGCGGCTCTGTAATTTCTGCCGATTCCATGCAGGTATACCGCCGTATGGATATTGGTTCTGCCAAAATCAGAAAAGAAGAAATGCAGGGGATTCCCCATTATCTGGTGGATATTCTGGAACCGGACGAGGAATTTCATGTGGTCCGGTTTCAGGAATATGCCAGACGGTGTATGGAAGAAATTCAGGCAGAGGGAAGGCTGCCCATTGTGGCGGGCGGTACAGGGTTTTATATTCAGGCGCTGCTTTATGATATTGAGTTCAGAGACGAACCGGAGGATAAAGGTTACCGCAGCTGGTTAGAGCAGACGGCCAGAGAGCAGGGGGGCCATGTGCTCCATGAAATGCTGGCGGAAGCAGATCCGGAATCTGCCGAAGCCATTCATGAAAATAATGTAAAACGTGTCATCCGGGCACTGGAATTTTACCATCTGTCCGGGAAAAAAATATCAGAACACAACGAAGAAGAACGCCGGCGCGAATCTCCCTACCAGTTCTGCTATTTCGTTTTAAACGACGACAGGGAAAAACTGTACAGGAGGATTGACCTGCGGGTGGACCGGATGGTGGAAGAAGGACTGGTGGAAGAAGTCCGCAGCCTGAAGCAGATGGGATACAACAGGCGCATGGTGTCCATGCAGGGCCTTGGCTACAAGGAAATCCTGGATTATCTGGAAGGAGGCTGTACTCTGGAGGAAGCCATATACCGGATAAAACGCGATACCCGGCATTTTGCCAAACGCCAGCTTACCTGGTTTCGCCGGGAGCGGGAAGTCACCTGGATTCAGAAACAGGATTTTGACTGTGACAATGATAAAATTTTAACATTTATGACAGAAGAACTGAAAAAGAAACAGATTATTTAAGTGTTCCGGCAGAAAGAGAGGAAGTTATGGAAGCCATCTATCAGAAACTGGGGATTGACGAAAAAGTTTTTCTCTATGGCCAGAAGTTTGAACGGGAATTAAAAGAACGGTTTGAAGAAATTGACAGGACGGCCGAATATAACCAGTTAAAGGTGATTCATGCCATGCAGAGCCACAGAGTAAGCGCAGAATGTTTTATGGGCAGCAGCGGATATGGGTATAATGATATGGGAAGAGATACGCTGGAAGAAGTGTACGCCGCATGTTTTCACGGAGAGGCCGCACTGGTGCGCCCTCAGATTACCTGCGGGACCCATGCGCTGGCCCTTGCCCTTATGTCAAATCTGCGTCCGGGAGATGAAGTTCTCTCTCCGGTGGGAAAGCCTTACGATACCCTGGAGGAAGTAATCGGAATCCGGCCTTCGAAAGGTTCTCTGGCAGAGTACGGAATCACTTACCGGCAGGTGGATTTGCTTTCAGACGGAACTTTTGACCTGGAAGGAATACGGAAAGCCATTCATGAGAGGACAAAACTGATTACCATTCAGCGTTCCAAAGGCTATCAGACCAGGCCCACCCTGTCAGTGGCTCAGATTGGAGAACTGATTGCTTATGTAAAAAAGATAAAGCCGGATGTCATCTGCATGGTAGATAACTGTTACGGAGAGTTTGTGGAACAAAGAGAGCCTCTGGAGGTGGGAGCAGACATGATAGTGGGCTCCCTGATTAAAAATCCGGGAGGAGGCCTTGCGCCCATCGGCGGTTATATTGTGGGAAAAAAAGCATGTGTGGATAACGCCGCTTACCGGCTGACCTCTCCGGGGCTGGGCAAAGAAGTGGGGGCTTCCCTCGGCGTGATTCAGTCTTTTTACCAGGGACTGTTTCTGGCGCCCACAGTGACAGCTTCTGCATTAAAAAGCGCCATTTTTGCCGCAAATATTTACGAAAGCCTGGGATTTCCGGTGATTCCTGACAGCAGGGAAAGCCGCCATGACATTATTCAGGCAGTGACCTTAAAATCTCCGGAAGGGCTGATTGCTTTCTGCAAAGGCATCCAGGCGGCAGCGCCGGTGGACAGCCACGTAACGCCGGAGCCCTGGGCAATGCCAGGCTATGATGATGAAGTGATTATGGCCGCCGGCGCCTTTGTACAGGGTTCTTCCATTGAACTGAGCGCGGACGGGCCCCTCCGGGAACCCTATACCGCCTATTTTCAGGGAGGTCTGACCTGGTATCACGGAAAACTGGGGATTTTAATGTCTCTGCAGAAACTGTATGAAGCCGGACTGGTAATATTATGATATTTTTATGAAGTTTTAACAATATATTAGTATACATGGGTGCCCTTTTGTGCTAAAATAAAATGTAAAACTTTTTCCCCTGTCTGAGAGAGGGAAAGGAAAAGTATGAATACACATATTACCATGAAAGAAATGCCGGAGTCCGAGCAGCCTCTGGAGAAATGTTTCCGTTATGGAGCACAGGTACTGTCTGATGCCGAATTACTGGCAGTGATTTTAAGAAGCGGCACGAAACATATGACCGCGCTGCAGCTTGCCCAGCTTTTTCTGGCGCGAAAGGACAGAAATCTTCTGAATCTGAACAGTATGCAGATGGAGGAAATGCAGGAGATTCCGGGAATCGGACAGGTGAAGGCGGCCCAGTTAAAATGTGTGGCTGAACTTGCCGGACGCATTGCAAAGACCAGCAGGATTAAAAATGTGAGGCTGAGTGAGCCTGCCAGCATTGCGGCCTATTACATGGAGCCCCTTCGGCATGAAACAAAAGAAAAACTGTTACTGGCCATGTTTGACGCCAAAAGCAATCTTTTAGGGGATGAGATAATTTCAGTGGGTACCGTGACCTGCTCACTGGCCTCTCCAAGGGAAATTTTTCTGAAAGCGCTGGAGTACCGGGCAGTTCACATTGTACTGCTCCATAACCATCCAAGCGGAGACCCCACTCCGGGGGAGGCCGATGTTAAAGTGACCAGGCGGGTGCAGGACAGCGGAAATCTTCTGGGGATTGCACTTGCGGATCATATTATTATTGGTGATAACAGATATATAAGCCTGAGAGAAAATGGCCTGTTAGGCTGAGGAAAGGAACGTAATTATGTCAGCAAATGTTTATGGAATTGATCTGGGTACTTACAATCTGAAAATATTCTGTAAGGGAACCGGTAAGGTGATCAATGAGAAAAATACCATTGCCATAGTAAACAAGAACCAGCTGTATGCATTTGGAGACGATGCATATGCCATGTATGAGAAAGCGCCGGACTCCATTCAGGTGTCATTTCCGGTAGTAAACGGAGTGATTGCAGATTATAACAATATGCAGACCATGATCGGCGAGGTTCTGGACAAGCATGTGAAAAACCATATCAAAGGAGCAGAATTTATCGTGGCTGTGCCCACAGATATTACGGAAGTGGAGAAAAAAGCCTTTTTTGACCTGTTTTACAAGAGCAGATTCAAGCCCAAGAGCGTGCTTCTCTGCGAAAAACCCATTGCGGACGCAGTGGGACTGGAACTGGACGTAAGTTCTCCCACCGGATTTATGATTGTAAATATCGGTGCGGATACCACAGAGATTTCCGTGATTTCTCTGGGAGGACTGGTACTGAGCGATCTCCTTTTATTTGGCGGAAAGCGAATTGATGAATCCATTATCAACCACCTGAAACGGAATTTCAGCCTGGTGATTGGACAGAAGACAGCCATGTATTTAAAAGAAACCCTGGGCTGCGCCCTGCCGGAAGAAGAGGAGCAGAGTGCGGTAATTGTGGGACGGGACGTGGTGAGCGGACTGCCCATAGAGATGGAAGTATCTTCCTCCGTAGTGTATGAGGCCATTAAGGACAACCTGAATTCCATCTGCAACTCCATCAAAATGATTCTGGAGAAGACGCCGCCGGAACTGGCACGGGACATTATTCACTCCGGTATCTATATTACCGGAGGATCTTCCAAAATCAAACGTCTGGACGAGCTGTTTACCCAGATTACCAATATTCGGGTAAATACCTGTGAACTGCCGGAAGAGAGCGCTGTACGGGGGCTGAACAAGATTGTTTCCGAGGAGAAACTGCGGAAACTGGCATTCAGCATGAAGACCAGAATTTACAAATAAAGGTGTAATTGTTTATGAGACGTAAATCAACAAAACATTCGATACCAACCAAATACACACTTCTGATTCTCACATGCGTCTGTGTTATCGTCATGTTTGTGAGTTTTACCCTGAATCTGTCCGGAGGCCCTCTGAACACAGTGGCGGGATATGTATTTGTGCCCATGCAGAAAGGAATCAACTCTGTGGGTACCTGGTTTATGTCCAGAGCGGATGATCTGAAATCCCTGCGGGATGTGATGCAGGAAAACAGAGAACTGCAGGAACAGGTGGATCAGCTCACCCAGGAACTGAATACCATAAAGCTGGAGCAGTATGAGCTGGACAACCTCCGGGAACTGATGGACCTGGATCAGAAGTATCCCAGTTATGAAAAGGTGGCTGCCAGGGTAATTGGAGTTGACGGGGGAAACTGGTTTAATATTTTCCTGATTGACAAGGGAACCAGGGACGGCATTGAAAAGGACATGAATGTGATTGCAGGAAGCGGTCTGGTTGGAATCGTAATTGATACGGGGCCAAATTATGCCAAGGTCCGTTCTGTTATTGACGACGCCAGCAATGTGAGCGGCATGGCTCTGTCAACGGCAGACCGGTGTATCATCAATGGAAATCTGGCTACCATGAATGAAAATCAGGTCATTGAATTTTCGGATTTAAAATGTGAAGACAATGCGGTGGCAATAGGAGAACAGATTGTAACTTCCCACATCAGCGATAAATATCTGGAAGGGATATTGATTGGTTATGTCAGCACCATTGAGCGTGATTCCAATAACCTGACGTATTCCGGTACGATTACGCCGGCCGTGGATTTTCAGCATTTGCAGGAAGTGCTGGTGATTCTGGATAAGAAAAATATCCAAAAAGACCAGGAGGAGTCATAACATGAAGCTGAGACTGAGACGCAAGCTGGTGGTATTTGTAATAATCGGCATATGTTTCCTGCTGCAGTGCACGCTGTTTCAGGCGCTGGCCTTTGCCTCCATTTCGCCCAATCTGCTGATTGTGGTCACTTCCTCCTTTGGTTTTATGCGGGGCCGGAAAGAAGGCATGTGGATTGGCCTGATCTGCGGCCTTTTGCTGGACATATTTTTTGGGAGCGTGATTGGATTTTATGCTCTGATCTATGCATATCTGGGTTACATTAATGGATTTTTCCGCAAAATATTTTTCCCGGACGATATTAAGCTGCCGTTGATTTTGATTTCAATGAGTGACTTTTCCTATAACATACTGGTGTATCTGTTTTTGTTTTTCTTAAGAGGAAAGTTTCGGTTTCCCTATTATCTGATTCATATTATGCTGCCGGAGCTGGTATATACGATTCTGGTAACCATTATTCTCTATTTTGTGATTCTGAAAATAAATCAGAAACTGGAAGTCAGTGAAAGAAGGAGTGCAGGTAAATTTGTTTGAGTTTTTAAAAAAGTTCATGAAAAAATTGATAAATTCCAGATTATTTGTGCTCAGCGTGGTTATGATTGGGCTGTTTGCTGTGCTGTTTCAGCGGATTTTTGTACTTCAGATTATCAACGGAGAGGAATATCTGGACAATTATACCCTGCGCATTCAGAAAGAGCGGATTACTTCCGGAACCAGAGGAAGTATTTTTGACCGCAACGGCAAACTTCTGGCTTACAATGAGCTTTCCTATTCGGTTACCATAGAGGACAATGGAGTTTACAGCAGTACCGATGAAAAGAACAGGAAGATGAACGAGGAACTGCATACGGTTATCCATATGATAGAAGATAAGGGAGATACCATTACCAATACCTTCAGCATTCTGAAAAACGACAGAGGAGAGTATGAATTTGGACTGACAGGAAAAGCGCTGAAACGTTTTCTTGCAGATGTTTACGGACATACAAAGACAGAGGATTTAAAATACAATAAAAAGTTAGGATATAATGAAGGTTCCGCCACACCGGAGCAGGTGATGGAATACCTGCAGAAAGGATTCGGCATCTATGTGGAGGGCAGGGAATATAAGGATGAAGCGCCGAAGGATACGGTATTTTATGAGGAAGACGATGCATACAAAATTACCCTTCTGCGGTATGCCATTTCTCAGAACAGCTATCAGCGGTATGTCCAGACCACCATTGCTCAGAATGTCAGTGATGAGACCGTTGCCGTCATTAAGGAGAATTCTGAGATTCTTCAGGGAATTGACGTGATGGAAGACAGTATCCGCAAATATGAGGACAGTATTTACTTTTCCCATATTATTGGCTACACCGGTAAAATTTCTCAGGCGGAATACGATGAACTTTCCAAAAAAAGCGATTCTTATACGCCCAATGATGTAATTGGCAAATCCGGTATTGAACAGGTCATGGACCAGGAACTGCAGGGTACCAAGGGAACGGAAAAGTTCTATGCAGACAGTGTGGGCCGGATTACGGAAATGATAGAGAAGATAGACGCTTCTTCCGGAAATGATATTTATTTGTCCATAGACTGGGAGCTGCAGAAAGCAGTTTACGGTATGCTGGAGCAGGAACTGGCCGGTATTATTTACGCCAATATTGAAAATATCAAGGAGTATGATACCAGTTCCGGTACAGCTTCTGACATTAAGATACCCATAGATGATGTGTTTTTTGCACTGATTAACAACAATATTATCAATATCGACCATTTAAGTGAAAAAGACGCCAGAGAGACGGAACAGCAGGTGTACAGCTCATTTCTGACTAAACAGAATGCTGTGATTGAGGGCCTGCGCCAGCAGTTTGCATCTGCTTCACCCATACCATTTGAGGAACTGGACCGGGAACAGCAGAATTACATGAGTTATATACTTGCCATGCTGGAGGAAGATAATATTTTTCTGTCCGAAGAGGTAGATACGGAGGATGAGGTCTACAAGGGATGGAAGAATGATACGGTCAGTCTCTGTGAATATCTGCGGCGTGCCATTTCCATGAACTGGATTGATATTACGAAATTTGATACGGAGTCCAGGTACTCAGATTCCACGGAAATCTATAATGCTCTTGTAAATTATATTATGGAATCTTTAAAAGAAGACCGGGAATTTAACAAGAAAATTTACAAATTTATGATAAATCAGGAATTAATTTCGGGTACACAGATTTGTCTGCTGCTGTTTGAGCAGGGGGTGCTGCAGGAGAATGAGGGGGATTTAAGCGGCCTTCAGAACGGCAGCCTCAGCGCCTATAATTTTATACGGGATAAGATTAAAAATCTGGAACTCACACCCGCGCAGCTTGCTCTGGACCCCTGTACTGCCAGCTGTGTCCTGATCAATCCGAAAACGGGAGAGCTTCTGGCCTGTGTAACTTATCCGGGCTACGATACCAACCGGCTTGCCAATACGGTGGATTCGGAATATTTTTCAAGCCTTCAGAGTGATTTGTCCATTCCTCAGTACAATAATGCCACGCAGCAGCAGACAGCGCCGGGGTCTACCTTCAAGCCCATTACTGCAGCGGCAGCTCTGACGGAGGGGGCGGTCAGCACAGGAGAACAGATTGCCACAAAAGGAGAATACACGGAAATCAATCCTTCTCCAAAATGCTGGATTTATCCGGGAAACACCCACGGTTCCATCAATATTTCCGAGGCAATCCGCGATTCCTGCAACTACTTTTTCTATGAGCTGGGGTATCGTATGAGTTCTGCCGGAGGCACTTACAATGAAAACCGCGGAATTTCCACCATAGAAAAATATGCGGCGCTTTTTGGGCTGGATGAAAATACAGGGATTGAAATACCGGAAAATAAGCCTCATATTGCAGATGAATATCCGATTACTGCGTCTATCGGACAGAGTAATCACAACTTTACCACCACCCAGATTGCCAGATATCTGGCTGCAGTGGCCAGCAGCGGAAATATTTATAAGCTGACCCTTCTGGATAAGGAGACTACTTCTGACGGAACACTGGTGAGAGAATTTAAACCGGAAATTATAAGGAATATTACGGAAGTATCCGCATCTTCCTGGAATGCGATTCAGAACGGTATGCGGATGGTAGCGGAGAATAACGACGTTTTCAAAGATTTTCCCATTGCAGTGGCCGGAAAAACGGGTACTGCACAGCAGATTCCAACCAGGCCCAATCACGCGCTGTTTATTGGATATGCGCCTTTTGAAAATCCTGAAATCGCCATCACTACAAGGATAGCTTACGGATATTCTTCCGCCAATGCAGTGGAAGTGTCCAGCAATATCCTGAAATATTATTTTAAACTTGCGGATAAAGACACATTGCTGAACGGACAGGCGGAAGACATCGAAAGTACAGCAAACGGATTTGCAGATTAGAGTTTGGAGGGATGAATTTGTCAAAGCCAGTGGTATTGAAGAGTAACAAGTACGGAATCAATCTGATTCTGGATGACAGCATGGATTTTGAGTCGCTGCTGGACTGTATTCGGGAACGGTTTAAAGATTCCGAAGGATTTTTTAAAAATGCCAAAATGGCCATTTCTTTTGAGGGAAGAAAACTGACGCAGGAGGAAGAATTTCGCATTGTGGAAACCATTACGGATCATACATCCATCAATATTATCTGTATTCTGGACAACGATGCGCTGAAAGAGGAACTGATTCGCCAGAAAATTGAGCGTTTTGAGGATGAACAGGCGGGAAAAACCGGAGAATTTTACAAGGGAACCCTTCGTTCCGGCCAGGTTCTGGACTGTGAGACCAGTATTGTTATCCTTGGGGATATCAATCCGGGGGCAAAAGTGATTTCCAAAGGAAATATTGTGGTGCTGGGGGCCCTGAAAGGCAATGCCTACGCGGGGGCGAACGGCAATGAACAGGCCTTTGTGGCCGCTCTGGATATGGACCCCATTCAGATTAAGATCGGGGATGTGATGGGAAGGAGCGCCGATAAGGTAACCGGAAAAAGACGTCTGAAAAAGCAGAAAGTTGTGTCGGAACCTCAGGTAGCCATCGTAAAAGACGGCAATATCTACATCGAGCCGATTACAAAGGGTCTTTTGAATAATATATAAAAAGCAGGAGGATATAGTAGGATGAGTGAAGTAATTGTTATAACATCAGGCAAGGGCGGAGTTGGAAAAACCACCACTACAGCGAATGTGGGAACAGGTCTGGCACAGCTGGACAAAAAAGTAGTGCTGATTGACACCGATATCGGACTCCGGAATCTGGATGTGGTTATGGGGCTGGAAAACCGCATTGTTTACAATCTGGTGGATGTGGTGGAAGGAAACTGCCGTATGAAGCAGGCTCTGATTAAGGATAAGCGTTATCCCAATCTTTCTCTGCTGCCTTCTGCCCAGACCAGAGACAAATCTGCCGTGTCGCCGGAACAGATGATTAAGCTGATTGAAGAACTGAGAGAGGAATTTGACTATATTCTGCTGGACTGCCCGGCGGGAATTGAACAGGGATTTAAAAATGCCATTGCAGGGGCAGACCGGGCGCTGGTGGTTACCACGCCTGAGGTTTCCGCTATTCGCGATGCAGACCGCATTATCGGCCTTCTGGGAGCCAATGAGGTGAAGAAAACAGAGCTGATTGTCAACCGTCTGCGTATGGATATGGTAAAACGGGGGGATATGATGAATATCAATGATGTGACGGATATCCTTGCCATAGATCTGATTGGCGCAGTGCCGGATGACGAACAGATTGTTATTTCCACAAACCAGGGAGAACCGCTGGTTGGTTCAGACTGTCTGGCAGGAAAAGCATTTGCCAATATCTGCCACAGGATTCTGGGAGAGGAAGTACCATTTCTGGATTTGGAAATTAAATCCAGCGTATGGGGGAAACTGAAAGAAATTTTCAAAAAAAATTAGGAGGAAACCAGTATGGGTTTAATGGATTTATTTAAGAAGAAAACCTCCGGGGATATTGCCAAAGACCGATTAAAATTACTGTTGGTTTCCGACCGCGCAAACTGTTCTCCGGATGTGATGGAAATGATAAAAAATGATATTATCCAGGTAATCTCAAAGTATATGGAGATTGATGCAGACGGACTGGATATTCAGATCACCCAGACAGAATCAGAGGGGAACAACGGGAATGTACCTGCACTGTATGCCAATATTCCTATTAAGGATATGAAGCATCCCAATAATTCCCAGTAATAGAATGCAGAAATTTGGATAAAGGACCGAAATTATGTTGAAACAATATCAGATTAAAAACTACAATTTTCGTTTGGTAATTTATGTGGTGGCGCTTACCATGCTTGGAATCAGTGTAATTGGAAGCGCCCAGAAAGCGGTGCAGTCGAAACAGGTGTTCGGACTTCTGCTGGGACTGTTTGTGATGGTGATTGTCTCCATGATTGATTATTCCTTTATTCTGCGTTTCAACTGGCTGATTTATTTTTTCAATATAGGGCTTCTTTCGCTGATTACCTTTCATGTATTCGGACATCAGGCCGGAGGAGCAGGACGCTGGATTGAGATAGCAGGTTTTCGATTCCAGCCTTCTGAACTGTCAAAAATCCTGTTGATTCTGTTTTTTTCCTGGTTTTTTTCGAAGTATCAGGAGAAACTCAATACACTGCCTGTGATTCTGATTTCCGGAGTTCTGATTTTTATTCCCTGGGTCATGATTGAGCAGCAGCCGGATTTGTCAACCAGTATTGTTGTGGCAATAATTTTTATTGCACTCTTGTTTTTGGGCGGATTAAGTTATAAAATAATAGCAGGCGTGCTGGCGGTGCTGGTTCCGGCCGGAACGCTGTTCATTTACCTGATTCTGCAGCCGAATCAGCAAATTCTTGATAATTATCAGTGGCGGCGTATTATGGCCTGGCTGCAGCCGGAAAAATACGCGAAAGACGCATATCAGCAGCAGAATTCCATTATGGCTATCGGTTCCGGACAGCTGTGGGGGAAGGGACTGAACAATGATACGGCCTTTTCGGTAAAAAATGGAAATTATATTCCGGAGCCTCAGACAGATTTTATTTTTGCAGTTGCCGGAGAAGAACTGGGATTTGTGGGAGGAGCCGCCATATTGCTGCTGCTGCTGTTAATCGTAATCGAATGCATTTTAATTGGGAGAAAGGCAAAAGACTTGTCCGGCCGGCTGATCTGCGGCGGAGTCGCTGCCTGGGTTGGATTTCAGACGTTCGTTAATATTTGTGTGGTAACCGGACTGATGCCGAATACCGGTTTGCCGCTGCCCTTTGTCAGCTACGGACTTACCTCACTGGTGAGCCTGTTTATTGGGATTGGACTTGTATTGAATGTAGGGCTTCAGCCTCTAAAATACAGAATGGAGGGTTTTTAGAATGAATATTGGATTAATCGCACATGACTCGAAGAAAAAATTAATGCAGAATTTTTGCATTGCGTATCGGGGGATACTCTGTAAAAATGAGCTGTATGCAACGGGAACCACCGGAAGGCTTATTGAAGAAGTAACGAATCTTTCGATACACAAATATCTGGCAGGACATCTGGGAGGTGCCCAGCAGCTTGGAGCCCAGATAGAGCATAACCAGGTTGATCTTGTAATTTTTCTGCGGGACCCTCTGACGCCGAAATCACATGAGCCGGATGTCAATAATGTGGTTCATCTGTGTGATACCCATAATATTCCACTGGCAACCAACCTTGCCACAGCAGAACTGTTAATCAAATCACTGGACAGAGGAGATTTAGAGTGGCGTGAAATGTATAAATAGAAAAAAATCAGTCAGAATTGCGGGGTTTATACTGTCCCTGGCATTGCTTTGCGGCTGCGGGGAAAAGGTGACTGTTGAACATGCCTATGACATTGCAGAAAGTCCCCGAATGTACGGACTTACTGTGGAAAGTGACAGCGGCACCGTATCATCCAATACCTTTTTTGCAGAAGAACTCTGTGTGGCAGGCAATGAGAATATTTTAAGTGAAAACGTGACAGATTCTCTTTCTCAGGCTGCCGGACTGTTTAATTTGAAAGAAAATAAAATGGTTTTTGGAAAAAATGTGCATGAGCGGCTGTATCCGGCAAGTACCACCAAGATTCTGACTGCTTATGTGGCTATAAAGCATGGGAACCTGACAGATACTGCCACGGTGACGGAAGCGGAACTTCAACTGGAGCCGGGATCATCTGTCTGCGGGCTGAAGGTGGGAGAAACCACCACACTGGAGCATTTACTGTATGGCCTGATTCTCTGCAGCGGAAATGACGCTGCAAATGTCATAGCAGATCTGGTTTCCGGAAGCACGGAAGAATTTGCAAAGCTGATGAATGAGGAGGCAAAAGCTCTGGGCGCCACTAATTCCCATTTTGTAAATGCCCATGGTCTGCAGAATGAAGAACATTATACTACCGTGTACGATATGTATCTGATTTTTCAGGGAGCCATGCAAAAGGAAGAATTTGTAAAAATTATCAGCGCTTCTTCTCATACCGGAGAGCTGACTGACGCTTCCGGTCAGGCTGTTACAAAAGAATGGAAGAGTACCAACAAGTTTCTGAACGGAGAAAAAGAGGTGCCGGAAGGGATTCAGATTGTCGGGGGAAAAACAGGGACCACCAGTGATGCAGGCTCCTGTCTGGTGCTCTTCAGCAGGAAAGGAGAGATTCCTGTTATTTCCATTGTTTTCAAGGCGGATAATGCGGACGGCCTTTATGAAGAAATGACAGAATTACTAAAAGAAATTTGAATTAGCAGTTGAATTTCCTGTAAATATATACTATAATTACCATATTAAAAGCATTATTGTCATGCAAAATTGAGAATGAACTTTGAAATTTTGGGGAGGGAGTTATCTATTTTGCATAAATTCGGCTGAGACTAGGAGGAGATTGTCATGGTACAAATTATAGCTGGCGAAAAGGGAAAAGGTAAGACAAAACATTTATTGGAGAGGGTAAACGAATCGGTAAAATCTGCCACCGGTAATATCGTGTATCTGGATAAAAGCCAGAAGCATATGTATGAGCTGAGTAATAAAGTTCGTTTGATTAATGTTTCGGATTATATGATTTCAAATTGTGATGAATTTCTGGGATTCCTCTGTGGGATTATCTCTCAGGATCATGATCTGGAAGAAATGTATTTAGACAGTTTCCTTACCATTGCAATGTTAGAGGGCAGCGATATCAGCCATGCTATCGCAAAGCTGGACTCTATCAGCGATAAATTCCGTGTTAATTTTGTTTTAAGCATTTCCATGAATGAGAGAGACCTGCCTGAATGTACCAAAGGTAAGGTAATCGTGTCTCTGTAGAACGATCAGAAAAAGCGGACAGGTCCGCATCCACATGAAGAACATATACAAAAGGGGTTATCGAGTACGCAGCGATAACCCCTTTGATTGAAAATATATTCGTTTCCTGCAGAAAATTCTGCCTGATGTCAGGCTTCGTTGATGGAACGGATACGTCCAAAAACGCTGCAGAGATACAGACCGCCGATTCCTACGATTCCATAGATAATCCGGGTGAGCCAGCTCATATCGCCGAACAGAAATGATACCAGGTCAAAACGGAATAAACCGATCAGTCCCCAATTGACTGCGCCTATAATCACAAGCGCCAGCAGTGTGTAATCCAAACCTTTGGTATTCATATGCATTCCTCCTTTTACATGAATTTAGTATTTCCAGACGAAAAAAAATCATGTTGGAAATTCATGGTACTTGAGTTTGTGCTTTCAAAATGATAGAATATCTGTAACTTTCCATTAGGTACAACCACAGAAACAGGACTTAACATTTATGGCAAAAAAAAATAGCAAAAAAGTTGTAAAATTTCACAGAGCATCTCATTTCAATATAGGTGTTGTTGTTTTTCTTATTATTTTTGTATATATGGTTTACAATATTTTCCAGTATTTTACTGCAGGACAGGTGGCAGTCTATGAGGTAACGCAGGGGACCATTACTCAGAATCACACATATACCGGCGTTATTCTGCGGGAAGAAAAAGTGTTTCAGGCGGAGAATTCCGGTTATATCAATTATTATAACCGGGATGCTGCGAAGGTCAGTGTTAATACCTATGTGTATTCTGTGGATGAAAGCGGAGATTTTTATAAGGAAATTACCAGTCAGAACGACGGTCAGCTTTTTTCCGAAAAAGGTTCCTATGATGAACTGGAGAAAACGGCATCAAATTTTGTACTGGATTATTCCAACGAGGATTTTTATAAGGTATATACGTTTCAGTATGATATGGAAGCGGAGCTGATGGAAGCCATAAGCGCCAATGCTTTATCCAGTCTGGATCATTACCAGGAGGGGACTTCCGGATTCCATATCCATCAGGCTTCAGAGCCTGGCATAGTGGTATATAATACAGACGGTCTGGAAAATGTAACGACGGAAAATTTTACAAAAGATATTTTTGACGCCTCTGCCCATCAGAAAAAAAATCTGATTTCCAGAGAGCAGGTAACTGCCGGAGAACCTGCATATAAGATGATTACCAGTGAAATCTGGAATCTGGTCGTTCCGGTGGAACAGGAACTGGCTAACGATCTGGCCAGGGAGTCTAATATCCAGGTGGAGTTCAAAAAAGACAATTCCACTGCCTGGGGAGTTTCCCGGATTTTAAATCAGGCGGATGACTGGTATCTGATACTGACCTTCCAGAATTCCGCTGTCCGGTTTGCTGCGGACCGCTATCTGGACGTGAAACTGCTGCTGTCAGATACGAATGGACTGAAAATACCAAATAAGGCCCTGACGAAAAAAGATTTCTTTCTCATACCAAAAGATTTTCTCACCAAAGGCGGGGATGACGGGAACAGCGGTGTTACACGCCAGTATAAGGACGACGAGGGAAAAACTGTTATGGAATTTACGGAAGTTACGGTTGCGGAAGAAACAGAAGACAGATACTATATTGCAAATTCTGCTCTGAGTAAGGGGGATATTCTGATAAAATCAGATTCCAGTGACAAATTTACTCTGTCGGAAACGGAATCTCTGCCGGGAGTGTTCAATATTAACAGAGGGTATGCGGTATTCCGCAAAGTGGAGATTCTGTTTCAGAATCAGGAATATACCATTGTGGATACGGGAACCAGTTATGGCATTTCTCTTTATGACCACATTGCGCTGGATGCCTCGTTAATCAAAGAAAATGAAATTATTCGATAAGTTACCTCAGGAGGATGATATATTATGGTAAAAGAAAATTTATTGCAGGTACAGGAAAATATCCGGAAGGCATGTGAAAAATCCGGAAGGAATCCGAAGGAGGTAACGCTGATTGCCGTCAGTAAAACCAAGCCCGTTCCCATGCTGAAAGAAGCATATGAAGCCGGAAGCCGGGAATTCGGAGAAAATAAAGTACAGGAAATTATGGATAAATATCCGGTTCTGCCACCTGACATCCACTGGCATATGATTGGACATCTCCAGAGAAATAAAGTAAAATATATTGTGGATAAAGTATGTCTGATTCATTCTGTGGATTCCTTTCGTCTGGCAGAGGAAATCAGTGCACAGGCAAAGAAGAAACGGGTGGAAGCGGATATTCTGGTGGAAGTCAATATTGCTCAGGAAGAAAGTAAGTTTGGTACTTCCAGGGAAGAGGCTTTTTGTCTTGTGGAAGAAATTGCCAGGCTTCCCCATATTCACATCAAAGGCCTTATGACAATTGCTCCTTTTGTGGAGAATCCGGAAGATAATCGGGAATATTTTCGCCAAATCCGGCAATTATCTGTTGACATAATGCGGAAAAACATTGATAATGTAAGTATGTCTGTGCTCTCCATGGGCATGACAGGTGACTACATGGTAGCCATAGAAGAAGGAGCCACCATGGTTCGCGTTGGCACAGGTATTTTTGGTGAACGGAATTATCAGAAGACCTGTGAAACTGATTAAAGGGAGACTATTATGGGAATGCTGGATAAATTTTTAGATGTTATGAGGCTGAATTCAGATGACGACGATTTTTATGACGACGACTTCTATGATGATGATTATGAAGAAGAAAAGCCCAAACGGAAGAGTTTTCTGAAAGAAAAAGAAGCAGAAGACGAAGAAGATGATTTTGAAGAAAAGCGTCCTCGTCCGGTAAAAACGCCGAAAGTGACGCCCATGCGCCCTTCCAAAAGACAGGCAAACGGTATGGAAGTATGTGTAATAAAGCCCACCACAGTGGAAGATGCACGGGAAATCACAGAGACATTGCTGCTGAACCGGACAGTTGTATTAAATGTGGAGGGTCTGGACGTGGATATCGCCCAGCGTATCATAGATTTCACTTCCGGTTCCTGTTTTGCCATCAGCGGCAATCTTCAGAAAATTTCTAATTACATATTTATCATTACTCCGCCCAGCGTGGATATTTCCGGTGATTTTGCCAATATTATGGATGCCTTTGACGTACCTGCCATTCAGAGGGATTTTTAGAAAATGGCAGAGATGACAAGGGACGAAAAATTACTGGCGAAACGTTTTATTGATTTATCCAGACAGGCACAGCAGAAAAACATCGTTGTATTCAGTGAATTTTTAAACTTAAACGAATTAAATATTTTCCGCCGCCAGGGTCCTGAACTCTGCTGCGACTTTGCATTATCCGGCGGATATGAATTAAGTGAGCGTCAGATGATTGCATTTTTGCCTGATGCTCTTTGTTATACCTGGAAATTTCCGATTTCCTGCCTGAAAGTCACACCTGTAAATAAAAAATTTGCAGAGGAACTGAGTCACCGGGATGTGCTTGGAAGCCTGATGAATCTGGGACTTGAGCGTTCCAGGCTGGGGGATATTCTGGTGGATGAACATGTGATTTATGTATTCTGCCATGAAAAGAATGCAAAATACATTATGGAAGAACTTACCAGAATACGTCATACCACAGTTTGTACTAAACTGGCTGAACCAGGGGAAATTTCCCTGGAGCCGAAAAAAGAATCCGGGGAGGGAATTATAACTTCCAACCGTCTGGACAGTATCATTGCATGTCTCTGTAAAATATCACGTTCTCAGGCCAGCCAGTGGATTCGGGGCGGGCGGGTGTTCATCAATAACAGGGAAATTCTTCAGACCACTTATGAATGTAAAGAGCAGGAACTGATTTCCGTGCGTTCCCTGGGGCGGTTCCGGTTTCTGGGCTGCAGGGGAGAGACACGGAAAGGACGTATGAAAATACAGTATGAAAAATATATCTGAATTGAGGAATGATTATGGGAAAAACAATAACAGTTTCTTATGAGGGAAAACCATGTTACAATATTGAAATTCAGCCGGACTTCAGTATGCTTGCGGAACAGTTAAAGGGACTTGGATACGGCAGGAACCGGGCATGTATCATCACCGAATCCAATGTGGAAAAATGGTATCTGGAAGAGCTGAAATCACTTCTGGAGCCAGTTTTTTCCTGCTGTACTTCTTTTTGTTTTCCGGCAGGAGAGGCCAGCAAGAATACAGATACCGTAGGAGCAGTTTACCGTCATCTGATTCAGAATTCCTTTGATCGTAAAGATGTGTTAATCGCTCTGGGCGGCGGAGTGGTGGGAGATTTAACCGGGTTTGCGGCAGCCACATACCTGCGGGGCATTGATTTTGTACAGGTTCCCACTTCTCTGCTGGCACAGACGGACAGCAGTATTGGAGGAAAAACCGGAGTGGATTTTCAGCAGTATAAAAATATGGTAGGGGCCTTTTACATGCCGAAACTGGTCTATATGAATATTTCTACCCTGAAAACATTACCGGAACGTCAGTTCACTGCTGGTATGGCGGAAATAATCAAACATGGATTTATCAAAGACCGTAATTATACAGATTTTATCCGCAGCCGCAGCCGGGAAATCCTGGCACAGGATTATTCTGTTATGGAGGAAATGATTTACAGAAGCTGCCGGATTAAAGGAGATGTGGTGGAACGCGATCCAAAGGAACAGGGAGAACGCGCTTTGCTGAATTTTGGACATACCATTGGACATGCCATTGAAAAATTGTCGGATTTTTCCCTGTGCCATGGAGAATGTGTGGCCCTTGGCATGGTAAGCGCCGGTTATATCTCCTGTCTGAAAGGAACTGTTTCCCAGGAACAGCTGGAAGAACTGAAAACAATTCTGCAAAGCTGTGGATTACCCACATCTCTTGAGGGTTTTTCTCACAGCCCGGAAGAAATTCTGGCAGCTACAAAACTGGATAAAAAGATGGAGTCCGGAAAAATAAAATTCATCCTGCTGAACGCCCTGGGAGAATCTTATATCACGAAGGAACTGACAGATTCTGAAATTTTAGAAGGGATAAGATATATTTTATGAATATAAAAAAGCGAAACAGTTGTATCATCTATGCAGTCAGTACCATTTTGCTGCTGATGCTGGATCAGATTACAAAATATCTGGCAGTCATCCATTTGAAGGACAGCAGTTCTCTTATACTGATTCCGGATGTTTTCCAGCTTCATTATCTGGAAAACCAGGGTGCGGCATTTGGCCTTATGCAGGGTCAGAAGCTGTGGTTTGTAATCAGTACGCTGCTTATGCTTATGCTGATGGTTCTGGTATATTTCCGGATTCCCATGGATAAAAAGTATCGCTGGCTCCGGTTTATACTGGTTCTTTTAACCGCAGGGGCACTGGGAAATCTGATTGACCGGCTGCGGCTGAATTATGTAATAGATTTCTTTTATTTTGAACTGATTAACTTTCCGATTTTTAATGTGGCTGACATCTATGTCACTGTGGGAATGGCGCTTTTGCTGATACTGGTTCTCTTTTATTATAAGGAAGAAGAACTGGAGGTGCTCTGGCCTTTCCGCAAAAGGAAACATGAGCCAGAAGAAGGACAGGAGTAACAGGAGGCAGAGCAGTGGAGGACTTTTTTTCTGAAAATACGGATGCAATATGGGAAGAGGAATTCGAAGGGGATTTGCAGGAGAATCAGGCGCAGGACTCAGATCCGTTCCGGGAACAGGAACAGAGCAGCATACAGGAATTTCAGGTAAATCCGGAGCAGAGCGGAGAGCGTCTGGACAAGTTTCTCTCTGAAGTCTGCAAAGATTCCTCCCGTTCTTTTCTTCAGAAACTGATAAGAGAAGGCCAGGTTCTTGTTAATCAGAAGTCTCAGAAATCCAATTACCGGGTGTCTGAAAAAGATCTGATACAGCTTACAGTTCCTCCTGCGCAGGAGCCGGAAATTCTTCCGGAACCAATTCCTCTGGATATTCTTTATGAGGATGCTGACCTTCTGGTGGTAAATAAACCCAAAGGCATGGTGGTACATCCATCGGCAGGTCATAGCTCCGGCACTCTGGTGAATGCAGTGATGTATCACTGCAGGGACAGCCTTTCCGGGATTAATGGCCATATCCGGCCTGGCATTGTACACCGGATTGACATGGATACCACCGGAGCTCTGATTGTCTGCAAAAATGACAATGCCCATATCAGGATTGCAGAACAGATTAAGGAGCATTCTGTTACGAGGCGTTATCTTGGAATCGTAAAAGGAATTGTGAAACAGGATACAGGCACCATTGAAACCACCATTGGCCGGCATCCCGTTGAGCGCAAAAAGATGGCAGTTAATGTGGCAAATGGCAGGAGAGCAGTGACCCATTATCAGGTCTTGCAGCGCTTTTCAAAACATACTTATATGGAATTCAAGCTGGAAACAGGACGTACCCATCAGATTCGTGTTCATATGGCAGGTATGGGGCATCCTCTTCTGGGAGACGGTCTCTATGGAAAGGGAAAGAATCCCTGGCACCTGCAGGGCCAGACACTGCATGCTGCAGTGATAGGATTCATTCATCCCACCACCGGAGCATATCTTGAAGTAACAGCTCCGCTGCCTGAGTATTTCAGGCAGCTTTTGGAGAAGAACCCTCTTTGAAACCGTATATACATTTTGAAGGGACTGTGGTATAATAATTTTAAGGAGAGTCCTTTCTCTGTTATGGAGAAGGCTTCTGCTCAGGAAAATGACATATCAGACTGATGACAGAACAGATGGAAAGGTGGTATATGTATGGAACAATTTGTAATTACCATTGGACGGGAATTTGGCAGCGGCGGTCTTGACGTAGGACGGATGCTCTCGGATAAATTAAAGGTAAAGTGCTATGACAAGGAATTACTTTCCATGGCTGCAAAAGAAAGCGGATTATGTCAGGAAATTTTTGAAAATCATGATGAAAAGCCAACCAGCAGTTTTCTCTATTCTCTGGTTATGGATACTTATTCAGTCAGTGGGTATGCATCTGCACCTTTTCTGGATATGCCCCTGAATCATAAAGTTTTTCTGGCGCAGTTTGAAACGATTAAGAACCTTGCAAAAAAGGAATCCTGCATTATTGTAGGCCGTTGTGCAGATTATGCACTGGCTGAGCATCCAAACTGCATTAATGTCTTCATCCATGCAGATATGGAATTCCGCATTGACCATATTATGAAAACCTTCGACCTTTCAAAAGAAAAGGCCACGGATATGATTCATAAAACGGATAAGAAACGTGCAAGTTACTATAACTATTATTCCAGTAAAAGATGGGGCGATTCCAGAAGCTATCATTTAACACTGGACAGCAGCCAGCTTGGACTTCAGGGTTGCGGTGAGATGATTCTGAACTATATGGATATTCGAAAAAAATACCAGAAGGAAGCTGCATCGGCGAAGCCGAATTAAAATGCAGCGACTGATATGCCGCCGACGAAGGGAGGGGACAATTCAGTTATCTTCCTGAAAGATACTTCCGGAAAATTTTCCTGCAAGTTTGCGGCGTTCATCGTCAATGGCTGCGTAGTGCTGGCGTGTTGTTTCGACGCTTTTATGGCCCAGTGCATCGGCTACCAGATAAATGTCGCCTGTTTCTTTATAAAGATTCGTCCCATAAGTGCTTCGCAGCTTGTGGGGCGTAATTTTTTTATTGATTTTTGCAGCGTCCGTATATTTCTTTACCAGTTTTTCCACAGCACGGGTAGTAAGCCGGCTGTATTTCAGAGAGAGAAACAGTGCATTTTCATGTTCCGGCAAGGCTTTTTCTGCTAAAATGGGACGTTCCAGTTCCAGATAATCCAGTAATGCATTGCTTACTTCCTCTCCAAAGTAAACCATGGACTCATTTCCGCCTTTTCGTACAACCCGCATACCATAATATTTGAAACTCACATCATTGATATCCAGTCCCACGCATTCCGATACCCGAATGCCTGTTCCAAGCAGCAGAGTCAGAATGGCAATATCCCGGTATTTTGTTTTCTGGTGGGAGGCAAGCTGCTTCGCAGTGAGAGAACTTCCGTTTTCCACTGTGGAAATCAGTTCTGCAACTTCATCCTTGTCGAGACGGATAATATTTTCTTTATGCTTTTTCGGGGTTTCTATCATGGAAGGAGCATTTGTTTTGATAAATTCCTTTTTAAAATAGTAATTATACATGGTACGGATGGCCGAAAGTTTTCGGGACTTCCCTTTTTCACCATTGGTAACAGCCTGTCCGTCTCTTTTTTCGTAATAGGACAGGTAGGCCAGATATTCCTCAATATCTACCGGAGTCATTTCATCCAGTACGGATATGGGAATGTCATGCATGGGCATTCTGGCATATACGGGATTATTTTCCTGTATAAATTCAAAAAAAATACGAATATCATATCCATAAGATAATCTGGTTCTGGATGCTGTATTTCTGGTATCCAGGTACCGGAAAAAATCTCCGCAGAATTTTGGAAGTTCCTTTAACAGGCTCTGTAATTTTCGTTTGTTTTCCAGATTAATTTTTTCAACATAATCCATGAAAAAAATCCTTTCTTTTCCGTTCCTTCAAAAGCTGGGGAATCCTGTGAGCAGTTTGCTTTTCTGACATATCAGTTCGTAAAATCAACATTTCGCGAACTGATATGTCGGGAAGCGCTGTGTACTATTTCTTCTGAATCCAGTAATATGGTAAAGGGTCCGTCGTTTAGCAGAGAAATTTTCATATCAGCGCCGAAGGCCCCGGTTTCCACTGTGGGAATCTGTTTTCTGCATTCAGAAATAATGTATTCGTATAAATCTTCTGCCAGTTTTGGATGACCGGCTTTTGTAAAGGAAGGACGATTGCCTTTTTTACAGTCAGCATATAATGTAAACTGCGAAATTAATAATAATTCTCCGGAAATATCCTGGAGGGACAGATTTGTTTTCCCGTTTTCATCGCTGAAAATCCGCATTCCGATCAGTTTCCGAATCATCTTATCTGCAATTTCACGGGTATCCTGATGGCTGATTCCGATAAATACCAGAAATCCGTTCCCGATTTTTCCAATTATTTCCTGTTCTACGGTTACCTGCGCTTCTGTGACGCGCTGAATCATAAATCGCATAAATGCCTCCAAAAATTTCAGTGTGTATATATCCTTTTTATTATAGTCCTGTTAAATGAAAAACACAAGAAATTACATTGAATTTTATTCTGTTCTGGAAAGAAAAAGCTGAATGCCGGTACTTTTTTATGGCTGGAGATAATATGGTATAAGCAAAAACTTTCCCGCATGA
>OFGR01000422.1_pt1 | contig 43312 bp, 39 predicted proteins | sample 1521811 | NCBI WGS metagenome assembly OFGR01 (sample SAMEA3504098, study PRJEB24116) | mouse gut metagenome | biome: mouse gut; feature: mouse-associated habitat; material: faeces | place: Denmark | collected 2011
CCCGGAAGGTGCATTCGATCCGGAACCGGTAACTGTAAAGCCGGATGACCGACAGTGGATCCAGTGCCAGGCTGGTGCTTGCCAGAATACTTTGGATGCCATCCATTTCCACCAGTACAAAACGCAGTTCCTGATAAAGCTTCTGCCCCCACAGCAGGTCTATGCAGTAGTAACGGATGGATGCCTTCTTTCCATAAAGCTCGATCTCTGCATCCTGGAACTGTTCCTTATGGGAGGCGAATAATTCTTTCAGGCGGACAGCGGCGCCCTTTTTGGGCGGTCGTCCCCTTCCGGGTTTCCGGGAACCAGGCTTTTCATATGCAGTACAGGATTTCTTTGCCTTGGTGATGATCTCCATGCGTGCTGCCCCACTGCTGTTAAGTGTTTTCAGCTTTTCAAGGGCCGGAACAGTAAGGAAATACCTGTCCAGCAGGAGCAGGCAGTCCCCAAAAACCAGGGCAGCCTGGTATGCATCTTCCACCATCTGGACCACATGGGAAGCGCCTGAAACAGCCGCGCCTTTCCATTCCCTGGCAGCCTGGAGGCCGTCATGGAGGCGGATACTTAAAGGGATGCATGCCCAGTCGCGGACATTTCCGGCCAGAATGCCAAGCCCGCCGAACATATGCCCGTGGATGTACTCAGGCTTTGCGGAATTTTCAGATTCCTGGAACAGTTTTTTGACTCCCGGCATCCGGCGTCCTTCTTTTGACTGCTTTACCCCATCGCCTACAAGAACATGGAAGCCGCCTTCCCTATAAAGAGGTGCATGATCCATGACGGCTGAAAACCAGCGTCTGCGTATATCTTCCAGTGACCAGGAGGATGCCCTGAAAAAATGCAGCATGGAATCATAAGAACCTGGGCTGAGGGCAAGGTCACGGATAACAGAAGTAAGTCCAAGTTTATCGGAACGCAGCATAAAGCCGACCGTAATGGTAACAAACCAGCGGAAAGCAGCTTTTCGGGAGAAACAGGATTCAAAGTGGCATAAAACAATTTCAATAAAATTCATCATAATCGTATGGTCAACCACTGGAAAGTATGGTAAACTCACACATGAAATAACTCTTTCCGTGGTGTTTGTATCTTTCTTAAGTGTGGTAACTTAAAGATACCATAAATCCATATGGAAGAGTTATTTTTTTGATAGAACTTTTTACTCTCAAGTAAAGAAGACATCGCTCTGTTTGCAGAGATGGGCTTTAAGACGTTCCGCCTGTCGATTGCCTGGACGAGGATTTTCCCAACGGGCATGGAAACCGAGCCGAATGAAGCAGGGCTGCAATTTTATGACAGCGTATTTGATGAATGCACAAAGCATGGGATTGAGCCGCTTGTTACGATTTCCCATTATGAAATGCCGTATGCGCTTGTGGAAAAATACAACGGCTGGCACGGCAGGGAATGCATTGATTTATTTGTACGCTACTGCGAAGCGATTTTCGAACGCTACAAAGGCAAAGTGAAATACTGGCTGACCTTTAATGAAATCAATTCCGGTACCATGCCAATGGGCAATGTCCTGTCGCTGGGCACGGTAAAAGGGTACTCCGGTTCTATCATGGATGTGCCGGATGACCCGCAGGTACGCTTCCAGGCGCTGCATCACCAGTTTGTTGCAAGTGCAAAAGCGGTAAAGCTGGCGCATGAGAAATATCCGGAATTTAAAATGGGGAATATGATTTGTTTTATTACAAAATACCCGTATACATGTAACCCGGATGATGTTATAATGACACAGAAGGAGATGCAGATAATGAACTGGTTCTGCTCGGATGTTCAGGTGCGCGGCGCTTATCCGTCTTATGCAGACCGTTATTTTGAAGAAAACGGGATTGTTATTCAAAAGCAGCCGGGTGACGATGAGATTTTAAAAGAGGGAACGGTTGATTATTATACATTCAGCTATTACATGAGCAATTGTACCGGAAATGTCTCAGAAGGGGCAGAAACGGGCGGAAACCTGATTGGCGGGCTGAAAAATCCGTATCTGAAAGCTTCTGACTGGGGCTGGCAGATTGACCCGAAGGGACTGCGCTATACGCTTAACGAAATTTACGGCCGGTACCAGATCCCGCTGATGGTAGTGGAAAATGGCCTGGGGGCATACGATAAGCTGGAAGAAGACGGAACCATTGCGGATGATTACCGGATAGATTACCTGCGTGCGCATATTGAGCAGATGCGGGAAGCTGTAGCAGACGGCACAGACCTGATGGGCTATACGCCATGGGGATGTATTGACCTGGTCAGTGCTTCGACCGGTGAGATGGCAAAACGGTATGGATTTATTTATGTGGAAAAATACGATGACGGTACCGGAACACTGGCGCGCAGGCGCAAGAAATCGTTTGAATGGTATAAGAATGTAATAGCTTCGAATGGTGCAAAACTCTAAATAAAAAGGAGGACAAAAAACCATGAAGACATTTAACTATGTAATTACAGATGAACAGGGAGTGCATGCAAGGCCGGCTGGAATTCTTGTAAAGGAAGCAAAAAAATATGCATCGAAAATTACAATCAGCGCAGGCGGCAAGAATGCGGAAGCTACAAAGCTGATGGCTATCATGAGCATGGGAATCAAAAAGGGCACGGAAGTGACGATTTCTGTAGAAGGCGATGATGAAGAAACAGCTGTAGCAGATATGGAAAAATTTTTCCGGGAAAACCTGTAAAAAGCTTTACATAGCAGGGGAAAGACGGTTTATCTCTTAACAAAGAAGGGGCTGTCGCATGAAGATTTGTTTTGCTTCGTGCGGCAGCCGCTTCTTATCAGGAAAACGAATGGTCCGCAAAAATAAACAGAAATGAGGATAAGTATCATGGGAACAAAGAAAGCGGTATTTTTTGATATCGACGGCACGCTGGTAAATTTTCGGGGACAGATGCCGCAGTCAGCGAAAAAGGCGCTGCTGGAATTACAGCGTAACGGGCATAAAATCATACTGTGCAGCGGACGTTCCAGAAGACAGATGTACCCGTTCCTGCTGGAGCTTGGCTTTGACGGGATTGTGGGCGCGACGGGCGCATATGTGGAATGCGGGAATGACGTGGTGTTCCGGCATTCGATGTCCAGTGAGGAAATACATATCGTAACCGGCGTGCTTGATAAGGCGGGTGCATGCTATTCCGCCCAGGCGGGGGAATGCATGATTACAAGCGCACAGCATCGTGACCGGCAGTTAGCAAGATTTCATGCGCTTTTGGATGATGCGGAAATGATAGAACAGATTTGGAGGCATGTGAAGATTACGGACCATATGGAACAGATGGAAGGCATTGAAAAGTTTGTATATTATGAGTCCGCCTGGCCGGTGCAGAAAATCAGGGAACACCTGCCGGACAGGTTTGATGTGACAGAATCCAGCTTTGAAGCAGCCGTGGATGATTCGGGAGAGGTTACCAGCCACGGGATTAATAAGGCATACGGCATGCAGAAATACCTGGAACGCGCAGGCATTGCAAGGGAAGATACGATAGCGTTCGGCGATGGGCCGAATGATTTTGACATGCTGGAATATGCAGCCGTGGGAGTGGCCATGGGGAATGCCGTTGCGGCTTTGAAGGACAGGGCAGATTACATAGCAGCCGGCGTGGATGAAGACGGCGTGGCGCGCGCATTGCAGGAACTCGGGCTTGTGCAGGGATAAATCGGCATAGCAGCACAGGGCGCATAGGGGCTGGATCTGGCCATTTATGCGCCCTGTGCTGATTTTATGATACGCTGTCAGGAAACCGGAATCCGCAGCACCTGTCCGACTTGCAGCATATCGCCTGTCAGGCCGTTCAGCCGCCGGATGGCGTCTGCGGTTGTGCCGTATCTTTGGGCAATCAGCCAGAGCGAGTCGCCGGGCTGGACGGTGTAAGTGACAGGGGATGTATTTTGCGTATCGGGTATTTTCAGCACCTGCCCGATGCTTAACAGGTCGCTGGACAGCCCGTTCAGGTTTTTAATGGCCTGGACAGTCGTGCCGTATCTTTGGGCAATCAGCCATAAGCTGTCTCCGGCCTGAACAGTATAGCGGATTGTGCCAGTGCCTGGCCCCGGGGAAGGGACATTCTGCTGGATGCCGTGGTACGTGTCATACAACGCTTCCCAGGTAAGCGGGCCTGCGATGCCGTCAGGCTCCAGGTTCATGCTGCGCTGAAATGCCATGACAGACTGCCTGGTTTTGCTGCCGAAAATGCCGTCCTGTGTCACGGATGGAATGCCGGGGGTAAATTCGGACGCATAGTTCAGCAGGTATTGCAGCGTAATCACATCCGGCCCGCGCGAGCCCTGGCGCAGGACGCTGTCCGGCGGCACAGTGCCGATGCCGAGGGTATTGCCTTCGCTGTTTAGGTCAGCCAGCCTGGCAACGGCAGTATATATGCTGGAAATTTTATACCAGGTTCCTTTTCCGACAATGCCGTCAGGCGTCAGGCCGAAAATGCTCTGGAATTTTGTCACGGCGGATTTGGTACTGTTCTGGAAGCTGCCGGCTTTGTCGGTTATCGCAGGAATGGCCGGATAATTGCGGCGGATTCGTTTCAGGTACGTCTGGATGGTCTGTACATCAAGCCCGGTGCTTCCCGTACGCAGCGGGGTGCCGGGATAAGAGGACAGAACGCCTGAAATGGTGTTTGTTTCGGCAATTTCAATGTCCTTTGGGTAAAAGGTGCGCAGTATCTGGAGCGGGGTGCGCCCGCGGTTTGCAAGCGTGACCGTTCCCCACTGGGAAAGCCCGTCACAGGTGACGGTCGTGCCGTTGCAGAAGGAAGTAAAATACGGCGCAAGCTGCCCGGAACGGCGGACATATTCGTTGAATATTTCATCTGTGATTTTGCTGATGGATGCATAAATCGGGCGTCCATATACAAAATACTGGTCGTAGGCCGTGCTGTTTGTAATGTCAAAATCGTACCCGCGGCTGCGGTACCATTCGGTATAAACGCGGTTCAGCGCAAATGTAATAATGGCATAGATATTTGCAGTCAGTGCCGCGTCCGGCCAGGTCGGGTAGATTTCGCTGCTTGCGACATTTTTGACATAATCCGGGAACGACACCTGTACGTTGCGGGCATTGGCATCCGGCCTGCCAAGATGAACGGTAATCGGATTCGGGATTGTGACCTGGCGCAGCACATACGGGCTTGCGGCAGGACCTTCCTGCCGGCGCATTTCCTGCAGGGCAGCGGCCGGCTTTCCGATGGTAATCTCTGTCTGGGACGGTGCGCGCTGCAGCTCCAGCATCGGCGTCAGCGCCAGCGGAAGGACAGCGGTATCGTCTTCGTAGATGGGAATATCAGAAATGTACAGGGAATTAAAGCCGGATGCCTGAGCCAGTACATGGTAGCTGATAAAAGGAGTACCTGTAAAATAAGCATTCTGGGAAAAGCTTTTATCCAGCGTTTCCAAAGGCACGGCCGGGGTTTCACCGCTTTCGTCGGTCGACAGCTTATAGACCGTGTTTCCCTGGTCATCAAAAACCGTAATCTGCACATTGCTTAACGGGACAGCGTCGTGGGCAGTCCGTGCCTGCATGGTTAAATAACCAATTGCCATAGGCCTGATGTTCTCCTTCTTGTAACAGGCGTGATTTGTGCACTGTTACTCTTTTTCCCATTTTATGCCAAAGTGCCGGAAAGGTTCGTGCAGGATTTAAGGACAGTCCGGCTGTTTTGGAAAGCGCAGGGTTATCTGTGTCCCCTTGCCCGGAATGCTGTCCAGGTGCATGCCTGCCTGGTGGATTTTGGCGGAATGCTTGACGATGGAAAGGCCCAGCCCGGTTCCGCCGACTTCTTTGGAATGGCTTTTGTCAACACGGTAGAAGCGTTCAAAAATATGCTCCTGGTGTTCCGGGGGAATGCCGATGCCGGTATCACGGACACAGAGAACCGCTGTATCAGGGGTATTTGTGATACGGACCAAAACAGTGCCGCCTGGGCGGTTATATTTAATAGCGTTATCACAAAGGTTTCGCACGATTCCGGAAAGCAGCTGCGGAATGGCGTGCAGTACAGCGGATTCACCGGAAAGAGTCATGGTGACGCCCGCGGCTTCTGCTTCCTGCATCAGGCTCTTTACGGCCATGCGGGCCGTTTCATACAGGTCTGTCTGTTCAAACTGCATATTTCCGGCATTTTCATCCAGGTGCGACAGGTTCAGGATATCTTCAATCAGCTTTGCCATGCGCTGTGCTTCGGCATAGATTCTGCCCGCAAACGGGCAGATATCTTCCGGCCGGGCCATATGGTTCGCAATCAGCTCTGCGTAGCCGGATATCGCGTGCAGCGGCGTTTTTAATTCATGGGAAACATTGGCCGTAAACTCCCGCCGCATCTGCTCGGCATTTTCTTTTTCCGTGACATCGAACAGCAGCAGCGCCGCGCCGGAAACCGTTTTGCCGGAAATAACGGGGCTGGCGGTTATCTGGTAATGCCGGTTTTTCAGCTCCAGTGTCTGCTGTGCTGCTTCGCCCTGCAATGCTTGTTCCAGCAGATCTTGCAGCTGCGGGTTATGGCGGATGCCCCTGGAGTCCCAAAGCTCCATGGCGGCCGGGTTGATGCTGAGTATTTCCCCGTCCGGATTGAGCAGGAGAATGCCTTCTTTCATATTTGAAATGACAGCGCGCAGTTCTTCCTGGCGGCGGTGCAGCTCCTCTTTCTGGATGCGCAGCTGCTGCTGCTGGCTGCCAATCCGCCGCAGCAGGGGAGCCAGCTCCTCATAGCTTTCAATTGCCATGGGGCGGTCAAGGTCCAGGGCATTGAGCGGTTTTACAATTCTGCCGGAAAGTCTTGCAGCCAGGATAATGGAAAGCACGACTGCAATGGAAAATACAAGAAAAACAGGCTGTGACATGCCAAGCAGCAGTGTCAGCACAGTGCTGTGGGTTACAGACAGGCGCAGGATAGAACCGTCATCCAGCCGGCTGGCACAGTAAAAAGAACGTTCCATTAAAGTAGAAGAATAGCGGCTGCTCTCACCATAGCCGTCGGATAGTGCCTGGCGGATTTCTTCGCGTTCCAGGTGGTTTTTCATAACCGTTTTGTCGGAATGGCTGTCATAAAGAATCGTTCCGTCCGGGCTCATCAGCGTAATGCGGCAGCTGCCGGCATTAAGGCCCTGGAAATAAGAAAGCCCTTCACGGTTTACGCCGTGGGAAACAAAGTCTGTCTGGATTTTCAGGCTGTTTTGCTGCACCCTGGAAAAATATCCGTACAATACACCCATAATCAGGGCAATGGATGAAAGAAATACAGCCATTGCAACAAGGCAGATAGACTGGAAAATGCGTTTTGTCATGCGTGTTCCTCCATTTTATAGCCGACGCCCCGTACTGTTTTGATATAATTGCCGCAGCTGCCAAGCTTTGTCCGCAGTGTTCCGACATGCACGTCGACCGTGCGGGTGCCGCCGGTGTATTCGAATTCCCAGATGTCTGCAAGCAGGGCGTCCCGGGTAAAGACCATGCCTGGATGGGACATCAAAAGATGCAGCAGCTCGTATTCTTTTCTTGTCAGCTCGACCGGTATTTTATGGTCTTTTTCCCAAATGGACACGGTATGCTCGGATGGATTCAGTTCTAAAAATCCGATGGAAAGCGGCTGGACGGCGTTTTTGGGCATGGTGCGGCGAAGGACTGCCTTGACGCGGGAAAGCATTTCCATCATGCCGAATGGCTTGGCAAGGTAATCGTCGGCGCCAAGGTCCAGTCCGGTGATTTTGTCATATTCCGTGCCCTTGGCAGAAGCAATAATAATGGGAATGCCGGCGTATGCGGTCTGGGATTTCAGTTTTTTTAAGATTGCAATGCCATCTTCACCAGGAAGCATCAAATCCAGCAGAATCAGCTGCGGGAGTCCGCTTTTGAGGGCTTCATACAGGCCTGCGGAGCTGCCAAAGCCCCTGGCATCGAAGCCGGCTGTGCGAAGGGTATACATCATCAGGTCGCGGATGGCGCTGTCGTCTTCTATACAATATATCATGAGTACCTCGCATTTTTTCTGTTTTTTTTATTATACACATTGCAGGAAAAATATCAAGAAGGCACGAAAATATCATAATTCAGCTTTACATCTTCAAGCCAATGACGTTATAATAGACAAAGCTGGCAATTACAAGAATGACAAGGAGGAGAAAGGATGCACACAGTTACTCTGGGCAGAACCGGAATTACCGTCAATAAAAACGGGTTCGGCGCACTGCCGATTCAGCGTATTTCATTGGAAGATGCAGGAAAACTGCTCCGCAGGGCATTTGATGCAGGAATCACTTATTTTGACACAGCAAGATGGTATACAGACAGTGAAGAAAAAATGGGCCAGGCATTTGAGGGCATGCGGGAAAAGGTATATATTGCAACAAAAACAGGTGCCGCCAGTGTGGAAGATTTCTGGAAGGATTTAGAAACGTCCCTGCATAATCTGAAAACGGATTATATCGACGTTTACCAGTTTCATAATCCGCCGGTCTGTCCAAAGCCGGGGGATGGCAGCGGCCTGTACGAAGCAGCGCTGGAAGCAAAGGCGCAGGGGAAAATCCGCCATATCGGGATTACAAACCACAGGCTGGCTGTGGCACAGGAAGCCGTTGCATCGGGGCTTTATGAAACACTGCAGTTTCCGTTCTGCTATCTGAGCGGGGAACAGGAGCTGGATCTGGTGGAAAAATGCCGGCAGGCGGATATGGGATTTATTGCGATGAAAGCCTTATCCGGCGGACTGATTACGAATTCGGCTGCGGCATATGCGTTTGAGGCACAGTATGAAAATGTGCTGCCTATCTGGGGCGTCCAGCGGGAAAGCGAGCTGGATGAATTTATTTCTTATATCAAAAACCCGCCGGAAATGACGGAAGAAATCAAAGAGCTGATTGCCCGTGACAGAGAGCAGTTAAGCGGGGAATTCTGCCGGGGCTGCGGGTACTGCATGCCGTGTCCGGCCGGAATTGAAATCCATACGTGTGCGAGGATGTCGCTGTTAATCCGGCGTTCGCCGTCCAGGGCACAGCTGACGGAGCAGGCACAGGAAATGATGAAAAAGATAGAAGGCTGCCTGCACTGCAACAAGTGCAGGGGAAAATGCCCGTATGAGCTGGACACGCCTGCACTGCTGGAACGCAATTACGAAGATTATAAGAAGATTCTGGCAGGAGAAATCCAGGTGTAGCAGCTGCCTGTGCGGCAGTTCAGGCAGGCATGTCATATGCTGTGGAAGCAGACATGAAAAATCAGGAGAGAATGGCTGATATTTGCAGAAGCAGGAAATGACAGCAAAAATTTATAGATTCACATATTCCATAATAGAAGGGGAGCAAAATATGAAACAGGAAAAAAGCAGGAATTCATTTTCGGGTTCTATCGGTTTTGTGCTGGCAGCTGCCGGCAGCGCGGTAGGGCTTGGCAATATCTGGAGGTTTCCGTATCTGGCGGCAAAGGATGGCGGCGGGCTGTTTTTGGTATTATACCTGATTCTGGCGCTGACATTTGGTTTTACGCTGCTGACAACGGAAGTGGCAATCGGGAGAAAGACAAAGCAGAGCCCGCTGACCGCTTATGGCAAAATTTTCCAGAAGGCAAAACCGCTTGGCATTATTGCATGTCTGGTACCAGTGATTATTCTGCCATATTACTGTGTAATTGGCGGATGGGTCGTGAAATATTTTATTGCGTTTCTGACAGGGGAAGGTGTAGCGGCTGCGGAAGACGGATATTTTACCGGGTTTATTACAAGCGATATGGAACCGGTGATTCTGCTGTTTGTATTTTTATTTGCAGTGGCGTTTATTGTATTCCGCGGGGTAAACAAAGGTATTGAAGCTTCATCCAAGATAATTATGCCGCTGCTGCTTCTGCTTGTTGTCGGCATTTCCTTTTTCTCCCTGACCATTGAGCATACGGACGATGGCGGGGCAGTGCGCACCGGGCTGCAGGGTTTTCTGATTTATGTAATCCCGAATCTGGACGGGCTGACGATACAGGGATTTTTTACGGTGCTTCTGGATGCGATGAGCCAGCTGTTTTTCAGCCTGAGTGTCGCCATGGGCATTATGATTTCTTATGGCTCTTATGTGGCAGATGATGCAAATCTGGGCAAATCCATTAACCAGATAGAAATTTTTGATACACTGGTTGCGTTTCTGGCCGGCGTTATGATTATTCCGGCTGTGTTTACATTTATGGGACGGGAAGGCATGGAGGCATCCGGCCCGAGCCTGATGTTTGTGTCCCTGCCAAAGGTATTCGCGGCGATGGGCAGTGCGGGAAATGTTATCGGCTGCATGTTCTTTGCGATGGTGCTGTTTGCGGCGCTGACGAGCGCGGTATCTGTAATGGAAGCGGTTGTGTCCAGCTTTATGGATGAATTCCATATTTCGCGTATCAAAGCGGCGGTGATTGAAACGGTGATTGCACTGGCAGGGGGCATTCTTGTATGCCTGGGCTACAACAAGCTGTATTTTGATATCGTGCTTCCAAACGGCGCGCATGCACAGATTCTGGATATTATGGATTATATCAGCAACAATGCGCTGATGCCTGTCGTTGCGATTGGCACCTGTATTCTTATCGGATGGATTGTAAAGCCGAAGCTGATTATTGATGAGGTGGAAAAATCCGGCTGTAAGTTCAGCAGGCGCAGCCTGTATATTGTCATGATTCGGTATGTGGCACCGGCACTGCTTGTTATCCTGCTGTTAAAATCCATTGGCGTGCTGAATATTATTTAACCGATGAATCAGAAATTTTATGATGCGGTTGCTGCCAATCCGGTTATTGCAGCAGTGAAAAATGAGTCCGGGCTGAAAAAATGCCTGGACATGCCGGAAATCTGTGTGGTGTTTGTGCTGTATGGCAGCATCGGCACGATTTCTGCGCTGGTGGAGCAGTTAAAGCAGGCCGGCAAGACGGTGATTGTGCATATGGACCTGGTGGCAGGGCTGGGCGCAAAAGCCGAAGCAGCGGATTTTATCGCGCAGTATACAAGGGCAGACGGGATTATTTCGACGAGAATTGAGCAGGTGCGCCGGGCAAAGGAGCTGTCGCTGTATACGGTATACCGCATTTTTGCCATTGATTCGAAGGTGCTCGGACATGTCACGGGAAACCGTGCGATTGGCGAATATGCGGATTTTGTCGAAATTCTGCCGGGACTGATGCCGAAGGTTATCCGCAGGATGTGCAGGGAACTGGCTGTTCCGGTTATTACCGGGGGACTGATTTCCGAAAAAGAGGATGTGATAGCCGCCCTGGATGCCGGGGCAGCGGCGATTTCCGCAACAAACGAGGATGTGTGGGGAATGTAGCATGGGAAAGAAGCTTCCGATTGGAATTGAGGATTTTGCACAGCTGCGCACAGAGGATTTTTATTATGCGGATAAAACCGGTTTTATCAAAGAGCTGCTGCAAAACTGGGGTCAGGCAAATCTTTTTACCCGCCCGAGACGGTTTGGAAAATCGCTGAATATGAGCATGCTGAAGCGCTTTTTTGAATATGGGGATAACAGCAGACTGTTTCAGGGGCTGGAAATTTCCAGGGAAAAAGAGCTTTGTGAAACATATATGGGCAGGTTTCCGGTTATTTTCGTTTCTCTTAAGGGAATTCAGGGAAGTTCTTAGGCATATTTTAAAATATCCAGCTCGGGACGGCTCAGGCTGTTAATCATCTGGTCGTCCAGACGGAGAAGTATCATGGGGCAAAACCTCCCGGAAGTATTTGACTGCAAATTTCATCAGCATTCATGCAGACAGCATTTTATTGAGTATAACATGGCCGGACGGCTTTGCGCAAGAATCTGTTAAGATGAAACAAGAACTTCTCAATGACAGATGCACAGGGGTATGATAAAATAATAGAAGGATTTTTCGCTGTATGAATAAAAGGAGAATGAAGCATGAAAATCAGAAACGCAGCCATAAATGACCTGGCAGCAATCACAGCAGCAGAAGCGGAATGCTTTTCGAAGGCAGAAGCGGCGGGCGAACAGTCCTTTGCAGAAAGGCTTTCTGTCTACCCGGACCACTTCTGGCTTTTGGAAGATGAGGGCAGGATTGTGGCATTTGTCAACGGAATGACCACGGACCTGCCAGACCTTACCGATGAAATGTATGAAAATGCACAGATGCATCAGTCAGATGGGAAATGGCAGATGATTTTTGGGGTCGATACGATTCCTTCCTGCCGGAAAAAAGGGTATGCCGCCATGCTGATAAAACAGGCCATTGCAGATGCAAAAGCCCAGGGCAGGGAAGGACTGGTTCTGACATGCAAGGAAAAACTTCTTGCATATTATGCAAAATTCGGGTTTGTCCAGGAAGGCGTGTCGCAGTCCGTACATGGGGGCGCTGTCTGGTACCAGATGCGGCTGCGGTTTGAACAGGCCTGAATTGTCGGAAATGGCAGCCTGTCTGCAGGAATCAGGCTGCCGGAATTATCTGCGCCCGGTTATTGTTCAGCCGGTGCAGCAACAGAAGGGATGTTTTTGGTTGCGATGATATTTACGCCGGTTCCGGCTGCATTTTCCAGCAGGACATCCCCGATATGCACAGGTGCCTGTGCCTGTATGCTGCGGATGCAGTCCATAATGTCCATGATTTTTTCTTTCGGAATATCCTGTGCGGTTTTGACCGATACCATGGGAATGTCACCGCCTGTGACGCGCACGGTGCTCGTTACGGTGCGCGCCGGATGCGTGACTTCTTTGCGCGCGTAATCATCTCCGCGCCTGCAAGTATTTCCGGTAACGTTTATTACTTCTCCATGTTCTATTTCTGCGGCCAGCGCGCAGCCCAGGGGGCAGCCGATGCAGGTCAGGTTTCTTGTTTCCATGTTTATGCCTCCTCGATGGTTATGGTGATGCGGTCTAAGCCTTCAAAATCTTCCAGTGTTTTTTTAGACAGGCGGATTTCTTCCATTTCACCGGGTGCCATCACTGGTTTTTTCCGGCGGGAAATGCGGGTATCGTTCAAATATACGGACAGATAGCAGTTTTTGTATACCGCTCCGACACGGAAGCGGACGGTCAGCTCGTCTGCCATGCGGCCCGGGTGAATGGTTTTTGGCACGGTGTAGCGGACGCCGCCCGAAGGGATAAGCGGGATTTCATTTCCGGCTGGTTTTAAGGCACCGTGATTTCGCACATAGGCAGCGGCATTTTTTCCGGCAGCAGCGGCTTCTTCTGATACAAAATCAACCAGGTCATGCACATGCAGCACATTGCCGCAGGCGAATACGCCTTCTATGCTTGTTTCCAGGCTTTCATTGACAGACGGGCCGTTTGTAACAGGCTCGATGTCCACGCCCATTTCGCGCGAAAGCTCATTTTCCGGTATCAGGCCGCAGGAAAGCAGCAGCGTGTCACAGGCATAATCTTCTTCTGTCCCCGGCACCGGTTTTCCGTGGCTGTCCACCTGTGCCAGCGTAATGCCTTCCAGGCGTTTTTTTCCTTTGATGTTTACGACCGTATGGCTTAACTTTAACGGAATGCCAAAGTCGTCTAAGCACTGTACGATATTGCGCTTCAGGCCGCCGGAAAACGGCATTAATTCGGCAACCGCTTTGACCGTCGCTCCCTCTAAGGTCATGCGCCTGGCCATAATCAGGCCGATGTCGCCCGAGCCTAAAATAACAGCCTCGCGGCCCGGCATATAGCCTTCGATATTGACCAGCCGCTGGGCTGTTCCGGCAGAATAAATGCCGGCAGGACGGCAGCCCGGGATATTCAAAGCGCCCCGGGAGCGTTCACGGCAGCCCATGGCAAGGATGACTGCTTTGGCAGATATCTGGAACAGGCCGTCGGTGCGGTTTACGGCGGTGATGATTTTGTCACGGGTAATATTCATAACCATGGTATTAAGTTTATACGGAATGTGCAGCTGCTTTACCCGGGTGATAAAACGGCTGGCATATTCCGGCCCGGTCAGTTCTTCTTTAAAGGTATGAAGGCCGAAGCCGTTATGGATGCACTGGTTTAAAATGCCGCCCAGCTGGCAGTCCCGTTCCAGAATCAGGATACTGTCCGTGCCATTTTGCTTTGCTGCGGCTGCTGCGGCAAGCCCTGCAGGCCCGCCGCCGATAATTACAATGTCATAGGATTGCATGTCGGTTCCCCCTGTATCTATTTTTCGATGAATGCCCTGCTGTGCCCGGTTAAAAGTTCTGAGCCTTTTCCGCTTTTGGTAATGGAAAGCTCCAAAATGCCGCGCTCCCTGGCAAGGATTTCCATGGTCTTCGGCGCGCAGAACCCGGACTGGCACCTGCCCATTCCGGCACGTGTGCGACGCTTGATGCCGTCTAAGGATTTAGCACCGAGCGGGCGGGTAATGGCATCTATGATTTCGCCTTCGGTAATCATTTCGCAGCGGCAGATAATATTGCCGTAAGCCGGATTTTCCCGAATCAGCGCCGCATATGCTTCTTTGGATAACAGCTTCGGGTTTAAGATGCCTTTTCTTGTGCCGTTAAAATCTGGATTTGGCTGCGGCTTTAAAATCCCGGTGACAATATCTGCCACGCGCATGCCGATGGCCGGGGCGCTGGTCAGGCCGGGCGATTCGATTCCGGCAGCATCCACAAACCCGGGAGCGTCTTCCAGTTCCTGGATAATAAATTCGTGGCCATCTTCATGGGCGCGGTTTCCGCTGAACGAAGTAATGACCTGGCGCACCGGAACCGATGGGACAGAGCGCCTGGCGGACTCGCATACCCGTTCCAGGCCCGAAGCGGTGGTCTGCACGGCTTCTTTGTCTGAATGGTCATCGGCTGTCGGGCCGGTTAACAGATTGCCGTGGACAGTCGGCGTAACAAGCACGCCTTTGCCGAATTCGTTTGGAAGCTGGAATATTGTGTGTTTTACAAAGCTTCCGGCAGATTTGTCCAGCAGGCAGTATTCCCCGCGCCTTGGCGTGATATGGATTTTGCGGCTGCTGGCCATATTGTGGAACGTATCGGCGTGAACGCCGGCTGCATTGACAATGCATTTTGCCGCAACCGGGCCGTTATTCGTCTGGAGCTCATACCCGTCAGCGGTGCGGGTGATGCCAGTGGCTTCTGTGTCAAACAGAAACTGTACGCCGTTTTGCGCAGCATTTTCTGCCAGTGCGATGTTCATGCCAAACGGGCAGACAATGCCCCCGGTCGGGGCATAAATAGCGGCAATGGCTTCGTCGGAAACCGCCGGTTCCATTTCGTGCAGCTCCCGGCTGTCAAGAATGCGGATATCCGGTACCTGGTTTGCCAGTCCCTGTTCATACAATGCCTGCAGCTTTGGCAGGTCGCTTTCGCGGAAGCATAAAATCAGGGAGCCGTTTCGCTGAAATTCAAAATCCAGTTCTTTGGAAAGCGGTTCCATCAGCTGATTGCCAAGAAGGTTCATTTCGACCATTAACGTCCCGGGCGTACAGTCAATGCCGGAATGGACAATGGCACTGTTTGCTTTGGATGTGCCGCAGCAGACATCTTCTTCTTTTTCCACAACACAGATATTCAGCCGCCAGCGGGAAAGCTCCCTGGCACTCGCGCACCCGGTGACACCGGCACCGATGATAACTACGTCATACATGTTTTGTCAGCCTCCTGTTCTTTTTTGCATATGAAAAAGCCACGCAAAATAAGGTATCGTTTCCGATACGTTACTGCATGGCTCTCATCTCTTGCATTGGTATTTGGTTTTGATGGGGTTATTTTAGCATAGATGCGGGGGTTTGCCAAGGGGGAAAATTTTATGAATATGCAGGTCTTGTAGGAAATATTTTTCCCATATCATCAGAAAAATAAGATATAATTTGAAAGGACAGAATGAAATATTAAAATAACGGAGGTGTGGTATGAAGCTGAATGCAAATGGAACAGAAATATCAATTGTATTTGATAAGACATTTCAAGAAGACTATATGTCTCTGACTGATTTGGCACGGCGTAAAAATTCTTATGAACCGAAAGATGTTGTAAAGAATTGGATGCGTTTGCGTTCTACAATTGAATTTCTTGGTTTGTGGGAGAAGTTATATAATCCAGAATTTAAAGGGGTCGAATTCGACACCTTTAAAAATGAGGCCGGCTCTAATTCCTTTACGCTGACCCCGCAAAGATGGGCAGAAAAAACAAACGCGATTGGAATTGTTTCAAGGTCTGGCAGAGGCGGAGGTACATATGCACATACGGATATTGCATTTGAATTTGCATCATGGATTTCTCCTGAATTTAAGCTGTATGTGATAAAAGATTATCAGCGGTTAAAGAAAAGTGAGGCTCAGCGGCTGAAAACAGGCTGGGATACGAAACGCGAGCTTTCTAAGATAAATTACCGTATTCATACAGATGCGGTCAAAGAATTTTTAATTACGCCAGAACTTACGAAACAGGAGCAGGGATATGCATATGCTACAGAAGCTGATATGCTGAATATTGCCCTTTTTGGTAAAACGGCCCGCAAATGGCGTGAGGAAACCGGAAATAAAAAGCTGAATATGCGGGATTATGCCAGTGTGGAACAGCTGATTGTATTAGTAAATTTAGAAAGCATAAATGCAGATTTAATCAGGCAGGGCATATCATCTGAAGACAGGCTTAGAAAATTAAGAAGCGTAGCTTATTATCAGTTAAAATCGCTGGAAAATAACAGTATAACGGACAAATTAAAAAAGAATATGTTAATATAACCGGGTCATGCGGCTTGATATCAGGCTGGATTTACATACATGAAGCATTGCGCAGATTAAGGAAGCAGAAAACACTTTGTATACAGGGTTTTCTGCTTTTGTTTTTGTTTCAGGAATTGTCATAAAATAAGGACTGTGGATTTAAATTTCGTTTCTGCAAGTGCTCTGGGTGCAAACCGTAACATATAGATGTTACAATTCTTTTGCGCTATACGAAAGATAAGGAGGATGGTTTGATATGGAAAGGCATAATATTTACGGGTATGTGCGAGTGTCCAGCACAGACCAGAATGAGGAAAGGCAGATGATGGAAATGCGCAGGCTTGGCGTGGCGGAATGCAATATTTATGTGGACAAGCAGTCAGGCAGGGATTTTAACCGGCCGCAGTATGCAAGGATGGCAGCAAGGCTTGGACAGGGAGACCTTCTGTATATTTTGAGCATTGACCGGCTGGGCAGGAATTATCAGGAAGTACAGGAGCAGTGGCGGGTTCTGACGAAGGAAATCGGGGTCGATATCTGCGTGATTGATATGCCGCTGCTTGATACGCGCAACGGGAAAGACCTGATGGGGACGTTTATTGCAGACCTGGTTTTGCAGATTCTGTCGTTTGTGGCGGAGTCCGAGCGGGACAGCATCCGAAGAAGACAGGAGCAGGGGATTGCGGCGGCAAAGGCCAAGGGCGTGAAATTCGGAAGGCCGGGCGTTGCAGTGCCGAAGGAATTTCCGCAGCTTGTGCGGGCTTGGGAGCGCAAAAAGATTTCGATTGAGGAGGTTTTGGAAAAAAGCGGAATGAGCCAGGCGACGTTTTACCGGAAGCTGCGGGAGTACCGGGGGCTTTGAAGGCGGCTGGCAGATGGGGAAATGCAAGAGACGGGGGAGAAAGAGAGCATGTGGGTGATGGGAAGGGATGCTGGAAGAAAAAATATGGGGATTGTGCAAACTATATTATGGAAGGAAAGGTTACATGAATTGAAAAAGCTGATAGAAAGGGAATGGATGGTGCAGACTGAAATGAAAAAGTAAATGAGCAGATTGATGCAAAAAGGCAAATGTATGAATGGTGCAGACTGAAACGAAAAAGTTAATGTATAGATGGAATAAGCAGATACAAAAAGCAAGTGTATGAATGCTATAGAATGATATGAAAATAATCAAAGTATGAAAGGAATAAATTGATATGACAAAAAGAAATATATGTATTTTGTAAATGAATATTGAATATAAAAACATTTTATTTTTGTAAATAGCTATCAAAATGTGTACTTTTTGATAGTTCCCTGTTTCTACCTAAATTTACCATATTATTTGTGTTTCTGCAAGGTTTTTTGACTAATCTGAATGACATTTCACCTGATAATTCTAAGATAATGTAAAGTTTTTACAGATTACATCCCAAAAAGGACGTAAATTCATAGCGCCAGAATGATACAGGCAGCTTCTCAATAAGTACGCTTTTTGAGAACCGGAAACGAAAGCACAAAGGAAAAATATGAAGGGGGAAGCATGATAATGGTAAGAAAAGAAAGCAGGATAACGTACATGCTGGCACTGGCAGCAGCAGTGATTGCGGTGCTGTTTCTGGGTGTGTGCAGGGTGGAAGCCGCTTCTAAGCTGGCGCTGTTTAATTTTGCAGCGGCAAATGATATGAAGATAGCAAAGGGAGCAAAAATAGATTTGTCAGGGGACGCAAAGGCTTCAGCGTGGACATCCAGCAATCCGAAGGCAGTAAAAGTGTCTAAGAATGGAGTTGTAACAGCGCTGAAAGCCGGCAAGGCAGTCATTTCTGCTACGATAAACGGGGAAAAGGAAGAATGCCGGATTACGGTAGTCAAAGATGTATTAAAACCAGCCGGGTATCTGAAAAATGTATACAAAACATGGAGCAGCCCGGACAGCGGCAAAAAGGTGACCGTAAAGGCAAATGGCCTGAAAAAGGGACTGGATGATTTTCTTGCACTTGTGAAACCGCAGAATAAAGATGATGTTGTATATGGAAAGTGCACAAAGATTCTGGCAGTCGAAGAAGACAGCGCCGGAGCTACGGTTTATTTTGAAGCAGAGGGAACGTTAGAGGGCAGGAAATCCAGCTATCCATGCGTGGCAGTATTTACGAATGATTATGAGCATGACGGGTATGGGTACAGCCTGATGCTGCAGCCGGTGACCTGGGTTACGGATGACGGCCAGCTTCTGTATGGAGCAGGCATTTTCTGGTATGCATAAATGGCGGGCAAAATCTGTTTCTGGTGTTTTAAGGCCAGGGGAAACCATGCCGTCTGCCCGCACTGCGGTTATGAGCCGGGCAGCGATTCGGGCCAGGCATACCAGCTTTCGCCCGGAACAATCCTGCAAAAGCGGTATGTCATAGGTGCCAGCATCGGGTTTGGCGGATTTGGCATTACCTATAAAGCATTTGATGCCATGCTGCGCATGATTGTGGCAGTCAAGGAGTTTTATCCGGCGGGGCTTGTAAACCGGGGCGGCGGAGAGAAAAAAGTAGGGATATTTTCCGGTGAAAAGAAAGCGGAGTTTCAAAAGCAGCTGGCCCGTTTTCTGGAAGAAGCGCGGAATATGGCGCTGTTTTCCAAAGAACAGGATATCGTAAATGTCTTTGATTTTTTTCAGGAAAACCAGACTGCGTATATCATTATGGAATATGTGGATGCGCCGCTTTTGAAAGAAGAACTGAAAAAGCGGCGCTTTTCGCAGGAAGAAGCGGGCGGGTATATGATAGCGCTGTTAGAAGCGCTGGAAAAGGTTCACGGGCACGGCATTATTCATAAGGATATCAGCCCGGATAATATTTTCCTGACCGGGCCGGATTCCATCAAGCTGTTTGACTTTGGAGCGGCAAGGCTGGAAGGCTCGGAACGGACGGAAGCGGTTGTTGTGAAGGCCGGATATACGCCGCCGGAGCAGTATACGTCACAGGATGAACAGAGCCTGAGCATGGATATTTATGCGGCAGGTGCAGTCTTTTTTGAAATGCTGTCCGGGGAAAAGCCGGTAGATTCCAGGGACCGCGTGATGAACGATGAATTAAAGGAATTGAAGGATTTTGGAATCCGGGCGGATGATTACCTGCAGCGCATCATATTCAAAGCTATGGCACTGGAGCCCCGCCTGAGGTTCCAGACGGCGAAGGAGTTTAAGGAAGCGCTCATTTATCATAAAAAAGTCAGGCTCCCGCAGGAAGAAATCCGTAAAAACCGCAGGAGAAAGCAGATTCTGGCAGCAGTGCTGGCGGCAGTTATCCTGCTTGCCGGCGGTGCGCTTGCTCTAAACCTGACCGTTTTTTCCGGCAGGGGGAAAATCGATGTGGCAAAGCTCGAGCCGGAAGAACTGTCTGTATGGATTCTGGCAGCAGATGAACAGTCCGGAGAGGAACTGATACGCGCGCTGTCCGAAAGCGCAGCACGCGTATGTCCGCAGCTGACAGTTCATGCACAGGCGGCTGCCGGGGAAAATTACATGCAGATGCTGGAACGCGCCATGGAAACGGACAGCCTGCCGGATGTGTTCTGTACCGACGGGCTGGATGACGGTTTTTGGAATGCGGGCCATTGCATGGAGCTTTCCAGACTGATGCATACGATGGATTTATCGGATTATCTGTATCTGGAAGACCTGGCCGGGGAAGACGGTGTTTATGCACTGCCGACTGCCATGCAGACAGGCATTGTATATGGAAGTGAAGCAAAGGCCGCAGGACTGGCACAGCCGGATTCTGCCGAAACGCCTGGTGGGATAAAGGAAGCTGGCGGGGCAGATATGGACACGCTTGCACAGATGGGAGGCACGCTGGATTATGCAGATACGCAGGGCGTGTTTGAGCGGTTTCAAAACCAGGATGACCCGCTTGCATGGATTGCCGGCGATTTGTCCGATATGGACCGGGTGGAGGCAGTTACTGTGGAAGCGGTTCCTTCTACGGATTTTACAGCTGTGCCGCTTTTGAAAGAAGAAAAGCTTGTGGGCAGCATGGAACACTGGTATGCCGTGAAAAAGAGCGGGGATAAAAACAGGCAGGACGCGGCAATGACGCTGCTTTCCCTGATGTTAAGCGAAGGCATGCAGAGCGCGGCCTATATGGATAACCGGGATGGGCTGCCATTGAACCGGGCTGTGCTGGACAGCTACCAGGAAAATAAGCTGACGACATATCTGAATTTTTTAAAGGATTATGATTTTGAACAGATGCAGCTTTATGAAGGAGACAGCATCTGTGAGATTATCCGGCGGGAAACCGGGCAGGCAGAAGGTCCTGCAAGTCCATAAGAATATATAATTCAGCAGAGAAAAGGACGGAAAAGCGGATGAAATTTCGGGTTCATGCAAAAAATTCGAGTGTATTAATAAAAGGAAAGCCGTCATTTGGGGAAAAAATCAATGAGCGGGAAGCGGATTATCTGGTGAACAGTTCCGTACCCGGATTTTTCAGCATTTCTTATGACGGGAAAAAACAGCTGGTGTATGAAGCGCCGTGTACCATGGTGCTGGCCAAATATTTAAAAGAAACGAAGCTTTCCGAAGCGGCTTTCTGGAAAATCATGGCGCAGATGCTGGATGTGCAGATTGCAGCCAAAAGCAGGGGGCTTTATCCGGAGCATCTTTGTGTCAGGCCGGATATGGTGTTTCTCGAAGAAAGAACCCTGCAGATGTATTTTTTATACCAGCCGGTTACCGGTGCAAAGGAAACCGCGGACAGCCTGTTTGCGGTGATTCATGACATGATTTATGAGGAACTCAAAAAAGAAGGCGGAAAAGGGCAGGATTATATTATTGATTTTCAAAATTACCTGAAACAGGGAGACTACCGTCTCGAGCATGTCCGCCAGTACATCGCACAGGCTGCCGGCGGCGGGCGGCCTCCTGTGGCAGGACCTGCAGTGCCGGAACCGGACGACGCAGAAGAAGATCTGGAACAGTATACGGTCATGCTTGGCAGCGGCGGCGCTCCGCCAGTGAATGCGCCAAAGTGCGTGTACCTGACAAGAATCAGGACAAAAGAAACAGCGGCGCTTTCGGACGAGATTATCAAAATCGGCAGGTCCAGCCAGAATACATACTGTGTGACCGGCAATGCATCGGTCGGACGGGTTCATGCGGCGATTGTAAGGCGCGGGGATGTGTGTGCCTTAAAGGATATGGGTTCTGTGAACGGGACCTCTGTAAATGGAAAGCGCCTTGGTGAAAATCAGGCGTGCAGGCTGCAGAGCGGGGACAGGATTCAGCTGGCGGATGAAGAATTTATATTTGAGCTGAAATGAAATAAGCTGAAATTAATGATTACTGCAAAAAGAGAGGTATCTGAAAAATATGGAAGACATAGCACAGCTTTTACTGTCACAGCAGGCAGTTTTAATTTACGAAATCGTGATAGCTGTTATTCTGGTCATTTCGATTGTCCTGATTAGCAGGCAGCGCAGGCTGAGAAAACAGATTCAGGAATCCGCACAGCAGCGGCAGGTAAAGCGGTCGCTGGACGATTCGCTGGCAAACCAGAGGCGGAGGTAAAGCCGGATGAACATTATTTTATCAGTATATTCCAAGGATGCATTCCTTGAATACCAGCTGCCGTCTGTCAATAATGCGGATTATACGCTGACACTGAAAAGCGATTTTTATCATTTAAAGAAAAACTGGAATATTTATCTGGAAGTCATGGACCATGTGTGGAGCTTTAAGCGGGGCAGGGGCTACAGCATCCGCAGGGACGGCGGGGCTTATGAAGGACGCGGGCTTGCTGACAAGGATGTCCTGAACCTTTTGATTGAGGACGAAAAGGAAATCGTTATCATTGTCCGGTATGTGGAATCGCTGTTTCATGCATATGAAAAATTTTCACTGGCAGGCATCAGCCAGATTACGATTGGTGAAAAAACGGATAATGATATCTGTTATGACTATATGAAGCTTGTCTCACGCAGCCATGCAGCTATCGTGCGGGACGGAGCCAGCTTTAAGATTGTCAATAACAGCTTAAACGGCACGTATGTCAATTCGTACCGGATAGAGAAAGAACGCCTGTTAAGCCCGGGCGCATGTATTGACATTATGGGGCTGCGCATGATTTATCTGGGCGGCTGCCTGGCGGTTGATACGGCAGGCGGCCGCGTGCGGATAAATAAACAGAAGCTCAAACCGATGCCGGCCCGCCCGGGCGCGCCGCGCGGGCCGGTACGGGAGACGCTTTCGGTATCGCATGGAAAGACCGTTTACCACCGTTCGCCGCGCACGTTTCATGAGCTGGCAGACGGAGAAATTGAAATCGAAGGCCCGCCGCAGCAGGAGCCGGAAAAGCCGCAGCCGCTGCTTCTTACCGTCGGCCCGTCTTTTACCATGACACTTCCGATGATTGCAGGATGCTTTTTAATGATGTCCCCGTCTTCGGGCAGCAGCTCGCTGTCGATGTATTCCGGCATTGTCATGTCTGTTTCGTCCGCGGTGATAGGAGTCTTCTGGGCAGTCCAGAATGTGCGCCACCAAAGAAAGCTGGAAGCAGAAAAGGGACAGGCACGGTTCGAAAGCTACAGCGAATACCTGCTGGAAAAGACAGAAGAAATCAAGGCCAGGTATGAAAATGCTTCCCGCAGCCTGTTTGACATGTACCCGGATGCAGCGGCCTGCCTGTCTTATGATGAAAGCCAGGGGCTTTTGTGGAGCCGCAATGCGACGCACCGGGATTATCTAAAACACCGTCTTGGCATGGGCAATGTCCCGTTTCAGATTTCGATTCAGGCACCAAAAGAAAAGTTTACCGTTTATAAAGACGAGCTGGCGGGAAAGCCGCGGTTTATCAAAGAAAATTATGACACGCTCTACGATGTGCCGGTGGTACTGGATCTGGCGGAGCACAAGCTGATTGGCATGGTGGGTGGGCCGCAGAAGGCCGGGGCCATTGAGACGGCAAAGCTGCTGGCTGCCCAGATAGCGGCCAATAACTGCTATACCGACGTGAAGCTGGGATTTTTGTACGACAGCGAGTGCTCGAATGAAGAAAAAGAGTGGGAGTTTGCCAGATGGCTGCCGCATGTGTGGTCTGAGGATAAGAAAACGCGTTACTGCGCATCCAATGCGGAGCAGGCGAGCGATGTATTTTATGAACTGGCAAAAATTTTCCGTACAAGGGTGGAAGAAGAACAGGAGCTGCATACCAAAAAGGAGCAGCTTCCAAGGCCGTATTATATCCTGTTTATTTCGGATATGCATCTGCTGGAAGGCGAGCTGGTTGCACGGTATATTTTTGACAAGGAACCGGCAGCCGGACTGACGGCATTTATCCTGACCGAGCGCTATGAGGATTTGCCGAATGCGTGTGATTTTATTATCGAAAATACGGCCCGGTTTCAGGGCATGTATGATGTGATTCTGGGCGAGGAGCGGCGGCAGGAGATTCAGTTTGACCAGATTGACAATTATCATCTGGAGCGCTTTTCCAGGCATCTGGCGACCCTGCAGGTACAGGAAATGGAAAAGGGCGGGGAAATCCCGAACTCCCTGACGTTTTTTGAAATGCTTGGCGTTTCAAAGCCGCAGGAGCTCCCAGTGCGGGAACTGTGGGCAAAGAACCGTACTTATGACAATATCCGCGGCATGGCCGGGCAGAAGGCGGGCGGTGCGCCGTGCTATCTGGATGTGCATGAGAAATACCACGGGCCGCACGGGCTGGTGGCGGGCACGACCGGTTCCGGAAAATCGGAAACGCTCCAGACATATATGCTGTCGCTGGCCGTGAATTACAGCCCGGATGATATCGGGTTTTTCATTATTGACTATAAGGGCGGCGGCATGGCAAACCTGTTTGACGGGCTGCCGCATATGGTCGGGCAGATTTCGAACTTATCCGGCAATCAGGTCCGGCGTGCGATGATTTCGATTAAAAGTGAAAACCGCAGAAGGCAGCGGGTGTTTACCGAGCATGGCGTTAACAACATCAACCTGTACACCAGGCTTTATAAAAACGGGGAAGCTGCGCTGCCGGTGCCGCATTTATTTATTATTATCGACGAGTTTGCAGAATTAAAACGGGAAGAACCGGATTTTATGCGCGAGCTGATTTCGGTGGCCCAGGTCGGGCGAAGCCTTGGCGTGCATATGATTCTGGCAACCCAGAAGCCGAGCGGCACGGTCGATGACAATATATGGAGCAACTCCAAGTTCCGTCTCTGCCTTCGCGTGCAGGACAGGCAGGACAGCAGCGACATGCTGCATAAGCCGGATGCTGCCTATATTACACAGGCCGGGCGCTGCTACCTGCAGGTCGGCAATGACGAGGTATACGAGCTGTTCCAATCCGGCTACAGCGGGGCTGCTTATGAAGAAAATGTCAGCCTGGGCAATACGGAGCTGGCCAAGATGATAGGCTTAAACGGCACAGTGGAAATGACCGGAAGCTCGGCCAAGCTGTCGCAGAAGCAGAAGGTCGAATACCTGTGGCTCGAACAGCTGGCAGCATGCCTGGATTTGGCGCAGAAGGCGGCAAAGATTACGCTGGAAGAATGTAAAAACAGGCAGCAGCTTGGACGGCTCGTGCATGCCATGTATAAGGCGATGTGGTATGAAAAGCTGGATTATCCGGTCAGCCGCTACAATACAGACCGCCTGTGCGATTTTCTGCTGCTGTATAAAAAAGTGCAGGCAGTGCGCGCAGACCGGGCGGCAGTCCTGACCGAAATCATGCAGCAGTCCGTTTCCGGCAAGGTAAAGATGCCGCAGAAAAAAGAAAAGACACAGCTGGATGCGGTCAAGGAATATCTGGCACAGATGGCGCAGGAATGCGGCTATACCTACCATATGCAGCTTTGGATGCCGGTACTGCCGGGGCATATTTACCTGGAGGAGTTTGCAGAATACCGGGAGCGCTGCTACAAGGACGGCGGCTGGCCGAAGCAGGGCGGGGCATGGAGCCTGGAAGTCGTGCTTGGCAAAATTGACGACCCGGCAAACCAGAATCAGATGCCATTGTTTTTTGATTTTGCAAAAACCGGGCATCTGGCGGTATTCGGAAGCATTGTCAGCGGGAAAAGCACGCTGATGCAGACGCTTGCTTATGCGCTTATCCACCGGTATACGCCGGATCTGGTCAATTTATATGCGCTGGATTTCAGCAGCAAAATGATGTCTGCATTTGAGGATGCACCGCATATGGGCGGCGTGATGTATGAAAATGACATGGACAAAATCAGCAAGTTTTTCAATATGATGGGAACGATTCTGCAGGAGCGCAAAACCCTGCTGCGCGGGGGCAATTACAGCCAGTATGTCCAGAAAAACGGCGTGACCATGCCGGCTATCGTGATTTTTATTGATAATTACGCTTCGTTTAAGGAAAAGACGGATGAACGGTATGAAGAAATGCTGATTACGCTGTCCAAGGAAGGCGTCAGCCAGGGCATTTTCCTCGTGGTATCGGGAAACGGCATCGGCATGAACGATGTTACCTCGCGTGTCTGTGAAAATATCACCGCATCACTGTGCATCCAGCTGCAGGAGAAATATGAGTATACAGACCTTCTGCATACGAACCAGATTGAAGTGCTGCCGGAAAGCGGGATGAAAGGAAGGGGGCTGACCGATTATGAGGGACGTATTCTGGAATTTCAGACAGCGCTTTCGGTGCAGGCAGAAAATGACTATGAGCGTATGGAGCTGATTCGCAGCAGGTGCGTGGAAATGAAACAGGCATGGAGCGGGAAGCGGGCAAGGCCTGTGCCGGAAATTCCGAAAAAACCGGTCTGGTCTGAATTTCACCAGCTGGATGAATACCGCAGGCTGCTTTTGGATAAGGACAGGCTGCCTGTCGGATATGATATGGCGAATGCACAGGTATATGGAATCAATCTGCGCAATACATACTGCTATATGGCTTATGGAGCAGGCCATACCGGCAAGACAAATTTCCTGAAGGTATGCCTGCAGGCGGCGCTGGAAAAGAAAGCAAAGGTATGCGTGATGGATAACGAATCACATGACCTGCACAGCTATGCGGGAAACGGCGTGCAGTATGTGGAAGACGACAAGGGACTGTATGAATTTTTCACGCAGCTGCTGCCGGTCTTTAAAGAACGGAACAAAAAGAAGCACGAGCTGCAGGCCGGGGACTGTGAGACAGATGAGATTTACGAGGCAATGAAGCAGTTTGAACCGTATTTTATTTTTATTGCGGATTTGAAATCGCTGGTTATGATGGTGAATGGCTCCCAGTACGATATGAGGGGATTTTTCCGCAACATTCTGGAAAAAGGAAGCATGCACAATATTTACCTGTTCAGTGCGGTTTCATCAAAAGACCATCAGGAGATTTTTGGCGACGAGCTGTATGACACGTTTACCGGATATAAGACGGGCATTCATTTTGGCGGAAATACAGCGGATAACCGGGTGCTGAATTTTGACTATATTTCTTATGCAGAGCAGACAAAGGTGCTGCCGCCGGGTGTCGGATGCCTGCCGGACGCAGTGTCAAACGAAGATACGGCAAAGGTTGCCGTGCCGCTGGCCAGGAGGTAAAAAGCGTTGGTTACCATGATGGTATGCATCCCGGGGCGCAGGGAAGCGGAGTCATTTGGAAAGCTGTCGAGGGAGCTGTTTGCGTACTTATCGGAGGAAGAATTCAAGCTGCACTGTTTTTTTACGCTGCAGGAGACATGGAAATTCCTGGAAACAGGGGCACTGCTGGATATGGCGTGCATCGGTGTCACGGGGCAGGAAGAAATCAAGCTGCTGCGCCAGATTCGGAAACAGTATGCGAAGGTACAGCTCCTGTTAGTGGCGGATGCGTCTGTTTCGCCTATGGAATATTTAACGCCGGATGTGCGGGCGGCTTCCCTGCTGCTGCATCCTTATGAGGCAAAGCAGAAGGAACGGGTTGTGCGTGGATTTTTAAAAAGCTGCCTGGAAGAACACGCACAGGACGGGGGCTCCGGGAACGATAAGGATGTGCTCGTCCTGGAAAACCGGGAAGGCAGGACCGTTATTCCGTACCGCCAGATTTATTATATTGAAGTACGGGAACGCAGGATTTTTATCCGGATTCAGAATAAGGAATACAGCAGGTATGATTCCATGGAGCATATGCTCGGGCAGCTGCCAGATATATTTGTGCGCTGCCACAGAAGCTTTGCATTTAACATGCAGCATCTGGAACGGGTACGTCTGTCGGAGAACACGGTGTATCTGGAGCATGGCATGGCAGTACCGCTTTCGAGGAGCTATAAGTCAGCAGTAAAGGAGTGTATGCATGGACGGTATGCAGCAGGAAGGCATGACGCAGGGATGCCTGGATGACTGTCATGAAATTTATTATGTGAAAGAGGAAGCACTCAAGCTGCTGCTGGCGGGGCTCGGGCAGACACAGTGGTACGGGCTGTTTTCTGAAGGGAAGCCGCATGGCAGCAGTGTGCAGGAAAATACAGATGGCCCGGGAGCGCGGGCCGGATTATATGGAGCGGTGCAGGACAAAGGCTTGCAGGAAAAACCGGGCGGGCTTATGTACAAGGAAAGCAGGCGGCCTGGCGGGAATGAGGCGGTAAACAGCGTGCTGGCCGGCATGTACTTAGACGGCCTGATTGACTGGGAAGGGAAGGGCGTAGCTGTAAGGCAGCCTTATGCGCGCATGCTTTCGGTGATGCTGGAGCAAAAGGCCTGTGTGACATGTGAAGGGATGGATTCTTTATCGATATCTATGCTGCGGTGCTGCTATCTGTCCGGGGATAGCGTTATTGCAGTGCGCATAAGCCAGAGGGAAGACGGCATGCTTGGACTGGCGCAGCTGGCTGTCCGGGAGTGGGAGCAGATGCTGGGGGAAGCGTGTGCGAGGCTTGCGGATGGAGAATGCCTGGAGGCGGCCAGGCGCAGCAGCGTGGATGGAAGGATTTTCCGCGAAGTGCGGGTCTGGAAAGCTGGAATCCGGGATGTCTGGGTGGAGCCGGACGGGGAGAGAAGATGCCTGTATGCGGCGGAGAATGCCGGGGAGGTGCTTGGACAGATGCTGGGAATAGCAGTACGCTGAACGAAATCGGGACTTTGAAAGCTGGGAAAGGGTTATGGAAGTGATAGGGAAAAGGATTTTCGGGCTGCTTGCAGGATGCGTTACAGTGCTTTTGGTTTTTTGGAGCGGCGTGCTGTCTGTGACGGCTGCGGATGGCGGTGGGGACTGTTTTTTTAATGTTTCGGATGTGACGGTGGAGCGGGGCGGGAAGCTGTGGCTGTTTTTGAAGGACGATTTGACGGGTGAGATGCGGGCGGTTTCGGATGTGATATGGGTATCGGATAACCGCAGTGCGGTTTCTGTGAACAGGAATGGGCTGCTGGATGTGAAAGGTGCCGGGAAAGCAGTAATTACGGCACAGGCTGGTGGCAGGAAGCTTTCGTGCAGGGTAAAGGCTGTCGGGTCTGGAAAGATTTTGGAACAGTTTTATGGCATTTGGAAGGAAAAAACGGGGAACGGGAAGAAATTTGAATTTTATGCGGGCGGCATGGAGCGTGCTTTGGATGGGATTTTGATACAGACGGACAGAAAGGGCTACCGGTTCGCGGAAATATTGTGCTGTGTACAGACACCGGATAGGGTAATGCTCGGGATTCGGGCGGAAAAAGGGGAACAGAGTATTTTTGCCGTATTGATGAAAACAGTGAAAAAACCAGATGTTTTGAAAGTCTATATTGGGAATGATTCCTGTATTGATATTGGAAAAATGCGGGAACAGGATGTTGTGCTGTCCCGGGTAAAGGATAAGCATGCGGATCAGTATGTGTTTTTGGGGGATTCGCGTTTTGCGGGGATGTCGCTGGAAAAATGCGGGAAAAAGGATGTGTATCTTGCAAAGGACAGCCAGGGGCTTCGGTGGTTTATGGAACTGGAACAGAAAATGAAGCGTCTGGATGGGTATTCGACGGTGTTTGTTATCGGCTTTGGCGTAAATGATTTATATAACGCGGCACGGTACGCGGATTTCGTGAATGGGCTTGGCTTGCGCGGGAAGGTGTATTTCTGCACGGCAGGACCTGTGGATGAGGTGCTGGGGCGAAGGCATGGGTATACGGTGACAAACCGCCAGATTCGGGAGTTTAACAGGATTATCAGGGAGAATGCGAAGCATTATAAGGTATTGCATGTATTTCAGGAGCTGGCAGGGTCTGGTTTTGGGACAACGGATGGCGTGCATTATAATGCCGGTACTTATGTAAAATTATATCAGTATATCAGGAAGCACGCGAAACCATGGGATTGAAAGGGGATTGCATTGAAGAAATTTTTAAAAGAGGCAGCGGTATTTCTGGGATGGGCAGTTTTTTTCATATCAGCTGGGAATGCAGGTTATCTGGCGTTTGGTGCATCTGCAAGCCAGATGGGGCAGGCGGAAAAGCTGGAAGCTGACAGAGCGGGAGAAACAGTATTCTGGCTGGAAGACGGTCAGGAGGAAGAAAGCCCGGGTAATCCGGAAGGCTCCACAGATAAGCCGAACGGGGAAGAAGAAAACATTGCAGGCTGGCCTGGACATACAGCAGAAGCGGATGGGGACGGGGCGCAAGAAGCAGAAGATAGTTTGAAAAAGCCGGAAGATGAGGAATGGAAAGAAGCCAGGGAATTGGGCAAGCCTGTTTTGTACGCTGCTTCGAAGCCCAATGGCGGGATAAAGCTCAGCTGGAAGCGGACAGAAGGGGCAGTCTGGTATGTTCTTTACAGGAGCACAGATAAAGATGGCGGTTACCGTAAAATTTATGAAGCAGAGGAAAAACCCCATTCCCGCTATTACATAGATCAAGGACGTACCGCCGGGAAGATTTATTATTACCAGCTGGCAGCATTTTCAAAAGGGCAGGAAGAACGAAGAAACAGCAGGATTGTCGCCGGGCGGTTTTTGAATCAGGCAGAACTGACGGGTGTTTCGAATCTGTCCGGTTCACGAAAGCTGGTACTGCACTGGAAGCATGTGAAAGGTGCCGCGAAATACCAGATTCAGCGCAAGAGTGGTTCCGGGGAATATAAGGTCATAGCTTCCGTAAAGGGCAGCCAGAATACTTATACGGATAAGCAGCGTTACGGCGGTAAAATTTACAGCTACCGGGTGTGTGCAAAAGATGCCCGCGGCGGGCGCGGAAATTACAGCAGGGCGCTCGGCCAGATGGCTATCGATAAGGACAGAAAAATGATTGCCCTGACATATGATGACGGCCCGTCAGAATATACGCCGATTGTGCTGGATGCGATTAAAAAGCATGGAGTACATGCGACCTTTTTTGTCGTAGGAAACCGGGTGAATTATTTTTCTGAGAGTATCCGCCAGGAAGCGGCACTCGGATGCGAAATCGGGAATCATACATACGGACATAATAACCTGAACCGGCTTTCTGCATTACAGGTACAGTCTGTACTGGCCGGGACAAATCAGGCGGTTAAAAATCAGGACGGCCCGGATATCCGCATTATGCGTCCGCCTGGCGGAAATTATAATCCGAATGTATGCCAGGCGGCTGGCATGCCGGTTGTTTTATGGTCTGTCGATACGCTGGACTGGCGTACAAGAAATACAGCGGCCACAATACAGTGCATACAGAAAAATGCCAGGGACGGGGATATTGTACTGATGCATGACCTGCATCTGCCGACTGCAAAAGCGGCGGATGCAGTTATCCGGTATTTAAAAGCGGCGGGGTATCAGCTGGTGACGGTCAGTGAACTGGCAGCTTACCGGGGCGGAATGGCGGCTGGCAAGGTATACACCCGGTTTTAGAAAATGACAGCAAAAGGGATGTTGTAAAAGGAAATTAAGGAATCATTCAAAAATGAATTTATATCTGGCACTTTGTGGCAGGGAAAGGAGCATATGCCCATGATTTTAACAGATGTTTATATACCGGCCGTAGACGAAAACTACGACTTTATGCTGGACGAAAATGTTCCGGCACTGCAGGTGATGGAAGAAATCAGTGAGATGATTTCCAAAAAGGTGAAAGAAAAAAAGCCGGCGAAAATAACGGATTTTGTCCTGTATTCCATGGACACGGGCACGCTGCTTGACCATAACCTGAGCCTGCATGCAAATGGCATTCATGACGGCAGCCGGATGATTTTTGTGTAAAATGTGCTGTCTGGACATACAGACAGGTCATATAATACAAGACTGCTCCCATGCTGGAAAATTCTGGTATAGTCAGTATCAGCAGGGGGCGGTCAGGAAAACAAAGGAAAACCGGGCAGACAGCAGACAATACAGGCAGAAAACAGCTGGAGGACAACAATGGAAGCGACGATGCAGGTAAGGCAGCTAAAGCGTCTGGTGCAGGAATTTGGGCAGTGCGAAAAGGAGCTTTCATCCAATATCAGGCGGCTGGATGCGGTTTGCGAAAGCTGTCATGACCAGCTGATAAAAAAGAAGCTGGACAGCCAGGGCAGTTTTTTGAAGAAACAGTCCAGCCTTTGCAAAGACCTGGCAGCTGTGCTGGAACAGGCAGGGTATCTGTATGAGAAGGCCGAGGAGGAAATCATACAGGCTGCGGAAACAGATGCCAGGCGGTATGAGGAGACGCTGCGGGCAGTCAGCCTTCCAGACATGGCACAGATTCCGGTGACGCTGAAATAAGGACGCAGCAGTATGCGGCAATAAAGCATAAAAAATAATGCGGGGAACATGCAGAATATGGGCGTTCAGGAAAAGGAGAGTTGTATGGCAGACAGAATCAGAATCAATACAGACAGGCTTGGAATGGACGCAGGCCGCATACATGACTGTATCGCGAACCTTGCAAAAGAAATAGAAGGAATGAAACAAAGCGCTGCTATGCTGGAACGAATGTGGGAAGGTACCGGGAAGGACGCATTCCACCGGTCATTTATGGCTGATATCGAAGCGGCGCAGGCAGCAGTCAGCGGCTTAAGGGATATCTATGATTATGACACAAATGCAAAAAACAAATATGAGCAGTGTGAAAGACAGATAGCTTCCATGATTGCGGACATTAAGGTCTGAAGCCGGAAGGAACGGCAGCTGGAAAAACACAGCAGATATCAATGAAGTAATCCGTATAGAAAGCAGGAAATCAGAATCAGGAAACTGGGAGGGATGAAAAATGGCGGATTTCCGGCTGGCGGTATCTGTGGATGAGCTGAAACGGGGAGCCGCACAGATAGAAAGCCAGATTGCAAATGCACAGAGAAACTGGCAGAGCCTTTGCGCGACAGCCGAAACAGCAAAGCATTACTGGGAAGGGGATGCCGCAGACTGCAGGAGAAGGCTTTTTGAGGAGTCAAGGCAGGAAATGGAATCCGTGTTCCAGAGACTGAAAAATCATCCGCTTAACTTATTGAAAATGGCAGGCATTTATGATGATGCAGAAGAAAAGTCGGTACAGATGACGGCGTCTCTGCCGGATGATGCGATTTTGTAAAGTGAGGGCAGGCTATGGCTAAGACAATGCATACGATTGAAATGGAATTTCAAAATGCCAGGCGGCAGGCGGACGAACTGGAACAGATTTCCAAAAGCCTGTCTATGCTGGCAGACAGCAGCTTCCAGTCCTGCCTGGCGGGAATTGCGGCAGCCTGGAAAGGGGAAAATGCAGCGGCGTTTTGCAAAAAAGGGAACCTTGTCGGAAACAATGTAAAAAATACGGCGCAGGATTTGAAGCATGTGGCAGAGACCATCCGTGAGATTGCGCAAAATACTTACAATGCAGAAAAGCAGAATTATGAAATTGCCCAGGCCAGGACATATCTGTCCTGAAAATAACCGGCAAGGATGAAATCTGCCTGGGAGGAAAAGAAATAGATGATAAAATGAGTGAATCTTAGATGTAGCAAATACATTTCAAGATAAATAAAAAATTTAAGGAGGTCATTACAATGGCAAACCAATTTACAGTAACAACGGCACAGCTGAACCAGAAGGCAGGAGAATTACGTGCAAATAACCGTAACCTGACAACACAGATTCAAAACCTTATCAGCCAGCAGCGTGCGTTAAACGGCATGTGGGAAGGCGATGCAAGACAGGGATTTGATAAGGCATTTAATCAGGACGTACAGCAGATGCAGAATTTCTACAAAGAAATCGAAAACTATGTAACAAAGCTTACAGAAATCGCAAAAACATATGAACAGGCAGAAGCCAGAAATCTTGAGACAGTTCATACAAGAACTTATAAATAAGGAGCATCCGGTTCGCATATGACGGGAAGACCAAACCGGAATCTTTTAACACAGCTGGATAAATTGTATTAACATGTGCTGCAAAACAGGATATACAGAATAATTTTCAGGCTGGGGTGAACGCAGAAAGGCTTAAAGCAGCAGGTGAAAAGCAATGGCTGGAACAGGAAAGACTTTTGCATGACAGACAATGAAAGGAAAGAGAGGATAAATAAATGGTAGGAACATTAAAGGTATCTACAGACAGGTTAAGGAGCACAGCAAGCAATTTTCAGTCAACAGGACAGCATATCCAGAGGATGACACAGTCCATGACAAGCATCGTAAACCAGCTGTCCGGCTGTGTATGGAGCGGCGAGGCAGCAGACGCATACAAGAGAAAATTCGGCCAGCTGCAGGACGATATCAACCGCATGGTAAAAATGATTAACGAGCACGTGACAGACTTAAACGCAATGGCAGGCGAATACGAACGTGCAGAGAACGCCAACAAGAACTTAATCAACTCTTTAAAGGAAGATGTAATCTCATAATTTCAGAAAAGACTATCACAATAGGGCGCTTGCAAAAGCGTCTTATTGTGGCAGTTATGGGGAAGCGTAAAATGGCAAATTTGAAAAAATCAGGCATTCGGACCGGGCTGGCCGCACTCTTTTTATGCGTCAGTATTTCCAGCCAGGTGCAGGCAGCTGCTGTACAAGACGCAGGAATTACGGATACACCGAATACAGAAATGCAGCCAGGCGGTGCAGACGCGGGAATACAGCCGGGCCAGGACGGCACAGGAATGCAGCCGGGCCAGGATGGTGCAGGTACAGGAATGCAGCCAGGCCAGGGCGGCATGGGTGCCGGGATGCAGACGGATGCATCTGGCCAGACGGTACGGGCGGAGGCTGCGATTGTTGAAGTGGAGAGCGGTTTTGTGGATGCAAAGGGCAGCTTCTGGAAGATGAAGTCAGGAAGCGGCTTTCTCATTGCAAATAAGGAGAACGCTACCTATATTGTGACAAACAGCAGCAGCGTGTCCAATACACCGGGCAAAATAAAAAAATACTGTAAAAAACATAAAATCGATACCGAAAACATGCAGCTGCAAAATTCCATCCGGGTTGTGATAACCGGGGATGTTACAGCGGCAGCAGAGGTTGTTATAAAAAGCGCAGAGAAGGATTACTGCGTGCTGTCTGCTGCAAACATAGCCAGCCAGAAGGAATCGTTAAAATTAGGCTCAGGTGCCGGTGTTGCGGTTAATGAGATGGTCTGCGCTTATGGCTTTGAGAAGCAGACAGGAAAAGAAGAAACGCCAATTGAATATTCGCCGGCGGATGTGCGGGCCATTCAGGGCGTAGTAACGCAGACAGAGGTATACCAGGAAGGCGGCGGCTACCTCGCGCATTCCGCCCCGGTGCTGCAGGGAATGGAAGGCGGCCCGCTGCTGGATGCAGATGGATATGTAATCGGGCTGAACTGCAAAAAGCCGGCGGAGGATGATACAGGCATTGCTTATGCACTGCCGATTGATGAAATCAGCGCGGTTTTAGATAATTTTGCAATATATTATGGAAGCAGGGCCATTGATGAAGCCGGCGTGCAGCTGGAATCCGTTTATCAGCAGTGCGCAGCGGTTCTGGCAGAGAACGGGTATAAAAAGGAGTCCATGGAAGCGCTGGAGCTTGCGATGGAAACCGCAGCGGGAGTCATGGCGCTGGAAGAACCGAAAGCACAGGAGCTGCAGACCGCTTCCCAGATGCTGTATGAAGCACTTGGAACCCTGGAGCCAAAGACGGAAAAGATAACAATCGCAGTTATGGTCATGGGCGTCTGCGATATTGTGCTGTTTCTGTGCATGCTGGTGCTTGCGGTTAAAAATGCACAGGAAAAGAAATGGATGGAGCTGGAACGGATGCATGGCGCAAGCCAGCAGGCAGCACAGGGCCGTAATTCCCAGATGCAGCAGCCGCGCGCCGCAGGATATTCGGGGCCAGGAATACAGGGACAGCCGTCGCCGCAGGCAATGTACCATGGGGGCAGGCCGGGCCAGCAGGCAGCGCAGAGAGCAGACAGCTTCCGCCAGCCCGTAACACCGCCGGCCGGACGAAGGCTCAGGCTGCTGCGCCAGAAAACCGGGCAGACGGCAGTACTGAATAAAAACCAGTTTATTATCGGAAAAAGCCAGACCATGGCGGATTTCAGCATTCCAGACAATCAGACAATCAGCAGGAAGCATGCGATGCTGTTTGAAGATAACGGCGGCTGGTATGTGGATGATTTGAATTCCCTGAACGGCACCAGTGTCAACGGGAGAAAAATTGTGCCGGGACAGCCGGTACGCTTAAAGAGCGGGGATGAAATTTCACTGTCCGACGAGACATTCCTGGTACAGGAATAGGGGGCACGGCAATGGGAGAATTTGAGATAACAGGCAGCAGAATCCTGGGACTGGCAGAACAGATAAGCAGCTGCGGCCAGGAAGTAAAAAGGCAGGAAGGCCGGGCTGCGGATATTTTACGGCAGGTGCGGTTTCAGGAGACGGATTACCGGGGCCTGGAACAGGCGCTGTCAGGCATTACAGAAAGCCTGCACAGGCAGCAGGAATGCATCATGCAGTATGGCGGAATGCTGGAGCATATTGCGAAGGCTTATGAAAGCACGGAGGACGGGATTCTGGAAGCAGCTGTGCCGGCAGACAGAAATCTGGCATCCGGCAGCATTTAGGATGGAATCATCAGGAGACGTGTCATGAGAAAAAATAAAAAAAGAAAATTAAGAACGGGATGCCTGCTGGCAGCTTTGCTGCTTAGTTTTGCTGTGGCGGGATGGCACGTGGCAGGTGCAGGCAGCAGGCAGGTTCGGGCAATGGCGGCCGATACAGGCGCACAGCTGCCGCAGGGGCCGCAGTACAGCGAGGATAGAAAACAGCTGATTTATACAAATATATTTTTTGGCAGTTATCCGCAGACCGAGGTCACAGGCGCGCAGCTGACGCCTGCGGTTACGGGAGCTTCCTATGACAGCTACGGGGATGCCTGGGCAGACGGCGTGAAATACCGCCGGATAAGCAAAACAGATACAAATGATGACGCGCAGTTTGGAGACAGCCAATACCGGTATTTTAAATGGGAGCGCATCCGCTGGCGCGTGCTGGCAAATGACGGGGAAACGCTTAAGGTACTGGCTGATACCGGGCTGGACTGCCAGAGCTATCATGAGATGGGAGCGCCGGTCACATGGGCGGACAGTTCCCTGCGAAAATGGCTGAACGGGGAATTTTACCGCACGGCATTTGACAGTACAGAGCGGGAAGCAATTGTGCGCCAGAAGGTGGATAATGCAGCTTATGCAGACAAGGGCAGTGCAGGGAAAGCGGAAAACAATACGAATGATGATGTTTATATTCCGTCCATGCAGGAAATGGCTGACCTCAATTACGGGTTTCCGGCCAATATCCAGAATCCGACTCCAATCCGCCAGATGACGGCAAGCGCGTATGCATACGCCATGGGCGCGGGACTTGGCGGGGAAGACGGAACCGGGGAGCAGTGCTGTCACTGGTGGCTGCGCAGTCCGGCGGAAAATGAGGCTAATCCATTCCGGTATGCGGCCCTGATAGACCATACAGGAGCTTTTTCCATGTACGGTCTTGTGGAAAATAAAACCCGTGCCGTTGTGCCGGTGCTGCATATCAGCCTTGCATCCCGCGCCTGGCAGCGGGCCGATGATGCGTCCAGCGGTTCCGGCGGCGGGGAATCTGCCAGCGAGCCTTTGACGGTCAGTGCGCCAAACCTGCAGCGCAGCCAGAACGTGGCAGCTTTTGATGTGGAAGCAAGCGGCGGGCTGACGGATGATTACGAATACCAGTGGTATTATGCCCCGTCCGATACTGGAAGCGGGCATCCGCTCAGTGAATCGGATTACAAATCGATTGTCTGGCAGGGCAAGGCGCTTTACATTGATTTGAAAGCAGACGACGTGCCGGACGGGCTGTATTTATACTGTGCCGTCAGTGACGGACGCCAGACCGTGGAAAGCAGCCGCATCTGGTTTTCCAAAGAGAAAAAGAAGCAGACGATTACTTATAACAAAGGAACCATTCAGGACAGCCAGATGGAATACGGCGCGTCATTTAACCTCAAAGCAAAGTGCAATGGGGCAGCTTCCACGATTTCTTATAAAAGCAGCAATTCGAAAATACTTTCCATCAGCGCTTCGGGAAAGCTGAAAGCAAAAGGCTACGGCAAGGCATCCATTACGATTACCGCTTCGGATTCGCCTGTGGATGAGTATGGAAAAACAGAGAAAAAAATTACGCTGACCGTGGTGCCAAAACAGGTGCAGGTGAAAAAAGTTGTGCGTACAAGAAACACCCAGGGTGCGCTCGAAAGCGTATATGTGGAATGGAAAAAAGACAAGACGATAGACGGGTGCCAGTACAGCATTGCTTATAACCAGAATTATACAAACAGCACAAATGGCGAGAAAAATGGCACCGATAATTTTATCCGGTTACGGTATCTGGATGTCAGCAAGGACAAGCTGTATATCCGGGTGCGCAGTTATAAAAAAGCAGGAAAAAAGACGTATTACGGGAAATGGAGCAAAAGCTATATGCTGTCAATCTGATGGCGAAACAGGCTGGCACAAAAAGATATCAGCCGTTTACCGGAGAATCCGGTGCCTGCGGATGGGAGGAAGGTCTGGTGTTAGGGAGAAAAAAAGCGGACGGGAAAAAGGAGAAGAAAAGAAAGGCAGAAAGGCAGGCACCAGTTCAGCGCGGGCAGGATATCCGTCTTGAGGAGCTGTGCAGCCAGCCGGAAAGCCTGAGCGGGATAGCAAAGCGATGCCAAAGGACAGACACAGGATTATTTGCGGATGCGGTTCCGTCGGGGATAGAAGTCATTACGCTGGAGCTTTCCGAGACAAAAGCGGTCACGCAGCAGCTTCCGAAAAAACGAGGTACCGTAGAGGTCGGCACGGCGAGCGTTATCGGCAGCAGGAAGTCACAGCAGGATTCGGTGTTTGGATATGAGTCACAGGGGCTGGCGCTTGGCATTGTATGCGACGGCATGGGCGGGCTTGCCGGAGGGGAGATTGCCAGCCGTGCTGCATTAGAAAGCCTTGCGGATGCGTGGTTTGCACAGAAGGATATCCCGGATATCCCATCTTTTTTCCGGCGGGAAGCTGTCCGGGCAGACAGGAAGGTATACGGGCAGGAGCGTGCGGACGGCAGCCGCCTGGAAGCCGGGACGACAATTGTAGCAGCCGCTGTCCGGGACAATGAGCTGTACTGGCTTTCGGTTGGTGACAGCAGGCTGTATTTTATCCGGGGCATGGATATCCTGTCTTTAAATATAGAGCACAATTACCGGCTGGAATTAAATACGCTGCTGCGTGAAGGGAAACTGACAGCACAGGAGTATGCTGCCCGGGAATACCAGGCAGAAGCGCTTATCAGCTATCTGGGTATCGGAAACCTGTCCCTGATGGATGTCAGCACGAAGCCATATCCGCTGGCGGACGGGGATATCATGCTGCTGACGAGCGACGGGCTGTACCGCAGCCTGAAGGAAGATGAGATACTGGAGATTGTACTGAAGCATAAAAAAGATATGCAAAAGGCAGCGGAAGCGCTGACGGCAGCCGTGAAGGGCAGGAAAAAGCAGGACAATACTTCGGTCGTGATACTGCGGTATCATTCTGGATAAAGGAGAAGCGGAAAATGATATTAAAAAGATGTGAGAACGGACATTATTATGACGGTGAAATATACAGGGAATGCCCCGAATGCAGGGGAATGGGACAAAGTCCGTATGGACAGGCGGGTACGGATTACGGGGACTATGCAGACGAAGATTCGGTAACCGTAGCCCTGCCGCGTTCCAGGGGACAGGCAGGCACAGCGGGTGCAGTGCATAGAAGTGAACATATGGCGGATGGATGTCTGGATTATGGTGATGACGAAAATGTAACGGCAGCCCTGCCGCGCCGTGCGGCTGCACCGGCACAGCACCAGGCATCCAGGCCGCTGCAGGCAAAGCATCCGGCAGCAGCACCAGCACAGACGCCGCGGAAGTCTGGCTTAAAGCCGGTTGTGGGATGGCTGGTCTGCGTGCAGGGAAACGATTTCGGCAGCAGCTTTACGATGAAGCATGGAAAGAACTTTATCGGAAGGGCTGCGGATATGGATATTGTCCTGCATGGAGACGAGAACATTGCATTCAAAAATCATGCGGCAGTTTTTTATGTGCCAAAGCAGCGCAGGTTTGCCATAGAGCCAGGCACGGCTGGCAGGCGGATTTATTTAAACCGGGAAGCCGTAGTGCGCCCGGTCTGGATAAAACAGCATGATATTCTGACGATTGGCAATTGCAGCCTGATGTTTTTCCCGTGCTGCGGGGAGCATTTCAGCTGGGAGGAGCTTATCCGCAGGCGCAGGGAAAAAAGCCAGAATCATTGAGAATAGAAAACAGGAGGGCGGGACATGACAAGGTGTATGGGCTGCATGGCCGAAATAGCAGAGGATGAACGGATCTGCAGGTACTGCGGGTATCAGAAAGGCACGGATGTAAAAGAAGCATATTACCTTCTGCCGGGCACGGTTTTAAAGCAGAAGTACCTGACTGGCCGGGTACTGGGTTATGGCGGCTTCGGCGTGACTTATATCGGATGGGACAATGTGCTGCACCGCAAGGTAGCGGTCAAGGAATACTTGCCAAGTGATTTTGCGACAAGGAGCTATGGTTCCAGGCGCGTGACGGTTTTTTCGGGAGAGGCAGCCGAGCAGTTTCAGGCCGGTCTGGAGAGTTTTTTGTATGAAGCAAGGCGGCTTGCGAAATTTAACGCAGTGGCGGAAACCGTAGACATTTATGACTGCTTTGAGGAAAACGGAAGCGGCTATATCGTCATGGAATATCTGGACGGCGTGACGGTGAAAGAGGTACTGCGCAAGCGCAGGCGCATCTCGGTCGAACAGGCAAGAGCCATAGCGCTTTCCGTGCTGCGCGGGCTTTCGGCAGTCCATAAAGAGGGGATTATTCACCGTGATATTGCGCCGGATAATATTTTCATAACGAAAACAGGCCGGGTAAAAATTCTGGATTTTGGCGCGGCCAGATATGCGACCGCTGTCCAGTCCAAGAGCCTTTCTGTCATCTTAAAGCCGGGCTTTGCGCCGGAAGAACAGTACCGCAGCCATGGCGAGCAGGGGCCGTGGACGGATATGTATGCGCTGGGTGCGACCATTTACTGCATGATTACAGGAAAAAGGCCGGCAGAATCCATACAGAGGCTGGCGGAAGACCATGTAAAGCCGCCGTCGGAGCTTGGCATAGAAATCGACCCGAATATTGAAAATGCCATTATGAACAGCCTGAATGTACGCCGGGAATACCGCATACAGGATGCAGAGAGCTTTATACGGGCACTGGGCGGCAAAGAGGATGTGGAGCGCATTATCGAAAAAACAGATAACAAAATCAGCTGGCAGCTGCCGTTTTGGATGAAGCTGACAGCAGCGGCTGCCTGCGTGCTGGTCTGTATCTGTGCCGGCCTGTTTGCGACCGGAAATCTGGGTTTTACCAAAAAAGAAATTACAAGCGCGGACGGCATGGCGGCATTAAGCGGCAGCCAGCGGTATGTGCCGAATGTTTCGGGCATGAGCTATGAAGAAGCCGAGGGGCTGTTAAAAGAGAAAAACCTGAACCTGATTATCAGCGGCATGAATTACAGCGAAAGCATTGCCAAAAATAAAATTTTAAGCCAGACACCAAGGGACGGTGCGGTAGCTGAAGCAGAAGAAACCGTTCAGGTTATTATGAGCGGCGGGCAGGAAGAAGTCATGATGCCGGAGCTGGCGGGGCTTACCATTGAAGAAGCACAGCAGCTGGTTACGGGGCAGAACCTGATACTGGGTGAAAACGGTGTGCGGGAAGAATACAGCGATGTCGTGGAAAAGGGCAGGGTAATGGAACAGAGCGTTGCGCCAGAGGAGCGTATTCCCGTGCAGACGGAAATCACGCTGGCCGTATCGCTTGGAAGCCTGTCGGAAGAAACAGCCCTTCTGGAAGTACCAGCCCTTACGGGCCTGACGAAAGAAAAGGCGATAAAACGTCTGGAAAAACTGAAAAAACAGGCTGGATTTACATTCCTTTTAGGCGAGGTGAAAAATAAATACAGTACGGACGTGGAAAAAGGAAAGATTATCAGCCAGTCGCCAAAAGCAGGCAAAACCGTGCGCACAAATGAGCCGGTGCGCATCGTTATCAGCAAAGGGCCGGAAATGGTGCAGATTCCAGAGCTTGTCTACCTGACAAAGGATCAGGCGTTGCGCAGGCTGGAAAAGGCCGGACTTGTGGCAGAGCTTGCAGAAGAATACAGCGAACAGGCCGCAGCCGGACTTGTTATCAGGCAGAGCGCGCAGGAAGGCACAAAGGCCGCGAAGGGAAGCAGCGTGAAGATTACCGTCAGCCTTGGAAAGCAGCCGGAGCGGCCAAGCGGTGGGAATACAGGAAACAACAGGCCGTCCGGCGGCAATATGGGCGCAGGCAGCAGTGGCCAGCCATCCGGCGGTACAGGAACAGGCAGCAGCGGTCAGCCGTCCGGCGGCAGTGGGACAGGCGGCAGTACAGGAACGGGTGGTCAGCAGCCAGCGGGCGGCAGTACGGGAACGGGCAGCAGCGGTCAGCAGCCTGCAGGCGGTTCCGGCAGCAGCGCCGGAAACAGCGGAACGAATGATTCGGAAGGGAACCGGGCGATTATGCCGGATGGCGGCAGTTTTGTTGTGGAATAACGCTGTTATGAAATAACGTTGATACGAATGGCAGAGAAGCAGGTTTGTCCGGCTGGTCAGTTGTGTATGGGAGCTGTGTGCAGATCAGCTGGACGCAGTTCCCCAAATATAGGTGAAGGAGGAAGGTGTATGCTTTCGTATGAGATTTTATCCGAATGCGGAGAACGGGAATATAATGAAGACTATACAGGAGTGGAAAAAAATGGGGAGGCATACTGCTTTGTCCTTGCCGACGGCCTGGGCGGACACGGCGGCGGGGACGAAGCTTCCCGCCTGGTGTGCGAGTGCATCCGGAGTGATTTTGCAGTGAATGGAACGGTGTCAGAGCCGTATTTAAGGCGCTGCTTTGAGATGAGCCAGAAGCTTTTATTACAGGAACAGGAGCGGCAGGGACGCAGGACGGAGATGAAAACGACGCTCACAGTGCTGCTGGCAGACCAGGAACAGATTCAGTGGGGGCATATCGGGGATTCCAGAATTTATTATTTTCAGGATAAAAAGCTCCGGTGGCGGACGCTCGACCACAGCGTGCCGCAGGTACTCGTGTCAGCCGGGCGCTTAAAAGAAAAGCAGATAAGAGGCCATGCAGACCGCAGCAGGCTGCTGCGCGTGATGGGCATCGAATGGGAAGAACCGCAGTATGAGATTGCGCGCCCGCTGAAGCGGATGGGCGGGGAAGCGTTTCTGCTTTGTACGGACGGATTCTGGGAGTGGATTGAGGAGCGCCC